>Ga0334882_1000017_pt1 | contig 329783 bp, 349 predicted proteins | sample GraSluR1_MG_5_FD_207226 | JGI IMG/M metagenome (GOLD analysis project Ga0334882, IMG submission 207226) | Sludge microbial communities from methane-producing bioreactor in Wageningen University, Netherlands - Granular Sludge_15_04-R1 | ecosystem: Engineered > Bioreactor > Anaerobic >...
TTAAAGCAGGCACCCCTTACTTTGAATGAGCCTGTGATCTGCAGATTCTCCGCTTTTAAATATAATTCGCATTCCTTTGCAAGATTCGATGATAACAGCATATCCGTTCTCCGAACCTCGCCTTTCAACATCTCTGATGCCTCGCGTATCTTTTCTACTGTTAGCATTTTTCACTATATTCATTTAAATCAATTGAATTATTTTAAATGAATACCGCTCCTTTATCTGCGGAAGACACATTTTGAGCGTATCTTTTCAAATAGCCGTGTAACTGCGTATCTTTTTGTATGTATTCTTTTTTGCGTTTTATATATTCATCTTCAGATATCTCAAGCTGTATACTTTCTTTTTCGATATCAATCGCAATCATATCTCCGTCTTTAATATACGCGATAAGTCCGCCTCGTGCCGCCTCAGGGGAAACATGTCCGATCGCAGCGCCTCTTGTTGCACCCGAAAACCGCCCGTCTGTAATAAGTGCCACGTCCGCATCCAACCCCATACCTGCTATTGCCGATGTGGCTTGAAGCATTTCACGCATGCCAGGACCACCTGAAGGCCCTTCGTTGCGGATTATGACGACATCACCTTTCTGTATTGTTTTTGAATAGATTGCCTTTACCGCATCTTCCTCACATTCAAATACTTTTGCACAGCCGTGGTGGCACATCATCTCCGGCAAAACAGCACTTCTTTTAACAATGCAGCCGTTTGGCGCTAAATTACCGAATAAGATTGCTAATCCGCCATATGAACTATACGGGTTATCAATACTGCGAATAACGCTATGATCTCTCACATAGCGGCCTTTAAGACTTTCTTTTAAGCTGGTGCAATTCACAGTCATACATGATGTATTTATGAGATTTAATTTATTTAATTCCGACATCACGGCGTAGATTCCGCCTGCATAATCCAAATCCTGTACATGATGCGTCCCTGCTGGAGACAATTTACATAAATTTGGTGTTATACGGCTGATTTCGTTAATACTTTTTAAATCAAACGGTAAATTCAATTCATGCGCGACAGCAGCTAAATGTAGTGCAGTGTTCGTTGAGCAGCCCAAAGCCATATCAACAGTGAGTGCGTTTTTAAAAGAGGATTCATTCAAAATATCTTTAACGCGTATGTTTTCTTTTAATAATTTAAGTATCTGCTCACCGCTGTTTTTGGCTAAGTGAATACGTCTTGAGTAAACAGCGGGAATGCTTCCGTTGCCTGGCAAGGCTAATCCAAGCGCCTCGGTGAGGCAATTCATGGAGTTGGCGGTAAACATTCCGGAGCAGGAGCCGCAGCTGGGGCATGCCAGATCTTCTATGTGCTCTAATTCATCTTCATTCATCGTTCCCGCCTTAAGAGCTCCCACAGCTTCAAACGTGCTGTTAAGATCCAAATAGACATCTTTTTTTTCATAATGGGGTATTGAGAGCATGGGACCGCCAGAGATAAAAATGGAAGGTAAATTGAGCCTTGCCGCCGCCATGAGCATGCCTGGAACAATCTTGTCACAATTAGGAATAAAGACGAGAGCATCAAATGCATGAGCTATTGCCATGCATTCGATGCAGTCGGCAATGAGCTCTCTTGTACATAGTGAGTATTTCATTCCTTCGTGCCCCATGGCGATGCCGTCGCAGACGGCGATGGTGTTAAATTCCATCGGTGTTCCGCCGGCAGATAAGATGCCGTCTTTTACCGCACGAGATATACTGCTTAGATGGACATGACCGGGGACGATTTCATTAAACGAATTAACGACACCGATGAGAGGTTTTTTAATTTGGTTTTGCGTATAGCCGGAGGCTTTTAAAAGAGCCCGTTTCGGAGCTTGTTCGTAACCTGATTTTATTTTATCGGAATGCATAAAGCACCTCCCTTTCAATATTGCTTTATTTTTTCCAGCTCATTTTTTCTCTGAGTGCAGCGCCTGTCTGCTCAATGAGACTTTCTTGAGCTGCTTTTCTTTTCGCGTTGAATCCGGGTCTGTTGGCTTGATTTTCCAGAATCCAATTTCTCGCGAAGGTGCCATCTTGTATTTCGGTAAGAATTTTTTTCATTTCTTCCTTAGTTTGCGCGGTAATAATACGTTCACCTGTCATATAATCGCCGTATTCAGCGGTGTCACTAATAGAATATCTCATATAAGAAAGTCCGCCTTCAACAACCAAATCAATGATAAGTTTCATCTCATGCAAGCATTCAAAATAAGCGCTTTCCGGTTGATATCCTGCTTCAACCAATGTATCAAATCCGGCTTTCATAAGCGCAGTAACACCTCCGCATAATACAGCTTGTTCGCCAAATAAATCTGTTTCCGTTTCTTCTTTAAACGTTGTCTGTAAAATACCGGCTCTTGCACCGCCGATACCCGCAGCATAGGACAAAGCGGTTTGAAGTGCCGAGCCGGAATTATCCTGCATTACAGCTACAAGACAAGGTACTCCTTTGCCTTCTAAATATTGGCTTCTAACCGTATGGCCTGGGCCTTTGGGAGCAATCATGATGACGTCAATGTCGGAAGGCGGAACGATTTGATTAAAATGAAGATTAAAACCGTGTGCCACGGCAAGGATCATACCGCTTTTTAAATAAGGCTCTACATTTTGTTTGTATAATTGAGCCTGTTTTTCGTCGTTGACAAGCAGCATAACAATATCTGCTTTTTGTACGGCGTCCTTTGTTAAGCAAACGTCGAATCCGTCTTCTTTTGCTTTTTTTGCTGATCTGCTTCCTTCATAAAGTCCTATAACAACATCAATGCCACTGTCTTTCAAATTTAATGCGTGTGCATGACCCTGGCTTCCATAGCCGATAACCGCGACGGTTTTTCCTTTTAATAAATTTACATTGCAATCTTTTTCATAGAATAATTTAGCCATTTTTTTCTCCTTTATATTAAATCGCCGTTAGACCTGTACGGCTGACTTTAGTAATTTGAAAGGGTTTGAGCGCAGTTAAAAATGCGTTTAATTTAAATGTCTCGCCGGAAATTTCAATAATCATTGAAGTAGACGATAATCTTGCGATCCGTGCATTGTTCTGGTCAAGAATGCTTTTCAAACTTTCTTTGTTTTCGTGCATTATATTCATCTGCACAAGCATCAACTCGCGCGTGAAAATATCTGCCGAGGTCATGATTTCTACATTTTCAACGATCCATAGTTTTTCCAGCTGACGAACTATCTGCAGTCGGTCGTGTTCTTCTCCTTCGCTTACGATTGTGATCCTCGAAAGCGAATTTGCTTCCGCTTCTCCAACAGAGATGCTCTTGATAGGATAAGCCCTGCGTGAGAATAAATTCGAAATTCTCATAAGTGAGTCAGGTTGGTTTTTAACAAGAACTGATAATATAAATTCTTTAGTATTCATAATAATTTCTCCTTGTTTAATTTAATATAGCATCATTTATTGTGCCGCCGGGAGGGATCATGGGCAGCACTCTTTCTTCTTTGTCGATAAAAGCATCTATAAGTACGGGGCCCTCTTGCGCGAAGGCAAAATCAAGGGCATCTTTTAAGGATGAATAATTTTCAACATACAGGCCATGTGCACCAAATGACTTGGCAACCTCCGCAAAGTTTGTTTTTCTGTTTAATTCGGTATTTGAATAGCGTCCATCGAAAAATAATGTCTGCCATTGTCTGACCATACCCAAGGCATTATTATTTAAAACGACGACTATGAGAGGCAAATCATTTGATACGGCTGTAGCCAGTTCATTTAAATTCATATGAAAGCTTCCGTCGCTGGTGAATAAAATTGTTCGTTTGAAGCCTTTGCCTATACAGGCGCCGATTGCCGCACCCATACCAAAACCCATGGTGCCAAGACCGCCCGAGGATATAAAAGTACGGGGTGTTTTGAACGGATAGTATTGGGCTGTCCACATTTGATGCTGACCGACATCGGTTGCAACAATACAATCATCATCAGCCCCACGACTGACAGCTTCGATTATTCTTTTCGGAGTCAGTTTCTCGCTGTCGGTGTTTGAACTGGAGAATACATGGAATGATTCGATTTTTTTAAACCAATTGTTTGTTTTTGTAGATTGAATTAAATGCAAAAGATTATTTAAGATATTTTTCATATCACCTACAAGCGCAAGGTCGCAAGGAATATTTTTACTGATCTCTACCGGATCAATATCAATATGGATAATTTTTTTATTTTTTGAATATTCGTTTTTATTTCCGGTAGCCCTGTCTGAGAATCGTGTGCCTATAGCAAGTATTAAATCAGACTCCCACATTGCTTTTGACGATTCATATGTGCCGTGCATACCCGTCATTCCCAGAAAAAGAGGATGCGTTTTCGGAATCGCGGAAAGCCCCATTAAAGTGCTGCCCATAGGCGCATTTAGCTTTTCGGACAAAGCAATAATTTCATTCGAAGATTGAGAAGTAATGGCGCCGCCACCGATGTAGATAAATGGACAGTTTGAATTTTCAATCATTTTTGCGGCTGTACGAAATGCCGAATCGTTATTAAAAATTTTCCTTTGCGGCTGCTTTGGAGCTGCTTCTTTATACTCGCATGAAGCTGTTTGAATATCTTTGGGAATATCGACCAATACCGGGCCCGGTCTGCCTGACTGCGCCAGAAAAAATGCCTCCGTAAGGGTTGATGCCAGTTTAGTGATATCTTTTACAATGTAGTTATATTTGGTGACCGACATACTTGCACCGATAATGTCGACTTCCTGAAAGCTGTCACTTCCAATCATTTCACAGGCGACATTGCCTGTGATGGCTACAATGGGAATAGAATCCAAAAATGCGGTTGCAAGACCTGTAATAAGATTTGTTGCGCCCGGGCCGGAAGTGGCAATGACAACTCCGACTTTTCCGCTTGCTCTTGCATAACCATCTGCGGCATGAATGGCACCTTGTTCGTGACAAGTGGTGTAATGTGTTAACTTATCCGCGGCTTTATATAATTCATCATAAATATTGAGCACTGTTCCGCCAGGATAACCAAACACAGCGTCAATGCCTTGTTGTCGAAATACTTCAATTAGAATTTGTGCACCTGTTAATTTCAAACTATAATACCTCCTTTATTTATAAAAAAAGAGCCTTTGGCGACTTGTTCGCCAAAGGCTCTTTCTCGACTATAGTTAAGTTTTTACTCTGTGTCGTGAAAAAGATTTTGGCAAATACAAAATGACATTACCGAGGCTAATAATGACGATAATGCTAATAATGACGAGAATATTGTTTAAAATATAGTTTGCCATTGTTCTTTCTCCAAAGTAAATTTTTATAATCATAGCATTGAAAATCTATGTTGTCAAGAAATATTTTAATATATTAATATACTAAATAAAAATTCTTATACAAAAGGAAGGACAAGTTTTGCGATAAAGATACTTACCACACCAGTAGTAGCCATTGCCAGACTGGCCATGGAGCCCATGAGCTCACTCTTTTCCATTGCGATGACAACACCCATACCATGTGCGGAATTGCCGAATGCTAGCCCGTTTGCTACTTCATCTTGAACACGGCACCACTTAAACAGGATAGGCAGCATAACGGTACCCAGTGCGCCTGTGACAATGATGGACAGCATCGTAATCGACATGATTCCACCTATTTCAGTGCTCAGTTCAAGACCAATCGGGGCTGTGATACTTCGGGGAATTACAGATAAAAGTATCTGTGTATCAAGATTTAGTATTTTACCGAGTAAAACAACAGAGACAATAGATGCAAAGCTGCCGATAGTTGTTGCGATAAGTATTGGAAGGATATTTTGTTTCAGTTTATTTCTGTTTTTATACAGCGGAACAGCAAGGCACACGGTAACAGGACCGAAAAAAGACGTTATAATCTTTCCGCCGTTTTCATAAACCGAATAATCAACTTTAAATATAAGTAAAAAAGCCACAAGTAATACGATAGACATAAACATAGGATGAAGAAAAGGTATATTTGTTTTTTTATGAAGCCACGTGGTAAATACGTAAGCACAAATTGTAAGCAAAATTCCCGCAACAGGGGAAGAAAATACTTGTGTTAAGAAATTCATACATCAATACCTTCTTTATTTATTTTTATATGTTTTTTCGATGAGAGTTTTTGTATGCCGCGTGCTGTAAAAACAGTAGCCGTAAATACCAACGCCGTACCGATCAGACAAATGATTAAAATTGGGAAAATAATTTCTTTGACAAGCCCGAAATTAGAAGCGATGTTGACGCCGGCAGGGATAAAGAAAAATCCTAAATTAGTTGTAAGAAAACCTGCTACTTCTTCTATTTGATCCAATTTTACAATTTTTGCACATAAAAGGGCAAACATGACCAGCATGCCAAGCACATTGGCAGGAAAACGAATTGGAATAAACATCAGAAAAATTTCACAGCCTACATATACACCCATAATAATGCCGAATTGTTTAAGTAGTTTCATAAATTGTTTCTCCTGACTGTATAGAGTTGTATTGATAAAAGCAATATGGCTTAGTATATATGAACGACACATATAAAAACAAGGCGTAAACGTAATTGTAAAGGAATTCAAATTTAAAATATGAATATGTTATACATATTTGTTGCATTTACAGAAAATAAATTGACAATGAATGCTGCAAATGATAAATTTAATGTATTGATGAATAACTGTATATTCAATAATTTTGTAAATAGTCTGCCAAAGGAAGTGTAGTAATGAATGATGAAAATAAAGTAAGTTCAGTCGGTGTATTTTTTAAAAAACTACTGGGGCTCATCATCGTTTTGGCATTTATTGCTGCATGTGTGATTATGGCAATTGATAAGTATAAAAATATTGCTGCTATTAAGGTACAGGATTACAGCAGTTTTACGGTTACTTTTCAATGGATCGAAGCGGCTTTGTTTGCCGCACTTGCGATTGTGCTGTTGGTCTTACTGATTATTGCAAACAAATCTGCGTTTCAAAAATGGAGTAAAAATAAACATTTACAAGAATTGCAGGCTTTAACGCGGGAGCAAAAACAAGCAAAAAATGAGGAAATAGAGCAACTGAAAATATCCTACGAAAAACAGATAGAAGAGCTCAAATCGATTATTGAGAAAATGAAAGCAGAGGAAATTAATTCGCAGCTTGAATCGATGAATCAGAAGTAATAATTTTAAAAACATAAAAAAAGCATCTTAAGATGCTTTTTTTATGTTTGACATATGGCATATAATGTATATAATAGATATATACATTATATAGAGGTGGGCAATGGACATCATTATCAGGAATTCAAATAATCAGCCAATATATGATCAAATCAGTTCTCAAATAAAAAATAAAATCATATCCGGAGAATTAAAAGAAGGCGATGCGCTGCCATCTATGAGGCTGCTTGCTAAAGAGCTGCGTATCAGTGTGATTACGACAAAGCGGGCATATGAAGAGCTTGAGCGTGACGGATTCATCACATCCATCACGGGAAAAGGAAGTTTTGTTGCAAGTAAAAATATTGATTTTATTAAAGAAGAATATTTGAGAAAAATTGAGATGATTATGCAAGAGATTGTACAGCTTGCTTCGAGTTGCAGTCTAAACTTAGAAGAGCTGACAGAAATGCTTTCGCTTATATATAGGGAGGAATAAAAATGGAGTATGCACTAGAAATTAAAGGATTAACGAAAAAATATGTGGATTTTACTTTAGATCATGTAAGTTTCTCGCTGCCGGCAGGCTGCATCATGGGGCTCATTGGAGAAAATGGAGCAGGTAAAAGCACAATTATCAAACTAATTTTAAATTTAATTCATAATGACGGCGGTGAAGTCAGAGTGTTTGGTAATATTTTAAATGACAGTCAAATACGTATAAAGGAAAACATTGGTGTTGTTTTTGATGAAAGTGGTTTTCCAGACAACTTATGCATTAATGATATCAATATTATTATGCAAAATATCTATACCACATGGGATAAAAATCGTTTTATGAAGTATACGACTAAATTCGCTTTGCCGGAAAGGAAAGCTGTTAAAGACTATTCGCGAGGAATGAAGATGAAGCTTTCCATTGCCGTCGCGCTTTCTCATGATAGCAAACTTCTGATACTCGATGAAGCCACCAGCGGTCTTGATCCGATTATCCGTGATGAGATTTTAGATGTTTTTTTAGAATTTATTCAGGATGAAACACATAGTATTTTGATTTCGTCACATATTATCAGCGATCTTGAGAAAATATGTGATTACATTACTTTTGTCCATAACGGCAGATTGTTTTTTTGTGAAGGTAAAGACACCTTAAAAAATATGTATGGTATTTTAAAATGCTCTTCTTCCCAGTTTGAGCAACTTGATAAAAACATAGTAAAGGGATACAGGAAAAACAGTTTTGGTGTTGAAGCACTTGTCTTAAAAAATAAAGCAAGTGCAGACTTAATTGTTGATCCTGCTTCGATCGAAGACATTATGTTGTTTTGTGTAAAGGAGAACACGAGATGAAAGGTTTAATTTTAAAAGATATCATCAATTTAAAACAACAGGCTAAAGTGTATCTTTTAATTATCGCTATTTGGCTTGTAATCGGTATTTCAAGTAAGGACGGAGGATTTTTCGGTATGCTTATTTGCGTATTTGCAATTTTTCTTCCGATTACGGCGCTGTCTTATGATGAGAAAGCAAAATGGGATAAATATTCACTCACGATGCCGGTTTCAAAAAAAGAAGTTGTTTTAAGTAAATATGTTCTTGCATTGGCTGTATCCGTGGTAGGATTTATGATTTCACTGGTATTTAATATAGTAATATCCAAAGCATTTGCTGAAAGTCTTTCTGCGTCTGCTGTGTATTGGGGAATCAGTATTCTAATTTTCTCCATTGTTCTTCCGTTGATGTACAAATTTGGCGTGGAAAAAGGACGAATGCTTATTTTGATTGTGTTTTTGATTCCGGCACTATTTGCTGTGTTTATGTCTAAATTAAATGTATCGCATCCGAGCGAGGTATTTATGAGCAGTCTTAAATTTATACTGCCTATCTTCATTTTACTTGCATTGATCATATCTGTTTGGGCAAGTATTAAAATTTATACAAATAAAGAATTATAAAATAGGCTAAAATCGTCAGCCATAATAAAAGGAGAGCGGAATGGACCGTTCTTTTTTTATATTTTTAATAAATGATAATATATGTACAGGTGACATATACATTAATAGTAATGCCTTTGGCATGTTATAAGATATGCAAAAAGGAAAGTGTTATGTTCGGTCGCAAAGAAAAGATAAATATTGATACATATACTTATGAAGCCGTGCATTGGGTTGTGGGGGTATCGGCATTATATACAAAAAAATCACTCAAAGAATATGATCCAGCTTTAAGCGATTCGAAAATAGAGGAGCTCGGTTTACAAATCATTCCGATGAAACTCACTTTACTATATTTATTTTTGATCATTCAGTTTGATTCTATCAGGCCGATAGATATATTAAGTAAAAAAGTGGTTGATATTTCAAAACAGGTATTTAAGGAAAAAAATTATTCCGATGATGATATAGCTGAGTTGCTTGCCGATCAAATCTATTACCATGAGGCGATTATGGATGATATAGAGTATATAAAATTTTCGGAAGATTTTTTTATGAAAACTTTTAAAAATAGTATTGATAATGAAGAAAAATTTCTTGTTTTCTTAAATAATCAATTACATCTCACACGCGCTATCTTTGAAATTGCCTTTAAAACAGGATTTATACATACATAAAATCGTTATAATTATAACGCTGTATCATTTGGGTTGACATACTTGATGCTACGAGATATATTGAAAGAAAATACCTGTAAAGGAGTGGTAGTAGTGGAACTGAATTTTAAAGGTAAGAATGTTGTTATAACAGGAGGAAACGCCGGTATAGGATTGGCTGCGGCTAAAGTATTTGCGCAGTGCGGAGCAAATGTAGCTGTGTGTGCAAGAAGAGAGGACAAACTAAGAAAAGCGGTTGAGGAAATTAAAGAATTCGGTACAACTGTCTATGGAGGTGTGTGCGATGTAGGCAAAAGTGATCAGCTTTATCGCTTTGCAGATGATGTGCAAGAGGCACTGGGAGGTATCGATGTGTGGGTGAGCAATGCGGGATTTATGACATTGGGCAAAATCGTGGATACACCTGAAGAGCGCTGGGACGATTATTTTAACATTAATGTTAAATCGGTTTATATTGGTGCGAAAATTGCAAAAGATAAGATGAAAAACGGAGGAGTGCTAATCAACGCAGCTTCATTTGCAAGCCTTATGCCTTCGGTAAATGCGGGTGTTTATGCGGCAACCAAAGCAGCAATCAGCAGTCTCACAAGAACTCTATCGTCGGAACTTGCACCTTATAATATTCGTGTTGTGGGCTATATACCGGGGCTGATCGCAACTGATATCAATAATGAAAGCATTGCAAGAAACCGTGATAGATTGCTTGAGGCAATATCGCTGAGAAAGTTTGGAACAGCCGAAGATGTGGCTTATGGCATCGTGTTTCTCGCATCGGAATATGCTTCTTATATCAGCGGAACCTGCCTTGAGATCACAGGCGGCAAATTTGCGACACAAAATCCTATGGCCGCATGGGATATTTAAGCATAGATTCATCCATAGCAAAATAAACAAAGAAAACAAAGTAGGTGGTATTGATGGAAGAGAAAACAAATTTGCATATTTTATGGGCCAATGCAGATATAACCACATCGCTTCAGATGGTCATGATGTATGCAACAAATGCGAAGCTGCGAGACTGGTGGGATACGGTAACGGTTATTATCTGGGGAGCCACTGCAAAGCTTACTGCTGAAAATAAGGAAATTCAGGAAGCTGTAAAAAAGGCACAGCAGGCGGGTGTGAAGTTTTCCGCATGTATTGCCTGTGCCAAAAACCTTGGGGTAAACGATGAGCTGGAAGCATTAGATATTGAAGTCATTGCATGGGGCGTGCCACTAACACAGCTACTGCAAAGCAATGCAAAATTGCTTACTGTTTAAATTAAGATTTAAAAAGAATCTTTTATCGATTGACGGGAAAGATTCTTTTTTTGTTAAAAGTTTTTATTACTATTTCACCTATATCATAATTTTTTTATTTTATGAATGCTATGAAAGATAAGAAAGGTCTTGATAAAAAAACTATTGTCGTTCTTGCTTTAAATAAAACATTGTTACTTCTTTTAAAACATGATATCCTATTGTTACAGGTGACAATATGTCGCCGAAAGATAATATTTTTGGAGGTAATCGTATGGAAGAAATAATTCAAGTTGGTCAAAAAGCACCTGATTTCACATTGCCTGATCAAAACGGACAATCTGTAACACTTAGTCAGTTTAAAGGGAGCAAAGTGCTGGTATCTTCTCATCCGCTCGCATGGGCAAGTGTATGCATGGACCAGATGCGTTCACTGGAGAGGGCTTATGACAGATTTGCAGAAAAAAATACGGTTGTGCTAGGGTTTAGTGTGGATCCCCTACCTTCCAAATCGGTATGGGCAAAAGTCATTGCAATAGAAAAAATGAAAATTCTTTCGGATTTTAATCCGATAGGCCAGATTTCACGGCAATTCGGAATTTTTAGCGAACAATACGGCGCTTCTAAAAGGGCGAATATCCTCATCGACGAGAATGGAATTGTTATATGGACAAAAAAATATAAAATTCCGGAGCTACCGGATGTTGAAGAAGTCCTGATGCAACTTTAAAACATATTTTATGAAGAGTGCTATAAACGGCACTCTTTTTTATATAGTTTATTAAACTTTATTGTATGCGAAGTTTGTCTAAAAAATGTATTTTATGTCAATTTCAAATAATATTTTTTCAAAAAAAGTAAAAATAACCTATTTTAGATATAATCTTGTTTACGCCAAAAATAACTTTGTGTAAAAATATTGCACCGTATTTTTTAGTATGCTATATTAAATAAGTTAAATTCCAATGTAATAGAAATGTAAATGAAGGAGAAAAGTAATGACGGAACAGAAATTATGGACAAGAAATTATGTTGCAATTACATTGATTTTTTTTCTTTTGTCTGTCGTCTTTTTTTTATTGATGTCGACAATGGGGATGTATGCAACTGAGCAGTTTGGCGTCTCAGCCAGTATTGCAGGACTTGCTGCCAGTATTTTTATCGTATCTTCTTCATTTGCTCGTATTGGAACGGGGAGGGTTTTAGCTTATGCAAGTGGGAAACGCATACTATTGCTTGGATTAGCCTTTTGCGTAGCGGTAAATATTTTATATTTTTTTGTACATAATGTCGCTTTGCTGCTCATTGTTCGCTTTTTGCATGGCATCGGAGCCGGCGTTGCCACTACCGTGCTGCCCACAATGATCGCTTTTGTGATTCCGCCCACAAGGCGTGCGGAGGGAATTGGAAATTTTATGTCAAGCGGTATGCTGGCATCTGCAATCGGACCGTTTCTGGGCATATTGCTCCAGCAGTCAGGAAGCACTTCTTTGATATATCTGTTGTGTTTGTTTTTGGGCATCGCCTGTCTTGTGCTTGCTTTTTTAGCGGAACTGCCCGAGGTGCATCAAAGCAGGCCGCCACAGGCAGTTTATGAAGCATCTACAAAAAAATTAAAATTTTCGGATTTTTTTGAAAAATTTGCTCTTCCAATATCTGCGGTCGTTTTGATTACATCAATTGCCTATTCGTCGATTATGACATTTCTGCCCTTATATGCCAAAGAGATTGATTTATTAAAAGCTGCGAGCGTATATTTTGTATTTCACGCAACAGGCGCGATTTTTACACGGCCTTTTATGGGGAAATTAATGGACAGGCGCGGAGCCAACATTGTTACATACCCCGTGCTGGTAATATTTTCTGCCGGTCTTTTAATCGTCAGCAGAGCCCAGAGTGCACCCGTATTGTTCACGGGAGCAGTTTTAATCGGATTTGGATTTGGAAACATCAACTCCATTGGCCAAACGATAGCGATCGCAAAGGTATTGCCGCTGCGCGTAGGCATGGCTACATCCACGTATTTTATTGCGATGGATTTAGGCCTTGGTGTGGGACCGTATATTTTAGGACTTATGATTCCGCTTATAGGTTACAGGGGTATTTATCTTTTTGCTTCCGCAATATTACTTGGTTGCATTGTGCTTTATTACTTTATGCATGGTGCAAAAGAGACGGCAGAGAAGAACGCGCAAAAAGACGTATAAGAATAGATACGTTGTTGTTTTTATTAATGTTAAGAAATTAATTTTTGTTTTCTTAAATAAATGGAAATTATTGTTGTAAAACCAATTAAGTAAGCGGCAGAGATCAAAAATCCGGAAACAACATCACTGGCATAGTGAACTCTTAAATAGATTCTGCTCAATCCTATCAGGCCTATTAAAATACAAAGAATTATAGTTGCTGTTACTTTATATTTCTTTTTTATGTTTATTGTTTTCCATAGCAAATAAATAATAAGTCCATAAAAACTTACTGCGATCATAGCATGTCCGGAAGGAAAAGAATATCCGCTCGCATCAATAAATGTTGAATAATCCGGCCGTGAACGCATAAAAATTACTTTTAGAATTTGATTTAAAAAAACTGTATTGATTACATTTATTGCAAGTAGGATGCCGTAAAATTTGTTTTTAATAAAAATAAATAGTAAAATACATAACACGGTAAGAAAATATATATTTGCAAGATTTGTTATAAACTTAAAAAATACGGTGTATTGCTCTGAAACAATATGTGTTAAGCTATTATAAATATAGATATCAGCGACTGCTTTTTCGTTTTGCCATATATCTTCCGCAATGCAAACAAAAGCAGCCAGACAAAACAGCAATACAAAATATTTTTTATTTTTTATTAATGCTTTTAAATATGCTTTTATATTCATTGGTTCCTCAATGGTTCCTCAATTACCTTATAGTATGGCATAATTTTTTATGTTAAATCAAATTGGAATTTAATTGTTTTATATGAAAATTAAAAAGGATGGAGCAATTAAATTGCTTCACCCTTTTGTTTTAGAATTTTCATGTTTTAATAATTTTGTTCATGGTCAAATCTATTCTGCATATCATCATAACGTCCATCAAGAAATGCTTGAAGATTGCTTTTTAAGATTTCATATGCCTTTGCCAAATATTGAATATTGTGTCCGCTCATATGAGGCGTGATCACGATGTGGTCAAGCTTCCAGAATTTATGATCCGGCATCAGCGGTTCCGTATCAAATACATCGACAATATAACGTCTGAAAAGTTTATTTTTTAAAGCGTCATAAATATCATCTTCGCTGGTGGTGCCGCTTCGCCCCATGTTGATCATACACGCAGAGGGCTTCAGCATTTGAAGATATGTTTTGTTGATGATATGTTTTGTAGATTCGGTAAGTGCAAGCAGATTGATGATATAGTCACAGGTCCTAAAGATGATGGCTAAATCTTTGATATCATATACTTGCTGCACATATTCAACAGGCTCTATGGTTCGTTTGATGCCAATAATCTCCATGCCCATTGCTGATGCTTTTCTGGCAACTTCTTTACCAATGGCGCCGAGTCCTAAAATGCCAATGCGTTTTCCGCTGATTTGATCTTGAGGATATAAGTGCCATGTTTGTGTGAGCTGATTCCAAAGCACTTTATCGAGATTTCTTGCATCGAGGATCATCATTGCTATAGCATATTCTGCCATATGTACAGGATGAATACCTCTGCCTGTTGTGAGGATAATACCCCGTTGATTAATTTCATGAAGCGGGAGTTTGTCTACACCTGCCATAAAGCTGCTGATATACTGCAGTTTTTTTGATTTGGCAAGCACATCACTTGTAATAAATCTTCCTGCGTAGATGTCGGCATCAGCTATTTCCTTTTCAAATTCCTGCTGATTGGCAGGATAAGCGACTTCACATTGCGGGAAGTCTTCTTTTAACCGATATAACACTTCTGCATTCGGCATTTCTGAGTATACGACGATTTTCATTCTTTCCTCCTATAATCTATATGAAAATTTATAAAAATTTTACATGTAATGATGAATTGTTTTTTTTATTATTTATCGTAGATACGGGATTGTTTAGAGCAGGTCGTTATAATGTAGAAAGTGTCTTTGTGAATTTTTTTGCATTTGTGCTATTTAAAATACCAGTATCTAAGTTTTTTAATAAATAGTCTTTTATATTGTCGGATGGCTGAATTTTATATATTGTTATGAGGGCTTCGAAGATATCGCAAAGCAGCAACGGAGATTGCGAGCTTTTGTATTGGCTGAGCTTAATAGACATAAGTTTTGCGGCGACATTTGTCATCAAGTCGGGTCGATAGGCGATCCATTTTGGAATATTCTGAATGGCCTGGCGTGAAGTAATAAATTTTTTGTCGTTAAAATGCTTGGCGTATTCATCATAAACCGCTGCAAATTTATCTTGCTTATCCCATTTTATATTTTCCGCAAGGAGGACAAGGCCAATATTTCTTTGATATGAGTTGTGGTTTGTAAGTTTTTGTGTAAGCAAATCAAAATACGCATAGACGTCATTATGCGTGCGGCTTCTGCTTTGAAGCGTTAAAAAACAAATATAGCGAATCTCGTCGTTTTTACTTGATAAGAGAGAGAAAAGAAAAGCAATATCTTCTTTAGTTAAATGTTCTGCAAATTTATCCGGACAGTCTTTATGGTTTAGTATCGTTTGAATATCCATAACTAAACCTCCGTTTTTATATTTTTATTATACCATTACGAAATACATATGCCAATAATCAACCGAGTCTTTTTTTAAAATTTAAAACATTCTTTTATTTTAAAATAAAGATTATGAAAATAGATGTTGCCAAAGTAAACACAAGTGTTTATAATAAAAAACAATTGAAAGAAATACTACACTAACAGAGAGGGTATAAAAATGATTCCCAATTACATAGCACAAAGAGCCAGACCGCTGGAAAACGAGTCGGCCTTTGAAGTACTTTCCAAAGCAAAAGCATTAGAAAAACAAGGACATAATATTGTTCGTCTTGAAATAGGTCAGCCTGATTTTAAAACACCTGAGAATATCATCAATGCGGCTTACAAAGCAATGAATGAAGGCTTTACGGGCTACACGCCCACAGTGGGGCTGCCGGAGACACGGCAGGCAATTGCCGAATATGTGCAAAAGCATAAAAAAGTGCCCGCAGGCGCTGAAGAAGTTGTGGTTGTTCCCGGAGGTAAGCCTATTATCTTTTTTTCGATTTTAGCGCTTGTTGATAAAGGGGATGAAGTTATCTATCCTGATCCGGGTTTTCCTATTTATCGTTCTTGTATCAAGTATGCCGGTGGGGTGCCGGTGCCAATGCCGCTGCTGGAAGAGAATGATTTTAGAGTTGATATAGAAAATTTCAAAAATTTGATTACCGATAAAACCAAGATGATTATTTTAAATAATCCCACAAATCCCACGGGCGGTGTGCTTACAAAAGAGGATATTATCCAGATTGCTCAAATCATCAAAGATAAAGATATTTTTGTGCTTTCGGATGAGGTATATGACCGTATTGTGTTTGAAGGCGAAACATTTTCAATGGCGGCACTGCCGTATATGAAAGATAAGACCATTATTTTGGACAGTTTTTCAAAAACATATGCTATGCCGGGTTGGCGTATCGGTTACGGAGTTGCCAACAAAGACATCATTGATCAGATTGAGCTGTTGATGGTAAATTCCAATTCCTGTGCTGCTGCATTTTCGCAAATAGCGGCTATTGAAGCACTCACGGGGCCTCAGGACAAAGTGGAAGAAATGGCGGCGGCTTTCAGTGAGCGAAGGGCTTATATGGCGCAGGCTTTAAATGAAGTTAAAGGTATGTCGTGCAGAATGCCGCATGGCGCATTCTATGTATTTGCAAACATTAAAGAAACAGGACTAAGCAGTGCGGAATATGCGCACAGACTGTTATACGAGGGCAAAGTGGCAGCACTTGCAGGCACATCGTTTGGCGCAAACGGCGAAGGATTTATCCGCTTTTCATGTGCGAACTCTCTTGAAAATATCAAAGAAGCCGTCAGACGAATTGAGGCATTCAACCAAATAATTATGGCGTAATATGCAGTACATATAGTCTGGAGTAAAAGCACCGAAAGGTGCTTTTTTGTGTATCATTATATGCATCAATATATATAAAATTAAAATATGTATTATTATTTATTTAAAAATGTTATTATTGTTAGAGAAAAGTGATTTTATTTATTTCAATAGAGTAAATGGGGAAAAATAAGAATGAAAAAAAGACTATTGTATTTGATCAGTGTGGCTCTTCTGCTTTGCTTTACCGCACCTGTTTTTGCTGCGGGAGGTGGTAAATACACGGTAGAAGAAGCAAATATGACAGTGACGATCCCAAATAACTGGGCAGTATTTACACGCGATACAACAGAAAAGGACAGCGATGTAGAAGATTATTTTTATGATTTTGATGCCTTTCGTCAGGATATGATAAACAACGGTTTGTATCTATGGGTCTTTCCCGGAAATAATACATATATCTTATTTGCAATTATTGAAAATGAAGAATTTAAATCTATTGTCAATCTTACGGACTTTATCGGCGCAGCTACCGACAATCAAAGAGAAGAGTTATTGAATCTTTTCAAACAACAGGCCGATCAACTTGAAAACAATAATACATCGTATGATATCAATATCAAAGATATAGGCTATTACAGCAACCGTAATTATTCATACTTCTACGCAGACAGAAGTATTGATGAGGTAGATTCGCAATCATATTCAACCATTATTAATTCAAAACAAATTTCTATTGCTATGTTTACAATCGATGGAGCAATACCCACGCAGTCACAAAAAGATACATTTCAAAATTTAATTGATAGAATATCTTTTTATGATGTGCAGCCTATGCCAAATGACATAAATATCGACAATGTGATCAATCCGCATAGCTATATATGGGAAAAGATTGCCGTAAGAGCGATCGTTGTTTTGGGCGGCACTATCCTTGCGGCTGCGGGTTTATGGATCAAAAGGAAATTAAACTTTTTAAATAATCCGGATAACGAAACCAAAAAAGATCAAAGAGAACGTCGCGAACGTGAAAAGATAATGGAAACAGTCGGTAAGGCATGGGAGAGTGGTTCTTATCGTCAAGATGAAATGAGTTTGAATCAGCCGAGCCAAGAAGAGGTGAACGGGCTTATGGAATATCTTGATCACTGGAAGACGCTCGGTAATCATGCTATGAGAGATGAAGATGTAAAAAAAGGATTTATTATGCTTGCTTATTTTCAAAACAATAATCTGGGCATCGCCGAACAGATAGCAAAGAAACTCATTGTTGTTCATGAAATACAAAAGGGTAATTGGTCTGTGATTGATGATGCCTTGGCGTTGCCCATCAACATGCAGGCAAGTGAAGGAGCGAAGGAAAAGTTTGCCTCTGGGAATTTAGATAGAAAATATGATTACTGGATGGATATAAACATAAAAGATATGAGTAAGAATGATGTGCAGTTGGGTTATTTTCTGCTGAATTATTTTAAAAACAGCATGCCGAATAGATCGGAGGCAATTGCACAAAAAATGCTTGAAGTCAACCGAGCCAATCATTATCTTACGCCGAAAGAACAGATAGAATTGATCAATAAAGCGAGAAGATATAATACATTTAACAAACTTTCCGAATATGCGGAAGCAAAAATTTTGGACAAAAACATAAAACACGAGCTTGCCAGCTGGGAAAGGATAGATGATAGTCAGATTATCGAGGAAGAGCTCAAAAAAGGATATGTACTGATGAATTATTATAGCGATGAAGATGAATTGGATACAGCGCAGCGCATTGCCGAACGGCTGATTGCTATTTGCACCGGACCGCAGGCATTGTTTGATAAAGCAATATCGCTTTATAAGTATCCTGCTGTTTTGGATGATGAAAAGAAAAAGTTGAGAACAAAAAACAGCTATCTTGATGCACTGATAAATTGGAATACCATCGATGATAGGGCTCTTTCAATTGAAGATATACAGCTGGGGTATTTATTGCTTTATTATTTCCAAAAAGAAGGGCAGTTGAACCTTGTCAGAAAAATAGCGCAAAGACTTATTGATATCTCAAAGAGCAAGTTCACACCAGAGGTGCAAAATCAGAGCACATCTGCCGGTATGCTGCATGAACAAGAAGAGCAAAAAGATAATGTTTTCGTTTCCGAAATGACGGAAAAATCCTCCAATAATACAAAATTCTGCAGACAGTGCGGAGCAAAATTACCTGTAGGTTCGCAATTTTGCAATAAATGCGGGAAGAAGGTTATTTAAGTTCATTATTTGATCGGAATCGCAATAAAAAATAAGCATGAAGAGTAAGCTAATGAAAGAAATATTTTATAAGAGGATTACAGCATATAAAAAAAGAAAACATATGCTCGAAAAAATTTTATTCATACGGCTCTTTTCATAAGAGCCGGCGGTGCTTGGGTTAGATAGAAAAGAGCAAAATTATCGTCATAAAGCCATGCTTTTAAAAATGATTTTTTAAGCACCAAAGGCATACGACTATGTATCTCTTTCATGGTTTCATTGGCGCTTGTAGTCAGGATTACAAATTTTTTTCCGTCTTCACTTTCATTATAAAGCCCTGCCATATATAACATATCTTCATCCGGTAGCGTAAACAGGTATTTTTGCTTTTCGGGTACTTGCTTATGGGAATTCCATTCATAAAAACCCGTGGATGGAATGACACAGCGTTTTGAAGCAAGGCTTTTTGCAAACATTCTTTTTTCAGAGGCGGACTCGGCACGTGCGTTGATGATCAAATTTTTTTTATCATAATGCAAAAATCCCCATGTCAAAAGTTCGGCATTAATGCTATTGTTTTCGTTTAAAAGTGCAGGCGCAATATTTGAAGGGAAAATTTCTCCGCCGGGCACTTTTCCTTCTCCGTATTTTTTACTGACCAGTTCAATTATTTTTGTAAGTTCGGCGTTTTCGGGGTCCGTGTAAAAAGCATATCTTCCGCACATAAGCAGTTCCTTTCCTGATGATTATCTTCAGTATATCAAAAATCGCATTGGAAAGAAATGTCAAAAAAAATAGTTATGATTTTTAATAAAAAGTAGTATAATAAAATAGAACATATGTTCTATTTTATTATTGGAGAAAATATGATGGACAGAGTGATTTTGCATGTGGATTTAAATAATTTTTATGCGTCTGTAGAGTGTTTGTATCATCCTGAATTGCGTGGCAGACCCATGGCTGTCAGCGGGGATATTGAAAAGCGGCACGGTATTGTGCTTGCAAAAAATTATATTGCCAAAGCCTATGGCATAAAAACAGGCCAGCCCACATGGGAGGCGCGCCAGGTATGCCCGGATATTATATTTATTGATGCACAGTTTGAAAAATATATGAAGTTTTCAAAGCTGGCGAGAGCAATTTATACAGACTATACTGATCATATAGAGAGTTTTGGCCCGGATGAATGCTGGCTCGATCTCTCGGCGAGCAAAATCTTTGGCAGCGGAAAGGAGATTGCCGATACCATACGAAGCAGAATTAAAGCGGAGCTCGGCATTACCGCATCTATCGGGGTAAGCTTCAATAAAATCTTTGCAAAACTGGGAAGCGATATGAAAAAGCCTGATGCCACGACGGTCATAACAAGGCAAAATTTTAAAGAAATTGTATGGTCGCTGCCTGCAAGTGAGTTGCTTTATGTAGGCAGAGCCACGGCAAAAAAGCTTGAGGCAATTCGCATTCGCACAATAGGAGACTTGGCAAAAACAGATGTAGAGAAACTGAAAAGCTTACTTGGCGTTAACGGACAGACTCTATGGTCTTTTGCAAACGGGCTTGATATTTCAAGGGTGGCACATGAGAGCTATGATCCGCCTATAAAAAGTATCGGAAACAGCACAACAACGCCAAGGGACTTAGTCTCAGATGATGATGTAAAAATCACTTTATATGTGCTCTGTGAAAGTGTGGCCGCGAGGCTGCGGCAGCATGGCCTAAAAACTGCGACTTTGCAGCTGAGTATACGCGAAAATGATCTTTTTACTTATCAAAGACAAGGCGTGCTTGCCTTGCCGTCATCCGCATCCGAAAATTTGTTTGCGAAAGCATTTGAATTATACAAAAAAAATTATAATCCGCATATGCAGAAACCGATTCGAAGTATCGGTGTTCGGGCATGCGGTCTTGTGAAAGATAATATCAGCCAAACCTCCTTTTTGCCGCATATCATCTCCACACAAAAGCAGGAAGAGTTAGAGAAAGCAATTGATGATATTCGCTTGCGTTTTGGGCACGATGAAATACAGCGCGCAGTGATGATGACCGATACGGCTCTTTCTGCTCTTAATCCTAAAGAGGATCATATCGTTCATCCGGAAAGCTTTTTTAGAAAAGGGGTTTCCTGATTATGATAAATTCACAGCATGATAAAAAAGTCTTTATTGAAACATTGGTGCGTTTTGATACCTGTGGAGATATGCATCCCGTCTCTATTATCTGGAGGGATGGCAGAGCCTACGAAATAGACAAAATTTTAGATAAAAGACGTGCCGCGAGTTTAAAAGCCGGTGGCATAGGACTGCGTTATACGATAAAAATTAAAAATAAAATTACCTATCTTTTTTATGAAGGGCAAAAATGGTATATGGAAGAATAAATTTATGAAATAAAACACGAAGGCTATAAACTGTTTCTATTTTATGATATAATCCATTAAATATAGAAAGTAATAAAATTCGAGCTTTCAAAGGTTTGAACTATGCATGACATATATGATAAAATACTAAATAGTTCTTATAACATCATTGCCGGACCTTGCGCCGTGGAAAGCGAAGAGATGATTTTCTCTCTTGCGGAAAAGATTAAAAAGGCGGGCGCAGATATTCTGCGGGGCGGTGCCTATAAAATGCGCACATGTGCCAAAGATTTTCAGGGACTCGGCAAAGAAGGACTAAAGATGCTTCATGATGCAGGCAAAGCCTATCGGCTGCCTGTGATCAGTGAAATTGTAGACAGCGGAGATATAGATTTGTTTTGCGAATTGGCAGATATCATTCAGGTAGGCGCCAGAAGCATGTATAATTATCCGCTTTTAAAAGCATTGGCGAAAACAAATATGCCGATCCTTTTAAAAAGAGGGATAAGTGCCACTGTTGATGAATATTTAAAAGCTTGTGAATATTTAACGCAAGACGGAAATGAAAAAATCATCCTTTGTGAGCGGGGTATCCGCAGTTTTGATTCTTCCACACGCAATATCCTTGATATAGGGGCAATCAGTATTTTAAAAAAAGGCTGTAAGTATCCCGTCTTTGCCGATCCTTCGCATGCTGCGGGCAGGGCGGATGTCGTAGCCGATTTGGCGTATGCATCAGCTGCTTGCGGTGCTGACGGAATTATGATTGAAGTCCATGAAAATCCGTCTGTATCTTTAAGTGATGCAAATCAGGCTGTCAACGTTGATGAGCTTAGTATAATTATAAAAAAATCAAAAAAGATAAAGCAAACAATAAATCTAATATAAATATAGTAGTGTTTAAGGTAAAAAATGAAAAAACGATTATTAATAATCAGTACTTTTCTACTTATCTTCATAACAGTTTCGTATCCTGCAGACATACTCGCACAGGAAATGCAGGATGAGAATGTTGTTGTGCAGCAGGAACTGGAAGAAGAAGCGCAGGAACAGCAAGAAGATGCATTGATGATGACCACATTATCAACTACATATTATACAAAAACCGCCAAATCAGACGGTACGTTTACGACCATAAAATCGTACTCTTCCTTTAGTGATGCGCTTGCAGCCATGAAGGCGAGCAGTGATGCGAATACGGTTGTGACTTGCAGCGCAAAATCCTATAACGGTGTTGTTGCCATGAAGGATGGTATAGCGGTGAGCGTGCCCGAAGGCTCGACGATGTATATCTACATATCGGGTTCAAGTACCGCATATACATATATTCCGGCTAAACAAGTGTTGTTTTACTATTCAACTACTTCTTCTTCAAAGGTTAAAGTGGGTATTTCAGGCTATATCGGAGAAGCCGATATAACAGAGTTAAACCTCATACCGCGTGTGCAGGTGGTGGGGCAGTCTTATTATTATGTTGACGGAGATATTGATATCATACATAAAATAGCCACGATTGGAAGCACTTCGAGAACTCCTTCTTATGCAAGTTATACCTATTTAAAAGCTCCCTCCTTTATGGAGCAGTCTGTAAAATATTATTCTCTTGACGGTCGAAGCTTTTATACGGATCCGCAGCTGAAAAATTTGGCGGGAACTTTAGTCGACTACTACAGCCTGTTGCCTGTGCGCTCAAAAACAAAATACACGGCAGCTGAGCTCAATTACTATATCAGCCTGCTTGATATGCCCACAAGCGTACTCAACGGGCAAGCACAAGCATTCATCGACGCGCAGAATACATATGGTGTGAATGCGCTGCTTTTGCTTTGTATCGCTTTTCATGAAAGTTATTTTGGCACAAGTTATTATGCGGTAAATCGTAACAACTTGTTTGGTATTAATGCAACAGATTCAAATCCTGATGAAGCTGATTATTTTGATACTGTGGCCGATTGCGTGGATTATATGGCGAGAAGAATGATTTCACAAGGATACTGCGATGCGAACACAGATACACGATATTTCGGCGCGAATTTGGGCAATAAGCAACAGGGCTTTAATGTAAAGTATGCCTCAGACCCTTACTGGGGACAAAAAATTGCCGGACGCTTTTATAAAGTAGACAGAAAACTGGGATATAAAGATAAAAACGTATATGACCTCGCAATCACTACGGTTGCGGATAATGTGTATTATAATGCGTCTTCCTCTTCCGGAGTGATGTATAAACTCGCAATGAAATCCACTTCATATCCATTGGGCATACCCGTTATTATTTTAGATGCAAGCAATTCTACATATTATAAAATACAATCCGATATGCCGATTAATGATGATACCGGGCTTACAGACTGGTCTAAACAGTATAGTTTCAGTGATGTGGGTTATGTAAAAAAATCTTCGGTGGAAATCAAAGGACCGGTATCCTTTATAGATAAAACCAATTTGACCAATATGATCATTACGACGGAAGCCGTGGATGAAAGTAAATACACAATAGACAGCATTGAGGATCTGCAAGACGCTTATGATGCGGCAGTGATTGTAAGAGATAAAGATAATGTCACACAGGCTCAAGTGAATACCGCTTATAATAATTTAAAGGCGGCTTACGATGCTTTGGTAGAGTATGTAGCGGTCACATCTGTTGCTCTGAACAAAACATCTGTCAGTGTCGAAAATTTAAATACCATACAGCTTACAGCAACTGTAAGCCCCTCTAACGCGAGCGTGCGCACGGTGACGTGGTCATCGAGCAATACCTCGGTTGCCACAGTGTCTTCTGCTGGGGTGGTAACACCGAAGGCAAACGGGCAGGCAACCATTTATGCAAAGAGTAATGATTCGCGCGTAAGCAAAGAAGCATCTTGTGTAATCACAGTCAATGTCACATCTATTTCATCAAATGCATACACGGTAGACAGCACAAATAAACTGATTAAAAATATTACGCAAAAAACAAGTGTAAGCACTTTTCTGAATAATCTTGTGTTACCGAGCGGAACAACGGCAAAAGTATACAAATCATTAACGCAGGTGACAAGCGGATACGTTGGCACCAGCATGACGATAAACCTTTATAAAGACGGTACGCTGATGCAGACGTTAACGATATCTGTGAAAGGGGATTTAAATGCCGACGGAGTTATTTCTATTTCCGATCTGGTTATGGTCAAATCTCATCTGCTTGCCAAAAGCACGCTGAGCGGAATACCGAAAATCAGCGGAGATATGAATGGGGACGGCGGTGTTTCTATCAGTGATTTTGTCATGGTAAAAGCGGTTTTACTTGGAAAATAAATAAAATATCATTAAAAAAGTCTGACGAATAATTGGAGTATCAACTTTATGAAATTAAAAAGAATTTTGGTTATTTTAATCATAAGCCTGATCATTACGGCGCTGGTTCCTCTGCAGGTGCTGGCTGCAAGCTCATCCATGAGCGGACCGGGCACGGTGCGAAGCGGGGATACCATCACTGTTAAATTTACTTTAAGCGGGCTTAGTAATGTAGAAGGCATTGAAGCAACGATCAATTATACAAGCTCGGTTTTAACGTATAAAAGTGTAAGTAAAAATCTATCATCTCCATGGGTTGTAGAAAGCAGTAAAAGCGGTTCAAGCATAAAGATCATTGCTTATGATAATAATCAGACTTCTCCGTTAAGCGGAACAAAAACAGTCTGTACATTAAAATTTTCTGTTAAAGGGTCAACGGGAACAAAATTTTCAGTCAGTTCATCGAGTATTAAAATATCGGTCAATAACAGCGATGTCGGTGTAGGCGGCTCCACATATTCCAAAAGCATTGCGGCACCGCTTTCCACAAATGCGAATCTGGCCTCTCTAAGTGTTTCCAATGCAAAGATATCGCCCTCTTTCTCATCTTCGACGACATCGTATAAGGCAAGTGTGGGATATGAAATTTCAAGCCTGAAAATCAGCGCCAAAGCCGCGGATTCCTCGGCGAAAGTGAGCATTTCCAATAACTCATTAAAAGCAGGCGGAACAACAAATGTGTATATCACGGTTAAAGCTGCGGCAGGCAATAAAAAAACATATACGATAAAGACAACACGTGAGCAGGATCCAAACTATGTGGAAAGTGATAACAACTATTTAAAATCCATCAGCGTGAGCCCTGGGATCCTCTCGCCCGTATTTGATAAAGACAATACAAGTTATGTTGTATGGCTTCCTTATGAGGTGGACAGCATCAAGGCCTCAGGCAAGCCGCAGGACTCCAAAGCAAGCGTGAGCGTATCCGGCGGAGAAGACCTTATAGCCGGCGCCGACAACACGGTAAGTGTGGTATGCAGTGCGGAGAATGGCTCTACAAAAGAATACACCCTCACCGTTAAGCGTGCTTCTTCATTCCTCGGAACGCAAGAAAAAAATTTGGTAAATGTAGAGGGCATTTTAGCACAGTTTGAAGAATTGGGCAGTACGGAGAATTCCGATGAGACTGCCACGGAAAACATCCTTTTAGATCTCAGCGCATCTGCCAGTAAGCAAGTTCCTGCTCAGGTATTTGAAGAACTGAAAAAATACCCGAATCTCACTTTGACGATTAATGTGGGAGATGCAAAAATTATTTTTAAAGGCTCTGATATCAGCGAGGAAATAAAGGCCGAATATTATGATTTCTCTTTTGTATACAGCAGTGAATATGCGGATTTGATCAAGCAGAAATCGGGGGATGAAGACGGCATTATCTATTCATTCGGCTACGAAGGAGATTTGCCCGGATATGCAACTTTTTATTTGATGACAAATTTAAATCAGGGCGATATATACAATATTTATAAATACAGTCTTGATGAAGATAAATTTTATTTAATAGCCCAAGATACTTCTGTGCAGCAGGCAGGCCTGCTTGCCTATAAAAATGATATGTGTTCAGAATATATCATTACCGCCAAAACAATTGAGGGCGCAACAGTTTATGATTCCGTTGAAATACAGGATGATGTAGCCGCATTTACCGCATCATCTTATATGATAGATATATCGGTCGTTTTGATTATGCTCGCTGCGGTTGTTATCGGCTTTGTGATGGGCAATGTTTACAGTAAGAATAAAGATAAATTTAAGAAAAAATCGATTGTTAGCGCCGCGCCTAGCGAAGAGGAAGCCGAGACCGAGCAGGAGCAAAAACTGTTGGAGCAGCCGCAGGAAAATAAAGAAGATCAGGTGCTGCTGCTTGCGGATATCGAAAATGAAAAGCAGGAAAAAGACGGCGGCTTGCCATTCGATGATGAGAAGGCAGAAGAGGCAACGGAAGAACAGTAGAAATATAGTCGACTGTATGCTTGGCTTTGGCACAAAACAATGTTTGTAAGTTTGCATGATAATATAGCATTTATCATGCAAACTTTAAATATATACCAAAAAAATAATATAGCGAGTCGGGGAAAGTTGGAAAACATGATCAGCATCTTTCACTCCGATGGGTTTTCTTAAATTAAATAAGGAGTGGAAGATGAAGTTAAACTATAAACGCACTATTTTTATTGGCCTTGCATTTTTGTCAATATCTGCATTTTGGCAAATATACGATAGCTTAATACCATTGATTCTTCAAAACACATTTCATCTCAAAGAAACGCTTGTCGGCACTATTATGGCCACCGATAATGTTCTGGCTTTGTTTTTACTGCCAATTTTTGGTTCAATATCCGATAAAACAAATACAAGAATTGGCAAGCGTATGCCATTTATTTTATTGGGCACTTTTATTTCCGTTGTTTTTTTAATGTTTATTCCCGTCGCAAGTTACAGAAATAATCTGGCGCTCTTTATTATATCTCTTGGGATCGTGCTGATTGCAATGGGAACCTATCGCTCGCCTGCGGTGGCGCTGATGCCTGACTTCACGCCAAAGCCGCTGCGCAGCAAAGCAAACGCCATTATAAATCTGATGGGCACATTAGGCGGTGTCTTTGCGCTTGTGACGATTAGATTTTTAATACCCAATGAAGCCAATCCCAATTATCTGCCGGTTTTTATATCCGTAGCAGCTCTTATGGTGGCCTCTGTGCTTATACTGCTTTTTTCCGTTAAAGAAAATAAATTAAAACGAGTTGAAGAAGAGCCGAAAGAAAATGTGCGGCATGACGCTTCAGGGTCCCTTGATAAGAATGTAAAAAAGAGCCTGTATTTTATGCTTATCACCGTCTTTTTCTGTTATATGAGTTTTAATGCGATTATGTCGGCTTTTTCGAGATATGCGCTTAAAATCTGGGGGCTTGGTGGGGGCACCTTTGCAAACAGCCTGCTTGTGTTTACGTTTTTTGCAATTGCGGCATTTTTACCGGTAGGTATTCTGGCCGGCGCAATAGGAAGAAAAAAGACGGTGATGATAGGTATTTTAATTCTTTCAAGTGTGTATTTCGTAGCTTATTTATGCACGGCGTTTTCTTTTGTTATTTATTTTGTGTTTGCATTTGCCGGAATAGGGTTTGCGGCGATTACAGTCAATACGTATCCTATGGTTGTGGATATGAGCAAGAGCGCTGATGTAGGCAAATATACAGGATATTATTACACTTTTTCTATGGCGGCGCAAATTGCCACGCCTATATTATCAGGCATGTTGCTTGAACATATTTCATATCGAACATTGTTTCCGTATGCACTGTTTTTTTCTGTCTTATCTTTTATCACGTTGATTTTTGTCAGACATGGAGACAGTAAACCCGAAAAATCTATTGGTATTGAGCAATTTGCCGCAGAAGATTAATAAAACAAAATAAAAATGTATTTTATAAAACTAAGGATTTTACAGCATAATATCCTTAGTTTTTTAATTGAATTATACGTTGATTTGTTTTTGATTTTATTGAGATTAGCTCGTAGTTATGATAAAATAAAATGAATATTAAACTAAAGAGGTACTTAAGTGATTGCGCTGAAATATGTACTGATTTTTATAGCAGGATATTTATTCGGGAATATTGTTATTTCGTACATCCTGGGGAAAATAAAAGCAGGCATTGACATAAGGCAACATGGCACAAACAATGCCGGAGCGAGTAATGTTGCTGTGACGGTAGGGTATAAATATGCATTGGTTGCCTATATTGTAGATATTTTAAAAGGTGTGGCGCCTGTTGTGATTGCACGTGTGTCTTTTCAGGATTTAACCTATGCACCGGCAGTGGCGGGATGCGGCGCTGTACTTGGGCACATCTTTCCGTTTGTGATAAAATTTAAGGGCGGCAAAGGGTTTGCCACCTATATCGGAATGATTGTTGCCATAACACCGATCGCGGGCGTTGTTTTTGGAATTTCAGCTGTTATTTTAGGATTTATTACAGATCGATTTGTAATTTCTACGGTCTTGGTTGTACTGATTTATCCTTTTTATAGTTTAATCATCAACGGCACACAGTTTATGGCCGGATTTTTTGTATTAATGCTTACGAGCATAATCGTTATTTATAAACATAAAGATAATATAAGAAGAATTATCAAAAATACAGAGCCGAGACTTCGAGGTAATTTTCGGACAAAAAAATAAGCTGGGAGAATTATGAAAAAAGCTATTATTGCAGGGCTGATACTATTATTCTTAATGGCCTGCACTGTTGTATATTATTTTCTAAACAAATATGAAGTATCCGAAATCAATATAGTAAGCGATATGCAAGAGAATATCATAGCGCCGGGAGAGAGCGTCAGCTATACGATAAATTGCCTATATAAAAATAAATTGGGCAAAGAAAAAGAAGAGGAATATGTTCCGCAAATTGACATAGAATCTGCTGCGACCGTGTTTGTTAATGAAGGCTGTATACGTGTTGACGAAGATGCGCTCACAGGGCAGGAAGTTGAAGTAGATGTATCCTATTCATCCGATGATGCACAAGTCAGCGAATCTTACACGTATACTGTGAAATACTCTCTACAAGACAGCATCGATGATAACGGCGTTATTTTAGATCCGACTCGAACCGATGTATTGGTCACAAAAAGCCGTTCACTTCCCAAAGACTACGTACCACAGGATTTAGTTAAAGTAAACATAGAATTCAAACAGTCAAACGATACGGTAAAGCAAATGCGCAGTGATGCGGCTAAAGCAATCGAAGAGCTATTTGCGGCGGCAAAAAAGGCGGGCTACACGCTCTACGGTATCTCGGGCTACAGACCTTATGATATGCAAAACAGAATCTATAATTCGTACGTTTCATCAAAAGGACTCAGCTATGCGCAAAGAATCAGTGCGCAGCCGGGCAAAAGCGAGCATCAAACGGGCTTAGCCATGGATATCTCATGTTCAAGCTTAAGCTATTTAGGGCAAGATTTTGGAGATACGTCAGAAGGTAAGTGGGTAGCTGAAAATGCTTATAAGTACGGTTTGATTATAAGATATCCGGAAGGTAAGGAAGACATCACAGGTTATATGTACGAACCATGGCATTTGCGCTACGTAGGGGTTACCCTAGCAAAAAAAATCTACGAAAGTGGTTTAACATTTGACGAATATATGTTACAATAACCTGCGGAAAAAGTGCGCCCGTAGCTCAGCAGGATAGAGCAACGGTTTCCTAAACCGTGTGTCGGAGGTTCGAGTCCTCTCGGGTGCGCCAATACAGTCATCATTACCATATACAGGATTAAGCCTGTATATGGTTTTTTATATTTTGTAATTTAAAATGCCTTTTATACTATAAAGAATACCATAAATTCATCGTTGCATAGGAACGCCAAGGGCGCCAAGACTCTGATATACTGAGTATTTTTTCTTGACTCATACCATGAAGAGCCTTTTTTACGCCGTAATCCGTGTGTAAAAAAATATCCGGCCAGCTCAGTGTGCGCATGGCAATGTAGCCGGCTGTCCATGGGCCTATTCCGGGCAGTGTAAGCAGGTGGGTTATTTCTTTTTGCACATTAGCATACTGGGATAAGGTGAGTACGCCGTTTTCAATTGCCTGTGCCAATGCCAAAATAGAACGCGCCCTTGTTGTTGTAATGCCGATGGGCCCAAGCTGATCTTCAATCGGAGAATTGAGATTGCAAATTGTTTTTGAGTCCGGGAAAATATGTGTTAAATCTTCATATGGAGTTGTTATCTTTTCGCCAAAAGCAGAGGTCATGCGTATCGCCAATGTTCGGGCGGCTTTGAGTGTGATTTGTTGTCCTAATACTGCACGAACAGACATTTCAAAAGGGTCAAAGCATCCAATCAGACGGGTGCCGGGAACACACACCCCCGCAATATGCTCATTCATGACCGAAAGCCTGTCGTAAATTTCGAATGGTTCACAATCCAAGTCAAATAAAACCCTGATGCGAGTCAAAAGCTTTGAAATGACAGGAATCAAGGAAGGGCTGATCGTTAAAAGGAGCATATTTTTTCGGCTGTCGTTTTCTACCGAAAACCATCCGCATATAGTGCTTGCAGCGTGTCGTATAGATACTGTTCTGCGGTAAGTGTTGTTTTCAACGGATTCAACACCCGCTATTGCCCTTAAATCTAAAAAAGATAAAAGTTGTTCCCAGTTATATGGCGGCCGGTATCCAAGCCGAAGGGTAATACTTTGATTTGTACTTGGATCTGCTGTTTCTTTGTTTTTTCGCAATGCTGTCGGCGTGAGCTTGTAGCTGTCTTTAAATAGATCATTGAATCTGCGAAGGCTTCCGAATCCTGCCGTAAAGGCTACGTCTGTAATGGGAAGTTTTGTATCCGTTAAAAGATTTTTTGCAAGCAACAACCTGCGTGTTTGAAGATATTGCACAGGGGAGACTCCAAATTCTGCTGAAAAAACCCTGCGTAAATGACGAGGTGTAATGTTCAGAGAATCCGCCAGCTTTGATATGCTGCTATCAGAGAGAGCATCTTCTTCTATCATAAACGCCGCTTTCCGAGCCAGCCGCCTCGAAGCATCTGCCGGAGAGGAGCCGGGAGCAAGTTCGGGGCGGCATTTTAAGCATGGTCGGAATCCAGCCGCTTCCGCTGCGGCTGCACTGCTATAAAAAGAGCAGTTTTCTATTTTGGGCATTTTTACCCTGCAAATAGGCCGGCAATAAATGCCTGTGGAGGCTACACCAACAAAAATTCGTCCGTCAAACCGAGTATCATGAGCGCTAAAAATGGCATAACAGGCTTCTCTGTCCTCCAATACTCTCATGGCGTCATTTCTGTCCTTCGCAATGCAGTGCCTTTTGAAGGAATGTAGTATTTGTCTTTTTGCACATTTTCCAATTCTAACAATGCGATTTTTGTATCAATGCCTCCTGCATACCCTGTCAAATTTCCATCTGAACCAACGACACGGTGACAAGGAATAATAATAGAGATAGGATTATGAGCGACTGCGCCGCCGATTGCTTGTGCAGACATGGCAGTTCTGCCGCTTTGTGCACAAAATTGTTTTGCAATGGCACTGTAAGTTGTGAGATGCCCATAGGGTATCTCGCAAAGAATTTTCCAAACGGCTTTTCTGAAATTACTGCCAAAAGGAGCAAGGGGAAAATCAACTTGGGGTTGCTTGCCGGCAAAATACGCTTCAATCCAGTTTTGTACACTGTTAAAGACTGGAAGGTCGGCTTTTTCAGTACTGCATTTTAAGCCGTGACAAAAATACTTTTGCCCTTCCATCCACAGCCCGGTAAGGCTGCAGCCATCACTTGCGGCGGTTAAGCGCCCGACAGGCGAATTGATTATGTAAGTATAATACATCATATTATCTCCATTTAAAAAGTTATTGCACATGATCCATTATATCATTCATGAAGGTCGTTACTAGCCGTTTTCGGACATATTCATATAATTTATTATAATTTTAGAAAGCATATATATGCGTTTTTTTTTGCAATTAAAGTTATATCAACGCATCTTACGACTAAAGGGTGACTATAGATATTTGATGAAATAAATGTTTGCCTCTTACAGTAAAGTAAAACAATTTAAATTTATTTACGGCTAATTTTTGATATAATGAATTAATTAAAGTAATGGACGAAAGCGAGATTCACAGCATGATGGAATTAGTTAAAATCGGAGAAAAAAGTTATTATATCAATAGCCCCGTTAAAATAGGTATATATAAGGCCGACGATAGAAATGTATACATGATCGACAGCGGAGGCGATAAAGACACGGCACGAAAAGCGAGAAAAATACTAGATGAAAATGGCTGGATACTCAAAGCGATCATCAATACACACTGCCATGCGGATCATATTGGTGGCAACCGCTATTTACAGCAACAAATGAAGTGTAAAATATTTGCAAATGGTATTGAAGCCGCTTTTACGAGTTTCCCGATTTTAGAAGCATCTTTTCTTTATGGCGGATATCCTTGTAAAGATCTACGGCATAAATTTCTGCTTGCGGATAAAAGTGATGTCACAGATATTACGGATGATAGTTTTCCTAAAGAATTAGAAATCATTCCACTGCCCGGGCATTTTTTCGATATGATAGGCATTCGCACACCCGATAATACTGTGTTTCTTGCGGATTGTATCAGCAGTAAAAACACCTTAGAAAAGTATCAAATTTCATTTATGTATGATGTCGCTGCCTATTTAAAAACATTGGATATGGTTGAGGGAATGGAGGCAAAGTTCTTTGTGCCATCACATGCGCAAGCGACAAAGGATATTAAAGATCTAATATACCTGAATAGAGATAAGATATATGAAATTGCAGAGAAGCTGATTTTATTTTGTAGTCAGCCGTTAAACTTTGAAGTTATTTTACAGAAGGTTTTTAAGGAATATCATCTAAAAATGAATTTTGAACAGTATGTGTTAGTAGGAAGCACAATCCGCTCTTATCTTTCATGGCTGAAGGACATAGATAAGATAACAGTGCACTTTAATGATAATCAGCTTTTATGGCAGCGTATATAAATTAAAACATGTAAGATTTATACGGAAAATGACATGTATTACAAAATTTACCCTGATATTTTTAATTTAACAAAGATTTTATGCAAATAGTGTATCATATATTAGTAAAAGATATAATTTATAATTTGGTTAAAATACTAAGGAGTTTATGATGAAGGTTCTTATTCTATCCGATAAGGAATATGAAACAAAAATATATTTTCATCTTAGTCAGCTCGTCTATGAATACTTTGATGAAAGAAATTTTAAGATAGAACAGATACAACTTGGCAGAGGAGACATTGCTTTTTGCACAGGATGTTTCGGATGTTGGGTTAAAAAGCCAGGAGAATGTGTCATCAATGATGCAATGTCAAAAATCAACAAAATATTTGTGAACAGTGATGTTGTTATTTATCTTTGCCCAATTGTTTTTGGACAATTTTCGGCAAATATTAAAAATGCAATCGACCGATGGCTGCCCAATATGTTGCCTTTTTTTGAAAAGCGTCCCGATGGCTCAACTATGCATCCACCACGATATGATGCTTATCCAAAGCAGATTATGATTGGTTATGGGGACGATTTATCTGATAGCGATGCACAGCTTTTTACAGATATTATAAAAAAACACCGGCCTAATGTGGAAGTATTGATTTTCAGAGATTATGATTCGCAAATTATGAAAAGTTTAGATAACATTGATTTAAGAAGGGAGTATGGAGTATTATGACAGCAATGATAAAAAATATTGTTTTCATTAATGCAAGCCCTAAAACAGCAGATAATTCTGTTTCGCAGTACTTAGCCGATTTCGGCGAAAATCGAGTAAAAGAAAAAAATATTGTTGTCAGCAGATTGAATGTTAGGAAAAATATATTGGCAGGAAGCACACAAACAGATTATGCCACAATAGCTGACGCGGATGCGATCATTTTTATATTTCCTCTCTACATATTTTGCCTGCCCGGAATTTTAATGCAATATTTGCAAGATTATTATCAATATTATATCCAACATGAGGAAAAGGTACAAAACACAAAAGTATATGCTGTTGTAAACTGCGGTTTTCCGGAACCCGAAATCAACAGTCAGGCAGTGGGAGTCGTTCAAACTTTTTGTGCAAAAATACATGCTTCTTTCCGTTTTGCTGTACTTATAGGAGGAGGGCCAATGATTTTAGAAGCGAAAGAAGCGCCGTTTATGAAAAGAATAAACACAGAATTATGCGCTGCTTTTGATCTTGTGAAAGAGGATATACAAAAAAGCACATACCAATCGGTGGATAATATATCCATTTCTGTTAAATTTCCTAAAAAGCTATATTACTTCATGGGTGGGAGAGGCTGGATCTCGTTGGCGCGAAAAAACGGGCTGAAGAAAAAGGACTTATACAGAAAACCGTATTTGAAATAATCTTACAGGTTAATGATATAAAAGACAATGCAGTATAGGTTCGTATATGATATCTTTCAAATACCATTATATTTATTACATGTCAAGAAGATGGTAAAAGAAGAGAAGCTTACGAATTTATAAAAATTTGGATAGCAAAAAAAGATCATTAAAACAGGTATTTATTCTATACCGATTTTTTTCATCGCCTTGCTTGCTTGTTTTTTTATTATATTTCTTTAAATATCTCAAAAATTTATACAAATAATAGAAGTGCTTTTTTATATTATTTTTTATAAAAGTATTATAAAAATACGTTTTTTTATGATTTTTTCATATTACAAATTTTTTAATTAATTTTAAAGCATCTATTATATAATGATATTAATGTTAATGTTTACAATAAACATTGATATAAAGGAGGTAAAAAAATGAATTTTAATTTCACAGAAGAGCAATTGATGATCAGAGACATGGTGAGAGAATTTACGCAAAATGAAGTCACACCTTTAGACGAAGAGCTGGACGAGCATGGATTTTCGCATGAATTATATGAAAAAATGAAAGAAAACGGGCTTATGGGAATTCATTTTCCGGAAAAATACGGTGGAGCCGAGGGAGATGCCATTACAAGTGCAATTACAGTTCATGAACTTGCAAAGGGCAGTGCAAGTATAGCATTGTTTTTAGATGCTCACTGGTTGGCAGCGGATACGATTTTATATCATGGTACAGAAGAACAAAAAGAAAAATATCTGTATAAAGCCGCAACCGAGAGCATCTTTTCATTTGCACTGACTGAACCATGCGCGGGATCGGATGCAGCGGGTATAAAAACAACGGCTAAGTTGGAGAACGACGAGTGGGTGTTAAATGGCAATAAGGCATGGATCACAAATTCCGGCGTTGCCGATGTTTGTGTTGTGCTTGCAAAAACTGATCCGGATGCAGGAGCAAAAGGAATTTCTGCTTTTATAATTGAAAAAGGCACGCCCGGCTTTTCGGTAGGTAAAAAAGAAAACAAAATGGGCATGCGTGGTTCAAATACGGCAGAGCTTATATTGGACAATGTACGTATTCCTAAAAGCCAGCTTTTAGGGGAAATCGGCAGTGGATTTAAAATTGCAATGATTGCACTTGACGGTGCAAGGATAAGCATTGGCGCTATTGCGGCAGGGCTTGCGGAACATGCGATGAAAATTGCAAGAGATTATGCAAATGAAAGATATGCATTTGGCAAACCTATAGCAAAATTATATGCAATTCAAGAAAAGCTGGCGGATATGGCGATCGGTATCGAAGCAACAGAGCTAATGACATATAGTACTGCGAAACTCAAAGCAGAAGGGAAAAGACATACAAAAGAAGCCGCAATGGTAAAGGTGTTTGGATCAGAAATGTGTATGAAAACGTGCAGTCAGGCTATTCAGGTTTTAGGCGGATATGGATACAGTAAGGAGTATCACGTTGAAAGATTTCTCAGAGATGCAAAACTTCTTGAAATAGGGGAAGGAACAAGCGAAATACTTAGGATGGTAATAGGAAATACAGTATTGGCTGAAAAAAATTAATGATAAGAGAGAAACTTTATGAAAATTGTTGTTTGTATAAAACAGGTTCCGGATACAGTCGATGTTAAAATTGATCCCAAAACAAAAAATTTAGATAGAACGAATATTAAAGGAGTCATAAATCCCTTTGATAATAACGCTATTGAGGAAGCTATTAGAATCAAAGAAAAACATGGCGGAAGCATTACTGTTGTAAGCATGGGGCCACCACAGACGAGCGAATCGCTCAAAAAAGCATTGGCAATGGGTTGTGATGATGCAATTCTTCTATCGAGCAAAGAACTTGGCGGGGCGGATACGCTGGCAACAGGCTATACACTGACAAAAGCAATTGAAAAAATCGGTGATGTAGATATCGTGCTATTTGGCAGTCATGCCGTAGATGCAGATACCGGACAGACCGGCCCGATTGTGGCCGAGTTTTTAGGTTTTCCCCAGATTACTTTTGCAAGCAGTATAGAGATTAAAGACGAATATGTGTATGCATCAAGGTTGTTGGAGAATAGTACACAAAAAGTAAAAGCAAAATTGCCCGTTGTCATTACGGCTACAAAAGAATTAAATAAGCCCAGATATGCTACTCCGATCAATATTATGAAAGCGGCAAAAAAACAAATTATCGTATGGGATCATAAAGATCTGGGATGTGATGAAGAACGCATTGGCTTAAAAGGATCCCCAACGATCGTGAAAGAAATATTTGAGCCGCAGAGAAAAAAAATAAATACAATTATACTTACGGGCAAACCGGAAGAAATAGCAAAAGAATTCGTATATCTTCTTTGTCAGAAAGAAAAGCGCTTGTAGGAGGAGCAGATATGAATATAAATAATTATAAAGGCATATGGGTTTACGCAGAGCAAACTGATAGAGCTCTATCAAATGTGCCGCTGGAATTGCTCAGCAAAGCCGTAAAATTAAAAGAAGCAACAAAAGAAGATATCACCGCTATCCTTCTTGGAAGTAATATAGCCTCTCTTGCACAAAAATTGTTAAATCATGGTGCCGATAATGTCATTATTGTAGACTCGCCAAATCTCAAAGAATATAAAACACTTCCTTATGCAGATACGCTTTTTCAGTTGGCGCAAAAATATAAGCCTTCTATTTTTTTAATAGGAGCGACATCATTGGGCAAGGATTTGGCACCGAGAGTCATGGCGAAACTACAGACAGGTCTTACGGCTGATTGCCTGGATCTTTCAATTGATGAAGATGGGAACCTGGTTCAAACAAAGCCTTCATACGGCGGTAATATTATGTGCAAAATCTTAATGCCTGCACACAGACCTCAAATGACCACACTTCGTCCAAGGGTATTTAGCCCTTTGGAAGAAAAAGAAAATTTGAACGGAAAAATAATTACGGAAGAGGTGGATGCGGTGCTTCAGCCTGACTATGAAATACTTGAAACAATTAAAAAAGAAACCGGCGGGCTTACAATTGAAGAAGCCGAAATCATTGTTACAGCCGGAAGAGGAATACAATGCAAAGAAAATATTGCTCTTGTGCAGCAGCTGGCAGATGTAGTCGGCGGCAAGCTCGGTGCGACAAGGCCGCTTGTAGACAATGCATGGATAGAACCATATGATCAAATAGGGCAGAGCGGCAAGACAGTGAAACCCAAACTGATCATCAATGTAGGGCTATCTGGTTCGGTTCAGTATATGGTAGGCATGCAAAACAGTGATTATATTGTTTCGATTAACAAAAATGAAGATGCTGATATATTTAAAATTTCACATTGCGGCCTTGTTGGGGATCTTACGGAAATCGTGCCGGCAATTGTTGAAGAGTTAAAAAAATATAAAAAAGAACAAGGAGAATTATAAAATGGAAAGAAAAAAATTAATTCCTGATTTTGGACCGTTAAAAAACGTGCGTGTACTTTGTAGCGGCAGCATTGTTGCAATGCCGCATGCGGCAAACTTAATGGCCGATTTTGGAGCAGAAGTAATCAATATAGAACGACCGGGTTCCGGCGATACGTATAGAGGACTTGCCCCTTTTGCAAAAAATGGTGATAAAAGAGTAAGTACCAGTTGGGCACAGGATGCCAGAAATAGAATGAGTTTGACGATGAATTTAGATTTGAATATACCTGAAATAAAAGAAATTTTTATGACGTTAATTAAAGACAGCGATATTTATATGGAAAATTTGGTTTGGCTTGAAAAGTATGGTATCCAAGATGAAGATTTGCTGGCGGCCAATCCCAAATTGGTCATCGTTCATATTAGTGGTTATGGACGACCGCAGTTTGGAGGAGACCCTAAAATCTGCAACAGAGCTTCTTATGATATGATTGGTCAGGCTTACAGCAGTTATATGAATCTGAACGGAGATTTTGAACCTGCTCCGCCAATGCTTACAAAACCTTGGACAAACGATTATATTTCGGCGCTAACTGCAGTTTTTGGGGCTTTGGCGGCTTATATCAGTGCACAGCAAACAGGTAAAGGCCAGGTAGTGGATGTAGCTCAATTTGAGGCTATGGGCAGAATACTTTCCGATACGATCGTGAGCTATACTGAAGCAGGGATATTAAAATCCCGTTCAGGAACGAATGCCACTGCATTTCAACCGTATGGATTGTTTAAATCGAAAGACGACAGATGGGTGGCTATCGGCGCATTCGGTCCCGGTGTATATACCAGATTTATAAAGGCAATTGGGCTTGATCCCGAATATTATACATTCAAAGAATGCGCATCTTCTCCGCAAGCGGTGAGCTCGTCAAAAGGGCGGGAGTTGGCTGAAAAATCAAAGCAATGGTGTTTTGAAAGAGATGCCTGCGAAATAGAAGAGATCATCAATAATGCAAAAGTGGGATGCTCAACAGTGATGACCGCTGCGGATGTGGTGGAGGATCCTCATTGGCTGGATCGAGAAGATATCATTGAATACAGGGATGAAACTCTGGAAAAAACAATCAAAGCATTCGGGTTTGCGCCTAAATTCAGCGACACTCCCGGAAAAGTATGGAGAGGTGCACCTACTGTCGGGCAAGATAATGAGGCGATTTTGAGAGACTTGCTTGGCTATGATGATGCAAAGATTGCGCAGCTTAAAGAAAAACAACTCGTTTAGTATAAAATAGCAGTAAAAAGGCCGGTTTATTCCGGCTTTTTTAATTGTTAAATAATAGTCTATATTTTAAAGCTTTTCATTGTTTACAATTTATAAAAAAGCCGATATACTGTTACTTACATCAAAAATAGCATTATAGTATACCAAAATAAAGGAGATGAAGTACTTGATTGAGACGAGTAAAGCAGTAAATGTGAACCGCAATAAAATTTTAATTATGGGTATGTTTATACAGCTTACATCAGGGATTCTTTATGCGTGGAGCATAATACAACCATTTGTTATGGAACATTATTCCCTGGATACATCGGCTGCGAGCATCCCGTTTTCTGTAAACCTGGCTGTGTTTGTTGTTGGCAGTATATTGGGCGGGAAATTACAGAGTAGATTTTTAATTCAGAAATCATTATTTATTGGAGTTATTATAAATACACTGGGTTTATCGTTATCGGGTTTGGTGCCGACAGGTGCATTTGGATTAATGAGTGTTACATTTGGAGTAATGAGTGGAATAGGCGGGGGGATTGTGTATAACACACTCATTGCTGCAATGCAGAAATATTTTCCGGATAAAAAAGGAATGGCCAGCGGGTCTATCCTGTGCATGATAGGCGTATCGGGCTTTATTATATCACCAGTTATAAATTTTCTTTTGAAGAATTATAATTTGACAGTTATGTTTTTGGTAATAGGGATAACTACGCTTGTGGTAGGCTTGATAGGAGGAAGATTTGTCAAAAATATTCCCGAAGGTTATATGGATGATTATAGGCCGGCAGATGTAAAAGTAGCCTCTACAAGCAAAAATTATGAAACAAGGGAAATGTTAAAAACACGAAATTATTATTTGATCGCGATATCAATGTTTTTAGCGGTACCGGGATTTATGTTAATCAATCCTCAGTTTGTGCTTATGAGCTCGGAACGCTTAATAACAAGCGCACAAGCTCTAACAGCAGTGATGCTTGCCGCGGTTTTGCAGGCTGCAGGCAGGCTTCTTGTTCCCTCTGTCTCGGATAAAGTCGGAAGAAAAGCAACCCTGCTTGTTGTTTTTGTTTGCAGCACGGCTACCATCCTGGGGCTCGTTTTTGTAAAAGGACTTTTATACCCCATTCTTTTTGTTTTATTGGCTTTTTTCTATGGCGGATTCTTGGGAACTTATCCGGCGCTTTCTACGGATTATTTTGGAACAAAAAATGCAGGAATCAATTATGGCTTTGTTATGATAGGATTCGGTTTGGCTTCTGTTGTTTGTCCGATCCTTGTTCGAGCCGTGAAAGGTACATCAATGGGCACAGCGATGTCTTTTGCCATAGCGGCAGTCGCAACCGTGGTTGGTATGGTCTTGTTGATAAGATTAAAAAAACCGGAATAAAAATGTAGAATAAAAAATAAACACTTTAAGTGTTTATTTTTTTATACGATTAATTTGATATCTATATGAAATAATTAGTGCAAAAGCCGGAATATTTTAATATAATAAATTCAAGATTTTTTATTGGGTGGTAAGATGGAAAAAATAAGCGAATTTATGAATATGGAAGTTTATATGCATTTTAATAAATATATGTCGCCGTTTATTATCTTACATTACGGGAATATGCGGGCACTTATTACGATTGAAACTATTGAATTGGTGTCGGGAAATGTGCCGAACAGGCAAGTAAAAATAGCGATGGGCTGGATCGCCCTTCATCAGCATGAACTCATGGAAGCGTGGGATATGATGATAGCAGGACTCGAGCTTGTGCAGGTTGCCCCGCTAAAAGGCTGAATTATGAAATTTATCGATTTACATTGTGATTGCATCAGTAAACTTTACTATGCTAAGAATAAAGAGACTATTTTAACGAACGATTTTCATGTCGATATAGAAAAGCTTAAAAAAGGTGAATGTTTTATTCAAACATTTGCTATTTTTTTGGATGAGGGATATATAAAGACGCAAAATCAAAACTTATTTGATGAAGTCAAAAAAATGGTCGCATGCTACCAAGAACAAATAGATCTAGCAAAAGAACATATAGCACATATCAAACAAAAAGAAAAAAACCAAAATAAAGATATGTATGCCTTACTGAGCTGTGAGGGATGTGCCTTTGTAGATGAAGATTTAACAAGGCTGGAATATATCAATGATGCGGGAATAAAAATGGTATCGCTGACATGGAATTATGAAAATTGTATGGCTTATCCGAATTCTCAAAACAGTACGATTATGCAAAATGGTCTAAAAAAATTCGGGTTTCAAACCGTAGAATTTTTAAATGAAAATAAAATCATCGTTGATGTATCACATTTGTCCGACGGAGGAATAAAAGATATTCTGGCCATAAGTAAAATGCCGGTAATAGCATCTCATTCCAACGCAAGAACAATTGCATATCATCCGAGAAATTTAACTGATGAATTTATTCGCGGAATAGCCGACAGTGGAGGTGTCATCGGCATAAATTTTTACCCTCCTTTTTTAACAACTAACGATAATGCAAACATTGATGATATTATCCATCATATAAAATATATTATGAATAAAGGCGGAGAAGATATTGTGTGTCTGGGAAGTGATTTTGATGGCATTGAAATCACTCCGCAGATTGTTGACAGCTCACAAATGCAGCATCTTTATCATCATTTAAAAAATGAAAATTTCATTGAATCTTTAATAGAAAAAATTTTTTATAAAAATGCTTTAAGATTGCTTAGCGAATATCAAATTTTTTAAAAAAATAAAAATTTTCCTATTATATTATGATTGTTTTTTAGAAAAAATAAAACTATAAATTATTTGAAATCATTAAAGGAGTCGCCAATGGAAAACAATCATTTTGTAAAAAATAGGATCGGTAACCTACCTGCAAATATTAATATCGTAATACCGGTAGCAAAAAAAGATGCAGCTAAAATCGTTGCCCTAGTTAAGGAATCAGGCAGAATTACCGGTTATAAATTATCAACAGGGCAGGTAATTTCAAAGCAGCAGGGAGTAAGCATGGCAAAAGCAGGAAATATCGCTGGTGTAGCTGTCGCGGAAAGAAAATCAAACGAATACTTGCGCACATTGCCCGATGGAGAAGAAAGCAATAATTTAGGTAATTTACCATCAATCTCATTGCAATAAAAAAGGCGGCGTCAGCCGCTTCTTTTTTTGTTTAATAATATTCTATTTTTATATCACTTGCACCTGAGGAAACATTAAAATAAAATATAATCTCCGCAGTGTCAATATTGCCTGACTCATATGTTTTTTCGCCGATGCCGCTGAGCTGTGTCCCGTCAACTTCTATACTGGTCGCGGCTGAAGATGATATGACTTGGCATGCGCTGTTTTGTGGAATTTTGAATTCAATATCACTGGCGCCCGAGCTCACTGTGACAATGGTCTTTTGGGACAAAGAAGAGAATATACCATCAACATCACTGACACCGCTTTCAATATTCACTGAAGCAACGTTGAGATCTTCTAAATCTAAATATAACTCGCTGGTGCCGGATGTAATAGATAAATCCCATACATTATTTTTATTTAAAGAAAGAACAAGATTCTCTATTGTAATATTTTTGGTATTTAAATCAACAATCTGTTTATTGGATGAGTTCTCTACGTCAATCGTCGGGATAAAGTTTGCCTGAAGATCCAATAAATAGTCCGTATCAGTTGGTTTAACAGTAACATTTTCTGCTATGCCGAGTGTTAAATTGAGTTCGGAGGAAGTGATATTATCCACTTTTTCTATATGCCTATACTGTATATTTTCAGTTGTATAATGATGATTAGTATGATTGTTTATAAACGGAAAATAAATTGTGCCTGCAAGTGAGTAGGCGCCTAAAATAATAATGACTATATATAAAAGAGATACAATAAGGGTAACAATTCTGTTTCTAAAAATAAGGCAAATCCCGAGCGCAATCAATATCAACGGCCACATTCTGCCTATTGATTCAAAGATTAAATATAATGAAATATGAATAATATCAAATTCATTTAAAATCCATACAACACCGATAATAACAAACAAAAGACCAAAAAAGAGACTGGCATTCATGGAACGGTTTTTGTTACGCATGATTATTTTCCTCCTTTAACAATAATCAGTACTCCTGCCGCAACAATACAAAGGGCGATTACAACGCCGAAATCAAAAGAAGGGAAAAAGATATTGACCATGAAAATAATTCCGATTGCAACTAATATTGCACCTATAATCGTTGCAGGGTTTAAGATTGATTTTTTTTGTTCTTGATTACTTAAATTTATGTCTGACTCATTTTTAACCTCGGAATTAGAATCATTCGTAGCAGTGTCTTCATTACTGCTTTGTGTGGTGTTGTCTGAATAAGATGTATTCTGGGTTTGGTAATTAGTATGATTTCTACCCACTTCATAATCCATAGGCATGATGATAGCAGCTATAATATAGAGCAGTAATCCAAAACCTCCTCCAAAAATGAGCAAGATAAATGCCACACGAATAATTGTTGAATCTATATTTAAATATTCTGCAATTCCTCCGCAGACTCCGGAAATTTTCCTGTCTGTACTTGAACGAGCGAGTGTTTTCTTCATTTATATCCTCCATTTATTTTATTTCTAATACTATTATAAATAATAAATAGATTATTAAAAGAAAAATCTTAAAAATTTAAGAGAAAAATAAGGACTGCAAAGTGCATGAATAACATGGTATAATAATAAAAATTTAATAATTACAATACTGGGCGGTAAATATGACTAAATTATTTGGAACAGATGGTGTGAGGGGAATAGCAAACGAATTTTTAACATGCGGCCTGGCAATGGATCTTGGTCGCGCGGCTTGCGAAGTATTAAAAGAAAATAATAAAGATTTAATATTCGTAGTGGGTAAAGATACCAGGCTTTCCGGAGATATGATTGAAAATGCTTTATGTGCGGGTATTATGGCGCAAGGCGGAAACATTATAAAAGTCGGTGTGATCCCAACACCTGCGGTAGCAGTGCTTACAAAGTATTATCATGCTTGCGCAGGGGTTGTAATTTCCGCATCGCATAATCCGTATGAACATAATGGCATAAAATTCTTTAATCATCAAGGATTAAAGTTACCCGATGAAATGGAAAATAAAATTGAAGAGATATTATCGGGTATTCATCAATACAGTGCCGAAAAAATCGGAATTTCTCAAAACTGTTTTGAAGCTGTAGATATCTATACTGATTTTATTTTGTCTTGTGCGGATGATGATTTGAGTGGGTTGAAACTAATCATAGATTGCGCAAACGGCGCCACATGTAAAGCGGCAAAGAAAATATTTTCTTCTCTAAAAGCAGAGACAATTTTTATCGGAGATGATCCAAACGGAATCAATATTAATCATCATTGTGGCTCTACCTCTCTTAATGCGCTTATTGAAGCAGTTTTGGAGCATAAAGCGGATGGCGGTATTGCTTTTGACGGCGACGGAGACAGAATTTTAATTGTGGATGAAGCAGGGGAAGTCTTGGATGGTGATAAAATCATGTATACCTTGGCAAAAGATATGAAAAAAGCAGAAGCACTTAAAAATAATGCTGCTGTGGCAACGGTGATGAGTAATCTGGGATTTTTTAAAGCGCTAAACGAAGCAAATATTCAGGCTGTCAGAACAAAGGTAGGCGACAGATACGTCATTGAAGCTATGAAAGAGCATGACTATGTTTTGGGCGGAGAGCAAAGCGGGCATATCATCATCAGTGATTACAATTCAACGGGAGACGGCCTCCTTACGGCGATGCGGTTTTTGAGTGCCGTGAAGAGAAGCGGTAAGACTATACGCCGGTGTAATTTGGCTTACAGCAATTATCCTCAGGTCTTAATCAATGTAGATGTAAGCAATGAAAAAAAGAAACTTTTAGATACGGATGATATCATTAAAGATAAGCTGCGGGAAATAGAAGATAAGCTACAGGAAAACGGCAGGGTTCTGCTTCGCCCGAGCGGCACGGAAGCGCTTATCCGGGTGATGATAGAAGGCAAAGACAATGAGCAAATCAATGCCTATGCCAATGAAATAGCTGATGTGGTCAAAGAAAGATTGGGGTAATATTTTTATATGTAAATATAAAGGGCGGAATACACCGCGCTTTTTTGATGCCATGATGAGCATACCAAACAAACGTTATTTGAGTGAACCGATAGTGTTATATGAGACAGAGAAAGACAAAGGGAAGAAAGCGAAGAATGAGGCGGATTATTCAGTGCATATGCGATCAAGTTTAATCGGGAGTATGAGAAGAAGCAAAGCAAATAAAAAGCAGGTAAGACCTGCTATTTTACAAGCAATATTTATAAATCAATGATGTTTTCTTGTTTGGGAATGTGTTCATTGACAAAATCAAAGATATTACATTCTGATGCAACATAATTATTGAATTTATTTTCATAAACATTTACTGTTAATGAAAAAATAAGTTCTTTCATCTCTTTATTTTCAGATTCATAGTTAATGATAATTGAACTGTTTTTTTCTTGTGAAGTCAATAAAGTAGCACCAATCCATGGAATATTCTGAAATTCTTTATTTTAGATAATTGCAGTGATATTTTAATATTTCTATTATCGGTAGGAACGACAGTAATTTTTTCATCATCCGCAAAAAGATAGCAGGACATATTCTCTGTTAAATCAGGTAGCCCGCTTATATATTTGCATATACATACGCATTTTGCATTAACAATTTTTAAAGTATTATTGTATGTACGTGTGCTATCTATTGAAGGCTTAATCATGAAATATATACCTAACCCTATAACGATAAAACTTAAATAAATACCATTCATAGAACACCTCATTTTTTTATTATTTTAATATGAATATATCATAATGTAAACAATTAATTTATAAATTGTAATATTTAATACAAATGATGAAGAGAATAGGCATGAATTTGATTGATAAATAATATCATTTCGGCAACATGAAAAAAGCGGCATATGCCGCTTTTTATCAATATGCTTTTCTTTCTATTTCATCTTTCAAATTATCTAAAAATTCCTGCACGCCATATGTGGTGTTATCACCTTTCCTGTTGCGCACGGCGATTGTGTTGCTGTGTTGTTCTTTTTGCCCCACAACAAGCATATACGGTACTTTCTGCATCTGTGCCTCTCGTATTTTATAGCCCATTTTTTCGTTTCTGTCGTCGTATTCGGCTCGTATGCCACAGTCTTGATATTTTTGCAGCAGCTCTTCGCAGTAACCGTCAAATTCGCTTGCGACAGGGATAATCACGCATTGAACAGGCGCAAGCCAAAGCGGAAAAGCCCCCGCAAAATGTTCTGTCAGAATAGCGATAAAGCGTTCAACAGAGCCATAGGTTACCGTGTGTATCACAGTCGGACGGTGTTTTTCTCCGTCTGCGCCTACGTAATACAGATCAAAGCGTTCGGGCATTTGAAAATCTAATTGTATCGTGCCGCACTGCCATGTTCTGCCGATACTGTCTTTTAAATGGAAATCTATTTTCGGGCCGTAGAAAGCTCCGTCGCCTTCGTTGATGACATAGTCTTTGCCTTTTTTGTCAAGCGCAGTCTTTAGTGCGTTAGTGGCTATATCCCAGTCTTTTATTTCGCCTATGAATTTATCGGGCCTTGTGGATAATTCAAGGTGATAGGAAAATCCGAACAGTGAATAGAAATAGTCGATTTTATCTATGACGCCGATAATCTCATCTGTGGCCTGCTCTGATGTCATGAATATATGGGCATCATCCTGCGTGAAATTACGCACGCGCATAAGTCCGTGCAGTGCGCCTGAGAGCTCGTGACGATGAACGATGCCGAGCTCGCCCATGCGAAGCGGCAGGTCGCGGTATGACCACATTTTTCTTTTATACAGCAGCATGGAGCCGGGGCAGTTCATGGGCTTTAAGGCGTATGTTCTTCCGTCTATCTCGGAAAAATACATATTGTCTTTATAATTTTGCCAGTGCCCTGATTGTTTCCACAATTCACAGTCGAGCATAATGGGAGTCCTAACTTCGCTGTAGCCGCGTCTTGTGTGTTCACATCTCCAAAAATATTCAAGTTCATTGCGCAAAATCATCCCGTTTGGATGAAAAAACGGAAAACCGGGACCTTCTTCCATGATGGAATACAAATCCAATTCTTTGCCGAGTTTTCTATGATCGCGTTTTTTGGCTTCTTCAAGCAAAGTCAAATATTCATCGAGCATACTTTGTTTCGGAAAAGAGATGCCGTAGATTCTTTGAAGCATTTTGTTATTCTCATCACCGCGCCAATAGGCACCGGCAATGGAAGTGAGTTTGATGGCTTTGATTTTGGATAAGTCAAATAAATGGGGGCCTGCACACAGATCGGTGAATTCGCCTTGTTCATACAGGCTTATTTTTTCGCCGTCATCGATTGCGTGCGCCAGCTCAATTTTATATTCCTCTCCTTGAGCTTCAAAGAAGTCAATTGCCTCCTTTTTGGATAATTCAATTCTGTGAGGATGAAAATTCTCTTTAATAATTTTTTTCATTTCATCTTCAATCTTGCTTAAATCTTCAGGCACAAATGCTTTTGGGCTGTCAAAATCATAGTAAAATCCATTCTCGATTGCCGGGCCGATTGCCAGATGCACATCGGGAAACAACCTCTTTACGGCCTGTGCCAAAACATGAGAAGAAGTATGCCAAAAAGCATTTTTGCCTTCTTTGTCTTCAAACGTAAAAATGTTTAATGCACAGTCTGTTGTAATCGGCGTAGAAAGATCAACTGCCTTACCGTCTATTTGACCAATCAGTGCATTTTTGGCAAGAGAGCCGCTGATTTTTTTTGCTACATCAAAGATTGAACTGTTTTCATTAACTGTAATAATAGAGTCATCTTTTAATTTAACATTTATCATTATTTCATCTCCTTTAATTCTAATAAGTGTTTTATATACAAAAAGTCCTTTAAATATAAATAAGTATATTTAAAGGACGAATATTTCCGCGGTTCCACCTTTATTGGCATGCATGCTGCCCGCTTTATGATTATAATGGAATCACCATTCATGTTTAATCAATTTGTTTTCACATAAACCTTAAAAGTGGTTTTCATAAAATATTGGCCCGCGGACACTTTCAGCTATATTGTGCCGCCTTCTCTGTCGGTGATATTTTATTACTCTTCTTTTTCATCGGCAATATATATATTTTGATTATAAAGATATATTACACAATAATTAAATTATGTCAATAATAATTTTTAATTTATATTATTATAACCATTTTTTATATATCATTGCAAGCGGCTGCAAGTTCATTGATACCGTTTTGCATAGTTTGTACGATTTCTTTTAAATCAAAAGAACCTGGAGCGGTGCCTTTTAACATAAAGTTTTTGCCCAAAAGCATTTTTCGTTTTGATTTACTGATATAGACGGGAATAAAGCAAACATGCTCCTTTGTTTTCTCGTAATATAACTTTTCTATTCGGCTAAAACCACTGTAAAATTTGCCGCAAGCCGGCTCGTTGCTTGTATAATCAATATCAGGGAAAATTAAAACGCGTTGATTACATAGAAGTGCAGCTACGCTGTCTTCTATTGTTTGAAAAATTTGTTTTCTGTTATGACTCTCTAGTCTGTGTACACTGATGGCATTCATTGAGTTTAAAAGAGGCGGAACAACGAAAGATAAACCGAAGGCGCATATTTTTGACAAAACGGGATGCAGTTTGAATCTTTCTGTAAATGTATATTCCGAAAAGTGTTTATAACAGTCTTTCCTGTTTAAAAAAGCGCTGAATGCCCAAATTCTGACATCGACAGGACAAAAAGTCATAAAACTTACCGGGCCAAACATATTTTGATGATGACCGATGTAAACACAAGAAGTTGTAAATTCTTCTTTTGGTGGGACTGCTATCTTTCTTGTAAAAGTAATCTTTATTTTTCGTAACACTCTAAATAAAGGGCCGTAATTACTCATAGTTGCCTCAACATTTTTTATTATATTGTAATATCCTTATTTTTAAATACAATTCGCAGTTGTATTTGATAGCTGATTAATGCAAGGAATAAATCTATAATATATTTAAGAAGCACAGTATTTATATTCACTATAGAAGAGAATGCTAAAATCAAAAAGTAGGATGTCAGTAATTGAATACACCAGAGTGTATAATATTTAACTACAGTGCTTCGATGAGGCATTTTTGAAAAGAAAACAACCCGATGATTGATATAATAATTCACGATAGAAGAAGTGATTCTTGCAATAACAGTACATAAAAACACTTTTTGCGCATACGAAATGTCTGTGAATAGCCAGAAAAAACAAATGGCGAAAACTGCTATATCGGTAATCGCAGATGCAAACGAAGAGACTGTGTAGCGCAAAAAAGTGCTGATGATCCTAGTAAAAATTTTCGCAGTATCATAAAAAGTTCTGTAGTGAGATCCTTTATTGTTGTCAATATAAATTGTTTTGATGGGAATTTTGATTGTTTTTATATCTTTAAGCTTTAAATACGAAAGCACCGTCATTTCATAATCGTATCTCTCACCTTTTATTGAGAGCATGAGTGGGATCAAATCAGCCGAAAAACCTCTCAGGCCGCTTTGTGTGTCAGGAATGTTGCAGCCATAAAGCAATGAAAATAAAATGGCGCTCGATGCATTGCCTATCCTTGAACGGAGAGGCACTTTTTTGTTATATAAATCTCTTTGGCCTAATATGGCTTGATTAATATTATTTTCTTGGAGTAATTTTGATATTTTTAAAATATCTTCTATATCATGCTGGCCATCGGCATCGGCGGTAATAACGCCGGCACAGGCATGGCAGTGTTTGAGAAAGTAAGCGTAACCGGTCTTTAAAGCGGCGCCCTTACCTTGATTGTATTCATGTTTTAAGACAATGCAGTCGGGCATTTGTTTTAAATTATCAAAAATATTATCATAGCTGTTATCACTGCCATCATTAATAATAATTACAGGTTTCAATCCCTTGCTTAACACATTATGAACGTAATCAATCAGCTCGGTATTTGGATTTAACGACGGGATAATAACACAAATCATCCTATTCCTCCAGTTGCTATTTTATTATGATTATAAAAAAATTATATCACAAATTGCATTTATTAAAATGACGAATTACTTAAATATTTGTGATAAAGATATTAAAAAGTGTTTTTAAAATGGCAATATTTACTTGAAAACGTATTTATTGTTATTTTTTTTGACAATTATAAATATAAAATGTATAATTTTTATTACTATGAAATAGGCAAGCCATTTGACCGCGCATATTAAGTGTGAGGAAAGTCCGAGCTCCGCAGGGCAAAATGCCGGATAACGTCCGGTGAAGGCAACTTTAAGGAAAGTGCAACAGAAAGTAAACCGCCGCGAACGCGGTAAGGATGAAAGCGTGAGGTAAGAGCTCACGTAGTGTATTGGTAACAATATATTATGCAAACCCCATTTGGAGCAAGACCAAGAAGAACCTTTTATGCAGTTGCCCGCTGTGGTTCATGGTAGGTCGCATAAGCATACTGGCGACAGTATGCTCAGATAGATGGTCATTAATACAGAACTCGGCTTATTCGCTTGCATATTTAATAAACAATTTACAGTTTAATCAGATTACCTTTATTTAATATTTAATCATTAACACAAAATTCTACTTATAATTATTCGCTTTAATCTTTACAAATCAACATCCGTATCGTATAAAACACTCTTTATGAGTAGTTTTATTATAAATAACACCTGCTGTTATTCATAAGTTTAAAATTAAACAAGCAGATATGTTTATTGTAGGAGGAAATCATTATGTCAAAAATGAAAACGATGGATGGAAACACAGCTGCCGCACATTCGGCATATGCATTTACAGAAGTAGCTGCAATCTTTCCAATCACACCATCTTCACCGATGGCAGAATTCATTGATGAATGGTCTGCATATGGCAGAAAAAATATTTTCGGCCAGGAAGTGAAGGTAGTTGAAATGCAAAGTGAGGGAGGTGCCGCAGGCGCAGTTCACGGGTCGCTTACCGGAGGTGCGCTGACCAGTACATTTACAGCCTCGCAAGGATTACTGCTGATGGTGCCAAACATGTACAAAATTGCCGGTGAATTTTTGCCGGGGGTTTTTCACGTCACTGCAAGAGCGGTGGCTTCACATGCGCTGAGTATATTTGGAGATCATTCGGATGTGATGGCCGCGAGACAAACAGGCTTTGCATTCTTAGCATCTAACAGTGTTCAGGAAAGCATGGATATGGCTGCAATAGCACATTTGGCGGCGATATCTACTTCCATACCATTTGTGCATTTCTTTGACGGATTTCGAACAAGTCATGAAGTACAAAAAATCGACGTATTGGAATACGATGATTTAGGCGGCTTGGTAGATATGGATGCAGTGAAAAGATTTAAAGACCGCAGTTTGAATCCGGAGCATCCATGTACAAAAGGAACCGCGCAAAATCCGGATATTTTCTTCCAGTGCAGAGAAGCCGGCAATACGCACTATATTGATGTTGCAAATACAGTTGAGCATTATATGGACGAGCTTGCTAAAATTACGGGAAGAGCATATAAACCGTTTGAATATTATGGTGCGCCCGATGCGACGAATATTATCGTAGCAATGGGTTCAGTAGTGGAAACAATTGAAGAAGTGGTTGATTATTTAAATGAAAAAGGTCAAAAGACAGGTGTCATAAAAGTAAGATTATACAGGCCGTTTTCAGTGGAACATTTATTGAGAGTATTGCCCAAAACAGTACAAAAAATTGCCGTTCTTGACAGGACAAAAGAACCTGGAGCGCCGGGAGAACCACTTTATTTAGACATTAAATCAATTTTCTTTAATAAGGAAAATGCGCCGGTAGTTGTCGGAGGAAGATATGGTCTTGGCTCGAAAGATACAACGCCTTCTCAAATACTGGCTGTTTATGAAAATCTACAGGCAAAGAATCCTAAAGATGACTTTACGATCGGTATTGTAGACGATGTTACCAATAAATCGCTACCGATGAATCAAAGCATTATAACAGAAAACAAAGGTACTGTAAGATGTAAATTTTGGGGGCTTGGAAGCGATGGCACGGTAGGCGCAAACAAGAGTGCAATTAAAATTATCGGCGATAATACAGATATGTATGCTCAAGGATATTTTGAATATGACAGCAAAAAAAGCGGCGGCGTTACAATATCCCATTTAAGATTCGGCAAAACACCGATACGTTCAACCTATTTAATCAGTGAAGCAGATTTTATTTCTTGTTCTCTGCAATCTTACGTGTATCAATTTGATTTGCTCGACGGTTTAAAAAAAGGCGGCACATTCTTGCTGAACACAACTTGGAAATTAGAGGACATTGATGATAAACTACCTGCAAATATGAAAAAATATATTGCAGAAAATGATATTAATTTTTACATCATAGATGCAACAGCTCTGGCACAAGATATCGGTTTAGGCGGAAGAACAAACATGATTATGCAAACAGCTTTCTTTAAATTATCAGAAGTCATTGATTTTGATAATGCGGTGAAATATTTAAAAGATGCAGTTATAAAAAGTTATGGTAAAAAAGGCGATAAAATCGTCAAAATGAATATGGATGCCATTGAGAGGAGCATTACCTCTCTGCAAAAAGTCGAAGTTAAAGATAGTTGGAAAAAATCAGTTGAAGAAAAAGAAGTAAAGACTATAAAAGAGCCTGAATTTATTAAAAATATTCTTCGACCGATCAGTGCTAAAAAAGGTGATGACATCCCTGTATCCGTATTTAAAGACGTGGCAGACGGAGCATTTCCGGCAGGAACCAGTGCTTATGAAAAAAGAGGTATTGCCGCTTTCGTGCCTACATGGATTAAAGAAAATTGTATACAATGCGGAAGGTGCTCGTTTGTATGTCCGCACGCTTCAATCCGTACATTCCTTTTGACTCAAGATGAAACACAGACAGCGCCAGCTGGCTTTGATACGGTAAAAGCAAAAGGAAAAGAATTGGAAGGATACAATTATCGCATTCAGATTTCCCCGCTTGATTGCACAGGTTGTGGAAGCTGCGCACAGGTATGTCCTGCAAAAGAAAAAGCGCTTGTTATGGAGCCGATAGCAAGCCAAATGAAAGAAACGGGAAATTTTGCATATGCATTAACTCTGAAAGATAAGAGCAAAGGCATGAATAGATCAAATATCAAGACAAGTCAATTTGTAAAACCACTCTTAGAATTCTCGGGCGCATGCGCAGGCTGCGGAGAGACACCCTATGCCAAATATATTACGCAATATTGTGGTGAGAGAATGATCATTGCAAATGCTACAGGTTGTTCTTCGATTTGGGGAGCAAGCGCACCGAGTATGCCTTATACTGTGAATGAAGAAGGAAGAGGTCCTGCTTGGGCAAATTCTCTTTTTGAAGATAATGCGGAATATGGATTTGGTATGGCTGTAGCAGTGAAGCAAATCAGAGAATTGATTAAAATAAATATGAAATATATTGTATCAAATGCAAAAAATCAGCAAGTAGCGCAGGCTGCAGATAAATGGCTTTCCGATATGGATGATCCTGAACTTAGCAGACAAGCTGGTCTGGAATTTTTAGAACTGGAAGACACAGCATCTGACTGCAAGCAACAATTTAAAGTAATCAAAGATAATAAAGATTATCTTGGCAAAAAAAGTGTATGGATATTTGGTGGAGACGGATGGGCATATGATATTGGTTATGGCGGGCTGGATCATGTGCTTGCAAGCGGAGAAAATGTCAACGTGCTTGTCTTTGACACGGAAGTATATTCAAATACAGGTGGGCAAGCATCAAAAGCAACACCGACTGCATCGGTTGCCAAATTTGCGGCAAGCGGCAAGAAAACAAAGAAAAAAGATTTAGGCATGATGGCAATTTCTTATAATTATGTGTATGTTGCCCAGGTAGCGCTCGGTGCAGATATGAACCAATTTATTAAAGCAGTTAAAGAAGCAGAAAGCTATGATGGCCCTTCGCTTATCATTGCTTATGCACCTTGTATTAATCACGGCATTAAAGCGGGTATGGGAAAAAGCATCGAACAAGAACAAAAAGCTGTTGAAAGCGGGTACTGGCATTTATATCGCTACAATCCTGTTTTGGCAGAAGAAGGTAAGAATCCGTTTCTTCTTGATAGTAAAGAACCTAAAGATGATTTTATTGAATTCTTAAGAAGCGAAACCAGATACACTTCTTTGGAACAACAATTCCCGAGAGAAGCAAAAGAGATGTTTGAAAAAGCTGAAAAAGAATCTAAACAGCGTTACGAGTCTTATAAAAAATTATCAGAATAATAGTTGACGGAAAAAAACGGCATGAGGAAAATCTTTATGCCGTTTTAATTTTTTATCATTTTAATTTAAATAGTTCTATAATAGTAGAGATATTCTCTTAAGCAGCAGGAAGCTATATGAGTATACAAGATCAAAACCAGCTATGGACGAAAAACTTTATATACATGTGCATAATCAATCTGGTAATGTTTATCGGATTTCATATGCTTGTTTCAACATTCCCGTTTTATATTGAGTATCTTGGCGGCGATGAAGCAATTGCAGGGCTTGCGGGCGGGTTATTCTCGGTATCTTCACTGCTCATGCGGCCTTTTGTAGGATGGATATTAGATAATAAAAGCAGAAAATTATTATTGCTCTTTGGACTGGCAGGGTTAATTATTTTGCCATTTGCATATACATTTATTCCAATTATTGTTGTTGTATTAATGTTCAGGTTGCTACATGGTGCGTTTTGGGCGTCATCATCCACTTCGCTCAACACTAATGTCAGCGATATTTTACCAAAAACGAGATTCGGTGAAGGAATGGGTATATTCGGTCTTACAACGACGATTTCTTTGTCGATAGCTCCGCTCATAGGATTAAATATTATGGAGCATATAGGATTTTCAGCATTATTTTTTGCTTCATCGATCATGATGACCGTTGCGCTCATTATTTCTTTCTTTACCCGTATAAAAAGTATTCAGCCAAATAAAGAAAGTATATCTATAAAGACGATTATAAAAAATATTATCAATAAAAGTGCATTGCCGGCTTCTACAGTCATGTTTTTATTTCTTATTCCGTATGGGGCTGTGAACACGTTTATAGCGCTTTATGCAGATAAAATTCAAATTGGATCGGGCGGATTATTTTTTGCGGCAATGGCATTGAGCACAGGAATCATTAGAATTCTCAGCGGCAAACTATCCGATAGAAAAGGCGAAGGGCCTATTGTGTATTTTGCGATTTCTGCACTCGGGATATCTGTATTGATCATATCTTGTGTACACTCATCTGTTATGTTTGTTGCAGCTGCATTATTGTTTGGGTTTGGCTTCGGAGCCATGGTCCCGGCAATGCAGGCCATGGCAATGCGTATTTGTCCGCCGGAAAGACGCGGTTCTGCTTCCAGCACCTATCTTTGCGCGTTTGATTTAGGAACGGGCTTGGGGGGAGTTATCAGCGGGTTTCTGGTAAGATGGTTTGGTTTTTCCAGTATGTTTAAAATAATCATCATATCTTTAATCTTATCTCTTTTTGTATATATCTTTTGGGCCAGAAAAAGTCCCTCAGCTTTTAAAAATTGTCAGATACTTTAATATTTTCTTATTTTTATAAATTTTTTAATATTTCTTTTTTTATTTCAAATAATAATAAGAAAATTAATTTGTTTATGAAGGTAAGAAATGCAATTGCAAAGAAAACGCCTGAAAGTATTTACAGGTATCATTGTAGTTATTTTTATTTTACTTATAATCGCTTTGATATATCGCATGATATTTGCATCTGACGATTTAATACTATCAATGGCAAATCAACAGTTAGGAGTTATCCAAACGGTTTATCCCAGAGGTATATTTCTTGATAGAAACGGTATAAAGTTAACAGGAAATCAACAGAGCAAAGACGGAATTTTATATACTGATTATATAAACTGCAGTGTCGCAAAATGTATTATTGGAGATGTTGAGATTGATACTGCAGATACGACACAAAATGCAGTAAAGGGAGTTAGCGGGCTCAATAAAGTCTATAATGACATTTTATCAACAGGGCAATATCCTTATTATATTATGGGGCTTGCGGATGCAAAAGGCGATATTATATCAACAAGTAATGTTTTTATAAAATCTGGTTCATATCCTATAGAAAGTGAAATAACACTTACAATTGATTATCATCTTCAAAATGAGGCAGAAACGTTATTAAAAAAATATATCAATGAAAAAAATTATAAAAATATTGCTCTTGTATTAAGTGATATCCGCACCGGTGAGATTTTAGTCCTTGCCAGTCAAGGCAGTTATTTGAATACGGCGGTAATATCTTATCAGCCGGGAAGCGTTTTTAAAATAATAACAGCCGGGTGCGCGCTTGAAGAGGGCTTGATCAGTCTTGAAAGTACATTTACATGCACGGGTGAAATCGTAATAGATGGCATAATAAAAGAAGCGTGCAAAAATGGAGGGCATGGCACTATAACATTATCGCAAGCATTTGCATCTTCGTGTAATTGTACATTTTATGAAATTAATAAGATGTTAAATATCACTGATGAGGACGAGAATATTTTAGGAAATGCAGCGTTAAATAAGATGGCAGAGTTAAATATAGGTACCTATGATAACCCTGTAAAAAATGATTTTGTTTTAAATTACGATTATTCTTATGATTTTGTCACTGCTCAGATATACAATCAAACAGGCACTTTTAATGTTGCGCTAGGTCAAGGTGATATTCAGTTGATGCCGCTTACGGTAAATAAAATTATTTCTGCGATTGCAAACAATGGTCTTGTCAAAGAACCTATATTAATTAAAAGCATAAAAAAAGCGGGCTTAAACGAACAGGTTGAAACAAATGAAATTGAACAAAAAAATATTTTCAGCAAAGAAACATGCGAAGACTTAAAGGTACTTTTAAGGCAAGTATGTGTTAGTGGTACGGCAAGTGGTTACGATAAGGTGCGTGAGTATGCTGCCGGAAAAACCGGCACAGCAGAACATTTGGATGATAAAAATTGTCATGGATGGTTCACAGGGTTTTTCCCGTATGAGATACCCAAATATGCGATGACAGTTTTGATTGAAGAAGGTGGAAGCAGTGTGAATGCAGTAAAAATTTATAATGATATGTTAAAGATCATTGAACAGTATGATAATGATATAAAATAAACCACTTAAAAAAAGATAAGAAAAAAAGAAAATACCATTAACTTATGCTATAATATATGCCAAACTAGTCAAGTAATTTCTTAACTGAATAATAGTTAATAAGGAGATTTAAATGATTGAAGATGTTGCGATAATTTGTATATCTAATGAGCATTGTGCTAAAATTGTCAGCAATATTGTCACGCAACACGGAATCGCACCTATACTACTGAATGATGACTACTCCAGCATCATTCGGACGGTACGAAGCAGACATGTTAATCTTATTATCATGGATGATGATATAAAAGGAATCAATACATTTGAGTTGCTTTATATGATTAAGAATACGCAGCAAGCTATTGAGGTTATCTTGTTTTCCAGTAACCATAACGATCTTCCTGAATTTATCAAAAAAGGAATAATATTCGGATACTTTTCATTACCTTTGAATAATTTTGAAATAGAGCAGCTTGTTTTGAGTGCGCAAAGAAGCAGTAAGCGTACATATAAGATGCAAAATGAACTGGAAGAATTAAGATTAAAATTAAAAAATAGAATAATTATTGAAAAAGCAAAAGAAATCCTTGCCAGAGATAAAAACATATCACTGGATAAGGCTTACAAAGCTATGCAGAATTTGAGTATGAATAAAGGAGTATCACTGGAAAAGCTTGCACAGGTTATTGTTGATAATGACGCAAAAAATGAAGAAGCATAGGAGATGAAATGGCACAATTATATTTTAGATATTCGAGTACAAATGCAGGCAAATCAATTGAAATAATAAAAATTGCACATAATTATGAAGAACAAGGAAAAGAAGTATTAATATTTGCGCCAATGCTTGATAACAGGTATGAAAAAGGATACGTATCAAGTAAGATCGGTCTAAAAAAAGAAGCGATCATGTTTGATAAAACAACAAAGATACGGGAAATTATTCAAGCACATGAAAAAGATCTTTACTGTATCTTAATTGATGAAGGGCATTTTCTTACAAAGTCGCAAGTTCTCGATCTAACACAAATCGTAGATTATATGAATATTCCCGTAATCGTATATGGTCTTAAAAATGATTTTCAAAACAATTTATTTGAAGGTAGTGAGGCGCTATTAGTTTATTCGGATAAGATAGAAGAAGTAAAAACCATTTGTTGGTTTTGTAATAAAAAGGCGACAATGGTGCTTCGTATTATTGATGGTGAGCCGGTATATACAGGTGAACAAATTCATATAGGAGGAGACGAAAGTTATATTCCTGTATGTAGAAAATGTTATGGCAATCCGTCAATTGATAAGATTATCAAACAATGAAACATATTGAACTAAAAATTGATCATTTAAATTTAGAATCTACTTTTTTCAATGGGCAATGTTTCAGATGGAACAGATATTCAAAAGATAGTTATATCGGAGTGATAAATAGTAAAGTTTATGAAATAAAAAATGTGAGTAATTCTATTTATCGCATCTATAATGCAAGTGAAAATGAAAGAGCTTTTTTTGAAAATTATTTGGATTCTTACAGTAATTACACAAAAATCGAATACTATTTGTATAACTATGATGAATTATTGAAAAGTGCAGTGTTATTTGGAAGCGGAATGCATCTTTTAAGGCAGGATACTTGGGAGATTACGGTCAGTTTTATTTTATCGATCCAAAAAAATATTCCATCAATAAAAAAGACTATAGAGTCTCTATGCATGTGTTTTGGCAATGAAATAATATATAAAGATAAAATATTTTATTCTTTTCCTACTGCGGAAACATTAAAAAATGCAAAATGTGAAGAAATTATGCAAAGTAAATGCGGATTTCGGGCGAGAGGCGTGCTTGATGCAGCAAGGAAAATAGCTGATGAAGAAGTTGATTTAAGTGCATTGTTTCATATGTCAGATGAAGAGGCAAAATGTGAGTTAAAAAAAATTCATGGGATCGGTGAAAAGGTTGCTGATTGTATTTTGCTGTTTGCGCTTTCGCGATATCGTTCTTGTCCCGTGGATACTTGGGTCAAAGCAGGGCTGGATTACTTTTACCACGTAGGAGATAAAACAGAAGAAGGTTACAGAAAATTCGCATATGAGAAATGGGGAGAAATAACGGGCTTTGCGCAACAATATTTATTTCATTATTTAAGATATCATTACATACAAGATAAAAAAGGTAAAAATTTGATAAAACGTGAGAAAAATGAAGTATTTCAGAGCATAATATAGATAACATAAGAAAAAATAAAAAAATAAAATAAACAACAGATTTTTAAAGGAAAATAATGGTTGATTATTAAAGGCTATGTGAATAAAATATTATTAGCACTCAGTTATTATGAGTGCTAATAAAATAAAAGAAATTAAAATTAATATATAGGAGGAAAATTATTGTGAATTTAAAACCATTATCAGACAGAATCATATTGAAAGTCAAAGAAAAAGAAGAAACGACAAAAAGCGGAATAATGCTTCCGGAAAGTGCCAAAGAAAAGCCGCAAGAAGCTGTTGTAATAGCAGTAGGAAGCGGCGAAGTAATCGACGGAAAAAAAGTACCGTTGGATGTCAGCGTAGGCGATAGAGTAATATATTCGAAGTATTCCGGCATGGAAATAAAATTAGACGGACAGGAATATCTTATAGTTAAGCAAAACGATATCTTAGCTATAGTAACTGAGTAAAAGGAGTGATAATATAAAATGGCAAAAGAAATTAAATTTTCGGAAGACGCTAGAAAATCTTTAGAAATTGGCGTTAATAAATTGGCTGATACTGTAAAAATAACATTGGGACCAAGAGGTAGAAACGTAGTACTCGGGCGAAGCTTTGGCTCTCCGGTTATCACAAATGACGGTGTAACAATAGCCAGAGAAATAGAATTAGAAGATGCTTATGAAAACATGGGCGCACAATTGGTAAAAGAAGTTGCAACAAAAACAAACGATGTAGCAGGAGATGGCACAACGACGGCAACTTTATTGGCACAATCAATTATCAGAGAAGGACTCAAAAATGTAGCTGCCGGTGCAAATCCTATGATTATAAAAAAAGGTATCGAAAAAGCGGTTGACGAAGTCGTTAAATATCTCAAAGACATCAGTCAAAGCGGAGATGACAAATTATTTATAACACAAGTTGCCTCTATTTCTGCAAGTGATGAAGCAATAGGCAATCTCATAGCGGAAGCGATGGAAAAGGTAGGCAACGATGGAGTTATAACAGTAGAAGAAGGCAAAACAGTCGGTATTGAATTAGAATTCACAGAAGGTATGGAGTTTGACAGGGGATATTTATCACCTTACATGGTAACTGATACGGAAAAAATGGTAGCGGTTTATGAAGATACATTTATTCTTCTGACAGATAAAAAAATATCAAACATACAAGAAATTCTTCCGGTATTAGAAATAGTAATGCAAAATGGCGGCAAACTTTTGATTATTGCCGAAGATGTTGAAAACGAAGCCCTCGCAACTTTAATCTTGAATAAACTTCGAGGTGTATTTAATTGCGTTGCAGTAAAGGCTCCAGGATTTGGCGACAGAAGAAAAGAAATGCTTAAAGATATCGCGATTCTTACAGGCGCAACTGTAATAAGCGAAGAAATGGGCTTAGAACTTAAAAACACTGGATTAAATGAACTTGGAAAAGCAAGACAAATCAGAATAACAAAAGATAGCACGATTATTGTTGAAGGTGCGGGCAGCAAAGAAGATGTAGCCGATAGAATCAAACAAATTAAATCTGAAATTGAGGTTACAACAAGTGATTATGATAAAGAAAAACTTCAAGAAAGACTGGCAAAACTTTCTGGCGGAGTAGCCGTGATTAACGTTGGTGCTGCTACTGAGACAGAATTGAAAGAAAAGAAGTACAGAATAGAAGATGCCCTAAACGCAACAAAAGCTGCGGTTGAAGAAGGTGTTGTTGCAGGCGGTGGAAGCGCATATATCGGTGCAATTCAACCAGTTGAAAAATTAATCGCATCTCTTGAAGGTGATGAAAAAACAGGCGCGGCGATCGTCAGACGCGCACTTGAAGATCCGATCAGACAAATTGCTTTAAACGCAGGTGTAGAAGGATCAGTCATCGTTGATAAACTTCGAAATGAATATGAAGGCAAAGGGTTTGATGCCTATAAATTCGAATATGTCGATATGTTTGAAGCCGGCATTATCGATCCGACAAAAGTGACAAGAAGTGCGCTTCAAAATGCTGCAAGTGCGGCGGCGATGTTGCTCACAACAGAAGCTGCGGTTGCAGATATTAAAGAAGAAACACCACCAATGCCACCAATGGGCGGCGGCGGAATGCCGATGATGTAATAAATAAAAAAGCGGGATTTCCCCGCTTTTTTATTTTATTAATTATTTATGACAATGCTTTATAGTATACAAGATCTTCCCAACCAGTGCCAGTACCAAAATCTATCTTCATTTTCCTATCGTTAGGAGTTCCTAAATCGACATTAACATCAATATTTTGTGTACCTTCTTCATCAATAAATGTCCAGTTGAATACAGCGGTCGAATTATCCGATGAAAGAGTTTTAAATGTGAATTCTCCGCCATATCCTTCACTGGCTTCATAACCAACGTACATCATATATTTTCCTGATTCTTTTCTTATGGTTAAAATTTTTCCGGGTGTATCCGTAAATTTCCAAACAGCATCTATTTGATTAAAGAATGCGGCTGGGTCACTGTTATCTTCAACGATGATACTGACATCTTTTGTTGCCGTATTGCCTGCTGCATCGGTAACGGAAAGTGTTAACGGATACGTGCCGCTTACAGTTGTATCGATTGTACCTGTCACAGAAATAGATGAGTTGTCAATAACACCATCGACGCTGTCAGCGACACTCATGTTGTCCATAATATCAAAATCACTATCCTTATCAACGGTTATACTATCCGAAACGGTAATGATGGGAGCAGTTGTGTCTACAACGCTAAATATAAATTCTTCATCATACGTTTTGCTATTTTTTTCATTGGTTATCGTGTATACCACTTTATATTGTCCCGGTACCATATAATCAATTGAATCCGTTTTTACGCTAGCTGTATAGCTATCCTCGTCTTCAAGTGAAACAAGTGAAAGCAAATCCGCTTCGGTGCCTGCTTCGATCGTTGTAGTATTTTGAATTAATGATGGAGCGTTATGCATGAAATGCATATAGCTCAAAATTCCAATAATAATTAGAAGGGTGGCCGCAGCGATTATGATAATCACTCTGCGCAGTTTTCTATCAACTTTAGGTGATTTATAGCTGGGCTTACGATTATTAGTATTGTTATTTATCCGGTTGCCATTCTGAGAGGTTGCATAAATCGGAGTTAATTCTTCGCGTTTTAAATCTAAATCAGGAAGGGGATCGGTATTTGTATTGAGTTTTTGAGAATGCCGATCTTCCGGTATTAAAATGAAATTCAAATCTTCTTTTTCGTTATTTTCAAGTACCAGTTCTTTTTCATCGACATCGGTTGCGGAAAGTTCTTCTTTTTCTTTTTTTATATTATGAGGGATATGATTCGATGCGGATCTAATTTTATCAAGGATAGATTTTTCTGCTTCGGGCTCATTGTTATCCACTAAATCTTCGTCCACATTATTAGGATTATAAATTTTAGGTAATATGTAATCATTAAGATTTGAGTCTTCTTGAGTATTTTTATTTTGAGAGGTATTTTTTAATTTATGTACCAAGTCAGGTATATCATGATTGATCTCGCCATTTTGTTTGCCGACACTTTCTTCTTCTTTTAAAGAAGAATCTGAAGCATCATCTATAATGTTATTCTCGTAAGAAGTAAAAACATTATCAAATTTATCTTTAGGATTTACCGACTTGTCTTCATTATTTTCTATATATTCATCTAAAGGTGAATTTTGGACAACAAGTTTTCCGCAATACGGACAATATTTCATACTTGGTTCAATATCCTTGTTGCAGTAAGAACATTTCATAGTGTACCTGCCTATATAATAAATAATATACTATCATTCATTATAATATAAATTTTATAAATACAATAGAATATTTGTAAAATTTTTACTTTTTAAATGATGTAAATATGTTATATAATCAAAATTTATATAGTGTAAAAATATGTTTTTTGTTGTCATAACCATAAGTTATGTATATAATAGATATATTCATTTAAAATAAGTCGGAGTATAATATGTATCAAGAGGTTTTCGAAAATATATTCTTAGTTGAGATTCCACTTCCAAACAGTCCTTTAAAATCATTAAACAGTTATTTTATTCGTTCCTCAACCGGTGGGAGGAATTTAATCATAGATAGCGGATTTAACAATGATGCTTGCAGGGCAGCTTTTTTTGAAGCGATGGCAACTCTGGGGTTTGCAATGGATAACACCGATTTTTTTGCGACACACCTTCATGGAGATCATCTTGGTGTAATGTATGCAATCGAGCATGAGATCGATTTGTATTTAAGCCGAATTGATGTGGAATATTTACAGAGAAGAGCACTTAAAAATAAAGATAAAGATATAAAAAACGGCGATCTGCTCACAGTCACGAAGTTATACGGTATGCCTACTGAAATTGTAGACGCATTAATAAAAGCAGAATTTATGAAAAGCAGAAAGCCCAGAAAAAATGAGATAATAAAAGTTGATGAAAATGAAATATTTAATATAGGGCAGTATAGTTTTGAGACAGTGTTATTCGCTGGTCATACGCCCGGCCACTTAGGGCTTTATGATAAAGAGAAAAAAATCTTGATATGCGGCGATCATATTTTAGGAACTATCTCTTCCAATATTACTTTTTGGGAAGAAAGCTTCGATTCGCTAGGAAACTATCTGAACAGTCTTGTTATTGCAAAACAGATGGATGTGGAACATCTGCTTTGCGGGCATAGAAGTAATGATTTTGATATGTATGCGCGGATTGACGAACTTTTTGAGCATCATGCAAGCAGGCTAAGCGAAATCATTGATTTACTTAGTAAATCCGGCGAAAAGTTTACGAGTTATGAAGTTGCGTCTCGAATGACTTGGAGTGTTAAAGAAGATATGTGGAATAAATATTCCACTGAACAGAAATGGTTTGCGACAGGTGAAGCGCTTGCTCATTTGGAATACTTATATAAAAGAGAGAAAATAAGAAAATATTATACGGATAACACATTTTATTATTCAATTTAAAGTTATACTATTTTCATATAGGTGGTAAAAATGAAGATATTAAAAGAAGGCTTGACTTTTGACGATGTATTGCTCATCCCAAGAAAAAGCAATATCATACCCAAAGATGTGGACACATCGACGTATTTAACAAAAAATATAAAATTAAACATTCCAATCGTCAGTGCAGGGATGGATACCGTAACGGAAGCAAAACTGGCAATTGCTATTGCAAGACAAGGCGGAATCGGTATTGTTCATAAAAATATGAGTATCGAGCAGCAAGCTTTGGAAGTAGATAAAGTAAAGCGTTCCGAGCACGGTGTCATTGTGGATCCTTTTTATCTGAGCCCCGAGCATATTATTCAAGATGCGCTCGATCTCACGGCCAGATATAAAATCTCCGGGGTTCCGATTACACAAGGGTCAAAATTGGTTGGAATTATTACAAACAGAGACCTGCGCTTTGAGGATGATCCCAATAAAAAAATCAAAGATGCAATGACAAAAGACTCACTCATCACGGCACCTGAAGGCACCACCCTTGAAGATGCCGAAAAAATATTGAAAAAATATAAGATAGAAAAGCTGCCGATCGTTGATAAGGATTTTAATTTAAAAGGCCTTATTACAATTAAAGATATAGAAAAAGCCATCAAATTCCCTAACAGTGCGAAAGATATCCATGGCAGGCTGCGTGTTGGTGCGGCCGTGGGTATTGCTTACGACACAATGCAGCGGGTACACGCTTTGGTTGATGCAAAAGTGGACGTGCTGGTTGTGGACACGGCGCATGGGCATTCCAAAAATGTGATTGATATGGTAAAGGCCATTAAAAAGGAATATCCGGATGTAGATTTAATAGCCGGTAATATCGCAACAGCGGATGCTGCAATAGACCTCATAAAGGCAGGAGCAAATGCCATAAAAGTCGGCATGGGTCCTGGATCTATTTGTACCACAAGAGTGATCGCCGGGATTGGTGTGCCGCAAATCACGGCAATTATGGATTGTTATGAAGCGGCTAAAAAATACAATGTGCCTATCATAGCCGATGGCGGCATTAAGTTTTCGGGGGATATATCCAAAGCGATTGCGGCCGGTGCCGATTGTGTTATGATCGGCTCGCTCTTTGCAGGCACGGACGAAAGCCCGGGCGAGACGATTATTTATCAGGGAAGGAGCTTTAAAAGCTACCGCGGAATGGGTTCGGAAGGTGCCATGGGAGAAGTGAAAGGCAGTGCGGATCGATATTTCCAGGAGGGCGAAAAGAAATTTGTTCCCGAAGGGGTTGAAGGAAGAGTGCCTTATAAAGGCGTCCTTGCCGATACGATCTTTCAGCTGGTTGGCGGTTTAAGGGCAAGTATGGGATATTGCGGGGTTACGACTATAGAAGAATTGAAAAGAGATACGCAGTTTATAAAAATAACGGGAGCTTCACTGGAGGAAAGTCATCCTCACGGTATATCACTGGTAAAAGAAGCGTCAAATTACAGCAGGAGCGATTATTAACGAATGGATAGAGAACTGGTAATTATATTAGATTTCGGCGGGCAGTATAATCAATTGATAGCCCGTAGGCTGCGTGAATTGAACGTATATTGTGAGATATATTCTTATGATATTTCTTATGATAAATTTATAGAAAAAAATCCAAAAGGTGTTGTATTCACAGGAGGGCCCAGCAGTGTTTATGCGCCCAATGCACCTAAGTGCGATGAGCAGATCTACTCGGCAGGCATTCCCATCCTAGGCATTTGCTACGGCATGCAGCTCATGGCGCAAACATTCGGTGGATTTGTAAAAAGTCCGCAAACACGTGAATACGGTAAAAACAATCTAGCGGTCGCAAAAAAGGAAAGCCTTTTGTTTGAAGGTATTGACAGCGACAGCGTCTGCTGGATGAGCCACACCGATTATGTTCACGATATGCCGTGCGGATTTGAAATAAGCGCTTCTACGCCGACTTGTAAGGCTGCGGCTTTCGAAGATGAAGAAAGAAAATTATACGGTGTGCAGTTTCACCCGGAAGTGACACATACACAATTTGGAACACAAGTGCTTAAAAACTTTATAGTCAATGTGTGTAAGCTGCAATTAAACTGGAGTATGAAAAACTTTACGCAAGAAAAGATAAAAGAGCTTAGCAATATGTTAAAAGATAGTAAAGTGCTTTGCGCTTTAAGCGGGGGTGTAGATAGTTCCGTTGCCGCAGTATTAATGCATAGGGCAATCGGTGATAACTTAACGTGTATATTTGTGGATCATGGTCTACTGCGTAAAAATGAAGGTGACGAAGTAGAAAAAATATTCAAAGACAGCTTTCATATGAATTTTATTCGCGTAAATGCACAACAGCGCTTTTTAAATAAGCTTGCCGGTGTGGTAGAACCGGAAAAGAAAAGGAAAATAATCGGAGAAGAATTTATCCGTGTTTTTGAAGAAGAAGCAAGCAAGTTAAAAGGAATCGAATATCTGCTGCAGGGAACCATTTATCCCGATGTTATTGAAAGCGGAACAAAGGATGCGGCTGTTATCAAAAGTCATCATAATGTAGGAGGGCTTCCGGATAACCTAAATTTTAAAATTATTGAGCCCTTGCGAGAATTGTTTAAAGATGAAGTGAGAGCTGTGGGAAGAGAGCTGAACATACCGGATTTTATTGTCGATCGTCAGCCATTCCCGGGACCGGGGCTTGCCATACGAATCATAGGTGACATCACACAAGAAAAGCTTGATATCCTCAAAGAAGCCGATTATGTTTTTAGAGATGAAATTAGGCGTGCGGGATTGGATAAGGAGATTTGGCAGTATTTTGCAGTGCTTCCCGGCAACAGAAGCGTAGGCGTAATGGGCGATGAGCGCACATATGATTATACGATTGCACTTCGTGCAGTGACAAGCACCGACGGTATGACGTCAGACTGGGCGAAAATACCGCATGATGTGCTGGAAAAGATATCAACGCGCATTGTTAATGAAGTCAAACATGTCAACAGAATAGTTTATGATATTACGACAAAGCCGCCTTCAACGATTGAGTGGGAGTAAAAGTGGAAATCTCAGACAATATAATATAAAAAAGCTTGCGAACAGCAAGCTTTTATTTTTTTAATACTATCTGGCTGAATATTGTGACATTAGTTGGTGATTTGATAAATCAATAGCTGTACATAATAAAAGTCTGACAGTATATTTGCCATCGGCACTAATTAAAATAGTTAATATTTAATATGGATAGATGTAGGATTCATCAGGCTCTTCTGCCGATTCCACGTTTTGTGCAATGATACAAGGGACCGTATACCCGTCAAATTCGGTTTCTTCAATTATGCCGCTCACTTTTACCCAAGAGTCGGCTTCAAGTTGAAACGTTTGGTCATATTGGCACAGAAGACCAACAGGCTGCATATCAGCCGCGCAACAAACCATCATCAGTCTTGCCGGTACGAACTCGTTTTCTGCAAAGTTTTCATCTTCTTTAAAAACAAACCCCACAACTTCTACCCGTGTTCCTTTGTATTTATCAAGATCGGTGTAAATATTACCAAGGCATTCATAAAAATTACTGCTATCTATTATTAGTACACCGTTTTGCAAAGGGATATTTGTATCAGATTCTTTAATTTCGGCTGTATCATCCGTATCTAAAGCAGAATTTTCCGTGGCCATATCAGTTTCTTGAGATTCTTGTGTTGGATCAACGGTATTACCAGAGATGCTTTCTTCACTCGAAAGCTGAACTTCTCCAATCGTTGCGGTACTCGAATTAAAAGATTCCGCAGGAAAAGCAAATGCCATGAATAAAGGGACAATAAAAAAGAGCAAAGGCAGGGAATTCGTTTCTTTCTGTTCAGGTTTAAACAAATCCCGAAAAAGGAGGAATGCAATGATAATCATTGCGACGGAGGCAAAGATCATATACGGAATAATTCTTGGATGCACATACAGACTGATCAAACCTGTAAATATGGAAATAAGAAAGAAAGCCGCAAAACCGAAAAGCAAAAAGATTTTTAAGGCAATGTTCACATTAAAATGAATCAAGTTTTTCATTAGTATCTCCTTTAAAATAAAAAAGCAAAAAAGTATAACATAAGAAAATTAAGGGAAAAAATGAGAAATGCCAGTTTTACGACAAAGCTTTTTTTAAAACTAGCCAGTAACATAAGTATATTTTTTACGTCCATCATTGGCCCAAAAACCAAAAACCCCATGATTGCTCCCAGTGAAAATCTGTCAACAAAACTTCTCGCAATAAAGGCATCTGATGTAGAGCAAGCTGAAAATAAAAATGCTGTAGCCATCATAATAAAAAGCGATAATCCGTTTTGAGTGCCCAGGCTTACAAATACCGATCTCGGCAACAGAGTTTGAATTAGGCTCGTCATAAAAGCCCCTAAAACGAGATATTTGCCGACGCTGAAAAATTCTTCTCCGGAATGCAGAAATAAAATCTTGAATTTATTTACCACCCCTGTTTTTGTATGTTTGATAGCGCTCTGAGAATGGCAAGAGCATTCATGGGCATCGTCGTCTATGCAATGCCCGCAACCGCATTCATGGTGTTGTTTTTTATCCAAAAGTACAGATTGACTATTGCCAAAGAAAAATAAAACCAGCCCCACAATTAGCGCAATAATCAGACCGAAAATGACACGGTATAAGGCAATTTCAGGCTGACCAGGGAATGCATATAGAGTGGAAATGATAACAATCGGGTTTATGATAGGGGCGGAAAGCATAAAAGTTATTGCTATTGGAAGTGCCACTCCCTTTTTTACAAGTCTTGCCATAACCGGTACAATAGCGCATTCGCATACAGGAAAAAACAAGCCCGCGAACATTGCTGTCATAAATCCAAGGCCGTATTTTGTAGGGAAAACCTTTACGATGAATTCATCCGGTACAAACACATGCATAGCAGACGATACAAATGTTCCTATCAGCATAAAAGGAAAAGCCTGAATCAATATACTTATAAATATTGTGTTAAAAGTTTTAAACGAGGATAGATCAATCGTGTCAATGGTATTGATCATCTGGTAGAAAAAATATCCTGTCACCCCCAAGATAAGCACAGTTATAAGTAAAGTAAAGAAGCTACCCTTTTTAGAAGGAAGCTCTTTATCTTCCATAGTCGAGTTTTGCCATTTTTTTGATTTATGCTCATTCATGACAGCATACCTCTAATCAAATTTTTAGTTTGCATTCAGGACAATAACCATAAATGTCCAATCTGTGTCCGGAAATTAAATAGTTGGTTTTTTTGGCAAGGGATTTTTCGTAATCTCCCAGCGGACAGTGATCGATAGGCATGATTTTTTTACATCCTAAACATATGAGATAATGTCTGTGCACCATTCGATTAATTTCATAAAGAGTTCTGTCCTCACCTGTAAGGAAAAGTTTTGTTGCAAGTTTTTTATCTGCAAATGCATCGAGCGTTCTGTAAACAGTGGATAAATTTGTGGTTATATTTTTTTCTTTAAGATCAAGAAATATTTGTTCAGCCGACATTGGCTGAGTGCTTTGTTCCAGAATTTCAAGTATAGCCGAACGGCTTTTTGTATTTCTCAGCCCGCTCATCTTTATAGAATTACCATCAATGTTTTTCATTCTCCTTACTCCTTAGACCTTTATAGTTATCTATGACCTCAGTCCGCAGCCTCAATATTCTTTTTATTTAGCTTTATGCGGACTAATCGTATTGTATATAATATAAAATAGCACAATACAGACAAGATTACTATAGCAGCTCCGGAAGCGATATTTAACTTATATGAAATCCATAATCCCGTCATGCAAAAAATATTTCCAAGCAAAATCGAATAAATCATGCGTTTTTTCAGGCTAGATGTCAGCATACCGGCTGCGGCGGCAGGAGCGGTAAGCAACGCAAGCACAAGAATGATCCCAACCACCCGAATCAAAACAACGACAGTCATAGCAATAAGAACTAAAAGCAAATAGTCTAAAAAAGCAGTTTTTATGCCGATTATTGAGGCGAATTCCTCGTCGAAAAGGTATGCCTTCCAATTGTGATACAGGGCTATAATAACAAACGCTACAATAAGCGTTAAGATGATCATTATATAAAGATCAATTTTTGTGACCGATAAAATACTGCCGAAGAGATAAGAGCTTAAGTCGGGGGGATATCCGGGCATGAGAGCGATGAATAGAATCCCAAGTGCCATTCCAAGTGACCAAAACAGGCCGATTATCACATCGGAGCGCGTGCCGTCTTTTCGATTGATATATCCTATACCCAGCGCCGCAAAAATGGAAAACAAAAAAGCTCCGATAATTGGTTCAAACCCCGCAAAATATCCCAGACCTACTCCTCCATATGCGGTATGCGCAATGCCTCCGCTCATCATTACCAGCTTTTTCTCGACGATAATCACGCCAATCATACCACAGACTATGCTTGCAAGAATGCCCGAAAAGAGAGCGTTTTGTAAAAACTGGTATTTAAACAATGCAGTTATCATTTTAAATGCTCCCTGTGTTCCTTTAGTACCCGGTGGGGTACTCCGTGAGCAATAAGATCAACCGGACAGCCGTAAAGCTTGGTTACAATATTCTCGGTCAGTTCCGGTTCGCCGTGATAAACAAGATAACGGTTCAGGCAGGCAAGATTATGCACTTGTGATGAAATGGCAAGAAGGTCATGCGTAACAAGGATAATAGTCATGTTTTTGTTTAATTCTGCAAGCAACTCATAGATTTGGTCGCGGGAAGAGGCATCCACGCTGGCGGTTGGTTCATCCAAAAGTAACAATCTGGGATTAACTGCAAGCGCCCGCGCAATCAGCATTTTCTGAAATTCTCCACCGGAGAGTTCGGAAATTTGGCGATTTGCCAGGTGCTCGATCCCTACTTTTCTGAGCAGTTGAAATACAATATCTTTATCATCCCGTGAATACCTGAAGAAGGGGGACAGGCCCTCCTTCAAGCGCCCCGTCAAAACAACCTCGAACAGAGTAATCGGAAAGCGTTCGTCTAATGCGGTGTTCTGTGGAACATAGCCGATCGCTTTTCTGTTTTCTCCGGGCTTTTGCCCGTAGACTCGCACGGAGCCGCAAGAAATGGGGAGCAGCCCAAGAATAGCCTTGAGCAGCGTAGATTTTCCGCCGCCGTTGGGACCTAGCACTCCGAGGTATTCCCCGTCGGCAACATCAAGGCTTATGCCTGTAAGCGCAGGCGTATTCCTGTAATATACAGATAGGTTTTCGATAGAAACCGCTGTTGTGCTCACTGCATATTCTCCGCCATTGTTCTTGCTGTATTTATCAGATCCTCAATGTAGTTTGCGGATAAAGGAGAAAGCTGTGTGGTTTTCCCTTCGATTTCCTCGGCAAACGCTTCAGCCTGGCTGCTGTCGAATTCTGCCTGGATATAAACCACCTTAATGTTTTTTTCATTCGCCGCATCAATCAGATCCTGCAAATGCTGGGGTGTTGCATCTTTTCCGCTTTCTTGCAGCGCGTACATAGTCAACCCATAATCATCGGCAAAATAACCGTAAGCCGGATGATAAATAATGAAATCCTTATTTACAACATCTTCAAATATTTCGGATATTTCGTTATCGGCGTTTTCGAGTTGGGCAATATACGCTTCAGCATTCTCTTGATAGATATCCTTATTGTCTTGGTCAATTTCACTCATCGTTTGGGCAATCGTATTTATCATGACCTCGACTCTTTTTGGAGAAAGCCAAATATGCGGGTCTCTTCCGCCTGACTCAAATTCTCTGTCGGGATATACGGCCGCAACAGCATCTTGAAGAGAGACAGCTTGAACATCGGGAAGATCCGGCAAAATATTTGCCGTTTCGGTTGGAATACCTATCGTAAAATACACAGATGCATTGCTGACCTCTTCCATTTGCTCAGGTGTAGGCTCATAGTTTCCGGGGCTGTTTCCCGGAGGCACCAGTGCAATAACCTCGACCAAATCCCCGCAAACAGCTTCCACAAAAGTTTTTTGAGGGATTATAGATACAGCAACAATCGGTTTTTCGGCTGAAGACTCTGCAGAAGATTCCGCAGGACTGCAACTCGCAAGAAATATAAGACAAAAAACAAGTATCATGCCTAATAAGGCGCGTATCTTTTTCATTTTTATTCTCCGTAATATATATTTGCAAATGCAAATCATTTGCAAATATCATTGTAAGATAATGCACGATGCATGTCAACAGTAAAATACTAATTTTTACCTAAATAATAGCAGACATATTTTTAAATTTGCGCTTGCCGGAGAGGTCGGTATTTTATATAGTACAATGCTTGAAAAATCGGTTTGGAGAGGATTTGAGAGATGCATTCTGCGAAGTGAGCGCGAGGCTCACTCTATACAAAACATATCTTTCCAATTTATAATAATTTAGAGACAATATGGTTTTTACGAAACAAAACAATATATAAAGGGTTTGCTTAAAATAGCCGGAGCAACGCGGCTATGCCAACCTTGCATTTAATTACAGGGGCGAGGGCGATGTATATACCTGTGAAAAGCAGGGAGCAAGATAGACAAATAATAATATTTAGGAGGAACAAAAAAGTGACAAAACCGAGACAAAAGAACCTGATCACATATACAAATATATTTCTATTCTCTGTGATAGCGGCGTATCTGTCAAAAATCTTTTACGATTACGCCTATAAATTGATTATATTTGGAAAGCGGCTAAGCCCTTACGATAATCCTTTCAGCGCAAAAGAAGCATATTTCTTTGGGCAGGTATGGATGAAAGAATGGATCATTGATTTTAGCGTATGCGCTCTGATTATTGCGTTGTGTATATGGGGGCTTGCAATTGCGGGTAAAAAGAAAAACCAAACAAAAATCAGTATCATAGGGGTAGTGGCATTGTCCGCATTAGGATTGTTTAGAGCAATATTCCACTTAATCCAAGCCTCGATAAAGGGCGCTGGAATGGGCATATCGGCGAAGAGCTTGCTTCCGCCGGGTTACTTTATATCTTTTTTAAGGGAAGATTATTTGCTCATATCAGTATTGATTGTGGGTATTGTCTTAATTATCGCTTGGTTTAAAAAGGATAGGGAAAAGATGCCGGCTATAAAAAATGAGAAAACCGGCCTGGGAGGCTTCTTTATAATTCCGCTGATTCGAAACATAGCCATGCCGTTAAACTATTTAGTCATCATATTCCAGGTGATATTGTTAATATTCGGGGCAAGAGGTTTAAACGGCTTTAAAAATTATTCAAATATGTACGCCATAAGTTTGATATTCGTTATTGTCTTGCTTGCTGTTTTAAGCGTGATTGCGGTTATACAAATGTTTCAAAAGAAAAGAACGTTTGTGCCGCTCATTATTTCCGTCGAAATTATCGTAATAATCCAGTATATGCAAAAGATCATATTCGATATTTTTACAAACAAACCCGGAGATCTTGCTTTTGCGGGCAGTATTCCTTTTATAGTCGCATCAATTTTGTTCTGCATTTATTATTCAAAATCAAGCAGAGTCAAAAATACGTTTATAAAATAGCTGCAAAGTTATGGATAACTGATATAATACAGTAATATCGGTTCAACGATAGTGCTTGCTATTTGCTTTCAAGAGCGAAAGGGAATAAATTGTCAGTTTTAAATAATAGAATATAAAAAAAGCTTGCAAACAGCGAGCTTTTATTTTTTATCTGTATCTGTTGCTTCGGTGTTACTATATTTTTAATCATTTATTAAGATTTTCATATTTCTTGTTTAAATTACATATTATATGCTTTTGTGATATAATAATATTATTATAGGTATAAAAACTCAAAAATTATTCAACAAATATATTAAATGATATGGTGAATGATCTGTCGGGGCTGCAGAAAAGCTTATTTACTGACCAGGGCAGCGTCAGTGAGATGTTTGATGATGCGGTGGTGTTGTTTATGGACTTGCGGGCTGTGATTGAAGGAATAAATAGAAATGCAGTGGCGGCGCGAACAATATAAGGGAAAATAATTTGCATGGAGGTTGTATTGGTGGCTAATATGATAAATTCAGTCATAAAGTTTGATTTACATATTCACTCGAAAGCAAGCGAATACAAAGAGAGCGCAGGTATTGTTGATCAATCTACCAAAGAAAATCTCGGAGTGCTGCTCTCTCAACTGAATCAGCATAATGTTACGCTGTTTTCGATAACAGATCATAACCGTTTTGATCCAGAGATTTATAATGAAATCAATAATATATTGGCACAAGATAAACATCTATATCCCAATGTTAAGGCTGTTTTGGCCGGAGTAGAGTTTGATGTAATTATTGACACGGGAATGGATAAATGTCATGTTATAGCAATATTTGATGCGAATAATGAAGCTGGTAAGTTTCAACAAATTAAAGCTGCTTTGCAAAATAAGCTATTAACAAATATTCAAGAAACGTATAACAAAAAAGAGTTCGAGGATATCCTAAAAGCTATTGGCCTAAACACGATTTTAATTGCCTCACAGAGAAAAGACATCCACAATCAAAATGGTAACCATAATTCACTAAGCGATTCGGCAATTGATGTAGAGCAAATCATCAGGGTCGGCTACATAAATGCTCTTGAATTTCAAAAACCAAAGGTCGAGGGAATACTGCTTAATAATCTGAAAGAACTATCGCTGCCCATTACACTTTTTTCGGGTAGTGACTGCCATGATTGGTCTTGTTATCCATATCATGATTGTAAAAACCAAAATAAGGACTTCTATCACTCTAAGGCAAAAATATTACCTACTTTTAAAGGTTTACTCATGGCAGTTACTTCTCCAGAAACAAGGTTTAATTGTAGTGAAAATAACAACGCAAGTATTATTGATAGTATAGAAATAAGAGATCAACAGCTCCCTCTTGTAAATGGGGTAAATGCAATTATCGGCGAAAATGGGTCTGGTAAAACCACATTATTGAAAGTGCTCAATGGAAAAACATCAGAAGCACATGTAAAAAAACTTGTGCATGACAATACTCTCAAAGCAAATAATTCTATAGACCCTCAAAAGGTCAAATATATTGAACAAGGACAAATAATAAAGAAATTCAATGAAAAAACATTGTTTTCCGCTGGTGATGAGACAAATTTCAAGGAATTAGATTGTTTGCCGTTCAAAGATGCATATTCTAAATATTCTGATGCTTTGAAAAAAGGAATAATGGCTCTTATCGAGAAGCAAGAAACATTGAATTCACTTTCTAAGTACACCATCACCTTTGAAGATGGGATGATTGCGAAAAATTACTATATTGACATTGTAGGTAATGAAAGCTTTGAAAGCAAAGATAACCCACACGAAAAAGCGCATAAAGATCTTAACAGTTTATTGAAAAAAGCAATCGCGTTATTAAGTGATGGCTATTTTGAACCATACAAAGACCAGTTAGAACGAGTTGTTCATGAATTGAAGTCAATAAACGATGATGTTGATAATAAGTGGAGCACAGTAAATTATGAGGCAAATGTTAAGAATATAATACATGGTTCCGTAGATGATTATTTGCGTAAGGTAAAGGAAAACTCATCTGCCAAGGATCGAGAGATAAAAGAACATGACAAGGAAAAGCGGCAGTTGATAGATGCTGTCATAGCGGCCATCAAAGCTTCGGTGACGGATACTGAGTGGCCTGCGGCTCCTCCCATTTTAGAGGGAGCAACTAAGAATCCGAAGCAAGGATTTTATTTTAACCGTGAGGCTGCATATAATGGGATTTCTATGTTAGACAGCTTTTATACTAAAATGTTTGTAAAAGAGTATAGCAGTTTAGAAAAGATGCAAACAATTAATAGTTTTGAGTTATACTCTGACGCCATAAGAGGATGTACGTCTATTACAGATATCAACGTAAAGTGGAAAGAGAACTTTGCGAGATTCATTAGTGATTCAACAAAGACTAATGACTACATAATGGATGGGGCTGATCAGCAAATTGGAAATACTCTCGGAGAAATGTCATTATCTTATTATAAATTCTTTACACAAAATGATCAGCACTGGAGAGTATTGATAGTAGACCAACCGGAAGATAATATATCTAATAATAACATCAGTCAAAAACTGATTGGATATTTCAATGCTATTCGAGATGAAAAGCAAATCATTTTTGTGACGCACAATCCATTGTTAGTTGTTAATTTGGATGTTGATAATGTAATTTTTGTTAAAAACAATAATGGAGATATTTCAACTAATAACGGGTGTTTAGAATATGAAGATGAGCAAACAGATATTCTTGACCTTATTGCAAAGAATATGGATGGCGGAAAAGAAACTATAGAAAAGAGGTTAAAGGTCTATGGAAAAAGTCATTAAACTGATTATGAACGCAGATAAATCCATAAGTATTTTCGTCAATGATGAAGAAAAGCATATAATTGATGCGCAAAGCAGAAGCATCAATGCGGGTAGAGTATATGAGATCGCTGGCTTTACTGCTGGAGATTACTATACTGTATTGTCCGAAAACATGGTAGGTGCTGATAATCAAGTTTTAGAGTTTTTCACTGGTATGTTTGAGGACATAGTCGAGAAAGTAAATTCAATTGATGTTGGTAGCAAGAGCTCAGAAATCGCCAATACATAGTAGTGTAAACAATTGCTTTTTTAACTTATTCGTACTAACATCCTAAAAGGATATCTCGGCAACAATCTGGCAACAAAAATCAGATGACCAAAAAGATATGGATAATTGATACAACACAAATACCACGAGCCATATTACCTAAACTGAAATGTTTAAGTAGAGCTTTTCAGAAGCGAGTGAGAATAAATATAAATTTCAAATATAATAATATGAAAAAAGCTTGTAATCAGCGAGCTTTTATTTTTATCTTATCCGTATTCTATTTTGCCATGTTTTTGTTCAAATTCTCTGATGCAGTTGTTAATCAAAAACATGATTTGACCACTTGCGGAACGGTCTTCATATTTGGCCACATAATGAAATTTACTCAGTACGTCTTCATTGATTCGAATGCTGATATGTTTATTTTGAGTCAATTTATTCACCTTCTTGTTTAAAAACCACTAAATATGGAATTTGGTTACATTTCATTCTCTTCCCATAAGCCAATCTACTGACACATTTAATATATCTGCCAAAGCATTAAGCTCTATATCCGAGACCGGACGCTTTTGACCTTCCAGCAGAGAGAGTGCAGGTGTGCTGATATCGACCCCTGCTGTTTGTAATTTTGTCAAAAGTTCAATTTGTTTCATGCCAAGGTTGTTTCGTGCTTCTGTTACGCGAGCACCAATGATGTTTCTATCACCGAGTGGTAAATATCGCTTTTTCATATAATCACCTCTGTAAAATTATAAAGTACAGAGGTGTTGACATATTTGGTGATGCCAAATATAAAAGTAATGGCGGTATACAAATGGGAGATAAAACCTGTTGTTTTTTCGGTTACGGGAAACTGCCGAAGGAAAACATTGAAAATCTACTAAAACGGCTTAATAACGAAATGGATACTCTCATCAGACAAGGCGTTGAAAATTTTATATTCAGCGGCGCACCGGGGTTCGATCAGATGGCGGCTTCGCTGATTGTTGCAAAGAAGGAGATGGGGAACAACATTCGGTTGATATTTGCTTTGACATACAAAAATCATGATGAGCATTGGAATGCTGAACAGAAGAAACTGCTTCATAAATTGCTGGCAGAAGCTGACGAGATAATCTATGTGTCGGAAAAGTATCAGGACAACTGCACAAAAAAGCGCAACCGCTACATGGCTGAGCATTCGATGTATTGCATGTATGTGCGTGGATATTCTTTTAACGGAAAAGATCGGATACGAAAGTATATGAGGCAAAAAGGTCTTAAGATTATCAATGTAGTTTTTTAGTTATGGTCAAAAGATAAAGTATAAGTTTAGATACATAGAAATAATTTTCAATAAACAAATCATAAAATTAAAATAGACAAAACGAGCATTCGATAACGGGTGCTCATTTTTATCATTGAAAGCACACCATGATGAGTGATAAAATATAGACTGCAATTTATAGAAGGAAGTATTAATATGAGTATTACCAGACCGCAGTTGCCAAATGAACTCATAGGCATAGATGATTTTCTTTCAAGCGCACAGGATTGCTTGCTGGAAGAGATACCGCTGTATGGAATGAAAATTTATGAGCAGCGAACAGAAGGCGCTTTTTTTACGAAGCTTGAAATACGTAACTGCATTTTTCAGAATTCTACCTTTCAGAAGTGCGATTTTGAGAATGCAAGCTTTATTGATGTCGTATTTCAATCCTGCGATCTTTCAAACAGCAACTTTGCAGGCACCTATTTTGAACGGTGCGAGTTTACTTCCTGTAAATGTGTGGGCGTCAATATGATTGATACGATCATAAAACAAACGGTTTTTGAATATTCAAACTTTCAATATTCGTATTTCGATAAAACGAAAATATCCGATGTCTTGTTTGAACATGTCGATTTTTCTGCCTCATCCATGAGTGAAGCAAAGTTAAAAAGATTTGAAGCGAAGGGGTCTAAATTTGTGAAGAATAATTTTTTCAAAACCCCGTTAGAAAAAGTGGATTTTTCCGATAATGAATTTGCCTCGCCGATCGTGTCAACACCTCCCGTTGAATTGAAAGGAGCTGTCATTAACATGTTTCAGGCAGCGGATCTGATCGGTCTTTGGGGTATTGTTGTAAAGCGGCAATAAAGTATGTATAAAGAAAATGTGCTGCAAGGAAGGAAAAACCAATGGATATTACATTGAGAGAATATAAAAACAGTGATATTGATCAAATGATAGAGATATGGAACGAAATCGTAGAAGAGGGGATCGCGTTTCCTCAAACGGAAATGCTGGGCAAAAAATCCGCGACAGAATTTTTTGCCGGGCAGACATATTGCGCGGTCGCGGAACTCGGTGAAGAAACGCGGATCGGCGGACTTTATATACTGCATCCCAACAACATCGGACGGTGCGGGCATATTGCCAACGCCAGCTTTGCGGTAGCTTCCGCGATGAGAGGGCTGCATATCGGGCAGATGCTCGTGAAGGATTGCTTGGAGCAGGGCAGAAAGCACGGTTTTCGCATTTTGCAGTTCAACGCGGTTGTGAAAACAAACCATTCGGCACGTCATTTATATGAGAAACTGGGCTTTAAGCAGCTGGGCACTATTCCGGGCGGCTTTTTAATGAAAAACGGGCAGTATGAGGATATTTGTCCGTATTACTGTGAATTATAAAATGACGTTTTGGTTACGATACATAGATATGAAATGTAGAGTCCGGGAAGCGAATCGTTGAAGGGCTTTATTTTTATGGCAGTTATTATTGTTATGATTGATCTGTGTTGACTTGGGATAGCTTTTGTATTTGCCCGGCGGATTCATTTTTATTTAAATACAAATCTTCTGCAATTTGCTGTGCTTTTTTCAGAGCTTCGGTTGCCTCTGTAATGGAATTAAATAAAGAAAAATACATTTGTTTATAATCTGACATATTTATCACCTCACTGGTTATTTTAGCGAAATAACCGCTAAATGTCAATAGCGATATCATCGCTATACTAAAATGTAATTAATGAGGTGATATGATCAAATGTATTCAAGGATTCGAAACTTACGTGAAGATAAAGATATGACGCAAACAGAAATTGCTAAAATATTAAATTGCAGTCAGCGTATATATAGTAATTATGAACGTGGGGAAGTAGATATTCCTACGGCTATTTTAATAAAATTAGCAAAATTTCATAATGTCAGCACCGATTATTTGCTTGGGCTCACTGATGATCCAAAATCAAATTATAAAAAATAAGGGAAAAAGTAAGCTAGGGATGGAAGTAGAAATGTCAAGTATATATTCCTGCTCTTTTGTTTAAGGAAAGCTATAATGATGAGATTAAAAATCCGTGACATACGCGAAGATCGTGATTTAACACAAAAACAAATAGCCCAGTATCTTCAATGTGATCAATCGTTATATTCAAAATATGAGCGGGCAGAGCGAGACGTGCCGCTTCATATCATGGTAAAGCTGGCACTTTTTTATAATACCAGTATTGATTATCTCGCAGGATTGACTGATGAAAAACTGCCATATAAAAAGTCAAAGTAAGATTAAATTATGAAAACCAGCTTCATTTTATTTTTGATCATTGCGGTATTGATTATTGCCATAGATCAGTCTGTAAAAAGATATTATCTGAAAAAATACGGACTCAATGCCATACATGCGTTGAAAAACAAGAGATTTAGAATATACGTTGTCAAAAACGAAGGCGCGTTTTTGGGACTGGGCAGAAAGCATCCGTTGATTGTTTTGATAGTCAGCGTTATTTTGGCATTTATTTTATTTATCTATTGTTTGGTCGCGGATGAAATACTGCTTAAAAAAGTAATGCTGATCATCATGGCAAGCGGGGCGGCCTCAAATATCATTGACAGGGTAGTCCGCCGGGGAGTTATAGACTACTTGAGCATTCAAATAGGGCGCAAGCGGATCATTGCAAATCTGGCGGATTTCTTTATTTTTATCAGTGCGGTTATTTATCTCATACTAAATATTTTTTATAAATAAAGAAGACATATTCGATTGTGAATATGTCTTTTGTTAATGTTTATCGGCTGTATCTACACGGCTTGCTTGGAAGATTGTTTTTTATTATCCTTATTTGATGCAATATCATCCAAGTTTTTTCGCGCGGTGGAAAGCATGAGTTTTATCCTGTTTTCCTGATTTATCTTCGTTGCGCCCGCGTCATAATCGATGGCAACAATATTGGAATACGGATGATTTTTTTTGATGGCGCGGATCATGCCCTTGCCGACGATGTGATTGGGCAGACACCCAAAAGGCTGCGTGCAGATAATGTTTTCAACGCCGCTGTCTATGAGCTCCAGCATTTCAGCCGTCAGCAGCCAGCCTTCGCCCATCTTGCTTCCCAGGCTCACATATTCTCTGGCAAGCTCTTTGATGTGTTCAAATGACTGCATCGGCCTGAATGAAGAATACGTTTTTATGGACGTGGTCACTTTGTTTTGCAAAGAATAGATGACCTTGAAACCAAGTTTTACTGCCTTTGCCTTGAAATAACCTGTTTTATAAAGTTCATAGTCCGTAATGACATTAGATAAGCTGTACAACAGAAAATCGAGCAGGGCAGGGACCACAACCTCCACGTCTTCGTTATGTAAAAATTCTTCCAAATTGTTATTGCCGAGCGCAGCATATTTAATGTAGATTTCTCCCACAATACCGACCTTTACTTTAGACGTGGGTATGAGCTCTATAGCGGCAAAATCCTGAACGATATGATCAAAATTGACTTTCGCTTTCCTTGGCAGAAAGCTTTTGGAGCTTTTCATTTGTTCGTTGATATCATTGATCCATTTATCCAGCATCTTTTGCGTATCTCCCTCATGTGCTTCATAAGGTCTGGTCTGGTTTGAAAGCCACATGAGGATATCTCCATACATAACGGCATAAAAAAACTGGGAAATCATTTTAGGAGTCATTTTGAATCCCGGATTTTTTTCAAGGCCCACCACATTGAAGGAGAGAACGGGGATATGGTTTAGATGATGGTTTTTAAGTGTTTTTCGTATGAGATGAATATAATTGGATGCGCGGCATCCGCCGCCTGTCTGGCTCATGATAAGCGCTGTCTTATTCATATCATACTTTCCGCTCTTCAGCGCATTCATAAGCTGGCCGGTCGTTAAAATAGCGGGATAACAGATATCGTTATGCACATCCTTCAGGCCTTCTTCTATTACGTCGTGGCCGGTTGTATCCAGCAGCTGAGCATGAAATCCGTGAAGCTCAAATATATTTTTCAAGAAACCAAAATGTATGGGCAGCATCATGGGCATAAGAAGGGTATAATCTTTTTTCATTTCTTTTGTAAAAAGCAGACGTCCGTTTGAATTGTATTTTAACTGTGCCATTTTGTTATACCCCCTTTTTCCTTGCTTGCTCAACGGCTGCAATAAGGCTCCTGATACGAATCCTTGCAGCGCCAAGATTATTGATTTCATCGATTTTTATTTGTGTATAGATTTTGCCTTCACTCTCTAAAATTTCTCTGACTTCATCGGTCGTGACGGCATCCAGCCCGCATCCGAATGATACAAGCTGAATCAAATTCATATGCTCTTTATCTTTGATATATCTTGCGGCGGCATAAAGTCTGCTGTGGTAAGTCCATTGATTCACAACCGTTGCAGGATGCTTTTTTACATAAGGACTTATACAGTCTTCGCTTAGCACCGCGAGCGAAAGGGAAGTTATCAGTTTATCTATACCGTGATTGATTTCGGGGTCGATATGATAAGGTCTTCCGGCTAAAATAATGATATCCAAATTATTTTCTTTTGCGTACTGCATGCTTTTTTGTCCGTATTTAATAACTGCATTGCGATAGGCTTCATAAGCTTCATACGCCGCGGCAGAAGCTTTTTTGATATCTTTTTTGGTAACATCGTAGTATGAGGAAAAGAATTCATACGCTTTTGTCTCAAAGGCACGTTTGTTGTGAGGACCTAAATACGGATTCAAGTAAGATATGTCTCTCAGCACTTCCATGTTATTTTTGATGAGTTCCGGATAATAGGCAACAACAGGACAGTTATAATGATTATCACCTTTCTTTTCATCGAAATTATAAGACATACAAGGATAAAATATAACATTTATTCCTTTTTCGAGTAAGTTCTCTATATGTCCGTGCATGAGCTTGGCGGGATAACACACCGTATCGGATGGAATCGTGTATTGCCCCAGCTGATAAAGCTGCCTTGTCGATAGATCGGATACCACCACTTCAAAACCCAAAGAAGTCAAAAAAGCATGATAAAACGGCAGGTTTTCATACATATTCAGTCCAAACGGGATTCCGATTTTGCCGAACCTGCCTTTTTTGGGAGTGAGAGAACACAAATAATCCAATTTGAATTCATAAATATTCGGAATATTTTTTTGAGCCGAACCTTGCAGGGGCTTTTCGCAGCGGTTTCCCGATATATATTTTCTTGAATTTTCAAACGTATTGATCGTGAGCTTGCATTTATTTGTGCAGCCGGAGCATGTCACAGCCTTGGATGTATGCACAAAGTTTTCAAGATGCTCCAAATTTAGAATATCGGATTGAGCCTTATTTATCTGCATAGAGGCGATCGCACAGCCGAATGCTCCCATCAGCCCGGCTATAGAAGGCCTTATAACATGCTTTCCTGTCTCAATCTCAAAGCTTCGCAGGATAGCATCGTTTAAAAAGGTACCGCCCTGCACAACAATGTTATTGCCGATTTCATCGACAGATCTCGCGCGGATCACTTTATAAAGCGCATTTTTAATAACACTGATTGCAAGACCGGCAGAAATATCTTCAATACTTGCACCGTCTTTTTGTGCTTGTTTTACGGATGAATTCATAAATACAGTACAGCGTGAGCCCAAATTCACCGGATGCTGTGCAAAGAGCGCTAATGATGCAAATTCTTTGATATCATAGCCCAACGCTTTGGCAAAAGTTTCTATAAAAGATCCGCATCCGGAAGAGCATGCCTCATTCAAAACAATGGAATCAATGGCGTTGTTTTTTATTTTAAAGCATTTTATATCCTGACCGCCAATATCTAAAATAAAATCAACATTGGGGTTAAAATGTTTGGCGGCATTAAAATGTGCCATGGTTTCCACCAGGCCTATATCAACATTAAAGGCATTTTTAATTAAGTCTTCACCATATCCTGTCACGGCGCTGCCTTTAATCATAATTCTGTCTTCGCTGAGTTTATAGATCTTTTTCAGCTGATCAAGTACGATCGGGACGGGTTCCCCCGCATTTAAGACATAATGAGAGTATAGCAATTTATAGTCACTTGTAATGAGTACCATTTTTGTTGTGGTGCTTCCGGCGTCAATGCCCAGATATGCGTCCCCGGTGTAAGCGGAAATGTCGGCATACTCGATATCTGTAATTGCGTGTCTTTTCTTAAAGGTTTCATATTCTGCTTCGTCTTTAAATAAAGGCGGCAGGGTCTCGATGATTGTCTTGGCGCTGGCGGCTTGCTCTAATCTGTTTATAATATCATCATATGTATGAAACGGCGTTTGGGCTGAATGGATTGCGGCACCGATAGCAATATAATATTGTGCGTTATCGGGGAATATTGCATTTTTGCCGAGTTTGAGTGTTTCCTTAAATCTTATTTTAAGACCATCAAGGAAGGTAAGGGGACCTCCGAGGAAAACAACATTTCCTTTAATCTGTCTGCCTTGAGCAAGGCCCGTGATCGTTTGGTCGACGACCGCCTGATAAATGCTCGCTGCAATATCTTCTTTTTTTGCGCCTTGATTCAAAAGAGGCTGAATATCACTTTTGGCGAAAACGCCGCATCTTGAAGCGATATCATATATTTTTACATGTTTGAAACTTAATTTATCTAACTCGGCAATGCTGATATTCATCAGTGTGGCCATCTGGTCAATAAACGCACCTGTTCCTCCGGCGCATGTGCCGTTCATGCGCTCTTCCGCGCCTCCTGTCAAGAAGATAATTTTTGCATCTTCACCGCCAAGCTCTACGACGACATCGGTTGAAGGTAAAAATTGTTCTACGGCTATTTTAGTAGCGAAAACTTCCTGAACAAAATCAATACCTGTTTGCTTGGCTGTGCCCAGTCCGGCAGAACCGGTAATAGACACACTAAAAAGACCCTCACAAAGCAGAGAGCGGATATCTTGCATGACTTTTAGCGTTTCTTTGCGCACTTTTGAATAATGTCTTGCGTAATATTTATGTAGGATATTATATTTTTCGTCTAATACTACAACTTTTACTGTGGTTGAACCTATATCAATGCCAACATGTTTTGCCATTAAAGATGCTCCTGAAAAATAAAATTGCATATATAGTATATAATAATGAACAAAATATAAAATACAACTAAAATTTTTTAAAATTGATTAAAATTTAGCCATATATTTTATTATAATATGATATAACATATAATGGCAAAAGAATAAACATAAGACAGATTGAATATTGCTTTTTAATCGTTATATTGATACAATAACTAATATTCAACTGCAAGAGAGGTGATTTCATGAAACATATAAGACAAATTAATAATAAAGCAAAAGAATTAAAGACGTTGGGCTGCGGCGAATGTCGTTCGGCTTGTCAGTCGGCTTGCAAAACTTCATGCACGGTTGGGAACCAATCTTGTGAAAACAAGGAAAACAAGCAGTAAATGCACCGCATTTACTGCTGTTTTTAAGTGAGGAGATAATGGTACATAAATTTTATAAAAATAATCTCTATATTGTTTATGATAATGAAAGCGGAGTATTATTTGAAGCGGATAAGATTATATATGAAATGATTGACTATATTCAAATTGAAACTGATATGCAATTAATCAATAGATTTAAAAGTGGATATAAAATTGAAGAGCTAAAAGAGGCGATCGAAGAACTAAGAAGCTTAATAGATACAGAAGTAATCTTTGAGAAAGAAAAACAATATAAACCGGGAGAAAATTTTGGCATTATAAAAGCACTATGCTTAAACATTTCCCATGACTGCGACTTAAGATGTGCATATTGTTTTGCATCGCAAGGAAGTTTTAATAAGCAAAGGCAGCTTATGAGCGTTGAAACTGCAAAAGCGGCAATCGATTTTTTGATTAACAACAGCGGGAAACGACATAATCTCGAAATTGACTTTTTCGGCGGGGAGCCTCTTTTAAATTTTGATGTCGTTAAAGAAACAGTTTTATATGCAAAGAAGCGACAAAAACAAGCCAATAAAGCTTTCAAGTTCACGCTTACAACAAATGCATTGAAATTAAATGAGGAAATCAGTGATTTTATCAATGAACATATGGATAATGTTGTGCTCAGCCTTGACGGCAGAGCGCATATCCATGATAAAATGCGTCCTCAAATCGGTAACAAGCCAAGCTATGACATTATCGAAAAACATATACTTGATTTTGTTAAGAAAAGAAGAGATAAAGAATACTACGTTCGTGGAACCTATACGGCGCTTAACAAGGATTTTTCCAATGATGTCATTCATTTGTCAGATCTGGGAATTAAAAATATTTCTATTGAGCCGGTAAGCAGTGAAGGTAATTTTAAATATGCATTAAAAAATGACGACCTTGATTTGCTGGAACGGGAATATGATATGATTGCAGAAGAATATATAAAAAGAAAAGGAACAGACAAGGAATTTTTATATTTTCATTTTAATATTGATATCAATTCATCGCCATGTATATATAAAAAAATATCGGGATGCGGAGCCGGAACAGATTATTTGGCAGTATCGGCTGACGGGAAATTGTATCCATGCCATCAATTCACGTCTAATGATGAATTTTATTTAGGCAATGTATATGATGGAATCATTAATGAGAAAATTGGTCAAGATTTTTTTGACACAAATATCTTGACCAAAAGTGAGTGCAAGGATTGCTGGGCAAAATACCATTGCGGAGGCGGATGTTATGCTGCAAGCCACAGAGTTCATAATGACATCCACAAAACAGACAAAATTGCCTGCGAAATCTTAAAAAAACGCTTGGAATATGCTTTAATGCTAAAAGTTATTTTATCTAAGAGTTGACTATTTGACTGCTAAAGTTTTATAATCTTACTGTTAAAGATAAAAAATGTTTTAGATATTTTTTTTAATTCTGAATATTAAGAGGGCTTAAATATGAATGTCAAAAATACTGTCAAATTTGGAATCATCATCATCGTTCTAATAGCGATATTGTTGGTTATGTTTTTTGGACTGCCTTTAAGCAAGATAGTCGGCTATTATGATATTCCACCGGTTACCGATTCCATAAACTACGGACTCGATTTAACGGGCGGTGTCTATGTCGTGCTTCAAGCAAGTGATGAAGATGTTGCGTCCGACAGCGACGCAGTCGATAGAGCAATTGCAACGATAAGAGAGAGAATCGACTCTCTTGGAGTAAAAGAACCCACCATTACAAAGCAGGGTTCAAACAGGATACGTATATCAATACCGGATATTGCCGATCAGGAAGAAGCATTGGAAATTATAGGTAAAACAGCACAGCTGGAATTTTTATCACCCGACGGAGATGTTATTTTAACCGGTGATGATGTAGCTGATGCGAAGGGAGTTTATCAGCAAAGCAGCAGCGGTGTTCAGGAACCTGTGGTCAGTCTCACTTTCAGCAGCGAAGGCAAAGAGCTTTTTGCGGCCGCGACAGAAGAATATTACGGGCAAGTGATAGATATCAGTTTGGATGGAGAGGCCATCTCTTCGCCAACAGTCAGCGCGGTTATTACCGATGGAAAAGCCGTCATAGAAGGAATGAGCAGCCTTGAAGAAGCGAGTAATTTAGCGATGCTCATTAAAGGGGGCGCGCTTCCGGTTGAACTTACCCCGATTGAAATAAGAACGGTAGGCCCTACACTCGGGCAAGATTCTCTGAGCAGCAGCATCATGGCCGCAGGGTTAGGTGTGTTACTGATTTTTGTATTCATGATTGTCTTATATAAAGTGCCTGGGTTTATCTCATGTATAGGCTTACTGTGCTATATTATTATAACTCTGCTTATACTTTCGGCGCTTCAAGTAACCTTGACGCTTCCGGGAATAGCGGGGATTATATTATCCATAGGTATGGCGGTAGATGCCAATGTTATTATTTTTGAACGAATAAGAGAAGAATTATTATTAGGGAAAAGCGTATTGCTATCCATTAAATTAGGGTTCCAACGTGCAATTACAACAATCATGGATTCAAATATAACAACTATGATTGCGGGATTGGTCTTATTTGTCTTAGGCTCGGGAACAGTAAAAGGATTCGCGCTAACGCTCATGATAGGAATAGTCGTCAGTATGTTTACGGCAATTGTAATCACAAGGAAATTAATGAAAGTAATGTATGCAACAAATATTTTATCAAATCCAAAATATTATGGGGCTAAGGGGTGAACGAAATGAAAGTAAATGTAACTAAATATGCAAAAATTTATTTTATCATATCCCTCAGTATCATATTAATAGGCTTGATATTTATTTTTACAAAAGGATTAAATTTTGGTATTGATTTTAGAGGTGGAACAATCGTAACCATTGAACTTGGCCAGGAATTTAATACGGATGATATAAGGGCCATTACGGATCAATATGATAAAAGCGCAGATATCACATATGCAGGAGAAAATAAAACACAGGTTATGATCAGTACCAAAATGGATCTAACCGAGAATCAGAGAAAAGAAATGTTTTCTCAGTTTAAAGAAGCTTATAATCTTGATGATGAAGCTTTGCTTTCTATAGATAAAGTAAGTGCAACTGTAGGCGACGAGATGAAAGAACAATCATTATGGGCGATACTGGCGGTTGTTATCTGTATTTTAATATATGTTACTTTCAGATTTGAATTTTTATTTGGAGTTGCCGCAATTATCTGTTTAGCACATGATGTATTGATTGTTATCAGTGTCTATGCAATTTCTCAAATACAGGTTAATACACCTTTTATTGCAGCTGTGCTGACAATACTCGGATATTCAATCAATGATACGATTGTTGTGTTTGATAGAATCAGAGAAAACAGAAAACGTTACGGCAAATATGATTATTCCGCTCTTGTTAATGACAGTATAGCGCAGACGCTGCGCAGAAGTATTAATACCACAATTACTACTTTAATTGCGATAACGACACTTTATGTTTTGGGTGTGGCATCTATTAAAGACTTCGCATTACCTTTGATAGTAGGTTTTGTATCGGGAGCATATTCGTCGATATTTATAGCGAGCCCATTGTGGTATATATTTAAAGAACGATCTGCGAAAAATAAAAAAGTCAAACCAATTAGAAGATAAATTGCAGTAAATAAAAATTTTTAAAGTTTTATTTAAGCAAAGGTTGAATTATGCGAAAATATACAATTTGGGAAGAGAGAATATCCTCTGTCAAGCTGACAGAGGATATTATAAAAGAACTTAAAATTGAACCGGAGACCGCACGGTTTCTTGAAAATAAGGGTATGGCATCACTATCTGAAGTGAAGGAATTTTTATATGCGGATTATAACCATTTGTCGGACCCTTTTTTGTTTTCAGATATGGGTAAGGCATTGAAAAGAATAATTCGGGCAATGGGTGATGATGAAGTAATTTGTATCTATGGTGATTATGATGCCGACGGCATTATGGGAACATGCATTTTATATAAAGTATTTTCTAAGATGTCCAAAAATGTTTATACATATCTGCCGAATAGATTTAAGCAAGGGTATGGATTAAATATCGATGTAATAGACGAGCTAAGAGAAAAAAATGTTTCCTTGATTATTACTGTTGATAACGGTATTGCAGCGGCTGAAGAAATAAAATATGCAAAAAAATGCAATATTGATGTTATTATTACGGATCATCATGAATGTGCAGAGGTAATACCAGATGCGGTTGCAATATTGAATCCTAAAAGCACAACCGAAAAATATCCATATGAAAATTTATGTGGTGCGTCAGTTGCCTTTAAATTAGCTTTGGCAATGATAAGTCAAGACCTTGTCTCATATGATATAGGCGAGCTTATCACGCTTGCCATGATCGGAACAATAGCAGATATTGTACCTTTGATAGGTGAAAACAGAAGCATTGCGATTCTCGGATTAAACGAAATGAAAAAAACAAGAAACTCCGCGCTTGTAGAATTAATGCTGGAGGCAAATATCGTGCCAAGTGAGATCGGCTGTGCGGATATAGGATTTAAAATAGCACCGCGTATCAATGCGGCAGGCAGGATGACGGACGCGAATCAAATAATACATTTATTTTGCAGTAACGATAGAAAATTCGTAAAAGATAAAGTTAAAATTTTATCGGAAATTAATAGTTTCAGACAAAATGAAGACAAAAAGATATTTAGGCAAGCGAATGAAATTGTATTAAGCAGCAATCTGCAAAGCAGACTGGTATGGGTGCTTTCGGAAAGCAGTTGGCATGAGGGCGTGATCGGGATTTCGGCAGGAAAACTTGTCGAAGAATACCACAGGCCGTTTATTTTAATAGCGAAAGATGATAACATATGCAAAGGCTCTGCCAGAAGCATTCCGGGTTTCAATATTTTTGAAGCCATCAAAAATTCGGCGCATCTACTTGAGAGATTTGGCGGACATAGTGCAGCGGCAGGATTCAGCATCAGAAAAGAAAATATAAAGCAGTTAGAAAAAGAACTAAATGATTATGCGCAAAAACAAGATATCCAAAAGCTGTTTCATGTATATAAATATTATGAGTTTGTATCAAATGATGGTATTTTTACGGAAAAATTCATTTCACAAATAGAGTCCCTATCACCTTTTGGATACAAAAATCCAAAACCATTAATACGATTGAATAATTGTAAAATAGAAAATATTGTAAAAAGAGGTATTGACGGGAATCATGTATCTTGCAGAGCAGTCAAAAAAAATAATGTTGTAAAAAGCATAGCTTTCAATCAGGAAAAAAGTTTTGAGGATATACGTAAAAATGATATTGCTGATTTATTGTTGTATCCAAAAATAAATACTTTTAATAACGTTTCTAATATTGAATATGAAATCAAAGATATATTTTTTTACCCAAATTGTTATGATGAATATTTAAAAGCAGTATATAGACATTTTTCTTATTTTTATGATGAAGAAGAATATCTGCCTGCACAATCCCAGTTTAGCGAGATCTCAATAGAACAAGTGATATCAAAAAGTTTACATGGAGATATTATCATCATCTATTCTTACGAAACTCAAAAAAGGGTTATGAGATATTTAAGGCATGCAAAAGCTGAGGATGAATTCATTTTATGTTACAATATTATTAAAAACTATGAGAGAGAAAAAAAATATGTTTTAATATGTCCTCTAGAGGTTCCGATAAATACACGTATATTTGTTTGTGAACGCAATTATTTTTACGCGTATGAAGAAGGTTTATATAAAAACAATAACTGCATATTTTTAAAAAATATGGTACATAACAAAAAAAATCCAATCAATCGGGAATTTTTAGCCTATGTTTACATAAGGCTGAGTGATATTGAAGTTCTTTGTAATAATGATCTAAATCAATTTATAAGGCATTTGCAAAAACAGAATAAATATGAAGAAGTTAATTATTTGCTGGTAAGGCTTTCTATTGACATATTTGCCTCAATGGAGCTTATAAAATATACATATGACGAAAAAACAGATCGTATTTTTATTGATAAAATAGAAAATGCGGGAAAAAAAGATATTCATAAAAGTAAAATAATGATAAAATTAAATAATATTGTAAATAAACAATAATCGAGGGGAAAAATGATTGATAAGCTGCTTAATCAGGTAAGTGCTTATCTGAACGAGCAAGACAGACAGCTTATAAGACGCGCATATGATTTTGCTAAAGATGCCCATACGGGGCAGTTTCGAGAATCGGGTGAAGAGTATTTGGTTCACCCGGTCGCCTTAGCATACATTCTAGCAGACTTACAATTTGACGCGGTATGTATTTCAGCGGCACTTTTGCACGATGTTGTCGAGGATACAAAATATACCTATGAAGATATTAAACAAAATTTTGGACAGGAAATAGCGGAGATTGTAGACGGCCTTACAAAAATAAGCAAGTTGGAATTTAGAACAAAACAGGAAGAGCAGGCTGAAAATTTCAGGAAAATGCTTATCGCTATGGCTAAAGATATCCGTGTCATTTTTATTAAGCTTGCAGACAGATTGCATAATATGAGAACAATCAAATATATGCCTGAGGCTAAACGTAAAGAAAAAGCACAGGAAACGCTTGATGTCTATGCGCCTTTGGCACATAGACTCGGGATATTTAAAATTAAATGGGAGCTGGAAGACATTTCTTTTCGGTATTTGAATGAGGAAGCTTACTATGACATCGTAAATAAAGTCACGCAAAACAGAGCACAAAGAGAAGCCTACATTAATCAATTCATAGAAATGCTCAAAATAAAATTAAAAGATACAAAGATAGATTTTAAAATCGAAGGCAGGGCTAAACATTTTTACAGTATTTATAAAAAATTGCAAAGAGTAGGAAATTTCGAACAAATATACGATTTGCTCGCAGTAAGGATTTTAGTCGATGATATACAAAGTTGCTATGCGATTCTGGGCGTTGTCCATACGGCTTTTACACCGCTGCCGGGTAAATTTAAAGATTATATTGCAATGCCGAAGCCAAATATGTATCAATCCCTGCATACAACAGTTATGGGGCCGATGACACGACCTGTAGAAGTGCAAATCCGAACTTATGAAATGCATAAAGTTGCAGAATATGGTATTGCTGCCCACTGGAAATATAAAGAGGGCAGTAAGAGCAAAATAGAGAAAAATTCATTTGATGAAAAGCTCGCATGGCTCAGACAAGTCATGGAATGGAACAATGAAGTTGATGATTCGGGTGCTTTTTATGAAATGATAAAAGGTGATTTATTTTCTGATGAAGTCTATGTTTTTACTCCGCAGGGAGATGTAATTAATTTGCCTGCAGGATCATGCCCTCTTGATTTTGCATATAGAATTCACTCGGATATCGGTAATAAATGTGTAGGAGCAAAAATTAATAATAAAATCGTGCCCGTATCCTATAAATTAAAAAACGGAGATATCGTTGAAATCTTAACTTCGCCGAATTCGAAGGGACCGAGCCGTGACTGGCTGAATATTGTACAAAGCTCGAATGCCAAAAACAAAATCAGAAATTGGTTTAAAAAGGTTGAAAGAGAAGAAAATATACTGCGTGGAAAAGAAATCACAGATCGCGAAATCAAAAGAATGGGATATACTTCGGATAAATTTAATAATCCAAAGTATTGGGATTATATCATAAATAAATATAATTATCCGAATGTGTCCGAAATGTATTCGGCTGTGGGGTACGGCGGAATAAAAGCGGGACAAATATTACGGAAAATTGTCACAGATTTTGAAGAAGATTTCCCGGTCAAAGAAAAAGAAATTATTAAAAAGACAACCCAGAAAAGTCATTCGGCGATAGAAAAAGCAATCAAAATAGGCGGCTATTCAAACATGGCGGTTCGATTGGCTAAGTGCTGTAATCCTGTGCCGGGAGACGAAGCCATCGGTTTTATTACACGTGGCAGGGGTGTGACAGTGCACCGCATTGATTGTGTTAATATTATAAATATGACTGATGATGAACGGTTAATTAACGTGGAATGGCAGACAAATGCCGAGGCATCGTTTTCTGCTAAGATTTTAGTGGAAGGGAATGATAACTCGGGCGTGCTCGGGGATCTTGCGCGAATATTTTCAGACGAAAAAATAAGTGTACATGCCCTAAATGCAAAAAGCGGGGATAATGATATTGCTTATTATGACATAGTTGTGGAAGTGAAAAGCAGAAAAGAATTAAGTGATTTGATAACCAAAATTAAAAAACTTAAAAACGTGATTAAAGTTACAAGATTATAGTCTGAATGATTAAATTCATTAATTCCAATTTTTTATTAAAATAAGGAGATAATATGATTGCAGTCGTACAAAGAGTGAGTCGTTCTTCTGTTGCTGTAGACAATATAATAGTGGGACAAATTGATAAGGGATTGAATGTCTTGCTCGGGGTGGGTCAAGGAGATAGTATAAGTGATGCAAAATATTTGGCAAGAAAGATATCTGATCTTAGGATCTTTGAAGATGAAAATAGGAAAATGAATTTATCGATAAAAGATATCGGTGCAAAAATATTGATCATATCTCAATTTACGCTTTTAGCAGATTGTAAAAAAGGCAACAGACCATCATTTATAAATGCAGAACAGCCGGATATAGCAAAGAGTCTTTATAAGGAATTTATTAATTTGATAAACGATAAGGGAATAAAAACACAAGAAGGTATTTTCGGAGCCGATATGAAAGTTGAAATTATTAATGACGGGCCGGTAACAATCATTCTTGACAGCAATATAAAGTAAGGGGAACAAATAAAAATGTATGTTGAAAATGTAGTAGTATCAAATTTTATGACCAATTGTTATTTAGTAGGATGTGAAGAAACAAAGCAGGCTATGGTGGTCGATCCGGGGGGGGAATTTGAAACAATCAAGCAAATGGTGGACAGCAGCGGTTATAAAGTAAATTTGATCGTCTGTACGCACGGGCATAACGATCATATCTTGGCAGTAAAAAAATTAAAAGACTATACGGGGGCTGCAGTATATATACAAGACAGAGATAAAAAGTGTTTGCAAAATTCTCTCTATAGTGGAGCCATGATGTTTGGGTTGAAGCAAGAAGAATGTTATGAAGACAGGGCACTGTTTGACGGTGACATATTTAACGTAGGAAACTTGCATTTTACAGTCCTTCACACACCTGGACATACAAAAGGTGGCATGTGCCTATATACACCGGGGCATCTGTTCAGCGGAGATACACTGTTTCACGGCACAGTCGGCAGAACCGATTTTCCGCGCGCGAGTTTTAAAGAGATTCAAACATCTATTTTAGAAAAACTTTACACGTTGCCTGATGATACTATTGTATATCCGGGCCACGGGAAAAGAACAACAATTGGATATGAGAAAAAAAATAATGCTTATGTAAGAATATAAGAAATGAAGATTGTACTAGCTTTATCTGAAAGTAAATACGAATATGAAATAAAAAGCCTGCTCAATGCGTTTTTTATTTCTGCTCAATTTTACAGAAAAAATATAGACAATGCGGAGATATATATAGATATTGCGTATGAACTCTATAAAGCGGTTCTTAAGTTGAAAAATCGCAATAGTGAAATAAGAAGTGAAATAAAGCTATCAAATCAAAGGTATGTTGATGTGCTGAAAATTGAGCAAAAAGTTTATTTACTTATTGCTAAGTTGTATAACACATCACTTCCTTGGGGAATCCTCACAGGGGTACGGCCCGTAAAAATAGCACTAAAAATGAAAGAGAATCATGTAGATGATCAAGATATAATCAATTATTATACCAATGAAAGATATGTCAGTTATAAAAAGGCATCTTTGTGTATACGTGTTGCTAATAAAGAATGGGAATGTATTAAAAGCCTTCCACACAACGAACGAGCATTATATATCAATATTCCCTTATGCCCTTCTAAATGTCATTATTGTTCATTCATATCAAAGCCGACCAAAGATACAGAGTTTATTAAAAGATATGTGAATGCACTAATAAAAGAAATAAAAATGCTTTCAAAATATTTTTATTTAAACAATATTAAAATCAATGCCATTTACATCGGCGGTGGCACACCAAGTATACTCGGGGTCGAACAAATTGATGCTCTGATGAAAGAAATAAAAAATAATTTTAGTTTAGATCATTGCAGAGAATTTACGTTTGAAGCCGGCAGAGCGGATTGTATCAATGATGAAAAATTATGTGCTATAAAGAGCGGCGGTGCAAACAGAATATGTATCAATGCTCAAAGTATGCACAGCAGTACACTCAATGCCATCGGCAGGCATATAAGTGTTGAAGATTTTTATAAAGCATATGAAATGACCTTAAAATATAATTTTATTAAGAATGTAGATTTGATTTATGGGCTCAGCGGTGAAAATGATGATATGTTTTTATCTTCATTAAATGAAGTCATTGAGTTAAACCCGGAAAATATCACGCTTCACTGCCTTTCATATAAACGAAATTCAGAACTTTTCAATGAGAAAAACAGCCTGTTCGCAGGTACATATGGATTTGAATATGCATATAATTTGCTTGAAAAAAATAAGTATATTCCGTATTATTTATATAGACAGAAATATACTGTAAACAATGCCGAAAATACGGGCTTCAGCAGACCTGGGTTTGAAGGTATCTATAACAGGTTGATCATCTCAGAACACATCGGTATCATAGGGCTCGGAGCAGGGGCTTCGGGTAAATTGTATAACAGAGAAAATGATTGTATTAAAAGAGTTGCCGGGTATAAAAATATTAATTTATATATAGATAATATTGATGATGTAGTTAGAAAAAAAATGCATATGTATGGCATGAAAATATAGTTTTTAGCCAAATATTATTGACATAAAGATATTTACTTTTTATAATATTCTAATAATCAAAAGTTAATAGAGCGACGAATAAGAGAGTAGTGTATTTGTTTCATTCAGAGAGGGCACATGAGCTGGAAGTGCCTTGATAGTAAATGCATGAACAACACTTATAGCTCTGAAGATCGAATAAAGTAGGTCTTCACGTAGTTTATGCGTTAAAGTATCAAGATGGTTTTTAAAACTAATCAGGGTGGCACCGTGGATAATTCTGCCCCTGGCGAATTTCGTCGGGGTTTTTGTTTTTTTATATATAAATTAAGGAGGCAGTTATGGTGATCAAGGCACCAAAAGGAACAAAAGATATTTTGCCGAATGAAAGCAGAGCGTGGGTTTATTTGGAAACAATGATACGACAGCTGTGTGCATTATACGGATATGAAGAAATAAGAACACCTATATTTGAAAAAACAGAGCTTTTTGCACGTGGAGTAGGGAATGAAACAGATATCGTCCAAAAAGAGATGTATACATTTATGCATAGAGATAAGGAAAGTTTTTCTTTAAAACCTGAAGGAACGGCCGGTGTTGTCAGAGCTTATATTGAGAATAAACTTTATGCGTTTGCTCAGCCTGTAAAATTATTTTATTTAACACCGTGTTTCAGGGCGGAACGTCCTCAGAAAGGCAGATACAGACAATTCCATCAATTTGGCATAGAAGCAATGGGCTCAAAATCAGCTGGTATTGATGCGGAAGTGATGGTCTTGGCAGACAGGCTTTTTAAACTATTAAAATTAAAAAATGTAGCACTTTATATTAATTCTGTCGGCTGCGGTAAATGCAGGAATGATTACTACGAGAAGTTAAAAGAATTTATTTCTTCAAAATATGATATGCTTTGCTGTGACTGTAAAAATAGATTTGAAAATAACCCTATGAGAGTATTGGATTGCAAAAATGAGCAATGCAATATAGCATTGCAAGGAGCTCCGTATATGCTGGATTATTTGTGTGCAGAATGCAGCGAGCATTTTGATGATTTGCAATTATATCTAAAACAAATGGGGGTTGAGTATATGATTAATCCCAAAATAGTACGGGGGCTGGATTATTATGAAAAAACTGCGTTTGAGTTTGTATCAAATGATTTAGGGGCGCAAAGCACAATATGCGGTGGCGGACGCTATGATGGACTCAGTGAAATTATAGGAGGTCCGAAAACACCTGGTATAGGATTCGGCCTTGGACTCGAGAGATTACTTTTATTATCAGAATCGAATCTTCCCGTTCATGACCGTGGTATTGATTTATATATCGCATCTATAGGCAAACAAGCAGATTTAAAGGCGAGCGAGCTGGTGGGAAAATTACGCGAACAGAATGTGAAGGCAGAGAAAGATTATCTACAGAGAAGCTTAAAAGCCCAGATGAAATACGCGGATAAACTATATGCTGCTTATGTACTTATTATTGGTGAAGATGAATTAAAATCAGGAAAAGCTGAATTCAAAAATATGAAAACAGGTGAGCAAGCAGATATAGATATTCATCAATTCGAAGAATTTTTTATAAATTATCATGTAGGAGCAATGAAAGAATGAAAAATATTTACAGAACACATTTATGCGCAGAACTAAATGAGAGCAACTTGAATGAGCAAGTAAAGCTTTGCGGTTGGGTGAACAAAAAAAGAAGTTTGGGACAAATTGTATTTATTGAATTGCGCGATGTGAGCGGAATAATGCAAATAACCGTCAATGGAGAAGAGAATAAAGAATTAATTGAATTGGTATCAAAAGTAAAGAACGAATATTTAATTCAGATATACGGCAATATTGTGAAAAGGGATGAAGAAAATATAAATCCAAAACTAAAGACAGGAACAATAGAAGTTTCTGCCGGTGCAATTGCGATCATTAACGAATCACAGACGCCGCCTATTTATATAGATGAATTTGATAAAACAAATGAAAATAAAAGACTTAAATACAGATATTTGGATTTAAGAAAGCCGGCGATGCAACAAAAATTTATTTTAAGAAGCAAAGTAAATAGAATTGTTCGTGAATTTTTATATGACCATAATTTTCTTGAAATTGAAACACCGTTTTTAAATAAACCGACACCTGAAGGAGCCAGAGACTTCTTGGTGCCCAGCAGAGTACAGCCAAATAAATTTTTTTCGCTTCCACAGTCCCCTCAGCTTTTTAAACAGCTATTAATGGTAAGTGGTTTTGATAAATATTTTCAGATAACAAAATGCTTTCGTGATGAAGATTTAAGGCAAGACAGACAACCTGAGTTTACTCAAATAGATATGGAAATGTCTTTTGTGACACAAGATGATATTATTGTTGTAAATGAATTATTGATTCAAAAAATATTCAAAGAAATGCTTGATATTGAAGTAACGCTGCCGATCAGGCGTATGACTTATGAGAAGGCGATGCTACATTACGGTTCAGATAAGCCTGATCTAAGATTTAAAATGGAAATTACAGATTTAACAGAAATCGCGGCATCGTGTGGATTTGGTGTCTTTGCCTCTGCTGTCAAAAAGGGTGGAAGTGTGAGAGGTCTTAATGTAAAAGGTGGATCGGATCAGTTAAATCGGCGAGATCTTGATCGTCTTACCGAAGTTGCTGTAACTTATGGTGCAAAAGGGCTTGCGTGGATGCGTGTGACAAATGAAGGCATCATCTCTCCAATAGCTAAATTTTTTCAAAAAGATGAAATTGAAAAAATGACTGATACCATGCAGGCAAACGAAGGAGATTTGTTGCTTTTTGTGGCTGATAAAAGCAGTATTGTGGCAACGGCATTGGGGCAGCTGAGGCTTCATATGGCAGATGTGATGAAGATTGCCAGAGAAGGATTTGAATTTGTTTGGATTACTGACTTTCCGATGTTTGAATATGACGAGGAAGAAAAAAGATATTATGCTGTTCATCATCCTTTTGCGGCACCAATGGATGAAGATGTGAAATTATTTGGTACCGATGAAGTTGATAAAATGCGTGCAAAAGCATACGATATTGTATTAAATGGGGTTGAGCTCGGAGGAGGAAGTATTAGAATACATCAGCAGAGCATCCAGGAAAAAGTATTCAGACAGCTTGGTTTTTCACAAGAAAAAGCATGGGATAAATTTGGATTTTTACTAGAGGCATTTAAATATGGTACACCACCTCACGGAGGCATTGCCTATGGGATGGACAGGTTATGTATGCTGCTTACAGATACTGAAAATATAAGAGATGTCATTGCTTTTCCGAAGACCCAAAATCATGGATGTTTGATGACTGGAGCACCATCCTTTGCCGAAGACGAGCAATTGGAAGAGCTGAAAATTAACTTGATTAAAGAAGAGAATGATAATGACTGAGATAGGTGTTGTTAAAGAAAGTTCTGAAAATAAAGCAGTAATTGTTATTGCACGCCATTCGGCATGTAAAAAATGCGGTGTTTGCAAAATAGGCGCAGATGAAAAGACAGTCATTGCGCAAGCATCAAATTTTATCGGGGCCAAGGCAGGGGATAAAGTGGAGGTTGAGCTTAGTTTTAAAACCCTGATGAGCGCTTCTTTTATTATATATGTGATACCACTTGTCATGTTTTTTATCGGTTGTGTTATCGGGTTTTATTTCATTACGATTCAGTCGCTGGGGTCTAATAACCCTGTTGTATCTTTTACTGCCGGATGTGTTTTTCTAATTGCAACCTATCTTATTATAAGAAGGGTGGATAAAGCGGGAAAGTTTAAAAATAAGTATAATATGAACATTGTAAAAATCATTAATGAAGATTAGAAAAACAACCTATATAGGTTGTTTTTATCTTAATATAGTATATTTTAAACACGATGAAATATGATTGCTCATCATTTGCTTTGCCGTATCAGGCAAAAAAAGTTTAATGGCATTTACGATAGCCATATGTTGAGGAACCAGTTCTTGACGTATGGGGTTTTCAATATCTGTACGAGATATTTTCACACTATACCATTGATAGCGCTGGATTTGTTTTTTTAAGGAATCATAACATTGCTGGACATAGGTATTCGCACAAGAATCGACAATTAACTGATGGAAAGGGATATCGACGTTTTTGATGATTTCATAGTCTTTTGTTAAAAATGCTTCTTGATAATCATATGCAAATTTTTCCAATTCTTGAATATTTGGACAAGGATGCAGTGCTGCGCATAAATATGCGGCAGTACTTTCAATCATATCACGTGCTGCGTATAATTTTACAATTTCTTGATGTTTAATAGAAGCAACATAAAATCCGCTTTTATTTGGCAATGTTTCTACAAATCCGATATTATACAGCATTTTTATAGCTTCGGTGACAGGTGTGCGGCTTATATTTAGATCAGTAGCTATTTGAGCTACATTTAATTTCGTGTCGGGTGCTATATTTAATGTGGTAATATCATCAAATAAAAGTGAGAATACGATTTTATTTAATTGTTCGAATGGATTGGCATCCAAGTATTTAGTTAGTTGATCTCTGGTCATTTCTACCTTAGTATTCATTATTTAAATTAAATATATTTTCATTATTATAGCATACATTATCATTATATGGAGTGCATTTTTTATCAAATAAATAAAATTTGTATAAATAAACATTAAACATGGTTAATAATGAAATAAAAAGCATAAAATTTGAAGCATCATATTTTTAAGTATATAATTCATTTAGCAAGCTATTGTGATAGCGTTGCTATTTCCTGAAAAATTGAACCGCATAAAAACCTCAATTATTAAAAAGAGCCCAAAGGGCTCTTTTTAATAATCAGTAGTAAATCTGCTATATACAGATTGCATATTTTTTAATACTGTATAATTTATAAATCAAACGGTAAAAATACATAAAAAAGGCAGATTATGTATCAATATATTCTTATCAGTGTCTTGGCTTCTCTGCTTGGATTAATTTTTAGGTTAGTTATGCTCAGATCGGATTACAGGCAGTATCCTTCTTCGCCGCATTCTTTAATATCTCATATAGCTATGGCCGCTATTGCAGCTGTTTTAGGTGCGGTCGCTACACCGGCGTTTATAGAAAAAGAATATACGGCTGTAACTTTTTTGGCGCTTGCAGCCACTCAATTTCGAGAAATCAGAAGCGTAGAACGTGAAAGTCTTCAAAGTTTGGAAGAGACGGAGTTGGTAGAGCGTGGACAGGCTTATATTGAAGATACAGCAAAAAAATTTGAATCCAGAAATTATGTAGCAATGATGACAGCCTTTTGTTTTAGCGTTTTTTATTATATAATTCATATATACTTATCCAGTCAATTATCTATTGTTTCTTCATTCATAGCAACAATTGCTGTAGGGTTTGCAATCTATAGATATATGCTTGGAGGCAAAATATGTGATATAGCTGAAATTTTTATTTGCAAGGTCGAAAACAACGGACCGCTTATTACAATAGATGATGTCGTACTTATTAACGTAGGCAATAAAAAATCTTTAGAGATTATATTAAAAAATGCGCATGGAATATTGCTGAAACCGAAAAATAAAGATGCATCCGTCACGCTTGCGAATTTAGGACAACGTCAAGCCATTCTGCATAATTGCGCAACCATACTTGGTATAAAAAAAGATGTTGATGAACCTGATTTTACTCCGATTGCGAGAAGGCAACCCGAGAGTGGAAATATTGCGGTATTAATTATGTGCATGAATGAAAATATTAATATTTTAATTGATGCAATCGCAAGAACGCCGATTTTGGAAAGTGCGAAGCGAAAACCAAGTGCATTTTATAAAAAGCTATACAGGCAAGAGGAGAAATAGACATTGGAACAAAGTAAAGATGAAATTGTTGCCATTGTAACAACCGATAAGAATAAAATATTACACAGCGGTGTTGCGACATTTTTATGTAAGTCAACACAGGAAAGAGATGACGTTTCGCTTTTAATTTCCAAAGTAACTCAGGGCATGGTACATGATTTAAGAAATGGTTGTGTTATAATAGTAAGACATTAATTGTAAGAGGAAAAGAATGCATAAAATACAAAACGTAGTAAAAGATTCCATAGCTGATAGAAAAGGTATACAAAAGGGAGACTATCTTGTAAGTATAAATAATCAAAAAATCAATGATATTTTGGATTATATGTATGCCACTTCAGATGATCGATTGAATATTCAAATACAAAAACAACAGGGCAGACAAAAAACAATAAAAATCAAAAATACTTTTCATTATCCTTTGGGCATTGAATTTGAACATATAACAATTGATCAACCAAAGAGCTGTCGGAATAAATGTATATTCTGTTTTATAGATCAGCTTCCGGCTAATATGAGGAAATCTCTATATTTTAAAGATGATGATTATCGAATGTGTTTTCTATTTGGAAACTACATCACGCTGACAAATACAACACAGGATGATTTGGATCGCATTGTGCAAATGCATTTAAGTCCGGTTAATATTTCAGTGCATACTACAAATCCTGCTCTCAGGATAAAAATGTTAAATAATAAAAGTGCGGGAGATATATTGAATAAAATAGAATATTTGGCTGAGCATAATATTGACATGCAAATGCAAATTGTGCTTTGCCCAGATATAAATGACGGTGAGGAATTGAAAAAAACACTGCGCGATTTATCAGATTTTTACCCTGGTATATCAAGTGTAAGCGTTGTTGATGTAGGTCTTACAAAATATAGAAATAATCTTTATCCCTTAAAAAATGTTGACCAGGCAAAAGCGCTGGAAATAATAGAAATAATCAATGAATTCCAGAGGAAAATGTTAGACTTATATGGCACACGCTGGGTCTACTGTTCAGATGAAATATATATTAAAGCCCAAAAAAAAATGCCCGATTATGCTTTTTATGAAGAATTTTTGCAATATCAGAACGGAGTAGGCTTTATTGCTGCGTTAAGGAAAGAGTTTTATGACGAGTGGCGCGTTGCCAGAAAAAACGATTATGAAAATGTACATATCTCAGTGGCTACAGGAGTTAGTATTGCACCGTTTATTAAAGAACTATGCGATGTAATTACTGATAAATTTAATATAAAGATAAATGTCTACGCAATTGAAAATAATTTTTTTGGTAAGAGCATCACCGCGTCAGGCCTGTTGACAGGCCAAGATATTATCAACACACTTAAAGGCAAGACATTGGGAGAAAAATTATTACTTCCGTCTGTATTACTACGAAGTGACACGGATTTGTTACTGGATGATATAACAATAAATGATATAGAAAATGAATTAAACGTAAAAATCGAAATTGTACCTCAAAATGGAGCGGAATTTCTTAAAAGTATTTTATACAACAGGAGCAAACTATGAGTATACCTATTGTCGCCATTATAGGCAGACCAAATGTAGGAAAGTCAACATTATTCAATAAAATAGTCCAAAAGAGAGTGTCGATCGTAGAAAATACGCCGGGTGTTACCAGGGACAGGATTTATGGACAGGCAGAATGGTTAAGCCATGAATTCTCGGTAATAGACACAGGCGGGATCGAACCTTATACCAATGACGAAATGCTCGTAAGCATGAAGCGACAAGCACAGCTTGCTATTGATATGGCTGATGTTATTATTTTTGTTGTAGATGCCAAAGCAGGGGTTACCGCTAATGATTATGAAATAGCTACGATGATCAGAAAGACATCTACTCCGTACATATTGGCTGTCAATAAGCTTGACGGATATGAAAAGCAAAATTTGATGTATGAATTTTATCAACTTAATTTAGGTGAGCCTGTACCTGTTTCTGCAGAACATGGTCTGGGTATCGGTGATTTGCTTGATGAAGTTATAGCGCGCTTTAAGGAATCAATAAAAACTTTAGATAAGGAAGAAAGCTGCAGAATCGCGCTGGCAGGGCGACCAAACGTGGGCAAAAGCACGCTGATTAATACATTGCTCGGCGAAGAGCGGGTGATTGTCTCTAATATACCCGGAACTACAAGAGATGCGATTGATACAGATTTTGATTATGAAGGTAAAAAGTATACTCTTATAGATACTGCAGGGCTCAGACGAAAAAGTAAAATATATGAAAATATAGAACGTTACAGCACTATTCGCAGCATTAAAGCGATTGAAGAAAGTGACTTATGCTTATTGATGCTGGATGCCATAGCCGGTATAGGAGAGCAGGATTTAAAAATAGCAGGCTTAATAGAAGCAAGAGCTAAAGCGGTCATTGTAATCGTCAATAAATGGGATGCAGTAGAAAAAGAAACAAATACTATGAAAAAATTGTCGGATGAAATTAGACGAAGATTTCATTTTATCGATTATGCACCGATACTATTTATCAGTGCTTTAAATAAGAGCAGGACAGATAAAATAATGCCGCAAATACAACTTGTATTAGATGAATATAAACGTAAAATATCTACCGGTCTTCTGAACAGTATGGTAAATGATGCCATTTTGATGCATCAGCCGCCGTCTAAAAACGGAAAAAGATTAAAAATATATTATGGCACGCAAACTGATGTATGTCCTCCTACTTTTACATTCTTCGTAAATGATGTTGAACTTCTTCAAACATCTTATCGAAAATATTTATTAAATCGTATAAGGGAAGCTTTCAAATATAAAGGGGTGCCAATACTATTAAAGTTTAAATCAAGAGGAGAAAACGTATAAAACTATTGCATTTTAAAAGAACCCATATTATAATAATGATAATAATTATTATTTAGGTGATGATATGAAACAATTAAAAAACTCAAAACAACGTGAGATTATTTTAAATGCGTTGAAAAATTCAACAACACATCCTACTGCAGATGAATTATATCAAACAATTAAAGTGGATAATAGTAATATAAGCCTTGCGACGGTATATAGAAATTTAAATTTATTGTATAATATGGGACAGATAAAAAAAATATCGATGGCTTCATCGCCGGACCGATTTGATAAAACAACGGCAAACCATTATCATGTGTACTGCACCAAGTGTAATAAAGTCTGCGATGTAACAATAGAAGAAGTCGGTGATGCAGCAAAGAAAGTTGAGGAATTAACAGGATACAAGAATATTGATTATGACATTGTCTTTACAGGCATTTGCCCTGATTGCCGAGATGAATAATTAGGAAAGGTGAATTTATATTATGAGAGAAGCTTTATCAAAATTATCATATGGATTATACGCTTTAGGAGTACAATCAAATAAAGCAAAAAATATGTGTATTATTAATACGGCGATTCAAGTGAGTTCCGACCCTGTTTGTATCACTGCAGCTTTATCAAAAAACAATTTTTCACACGATTTAGTTAAAGAAGCAAAACAGTTTTGTATCAGTATTTTAGATCAAAATATTCCGATGGAAATTATTGCTCGGTTTGGTTTTGCCTCGGGTGCCAATAAAAATAAATTTGAAGAGTATGATTATAATACGGACAGTGCGTATAATCCTTATTTGAAGGAAGCATTAGCCGCTTTAAGCGTGAAAGTAATAGAGACGATTGATGTAGGCAGCCATACACTATTTATAGGTCAGGTAATTGAAGCTATGGATATAAGAGAGGGAGAGCCGCTTACATATGAATATTATAAGAAAATAAAAAAAGGAACAGTACCAAAAAACGCACCTACTTATAATAAAAGTAAAAGTATAGAAAATAATGATGGCAAAGTTGATCAAAAAAAATATCAATGTACTGTCTGTGGCTATATTTATGATGGCGATATACCTTTTGAGGAGTTGCCTGATGATTATAAATGTCCTGTTTGCAATCATCCTAAAAGTGTCTTTAAGCTAAGTTAAAAATTAATATTAATAAAATGGAGGAGAGTTTATGAGTAAATTAAAAGGAACAAAAACAGAAAAAAATTTATTGGAAGCTTTTGCAGGTGAAAGCCAGGCAAGAAACAAATATACCTATTATGCATCACAGGCAAAAAAAGACGGGTATGTGCAGATATCAAAAATATTTGAAGAAACAGCCAATAATGAAAAAGAGCACGCAAAGATTTGGTTTAAACTATTGCATGACGGCATAGGTTCAACACCTGAAAATTTGAAAGATGCTGCAGCGGGTGAAAATTATGAGTGGATATCAATGTATGCCGGTTTTGCTAAAGAAGCCCGAGAAGAAGGGTTTGAAGATATTGCAGCATTGTTCGAAAAAGTTGCTGCAATTGAAAAGGAACACGAAAAACGTTATCTTGAATTATATAATAATGTTATGAAAGACAAGGTGTTTAAAAAAGAAGAGATAAAAACGTGGCAATGCAGTAATTGCGGTTACGAATATCAAGGTCAAGAAGCGGTGGAAGAATGTCCTGTATGCAAGCACCCCAAAAGTTATTTTGAAATAAAAGCAGATAATTATAAATAAGAGAAAAAACTGTATCATTTCGATACAGTTTTTTCTTGCAAACAAATTATGAAGAAAGATGAAAATACGGATGTAGAAGAGATTTTTCGGCATCTACAAAATGTTTTTCTATAATATTCGCAACATTTTCAGTCATACCCAATTCCAATGAAGTGAGGATCATGCTATGCTGACGAAGCATCAAGGGAGTCTGAGGGGTAATATTGGTCGGATTATTGATGTACGCGGTAAAAGCAATATACCTTGAAATGATATCTGCTATGCTCTGATACATGGATACAAGATATGGAATGCTGCAAAATTCAACAATGGATCTATGAAAAGCGCTATCCAGATACGCAAAGGCCTCATAGTCTTTTTCTGTCAAAGATAGTTCCATATCTTTAATTAATAAATGTAATTTTTGAATTTGATCTTTCGATATCTTTTCACATAATATTTTAGCAGCTCCGGATTCAATTATTTTTCTTGTGGCATATAATTCGCCCATTTCTTTTACTTTAAGATGACTTACACGAAACCCTTGATTTGGCAGTGGTTCGACTAAATTTGCATTGAGCAGCATTAATACAGCATCTCTTACAGTGGTTCTGCTCACATCCAGATCATGTGCAATTTTGGTGTGATTAATTTTAGCGCCCGGTGACATAGAAAGTGAAATAATTTCACGGTATAAATACTTGTATACCAATTTTAATGAAGATTCAGAGGGATTCTTTTCAACTAATTCTTTAAAACGCGGATTCATTTATAACTCCATCAATACATACATATTATACATAATTATATCAAATTTGATTATATAAAGAGTATATTTTTTTTCTAATAAGATTTTGTAATATTTTTAAAAATTGTTACTTTTTTTTGCCATTTTATGAATACGATTAAAAAAGTGCAAGAGAATAGCTTCACTTTAAGTATTAGGCAATTTTGCAGGGTAATTTTGGTCTTGAAAAAACACATTTGTAATCGATATAATATCTTCAGTCTAGACAACATTATATTACCGTACGTGTTAAAGAATGTGGAGGATAATTATGACAAGTAGCATACATGTAAGTATAGAAGAGCTATATGATATAGCCTATACTATTCTTACCTCGTTCGGCATTCCCGATGATCTTGCAAAACGTGGAGCGAGAACCTTAAATGTTGCGGATGCAAGAGGTGTAGATTCACATGGGGTGGCAAGACTTACTTTCTATGACAGATGTATTAAAAAAGGGGAAATCAAAGCAGAACCGAATATTAAAATCATAAAAGAAACACCTGTATCGGCTTATTACGATTGTGATTACGGAATCGGGATCGCAACTGCCGATATTGTAATGGATAAAGCGATTGAGCTTGCAAAAAAATCAGGTATAGGCATAGCCACAGGTATAAACGGTCATCATTTCGGAGTAGCCGGGCATTATGCATTAAAGGCTGCCGAACAAGGATTGATCGGATTTGCCTGCGCTCCTTCGCTTTTATTGGTTGCGCCGACAGGCGGCAAGCAGAAAATGATTGGCAATAGCCCGAACAGTATTGCCTTTCCTAAGGGACACGAAACACCGTCAATGATGATGGATATGGCATCTACAATGGTAGCCGGCGGAAAAATCCAGATGGCAGTGCGCAAGGGAGAAAAAGTACCGTTTGGATGGATTTTAGATGCAGAAGGCCATGATACGCAAGATCCGACAACTTTTGAAGATAAAGATACAGGTAAGATATTGGGTTCTCTCGTGCCTATGGCGGGTCCGAAAGGATATTGTATTATTGTGATGATCGAGCTTATTTCATCTATTTTATCAGGCGCGAAGACAGGTCCGAATCTTATAGGAGGTGGAGCAGGTCTGGGATATTTCATGCTGGCGATTGATCCGCAGATCATCCGGCCTTTGGAAGACTTTAAAAAAGATTTGGATGACTATTATTATATGATTAAAAACTCGCCGAGAAAAGACGGAGTGGATGAAATATATCTGCCCGGTGAAATTGAATATAACAATACGCAAAAAAGAATACAGGAAGGAATAGATTTAAATGGAGTAGTTGCTCAGGAATTAGTTAACTTGATGGTCCAATATAATCAACTTCCAAAAGATGCACAATTAAAAGATCTATTCAAAAAAGCATATTCAGTTAGTTTATAACCGAAAGGTTAAAATATAAAAAATGGAGGATAAAAATGTCTATCGCATTAGCAATTGTTATCATTTATATGTTTTCTTTGTTGTTTGTCTCGTGGTATTCAACAAGATTGCAGAAAAAAGGTGGCTCCAATAGTTTTTTATTTGCGGATCAAAAACTCAATTGGGTTTTAATTGGAGTTATGATCGCAGGGCTTGCAGTTGGAGGCTCCTCGACCGTAGGAATAGCGCAAAAATCTTATACAGGCGGTATGTCTGCCGGTTGGTATGATGTGGCTTGGGCTGTAGGTGCGCTCTTTACAGGAATTTTCCTGGCACAAAAAATCAGAAAATCAACATTTAAAACAATTAACGAAATGTGGGGGCGCGTATTTGGAGAAGGATTCAGAACCATTTCCGTAATCATACAATTCTGTATTTTGCTCGTTATTGTAGCATTGCAAGTTGTTGCGGGCGGTGCTATCCTAACAGCATTATTGCCTCAATATTTTACAATGCCAATCGGATTGATTGTATCGGCGGCAATGTTCCTTATTGTTGCGGTTGTGGGAGGACTTTGGGCAGCAAGTCTATCAAATATCATTAACATGATCATTATTTATTTAGGGATTATTTTGGGTGTTGTATCCGCGATAAAAGGGTTTGGTGGAATGTCTGTAATTAATGCAGCACTTCCGGCAGGAATAAGCGGGGATGGTTCGCATTGGTATAATCTTGTGACTGGTATGGGCCCTGCGGTAGTGATTGCATGGTTTGTAACAATGTTACTGCAAGGAGTTCCGAATGCAGGGATTATGCAAAGTGTTGTTGCGGCAAAAAACCCGAAAGAAGCACGTAAAGGTGTTGTTTTCGCAGCTATTTTGATGGCTCCGGCAGGATTTTTATCGGCATTATTCGGTATTATGGCGGCAAGTCAATTTCCTGGACTTGAAAATTCCGCTCTGGCGTTGCCGTCTGTTGTTACGGCAGCGGTGCCTCCGGTAATTGCGGGATTCCTGCTCGCAGGACTTTGGGCGGCAGATGTATCTACAGCAACTGGACTCATGGTAACGCTCAGCACAATGGGGACAAAAGATATCATCGTTAAATATTTTGCAAAAGGCATGGATGATAAAAAACAGCTGGTTGTTTCGCGTATTCTCATAGTTTTTTGCGCACTGATGGCATATATTCTAGCAACGCAAGTTTCCAGCGTGCTGGGTGCGCTGATGGCAGCACTGACCATGTTTGCACCATATGCAATTCTTATGACCGGAATGTTCTTGTTCCCGAAAACTGTAAGGAAATCAAGCGCATGGGTTGTGTTTATAGTAGGGGCGCTTTTCTTCTTATTATCACAATTCTTGGTAAAATCACTCGCAATTTTAGGTCAACCGATTTACACGGTATTTTTAGTATCTTTGGCTGCCTACATACTTTGCGCGGTATTCGACAAGAGACCGGCACCGGTTGATAATCTATATAAACAACCGGAAGAGCTTGAAGCAAAGGTACAATAATTATAATAAATATATAATAAATAAGGGCTAGATAGCCCTTATTTATTTGTTTAGCAAACTCAATTTTATCTATTCTTTAAATGGTAAATGATACTGAGGATGTAGAAGCAATTTTTCAGCATCTGTAAAATGTTTATGAATTAAATATGTAACATTTTCAGGCATGCCGTGTTCCAAAGAATATATAATCATTGAATGCTGACGCAATATCATAGGCATAAATGGTGATTTTTTATTAGGATAATCATTAAAACTTGTATAATTGATATACCGGTTAATTTGATCAGAAATATGTTCGTACATGGAAATTACAAATTCATTCTCACAATAAGTAACAATATTTTTGTGAAATATCATATCTAATCTTGAAAATTCTTCATAGTCGATTGCATTTACGGATTCATACATCTTGTCTAAAAGTGAGTGAAAAATCTGTATCTGTTCTTTTGTTATAAGCTCACATAAAATTTGTGCTGCACCTGATTCTATAATTTTTCTTGCGGCATATATGTTTTTCATCTCTGTGGTCTTTAATTCACTGATATAAAATTTATTATCGGAAGTTTTATTGACCAAATGTTCTTCGGTAAGCATCAGCACAGCATCTCTGACAGTCGTTCGGCTTACACTTAATTCATTTGCCAATTTTGCTAAATTCAATTTCACACCCGGACGCATATCCAAAGAAATTATTTCTCTGTATAAATATCGATATACTAGCTTAAGAGATGATTCGTGAGGATATTTGTCTAACAGATTCCTAAAATTCTGATTCATTGCAAGACTCCATTAAATAATATAGCTCTATTATAGTATAAATTATATTAAACTTTTTCTGAAAGTACTTTTTTTTGTAGATTAATCAATATTAAGAACCTATAATGGGCTTTTTTTATAACATTTTCTTTTTAAAATTATAATAAATGTATTAAAAATTTTTTTCTTAGATTCTCCAGTAAAACAAACTGTATTTTGAATACTTTTTTTTATCCGATAAATTTTGTTTTATGATCAAAACGCTATGCATTTCAACCATTTTATTTATATGTTAAATGAGAATGTTTTTAAAAATGTTATGCAACATATCATTGCAATTTTCGTCAAAAAATATAGATTGAATATGCTAAATTTTAATCGCTATAATAATTAAAGTAAAGTGCACTTTAACTAAAATCTTTAAGAAAAGGAGTTTGAGAATGAATAAGGATCGAATTGTAAGCATTCAAACGGCAAAGAAAATAGCGGTTGATACTTTAGAATCATTTGGAATTGACAAAGAGGCTTCCGCAAGAGGTGCGGATGTGTTGATAGCATCGGATATTCGGGGGGTGGGCTCTCATGGACTTCCCAGGCTTAAAATGTACGAGCGTGATATTGTTGATGGTATGATTAATATCAAGCCCAATGTAAGGATAACAAATGAAACGGCAAGTACAGCTGCATTTGATTGTGACTACGGATGCGGCATCACAGTGGCGCCTCTCGTTATGGAAAAAGCAATAGAAATGGCGAAGAATACAGGCATAGGGGTGGCGGCAGCAAAAAACGGCAATCATTTTGGTATTGCCGGGTATTATTCGCTTCTGGCAGTGAAAGAAGGCTTAATCGGTTATTCTGCATCAGGATCAGTTCAGTTGATCGCGCCCACCGGTGGGACAGAACAACTCCTGGGAAATGGCCCGCACAGCTGGTCGTTCCCGCCTGGGAAAGAATCGCCGGGCATTATGTATGATATGGCTTGCAGCACGGTTGCCGGAGGGAAAATAGAAATGGCTATTCGCTCGGGTAAACAAGTCCCTATTGGATGGATACAGGACGAGAACGGCAATGATACAACTGATCCATTGGCTTTTTTTGAAAATCGTGATCCCTTTAAAGGTGTTGTGACAGGAACATTATCTCCGCTGGGCGGACCGAAAGGCTATTGTATGACAGTAGGAATTGAAGTGCTAACGGCAATCATGACAGGAGGCGCCACCGGAGGAAGTGGGAAAGGACTGGGATATTTTATGATGGCAATTGATATCAATAAATTCAGGCCGTTTGAGGAGTATCAAAAAGATGTAGATACATATTATCAAAAAATAAAGAATTCACGTAAAAAACCGGGAGTAGAAGAAATATTCCTACCCGGTGAGATTGAGCATAATTTTACAGTCAAGTGCTTGCAAGAAGGGATTATTCCGGTTAATGCTGTTGTAGCACAGGATTTAACCACTTTGGCCAAAAAGTATAACAGGATACCTGTAAATGCCACTGTTGACGATTTTTTCGCTTTATATGAACAATATGAGACGGTCTAATAACATCAAAAACAAATAGAAAAATAAATCTATAAAAATGGAGGTTAATATAATGAATGTTGCGTTAATAATAGTTATTGTGTATATGTTATTATTACTTTTTGTTTCGTGGTATTCTACTAAACTTATAAAAAGACAAACTACAAAAGGCGAATCTATTAACTATTTGCTTGCGGGACAAAATCTAAATTGGTTTTTAGTCGCTATGATGATTGCAGGTCTGGCAGTCGGAGGTGTATCTACGGTCGGTGTTGCAGAAAATGCTTATGTACACGGTTTTTCTGCCGGATGGTATGACCTGGCATGGGGAATCGGGGCTTTTTTATCCGGCGTTCTTATTGTGGGGAAAATGCGTAAGACAAAATTTTATACGATCAATGAATTTATAGAAAAAACATGCGGGAAAGCATCGGGTTTGATTACGGTTATTGTGCAAGTAATCGTCAATTTTAGTGTTTTTGCGCTACAGGTCATAGCCGGTGGTTCAATCCTTACAGCTTTACTTCCAGATATCTTCACACTTACAACAGGGATACTTGTTTCAGCTGTTGTATTTGGGGTTATAGCACTAATAGGTGGAATGTGGGCATCTGCACTTGCTAATACTGTAAATGTTATTGTGATACTGTTGGGGCTAGTTATTGGACTTTTTGCAGTGATAAACAATTTTGGAGGTATTGAAGCTATCCAAGCTCGCTTGCCGGTTACCGACCCGGCAACCCCTTGGAATCATTTTACAAGAGGAATGGGGATGGGCGCAATCATGGCCTGGATCTTCACGATGCTGCTGCAAGCATTCTCCGGTCAAGCAGCGCTTCAAACAGTCGTATCTTCACGAGATTCCAAATCGGTTAAAACCGGATATATTGTAGCGGCAGTTATTATGGCTCCTGCAGGGTTTATAGCGGCCTACTTAGGGATGGTTGCGGCCGGAAGTTTTCCTGGATTAGAAAGTGCGAAACTGGCACTGCCCGCAGTTATAGGGCAGCTCAATCCATGGCTGGCAGGTTTTACTCTGGCAGGGCTTTGGGCGGCAGATGTGTCAACTGCATCAGCATGTATTATGGGGGTGACATCAATGATAACGAAAGGAATCATTGTCAGATATTTCAAACCGCAAATGTCTGAACATTCTCAAGTTGTTGTCTCAAGAATTATTATTGCCGTAGCTACTGTACTGGCTGCATTTGCGGCATTAAAAATGGGCGGTATTGTATCGACGTTGATAAAATTACTGGCAATGCTTGCGCCGATGGCGATTATGATTGTTCTGTCTTTATTTGTACCAAAAGCAACGCGCAAAAGCACAGGGCCGTGTGTTATGATCATCGGGGTTATTTATGCTGCACTGGAAATAACATTCTTGCCTCAACTGATTATTGGGGGACAGGCGATTTATGCAGTATTAATTTTATCAATAGTCGTTTGGCTTGTTACACTTGCTGTGGATAAACGTCCTGCGGATTACAGTGCTTTATATAGAGATAAAAAAGAAGAAATTGTATCGTAGTATTAACTTAAAACGTAATAAAAAGGGGCTGGTTTAAACAGCCCCTAAATTTTAATAACCCAATTCTTCGCCGACTATAAGTACTTTTATCCTATCTTTTCTAATGGGGAGTTGATATCCGATTACAGTAAAGAGGGAGCAAAATTTAGCCGGTGCCTCACATTGCATGCATTTGCCTGTGCTGCCGCATGGTATCGCATACCCCAATCGTTTAGCATTTGCTGGGGCAGCTATATTTTTAACTCTATCATATGCAGCATGCACATCTGTTACAATTTTATTAAAACCTGCGATAATAATAACGCTTTTAGGACCATAGATCATTGGTGCGACTCGGTTACCCCTGCCGTCTATGTTCAGCAATTCACCATGTTCGGTAATTGCGTTCGAAGAGGAAAAATATGTGTCACAAAAGAAAGCTTCTCTAAACAAATCATCCATTTTCTCTGCGGGGACAGAAGGATCATATCTGTCTAAATAGTCATATTTACCATTACGCAAATATTCAACAATACCGGTTTCAAACAAAGTCATAGAGCCTCCACACGAGGTTTTATCGCCATCTTTTAAAAATTCTAACACCTTGGGGATAACATCTTCTTTGCTTTCAACATAGCAAGCATACATGTTATTCTTTGTAAGGCTGTCTATTGTGCGCTCTATTCTTTTGTCGATTACATACTTTTTATTTTGATCCATAAATATTTTTCTCCTTTACTTTTATATTTATATAAAATATTTTTAAAATAGACTAAATTAATTAATTGTCATGAATTTACGAAGGATTTCTTCAAGAATCTCAAATTCTTCTTTAGTAAGTAATTCTTCTATGGATGCTTGGGCTTGGTGCCAATAAGGCATAGCTTTAGTCAGTGTTTTTTCGCCTTCGTGTGTTAACTGAATTAAATAAGCTTTTGAATTTTTTTGTGAAAGTATCCGAATTAGTTTTTTCTTTTCTAACGGTTTAAGATTCCGCACGAGAGTAGTTCGTTCTAAATTCATCGCATCAGACAATTCATTCATCGTGAGCGGACCAAGACGTTTTATATGACTCAATAAAGCGAATTGAGTTATTTTTAGCCCGCTTGGTTGCATAGTTTCTATATAATATTGTGTTAAGGCTTTTGAAGCTTGACGTATTTTTGTACAGTAACACTTGCTTGTTTGTCTATGTGTTTTATTTTCAATCATTTTTTAAGTCCTTTGAACATACTAATGTATGTGTATATACACACATACATTATAAACGGCCAGCAAAATAATGTCAAGATGCATTTATAAAGTCAGATATTTACAAAATGAAACTAAGCTTCAATTTAAAATATAATAAAGGACAAAAAAAGTCTAGCGTATTTGCTTTGTCTTAAAATGATCATATGATTATGATGATGAATAATAAATTAATAATAATTTAGTTATTAGAATTTGATAAGCAAAGCACGAACATATGCGCCATCACTACCGGCGATTTTGAGCGGCGCTGCCGATAAAAAATATTTTCCTGCAAGTATATTTGTTAAATCCAAACCTTCAATAATAGCGATTTTTTCTTTTAATAAGATTTTATGAATCATACATTCATTGTCTAAAGCGGCAATAGACCAGTAATCGGTGCCAATTGTGATGATATCGCTAGCGGCAAGTGCCCTTGCACAGTCTTCAGAAAGCGTTGCTTTGCCGTTTCCTTTGAGCAAAATGCGCCTTGCATCAGAAGGGAATTTGCTCATAAAATAATCTGCTGTAAGCGGACCCTCGCAGACCTCGATCACATAGCAATCTCCAATGTAATGTTCAAGAGGCATTGATGCGATATCACAGCCTTCATTAAAAAAATGAAGTGGAGCATCGGCATGTGTGCCGTAATGCACGCTGGAGGTAAGAATACTTAAATTATAGCAATCTCCATTTGAAATCGAGGAGGCGGTTTTCAATTCGGCATCATAAGAGTCTGGATATTTTGGAGAAGACAAAAATTCTTTCGTAATATCAAAAACATTCATAAGAAGAACTCCTTTATTGTTTATTATAAAATACAAAAGTTTTTAAATTAAAAAAATCTAAGAATATTATATTAATCTATTTTTAGATTTTAATAAATAGTTTTTATTGAATATTTATAATAAAAGTAATATACTTTATTTTAAAATTAATATTTAAAAAATATGAGGTCCTACAGTATTAATGAAAAAAGTCATTATTGAAGTTAGAGATTTATATAAAGAGTTCAACGGCATAGCAGTTATAAAAAATATAAATTTTATTATCAATGAAAATGAATTTGTAACTCTTCTCGGACCTTCTGGATGCGGCAAGACTACTATACTACGTATTATAGCCGGTTTTGAGATGCCTACAAGCGGAGAAGTTTTTTTATTTGACAAGCGTATAAATGATATTCCGGCGTACAGGCGACCATTAAATACGGTTTTTCAAAATTATGCACTTTTTCCTCATATGGATGTATTTGAAAATATTGCATTCTCATTGCGGATAAAAAAAATAAAACAAAAAAATATCGAAAAAAAAGTTGAAAATCTCTTAGAAATTGTTGACTTAAAAGGTTGCGAAAAAAGAAATGTGACTTCGCTTTCAGGCGGCCAGCAGCAGCGTGTTGCTATTGCCAGAGCACTTGCAAATGAGCCAAAAGTGTTGCTGCTTGACGAGCCGCTTAGTGCACTTGATTTGAAAATGCGAAAAGAAATGCAAATTGAGTTGAAAAAAATACAAAAAGAAGTCAACAAAACATTTATTTATGTTACCCATGATCAGGAAGAAGCACTTACGTTATCTGATAAAATTATAGTCATGAATCACGGACAAATTCAACAAATCGGTACACCTATTGATATTTATAATGAGCCAGTCAATACTTTTGTAGCTGATTTTATTGGCGAGAGCAATATACTTGACGGATACATGGAAAACGATTATGAAGTCGAATTCTTAGGGAAAAAGTTTATTTGTGTAGATAAAAAAATCGATCCGAATGAAGATAATGTTAAAGTAGTAATTAGGCCTGAAGATATAAAACTTGGCGAGCCGAAGCCAAACACGATAAACGGCGCTGTAGAAAGTATTGTTTTTAAAGGAGTTCATTACGAAATTATGATTAACTGTAACGAATATAGTTTTATGGTTCATACAACGCAACAACATTTGCTTGGAGCAAATGTCGGACTGGATTTTGGTCCTGATGACATTCACATTATGAAGGTTGGCTAGCTATGGATAAAAATATGCGTTTTGCAGGACTTCCTTATGTTGTATGGATGTTGATTTTTATTTGCCTTCCGATAGTATTGCTTGGTATTTATTCATTTACGGATAATGCAGGCAATTTTTCTTTGCAAAATTTTAAGGACTTTTTTTCACCGATATATTTAAAAATATTGCTGAATTCTTTGTATTTGGCGCTTGTATCTACACTTATTTGTTTTCTTTTAGGATATCCTGTAGCTTATATCATAAGCCGCATATATTCAGAAAAAAAACGAAGCGTTTTATTACTGTTATTTATTTTGCCAATGTGGATGAATTTTTTACTTCGCACTTATTCATGGATGACACTGCTTGGCAATAACGGCCTCATCAATATATTGCTTTCCAGGCTATCACTGCCGCATTTAAATCTTTTGTATAACTCAGGCGCTGTGTTACTCGGGATGGTATATAATTTTCTGCCGTTTATGATTTATCCTATTTATTCTATTTTAGTAAAAATAGATGAAGATTACACGCATGCAGCTTTTGACTTAGGCGCAAATAATGTGCAAGCATTTCTGAAAATTACATTTCCACTGAGCATACCGGGTGTGATTACCGGATTCACGATGGTGTTTATGCCGGCAGTCAGTACTTTTGTCATCCCTTCATTACTTGGAGGAGGACAAAATATGCTTATTGGTAATTTAATCGAACAGCAATTATTGCAGGCAGGAAATTGGAACTTCGGGTCTGCGGCATCTCTTATAATGATGACTATCATATTAATTACAATGCAGGTAATGAATAAATTTGATAAAACTCAAAATAAAAATATGGAAATTATGGCATGAAAAGAATAATAAGAAATGTTTATATATATGTAATGCTTTTGTTTTTATATGCGCCGATCATTGTGCTGATGGTCTATTCATTTAATGCATCAAAATCAAGGGGCACTTGGGATGGATTTACATTGGCTTGGTATAGGCAGCTGATCACAAATTCAGAGATTCAGTCAGCTCTATATTATACGATTGCAATAGCTGTTTTAGCCACAATCATTTCAACGATTGCTGGAATTATTTCTTCAATAGGAATTTATCTTTATAACGCCAAAGTGCAAAAATTATTACTAAATATCAATTACTTACCTGTTATTAATCCGGATATTGTAACAGGAGTTTCAATGATGATTTTATTTGCCGCATTTAGTATTCGGCATGGATTTTTGACAATGTTAATTGCTCATATTACTTTTTGCATTCCATATGTTATTTTATCGATATTACCAAAATTAAGACAAATGAATATTTATTTGGTGGAAGCGGCAATGGATCTTGGCGCAAAACCATGGCATACAATAAAAAAAGTGATTTTGCCGCAAATAAAGCCCGGTATTATAACAGGGATACTTTTTGCTTTCACTCTGTCGATTGATGATTTTGTGATCAGCTTTTTTACAACAGGAAGCGGAGTTTCTAATTTATCAATTTATGTATATTCAATGGCTAAGAGGGGTATCAGCCCTGAAATTAATGCACTTTCGACAATAATGATCGTTGTAGTAACCTTTTTATTGTTTATAATTAATAAGAGAGGTAATAAGAAAACTAAAATAAAAGGAGAAATAACAGGAGAAAGAATATGAAGAAAACGTTATTATTTTTTAGCGTGATTATTATGATGATTTTGGCATTTGCATCTTGCAGTAACAGCACATCCGGCGCAAAACTTTATGTTTACAACTGGGGAACATACATGGATACGTCAATACTTGCAGATTTTGAAGAAGAGTATAATTGTAAGGTCATTTATGAAAATTATGCATCTAATGAGGAAATGTATTATAAAATAAAAGGAGGCAATTCTTCATATGATGTTATTTTTCCATCAGATTACATGATCGAAAAAATGATAAGTGAAGATTTGCTTTTGCCGCTTGATTACGATAATATTCCAAATATAAAAAACATAGATACAAGATTATTAAATTTGGATTTTGACCCAAATAATGTATATTCTGTACCTTATTTTTGGGGAACTTTAGGTATATTATATAATACTGAGAATGTAACTGACCCTGTAGATAGTTGGAATATACTTTGGGATGAAAAATATACGAAAAAAATATTGATGTATGACAGTCAACGTGACAGTATCGCAATCGCTCTTTTACTAAAAGGGTATTCAATTAATAGCACAAGTCAGAAGGAGCTAAATGAAGCGTACGATTTGTTGGTAGAGCAAAAACCGCTCGTTTTGGCATATGTGAACGATCAGGTAATTGATATGATGATCGGAGATGAAGCCGATTTGGCTGTTGTGTATTCGGGAGATGCCGTGTATTGCATGAGTGAGAATGACAAATTAAATTATGTGGTACCAAAAGAAGGAAGCAATAAATGGTTTGATAATGTAGCAATTCCATATACGTGCGAAAATAAGGAGTTGGCTGAAACCTTCATAAATTATTTATGCAGAGATGATATAGCGCTTAAAAATACCATAGAAGTAGGCTATACGACAGCAAATACAAATGCACTTTCGCAGACGCTAAAGCAGCCTGAAAATAATAATATTGCTTATAACCCGACAGATGAAATATTAGAAAAATGCAATACGTTTAAAGATGTTGGAGAATTTATCCAGAATTATGCGGATATTTGGACAAAAGTAAAAGCTTATTAGATATGAAGGAGACGAAAAACGTCTCTTTCATATTTTTATCTTAGTATTGAGTTTATAAAATTGGTATGATATATACCAATAGGAGAGATATTACAATAATAATTATTGCAATTGTAAGGAGTAAATCTTTTATTTTTTTTATTTTTTTCATTTATATTCTCCGAATTGATAGTTATAATTAACATAAAAAAGTTTACTTTATTATTAATTTGCTATATAGTATAATCTGCTATATTGTCAAGTTGACTTTCAAAATATTATAACATAAAATTATATAGATTTATTTAAAAAATGGAGAAACGATTTAGATGAAATTAAATAATTTTTTAAAAGAAAATTCACGAAATATTGCTGAAGAACTAATGCAGATCAATAATCACCAATTACATAACGAAAATATCAGCGGATTCGGAATGAAAAAAAAGATTATTGAACTGATAAATGATTTAATGGCGGCTATGTTTCCTACTGCTTATGAATTAGAAATTACCCAAGAAGTATATATTCTGGAAACAATTAATCGAAATATTATCAATGCTACAGTAAAATTGCACGATATTTTAAAGACAGTACTGATCAATCAATGTAAATTAGATAAAAAAAATACATGTAAGAATACAGAGTGTTTTGTTAAAGCCGAGAATATGGCGACGGACTTTATTGCTGCATTGCCGATAATAAGGCAAATGCTTACAACCGATATACAAGCTGCTTATGCAGGAGATCCTGCCGCGCGATATATAGAAGAAATCTTGCTCAGTTATCCATCTATTCAAGCTGTAGCGACCTATCGATTAGCTCATGAATTATTTATTAAGGATATACCGATTATACCTCGTATTATGACAGAATATGCACATAAAAATACAGGGATAGATATACATCCTGGGGCAAATATCGGCAGCCATTTTTTTATCGATCATGGAACCGGAGTCGTTATCGGGGAAACATGTGTAATAGGCAATAATGTAAAATTATATCAGGGAGTTACCCTCGGAGCGAAAAGTTTTGAAGTAGATACGGATGGAAATTTGGTAAAAGGAATCAAAAGGCATCCTGATATTGAAGATAATGTCGTTATATATTCCGGGGCTACCATACTGGGTGGAGATACTGTTATCGGGCACGACAGTATCATAGGTGGGAATGTATGGCTGACTTCAAGTGTGCCGCAATTTTCAAGAGTATATAACTCTTCTCCGTCACCTATTATTAAATAATTTACCATGTATGTTTGTGGAGACTATAAATAAATGAAAAGAATTTTTAAAGATATTAAGAGATATTTTGCTTATATGATCTATTCCGCGGGTGCCGAGCTAAGGACCGAAGTAGCCAATTCGTATTTGAATTGGCTCTGGTGGATATTAGATCCGCTTTTGTTGATGATGGTATACACACTCATGGTAAAAGTTGTATTTCATACTAAAGAGCCATATTTCCCGGTCTTTGTGTTTATTGGGTTAACAATTTGGGGCGTGTTCAACAAGGTTGTAAAATCAAGTGTGAAGTTGGTAAAAACTAATAAAGGGATTGTATCAAAGATATATATGCCTAAATATATCTTAATTTTCGTGAAGCTCTTCATTAATTTATTTAAAACAAGCATAGCTTTCGGACTGATTTTTATTATGATGATATTTTACAAGGTGACATTTACATTTAATATTTTATATATCTTCCCCTTGCTTATTTTATTATTCGTAATCACTTTTGGATTTGGATCGATTTTAATGCATTTTGGTATCTTTGTTGAAGACTTATCAAATATTATAGATGTATTATTTAGATTAGTTTTTTATATGTCCGGGGTATTTTTCTCGATAACGACAAGAATACCTGCTCCATATAGTGATATTATGCTTAAAGTGAATCCTATGGCATATCTAATAGACGAATTTAGAAATGTACTATTATTTGGAAATTCTATCCATTTTGGAATATATTTTATGTGGTTGGCTATCGGCCTCGTACTATCCTATATCGGTATACGCATAATTTATAAATATGAAAATAGTTATGCGAAGGTGATATAATGGAAAAGGCAGCAATTACAGTAAAAAATTTAAATATTAAATATAGAGGATTAAAAAAAGTTAAGCTAAAAAGTGTAATTTTTAGCCGACAAAAAGGTTCGAGAATAGATATTTCGGAGGCTATTCAAGATGTCTCTTTCGAAGTTGAAAAAGGCAGAATTCTCGGAATCATAGGCAAAAATGGAAGTGGGAAATCGACACTTCTCAGAGCCATAGCCGGCATTTTTTCACCAGATAAAGGCAATATCGATATACACGGCAATTCGGTGTCACTCCTATCTATAGGAGTTGGATTTTTGCCTAAATTATCCGGCCGTGAAAATATTTACCTTGCAGCTATGCTTTTAGGATTTACAAAAAATGAAATAGATGAAAAAATAAATGATATTATAGAATTTTCAGAATTGGGCAACTTTATAGAGAAACCTGTACAATCATATTCAAGCGGTATGTATTCCAAATTAGCTTTTTCTATAACATCAACATTAGAGACGGATATTATATTAATTGATGAGGTTTTGAGTGTAGGGGATGTTAAATTTAAAAATAAAAGTTACAACAGAATGAGAGAATTAATAAGTGATGAAAATAGAACCGTGATCATTGTATCTCATAGTATGGGGACTTTAAAAAGCTTATGTAATGAAATTCTATGGATGCATGATGGTAGAGTAATGCTTCAAGGTGATCCTGACATGGTAATAGCAGAATATGAAAAATTTATGACTTAACATATACATGAAGATTAAATATTAAACGATTTAAAAGAAAATAATTTTGCTAAAAGAAAGTAGGAGCAAATTTATGGCAGAATTTTTATCTGGCAATGATATCATAGTGTATATTATAATCTTTGTTGGCAAAATTGCAGAAGTTTCCTTAGATACTATAAGAATCGTAATGATCAACAGATGTGAAAAGCTTAAAGGTGCAATTTTAGGCTTTTTTGTTGTATTGATATGGATATTTATTGTTAGTTCAATTATTACGAACCTAAGTGAGAATTATTTTAAATGTTTTTTATATGCATTAGCATATGCAATCGGAAATTATGTAGGAATAACCATAGAAGAAAAGCTGGCAATCGGCCTTTCCAGCATACAGATTATTGTCCCGATGAATACAGGGGATGAATTGGCTCATTATCTTAGAGAAGAAGGATTTGGACTTACCGTATTAGACGGGCATGGATTTAATAACGATAAAAAAGTTTTAATTCTGCATATACCACGTAGACAATCAGAAGAAGCAGTTAAAAAAATTAAAGCTAAAGTACCGGAAGCTGTGATTATCCTTAGTGATGTAAAAAGACTGCATGGTGGATATATTCGAAAATAGAGTGTTATTATTAAAATGAAGAGTGATATCAATGAAAATCATTTTACCGGCTGATGTCAAATTTATTATCAACACATTATACAATCACGGTTACGAAGCTTTCGTGGTCGGCGGATGTGTTCGTGACAGCATACTTGATTTATCACCAAAAGATTGGGACATTTGCACAAAAGCCGAGCCGAAAGAAATCATTGATTGCTTTATCGGATTGAAGATCATTCATACAGGTATAAAATTTGGAACAATCACTTTAGTTCTCAATGATAAAACATATGACATAACAACTTACCGAACTGATGGTAGATACAGCGATAATCGCCACCCTGATGAAGTTAAATTTATAAAATCATTAAAAGAAGATTTGAGTCGTCGTGATTTTACGATCAATGCGATGGCGTATAACGATAAAGATGGGCTTATCGATTGTTTTGAGGGTAAGCGTGATTTGTATAATCAAACTATTCGCTGCATAGGAGAATGCAAAAAACGTTTTGAAGAAGATGCTTTGCGTATTTTACGGGCATTGCGATTTGCAGCAGTATATAATTTTGAAATTGAGTATAATACACGACGTGCTATATTAGATAAAAAAGAACTATTGCGAATTTTACATCCTTACCGCATAAAAAAAGAATTCAATAAATTATTACTCGGTGAAGCCATAGAAAAAATCCTACTTCAATATTCTTCGGTAATTTCTGTGCTTATTCCGGAGATAATACCAGCTATAGGCTATAATCAAAATAATCCTTATCACATTTATGATGTTTGGGAGCATACGGCAAAGAGCATTGCATGTTCAAATAATGATATCATTGTTCGCTTATCAATGCTCTTTCACGATTTAAGCAAATCAATGTGCTACTCGAATAATATCTATGCTTCTGGACACTTCTATGACCATGCAAAAAAAAGTGCGGAGATGGCAAAGCAAATACTTGAGAGATTAGAATATGATAATGATACAATTTATCATGTATACAAATTGATTTTTTATCACGATACAAAAATATCTCCTGACAGAATCCAAATAAAACGATGGTTAAATGAGATTGGCAGACGAAGTTTTTTTAGGTTATTAGAAATTAAGATCGCTGATGCGAAAGCGCAAAATCCCATATATTTAAATGAACGGCTAAAAATTTATAATATAATTTTAAAAGAAACAGAAATTATCTTTAATCAAAATTTATGTTTCAAGTTAGAAGATCTTGATATTGATGGCAAGGATATAATACAACTGGGATACAGCGAAGGAATCGAGATCGGTAATATTTTAAATTATTTATTAAATTTAGTAATAGAAGAGAAAGTTGAGAATAAAAAAGAGAGATTAATTAAAGAAATAAGCAATTTTAAATAAAATATGACAAAAAATTTAACTTATTTAGTACACTAATATTGAAATCCTAAAATAATCGTTGTATAATAATGTCTCCAGACTAAATAAGAAAGTACGTAATAAATGGAGAAAATTATGGTTAAGTTAGGAAAAGTTGACGAAATATACAATGTATTGAAACACAGAATTATTCATGTGCAATATTTGCCGGGAGAAGTATTGAATGAAAGCATGCTGGCAAATGAATTCGGCATGAGTCGTACTCCAGTAAGAGAGGCTTTAAGAAGATTACAGCAAGAAAAATGGATTTATTCATTGCCTAAGATAGGTATGCAAGTGGCGGTGTTTGATATTAATCAGTTAAGAGATCTATTTGACGCTAAAGAAGCATTGGAAATAATGAATATTAAACTTGCAATCGATAAAGTCAAACAAACGGATATTGACAATTTAAAAGAGCTATTGGACGAAATGAAAAATTCTGATTTGAATGATGCGACAATAATTATGGATATTGATGATAGAATGCATCATATGATTTGGGAAATAGCAGATAATGAATTTATTAATATTTACATAGAAGATCTGCAATATCGATTGTATAGATGCTGGGTTTATTCTGGTATGCGTGTAGAAGCAAGCGTAGATAATCAGCAATTATATCAAATCTTCAAAAAAACGATCGAAGTAATAGAATCAAAAGATAAAAGCAGAGTCGAAGAAGTTGTCAGAGAACATTTGGAGTTTCATAAGAACGATATAAGAAGAGGGCTTATTTGATTTGCATAGCTATTTAAGGGAACAACATCATAAACATGATGTTGTTTTTTTATGCATAAAATAAAATTCGCATTAATAAAGTATATTGTAAGGAAGGTGAATAAGATGGCTGGAAAGAAAAAAGTTCTTATGAAATTAATCAAAGCACTTATTTTTGGGATTATTTTTATTTTATTTTTCTTAGTTGTTTTATCAGTTATTTTGTATTTTATCGATATTAATCAAAATATCGTCGATATATGTTTTTACATTATAACAATTATTGGAGTATTAATAAGTTCGATCCTTTGTTCAAAAAATAGTCTAAATAAAGGTTGGCTGATGGGAATTATAGCCGCGTTATGTATGTATCTGATTATAAACGGACTGACATATATTGTATCGTCTCCTTGCGACATCATGATTTTGATTAAAAAATTACCATTATACATAGCAACGGGACTGATTGGTGGTTGCATTGGGATAAATTTAAAATGAACATGTAATATTTTTATTTAGCAGTAAAATAATATTGTTTTTAATATCAAATTTTGCTATAATAGTATACCAGTTATAACAAGGGGGTTTCGGAGTGGAAAACGTATTAATAGTAATTGTAATAATAACAAGTGTATTGTTAATTGCAAGTATTTTATTACAGCCGGGGAAAAGTGCAGGATTGGGTGAAATTGGCGGAGGCGCCGAATCATTATTTGGTAAAAAGAAAGCAAGAGGCTTTGAAGCGAAATTGGCATTGCTTACAAAAGTCTCAGGTGTTGTTTTTATGATATCATTGTTGATTTATAATTATATTGTATAGAAATCTTTTCCGTGGTTAGATTTATAATCTAGTTAGAGATTGTATTGTTATCCCGAATATAAAAGTATTCGGGATATTTTAGTATACATTTTATAATTCTTTTGATTTGAGCTATTTGAAATGAATGATGAACTATGATGCTATAAATTTGTTATTATTATGGTCCGATTATTTATAAAAAAATTATTGATATCTATATTTGAAGTCAATACTCATATTATTTAAAATGGAACCTGTTTTTCAGTATATATTTAAAATAACATAACATTTTTGACATAGATTTGATTTTTATAAATTTCTTTATTTTTCATTATGTTATAATTAGAATAAAATAGTTGTTTAATTTAATTGGAGAAGCAAATATGTTTATTTTGGAGACTGATAATTTAACGAAGTACTACGGCAAAAATATTGGTATAAAGAATATAAATTTAACAGTCTCAAAAGGAGAGATTTTTGGATTAATCGGACCGAGCGGTGCCGGCAAATCCACGATTGTTAATGTGCTGCTCAATTTTATTTTTCCAAGCGTGGGGAATGCATATATATTGGGAATGGACAGTACAAAAAAAAGTGCCAAAATTAAAAAATATATCGGTTATATTCCTTCTCGTGCATATTATTATTTGCATGCGACTCCATTAGATATTTTTAAAAGTACAATATCATTTTATAGTTTGAAGCACAAGGATGCTATCTACCAATTATCTGATTTGTTTAATATTAATTTACACAAACAAATATCAATGCTATCAAAATTGGATATAAAAAAAATTTCTATTATACTGGCCTTTATGGTAAATCCGCAGTTGATTATTATGGAAGAACCATTTTATGAACTTGATGATGATACGGCAAAAATTTTATTAGAGCTCATGGAAACAAAGAATCGTGATGGCATGTCTATATTTATAACAAGTCAAAATGAAAAAGGAATGAAATATATATGCAATCGGATCGCTAAAATAGAAACTGGACAGATAACAGATATCACGGAAACCAAAAAAGAAAATTTATCATCTAATCATGTAAAAAAAGTGAGTCTTTCATGCAAGGATATTCCCCTTGGCATCCTTAAAGAGATTGCGGGAAATAGTCTCAAAATAAAAGACGGATATATTTTCTTTAATTATAGCGGAGATGTAGGGGATCTGCTTTCGGTATTGAATAATTATAGCGTTACAGATTTATCTATTACTAATTCCAACTTAGAAGAATTTACTGTATATAACGAGGATTAAAGATGTCTATATTTAATTTGGAATTTAAACAAAGAAAAAAAAGCTATTTTATATGGCTGTCGATCTGTATCATCTTAAGTATACTGTTTATGCTGCTTTATCAAGCCGTGACAGGCGGTGTTATCGATCAAGAAATATTCCTAAAGTCAGTCAGTATTGCAAATGTATTAGGATTTGAGAATGTGATATCTGACTACACACATTTTGATAGTTATTTTATTTATTTTTATCAGTATATTTTTTTGATCCAATGTGTTTTTTGTGTATTATTAGGAGTAGATATTCTTAGAAAAGAAGAGATGAACAATACGATCCAATATTTATATTCAATGCCCATAAGCAGAAGTAAGATATATTTTTCTAAATATATATCTGCTTTGCTATTATATACTATTTTTCTTCTTATTACATGGATAGTATTCTTCTGCTTAATTGCAGTGCTGCAATCGAGTTTTATTTCAACGTTATTTTTTACTCAAAAGGTATGGCTTTTGATTTTTTATACTTATCTAATCGGAGCAGCGTATTTAACTTTAGGGTTATTTGTATCCTTGCTGTTAAAAACTTCAGCAAATTCTGTTATCACCGGAATAATACTTTTCTTAATAATTTATATTATCGGATTTTCAAAAGAATTAGAATATTTTTCGCTTTATAAGTATATAAATCCGGGGCGATATCTCTATAGCTTTCATATATTTAAAGCAGTTTTATTAATATCGATAATAATAGTTCTTTTAATTGCGGGACTTATAATTTATATAAAAAGAGATTTTAAAATAAATAAAAAAAGGTCGAAAGTTTAACTTTTGGCTTTTTTTATTTATAAGCTTCAAAAATAATGTAATAAAATCAAATAAATAAAGTCTTATATATAAGAGGATCCAATGAAATTGCTAAATGATAAAAATAAATTAACGAATTCTAAAAAAATTTTTAAACAATTAATAGAACCAAATATTAATAATTTGTACAAATTTCTTTGTGCATATACAGGCAATATGGATTTATCACAGGATTTATTACAAGAATGCTTAATCAAAGCGTATCTTAATATACATTCAATCAAAGATGAAAAGAAAAGTAAATCCTGGTTATTTTGCATTGCAGCAAATTGTGCAAAAGATTATTTTAAAAAAAATAATTTGCAACTTGAATTAAAAATAGAAGTTGCGGATGAAGCTGATCCACATTATGAAATTGAAATGAAATATGATATTGCGCAATTATTACTGTATTTAAAAAGTGATGAAAGGCAAATTATTATTTTAAAAGATATGTTAGGGTACTCATACTGTGAGATAGCAGATATTCTTTGCATAAATGAATCAAATGTAGGTGTTAGGTTACACAGGGCCCGCGATAAATTTAAAGAAATTATTGTAAGAAGCAATTATTTAGAAAAGAGGGAAGAGCTTTGAAATGCAGTGATGTAAAAAACAAAATATACGCGCTTATTGATAATCAACTCAGCAGCAATGAAGCACAAGCATTGCTATTCCATATAAATAATTGTGCTGCTTGTAAAAAAGAATATGATGAAATTATCGATATAATAAACGAATTAAAAGCTTCCGCGCAAAATATTCCTGTGATAAATATCAACTTGAAAAAGTTACTTGAAAAAAAAGACCTATACCTGGAGGAAAATAAAGTGGAGAAAAAGAAATTTAAATTTAATAGAAATGCAGTCAAAAAAGTAATTTCGTATGCAGCTGTTTTTTTCCTTGGAATTGTAATGTATGCTTTTTTTGTTACAGGGATGTTCCCAATGGGAAGTGCGCAAAGCACTATGGATTCAAGCAATTCAACAATCTCAAACTATTCTGGTATACAAAAAGATGAAATCGATATCGCAACAGAAGATGAACAAAATGATAGCGGCTCTGAAACAAGAAAGAATCAAAATAATACAGCGATATCTGAATTGGAATTATCATCAGATAAAATTATATATAATAGCAATATTGTAATTGAAGTAGATGATTACGGCTTAGCGAGAGAAAATGTTTTAAATCTTATTGAAGAAAATAATGGATTCATTCAAAGTGAAGATAAAAATATATCCTCTACCGATAATCTTAATTATTATACAAGTCATTTTATTATCAGAATTCCTGCAGATAATTTTAAAGATTTGAATGAAGAATTAGAAAAGATAGGCCAAGTGCGATACTCCTCATCATATGCCACAAACGTTACTTATGAATATAATGATATTGAAGGAATGCTGGCGCAATTAGAAATTCAGAAGAATCGTCTTCTTGATTTATACAAAAAAACTGATAAGATATCGGAAATTATTGAAATCGAAAATGAATTGGCAAGAATTAATACTGAGATCAGTCAAAATGAATCAATACTTAAAAATTTTGATAGGGCGATCGAGTACTCTACAATTGAATTGAGTATCAGTGAAGACGTTAGTCAGAATTCGTTAGTAAATCCGTTTAATGATTTAGGAAAGAAAATAAAATCTGCTTTTATTAATGCAATCAACGTATTTATGAGTGCAGTGGTTGCTTTATTCATATTTCTTATAAAATTATCACCTTTCATAATAACATTACTTGTTATTTTCCTATTTGTCCGGATTATATTAAAAAAAAGAAATAATAAAAAACAAACAGAAAAAAACAAAAATAATGATAGTGATGTAAAATAATTGTTAATTATTTTGTTATTAATTACAATATATAATTGCCAACTGAAAAAAAATTGATATAATTTAAAATATATTGTAATTATATGTTGAAAGGTAAGAAGCGTGTAAATATTGGACAAAACTAAAAAAAGAGATAATAAATTTCTTTTTATATCGATTTTCATTATAATTGTTATACTTATTTTTTCTTATTATATTACAAATAATTTTAATGCATCAGCACAGGTGCTATTAGATGAAGAATTAGAAGAAGTATCCGGTAGTTTTGAGACAAGGCTAGTTATAAATGAAATAATGTCTTCAAACGGAGGCGTGATTACCGATGAAAATGGACAGTTGTATGATTGGATAGAACTGTATAATGGTACGAACAATGATATTAATTTAAAAAATTATGGTCTTTCTGATGCCAAAAACAGTATCAAGTGGGTATTTGGTGATCAAATTATTAAATCAAAAGGATATCTGCTTATATTTTTATCCGGTGATAATAGAAGTGGTCTATATGCGAATTTTAAATTGCGCAATGAAGGCGGAGAAGTATTAAATCTCAGAAATCCGAGTGGAGAGTTGATAGATAAGATCGAGTTGTCGGCTTTAGATAAAAACGAAGTTTTAGCAAGAAACAGTGAAAACGAGTGGGTGAAGTATACATCGGCGACCCCTGGATTTGAAAATTCATTAAAAGGTCTTGAAGAATTCCAAAGTTCTATTATACAGTTGGGGAATGAATTAGCTATTACTGAAGTACTTGCCAAAAATGATGGTCACTATAAAGATTCTTATGGTGAATACAGCGGTTATATAGAGGTCACAAATATCTCGAATAAAAGTATTAATCTAAATAATTATAGTCTGTCTAACAGTATGAATGCACCCTTCCAATGGCAATTTGAAGATATTGTTCTTATGCCGAACGAATGCATTATAGTCTATACTTCTAATCATGATGAAGCAATAAATGAAATCCATGCAAATTTTAAACTCGATTATCAGAATGGAACTGCAATCCTTACAAATAATAAAGGAAAAATCATTGATAAAGTAGATTATGAAAATCTGCCGAATGGTTATACAGTCATGAAACAAGATGAGGAATACGTGTATTCAAGCGTAATCAATCCAGGATATGCGAACAATATTAAAGGTACTGAGGAGTTTTCCGAAAAATATCTGGCAAATCCACAATCTTTAATGATCAATGAAGTAATGAATAGTAATTATTCTTATATGGCGCAAAACGGCGGGGAGTATTATGACTGGATTGAGCTTAAAAATAATTCTGATGAAACGATTAAGTTAAGTGATTATTATATTTCCACAACAACCAATAATTCAGAAATGTACCAACTGCCCGATATTTCTCTCACGCCCAACGAGTATGTTATTCTTATGGCTTCCGGAGATAGCTCGCTTTCAAACAATTCCTATTATCACACAAATTTTAAAATCTCTGATATAGAAAGTTTATATTTATATAAGAATGATGAAATCATTGATTCTATGTTTATCGCTGATATTCCAACAGGTTATAGTATGGGTAGGGGCAGCAAAAACGGGTTTTATTATATAAAGACACCGACTCCGAAGGCCAATAATCAAAGTGGAGTGTTTCAGTTTTCATATGAACCCGCTGCCAGTGTTGCAGCAGGCATATATAATGATGTAGAAAATCTTAAAATAGAAATTAATGGCGTAGGGAATATTTATTATACACTGGATGGAAGTACACCCACAACTTCATCACGTAAATATACAAAACCAATTGTTTTAAAAAAAACAACTGTTTTAAAATGTATTGCTAAAGAAGAAGGAAAACCAAGTAGCAGCATTTATATCAGTTCATATGTTATTAACGAAAATCATACGATGCCGGTGATGTCTATCTCGCTTCCCCCCTCGTCTTTTAATTCTGTCCAGTCGCGGCCTTGGACGGAAGGGTACGAAGTGGCCGCATATGCAGAGTTTTTTGAGCTTGAAGGGGGTGGATTTGAAATTCCGTGTGGTTTTAAGCTTTTCGGAGGCTCTACAAGAGGCCATGCAAAAAAAAGCTTTACGCTGAATTTCAGAAAAAAACATGGACAGGGAATGCTTAACTATCAGGTCTTCGAAAACAGAGATTTCTCTTCTTTCAATTCTCTTGTTCTCAGGACAGCGTCGCAAGACAGTAGTTCCGCGGTCATTAGAGATCTATTAATGACTTCTCTAGTGGATGAATATACAGATGTTGATGTTCAGGCATACAAACCTATTATCTTATATATTAACGGTGGTTATCGAGGCATTTATTTTATACGTGAACGTGTAGACGAAACATTTATCTCAAATCATTATAATGTAGATGGCGGTAAGTCGGATTTATTGCGTATAGATGGTGAGGTAAAAGTTGGTGATAGGAATGCATATAATCAATTATTGGCATATATTAGAAAAAATGATTTAAGTGCTGCAAAAAATTATGAATATGTTAAAGAAAAAATCGATATAAATAATTTGATAGACTTCTGGATAGCCGAAACATATACGACTAATAATGATATAGTCAACTGCAGATTTTTTTCTAACCCTGGTGTGGATGCCGGAAAATGGAAATTTGTTTTCTACGATCTGGATTATGCCATGTATAATGAAGAAACGAACTATTATTACTTTTCAACAAATATAGGAGGCATGACGCAAAATGGGTATTCAACTGAACTACTGAGAAATCTGATGAAAAATAAAGAATTTAGACAAACATATATTGAACGTCTGAGTTACAATTTGAAAAATACATGGGATCAGGATACAATCCTCGCAAAAATTGATGAAATCTATAATGAAATAAAATCTGAAATGCCGCGCAATCAGGCAAGATGGAATTTAAGTATGTCTGATTGGAATAATGGGGTAGCGGATTTAAAATATTTCGTTGAAAAAAGAGAGAGCTATCTATTATCTCAGACACAGACATGGTTTCATTTAAGTGATAAAGAGATGGAAGAATATTTTGGTGATTGAAAATGCGAAATTACAGAAATGAATTGAAATTTATTACATATCCTGCCCAGGCAGAAATTTTAAAACAAAGATTGGCATTGCTTATGGATATCGATGATCACTCTGTTCATGAAGACAATACATATTCCATTCGCAGCCTGTATTTTGATGATGATCAATCTACTTTTTATCATGAAAAATTAAACGGCGTTTTATATCGGAAAAAATATAGATTAAGAGTATACAATAATGATGATCGTTTTATTCGACTGGAATGTAAAATGAAGCATAATAATATGACAGCAAAAGAGCAATGCAAGATAGATAGGCAGATATGCGATAAGATATTATCCAATGATTTAAATTCAATTGAAACAGGCGGTGATAAGTTGTTGAATAATTTCATTATTGAAATGAAATCGAAGCATTTAACGCCTTCTATCATCGTAGAATATAAGAGAACGGCGTTTACATACCCAGTGTCACGCACAAGGATAACGTTTGATCAGGATATAAAATCAGGTATGTACAATTATGGTCTATTTGATGAATATATTCCAGCATATCAGATTTTTGATAATACGAAGACCGTCATTGAAGTTAAATTTGATAACATATTGCCGTTGCATATAGCACGTGTATTGGAGACAATACCCATGTTCAGGCAAGCGGTTTCCAAATATGCAATTTGCCGAAATATAAAATAAGCGAGGTAGAAAATGAACTTTCTAGATTTAATTAAAAACAGTGTTATTCAGGAATTCACAGGCACGGTCTCAGTGAGTGGTATTATTATATCAGTGGTATTATCTTTTTTCATCTCTTTGTTTATTATCTATATCTACAGAAAAACCTTTACAGGAGTTGTGTATTCTAAGTCATTTGCTTTATGCATTATTATGCTGTCTATGGTTACTGCACTTGTGATAAAGACGATCAGTTCAAATTTGGCACTTTCACTTGGTATGGTGGGGGCGCTTTCTATCGTACGTTTCAGAACAGCCGTAAAAGAACCTGTTGATACAGGGTTCATGTTTTGGGCTATCTCAGCAGGCATTATGACAGGTGCAGGGCTTTATTTAATAGCCGTAATTGGCTCACTTGTTTTAGGAGTATTATACTATTTTAGTTACGGTTTAGGCTTCAAAATAAAAAGCCAATATCTTTTGGTGCTGCGCTATAATGAAAAAAGTGATCAGGAAGTAAAAGACAGGGTGCACAGTCTGCCCAAATATAAACTCAAAAGCAAGTCATACTCAAAAGATACAATAGAATCTACATATGAAGTTGAACTTTTTGAAAATAAAAAAAATACAATAAATGCAAAGCAAGCCGCAATGGCATTAAAAGGCAATGACGAGAGTGATTTTATAGAGTTTTTTAAGGATATTGAAGGGGTAGTCAATATCAGTTTGATTAGTTATCAAAATGAATTTGGCGAATAAACAAATTCAGTAGAAATTTTTCAAGGCTTTCCGTAAAGGAAAGTCTTTTTTATTTACTAAATTTAATCATAAAACATGTCCCAACATTCATACATATATTTTAGTGGGAGGCAGATATGAAAGATGTAATAGGAGATATCAAAAATAATATATTAATCCATTTTCCACGTTATATGAATGAATGTATAGCGAAAACTTCAGAAGATAAGCTGACCGATTTAAATGAAATAAGAATAAGAATAAATAGACCCATAATAGCCAGTTCAACGAAGGAATATGTATTGGCCGACAACGGCTTTGTTGAAAGCTCCTCAGCACCTATTATAGCAGAAATGGCAGACTTAAATACAATCTTTAATTCTGCGGTAAGGCATTCTCCATATGCGTACAATGATGAAATAAAAAATGGCTATATCACCTTAAAAGGAGGGCACCGAGTCGGCATTTGTGGACGTGCTGTGCATAACAATAGCAATCAAACAATAAGTACAATAAAAAATATCAGCAGTCTCAATATACGAATAAGTAAAGAAATTCTTACAGCAGCCAAGGAAATCATGACGTATGTCACCAAAGAAGGAAAATTATTAAATACGCTAATTATTTCGGCTCCGTCATGCGGAAAAACAACTGTACTCAGAGACATCATACGCAGATTATCAGACGGAATAAGCTGCGATGCACATAATGTTGCGATAGCGGATGAGCGGGGGGAAATTGCGGCTTGCTTTAATGGGGTATCTCAAAATGATGTAGGAAGTCGAACGGATATTTTGGATGCAGTTATAAAAGCGGAAGGTATTATGAATCTTATTCGAAGTATGTCTCCAATGGTTATTGCAACAGATGAAATAGGCACTTATGAAGACGCAAAATCCCTGAAAGCGGCTTCGTTATGTGGTGTGAAAATACTGTGCACCGCGCATGCGTATGATATAGAGGATATACTTACCAATAAAGATACGATCAAAAAAGAAATATGCAGTTTGTTTGACCGTATTGTGGTACTGCAAAATTTAACTGCACCCGGTCAGATAAAAGCTATATACAATGCATCTTTTGAAAGGATATTTTGATGAAAATAATATTGCTGATTATTTTATTTTTTATTCCGGTACTATATGGATTTCGATTATCGGTAAATTTGGAAAATTGCTTTAAAAATATCCGATATTACAATTTATGTCTCGAAAAAATGTACATCAAAATAACACAATACTTAATGCCGTTAGAAGATATTTTTTTGGCACTGTCCAATGAAAACATAAAACCGTTTGATGCTATTTTCATCAATATTCATAGAAGGATCATAAGTGGCGGAGAATCTTTTAAAGACATTTTTTTAAGTGAGTTTTATACCGCGCAAACTGTATTGGGGTTCGGTGAAGAAGAAATGAATTTAATAAAAAATACGGCTGAATTATTGGGAAACAGCAATGTGGAAGGGCAGGAAAAATATATAAAAGGACTCATTAATATATCTGAAAAAATTCTAAAGTCAAGAGAAGATGAATTTAAAAAAATTGCATCTTCCTATAAAAAATTAGGAATAATGGCAGGGTTATTTTTAGTGATTGTTTTTATATGAAAGGATCTACGAAATGGATATAAATATTATTTTAAAAATTGCCGGTATAGCACTGGTGACCACTATTATTAATCAAATTTTAAAAAGAACAGATAAAGAGGACATGGCTTCGCTGGTAACGCTCACAGGAGTGATAGTTATTTTAAGTATTATTCTAACAATGCTCTCGGATCTTTTCGATACAGTAAAAACCATGTTTGAGTTGTACTGAAATGCCGATACTAAAAATTTGTATCACTGCCATTATAGGTGCTATAGCGGTTATGATCATACGAGAGCATAACAAAGAATATGCTTTATATATTAGTATTGCGTGTGGAGTTGTTATCCTGTATTTTTCTTTTGGATACGTAGGGGAAATTGTACAGGCAGTTAAATCGATATCTGATAATTATGGGATAAGGGAAGATATTATTGAACCTGTTTTTAAAATAACTGCTACGGCATATATTGCAAAGTTTTCTTCGGATATTCTAAAAGATGCTAACTTAGCTTCAACGTCAGAAAAAATAGAAATATTTGCTAAGTTATACATATTGTTCTTAACACTTCCTATTTTAAATGAATTATTAAATTTTATATTAGAATTATTGGGGTGAGCAATGAGAATAAAAATAATAATAAATTTGTTGAGCTTGATTGTTTTGATTGTCATCCCTCAAAATATGTATGCATCGGAAATCACTGATGATCAAAGTGCACAAAGCATCTATGACAGCAGTGGGCTTGGTGATGTGGAGCCATATTATACATCGGAAATTTCGTCTTATATGCAAAACAGCAGTTTTATGGAAGCAATTTTTGATTATTTAAAAGGAGAAGATATTACAGATGTTTCAATAAGAGAAATCATAAAAGAAATTGCAATCAATTCATTTCATGAAAATATAAGTTCAATCTCACTCATTATGGCATTCATTGTTTTCTTGTCTTTAATCAATATGTTGACAAGCTCTATTGGCAGTTCGCAAAGCAATCAAGCGGCATTTTATGCAATTTATTTAATGTTGCTGATTGTATTGATTACATTTGTATATCAGATCATTGATTCGACAAATACAACAGTTGCTTATCTCGCAGAATTTATGAATGTCTTAATGGTTCCGCTTTTAAGCTTGATGGCAATGAGTGGCGCAATATCATCAGCAGCTATTTTAAGCCCTATGCTGTTGTTTTATATTAATTTTTTGACTTCAGTTATAAAAACGGTATTAATTCCGTTGTTTATGATTGCATTTGCAATAGGGATTATCAATCAAGCGGCGTTTGAGGTGAAGTTAAAAAGCTTCGAGAAGTTACTCAAGCAAGCAGGATATTTTATTATGGGAATTATCATGCTTTCTTTTGGAGCGGTCAGTGCGGTAAAAGGAATTGCTTTTTCTTCCCTGGATGGCGTAATGGGTAAAAGCGTTAAATATGCTGTAAGCAATTTGATTCCTGTTGTAGGAAGGTTTTTATCAGACAGCGCCGATACAGTGGCATCGGTATCTTTGATTATTAAAAATGGGGCGGGATTGGTAGCATATATTATTTTATTATTCATTGTTCTAACACCTATTATCAAAACAGGTGTTATTATACTGCTTTTAAAACTCAGTGCAGCTTTAACGGAGCCAATTTCAGATGAGAGATGCACGGCTCTTATCGAAAATGCCGCCAATACTATGATGAATATACTTTCATGCCTGCTTTTATGTGCCATAATGTTTTTTATTTTTATAGGAATTGTATGCACTATGTCGAACTTTAGTGCAATGCTGAGGTGAAAATGGATCAGATAACTGCATTCGTGCGACAAATTTTAATAACTGCGATCTTTTTTTCAATTATTATTATCATCACACCCGACGAAAAATATAAGAAATATATTAAATTTTTCTGCAGTGCATTTTTGGTTGTATTATTGATTGCTCCCATAAAAAGCTTGCTTAATTCAGATCAATATATTTATGACATAGATACTTATGAAGTTGCGACAAAAGATGAATACGTGGAAATTCAGGATATGGTGATCAAAAAAGAATATATTTATACTCTTGAAAATGAAATACAAAATGATCTGGCAAATTATAATGTCGATATCTCACAAGTAGAAATTTTATTAAACGATGATATGAGTGTAAATAGTGTCATAATCAATGCATACATTAACGGTGAAAATAATATAAATACTTTAAGAGCGACAATAAGCCAAAAATTTAATATAAGTGAAGAAAACATTAATTTTAATAACGGAGAATAAAATGGATTCCAAAAAGATAATGAATAGTTTTGTTAGTTTTGACAAGCTTTTTACCAATAAAAAGTTTTTATATGCAGTTATTTTAATATCAGCATTAATTGTTACTTTTTCTTTTACATTTGATAACAGTTCCAATACAGAAAATGAAACAGAGAGCATTTCTTTAAGCACATACAAAGATGAACTAACAAAAGAACTTTGTAGCATTTTAGGAAAAGTTGAGGGAGTCGGTAAAGTAAATGTATTAATTACTTTTGATACCGATACCAATCAGGAAGTTGTCTACAATACTAAAGAAACGACCTCCACAAGCAGTCAAAATGCATCAAACAGCACAATTAGTAAAGATGTTGTCATGATGAAAGACGGAACAGTCAATATGCCGTATACCATTCAAAGTGATATTCCGGATATCAGAGGAGTTCTTATTGTTGCACAAGGAGCTGAAGACGAAGATGTTGAAAATAGAATTAAAGATGCCGTTGTTACGATATTAAAAATACCTGCATACAGGGCAGTAGTGCTGCCAATGGGGTAAAATAATTATATAAGTTTGGAGGATATTTAAAATGCCAAAAACAAAAAATAAGGGATTGTTGGTCATTGCTTTAGTGGCTATATTAGCTGCGGCAACAACTGTAAATTATAAACTCTCAGAAAAAAGTAACACCGCAAGCAGTGATTCGACCGGAATCATCAATGCCGAATTGGTAAGTACATACTCGGAAGAAGAGGTTATGACATCAACGACTGGTGTAGACAGTGAGTTTTTTGAACAATACAGAACACAAAGAGAAAAAACTCGTTCTGAGAATATAAGCTTGCTTGAAAGTATTGTATCCGATTCTGAGAGCAGTGATGAGATGGTAGATAATGCACAAAAAGAAATTATAGAAATGACACAAATAAGCGAAAAAGAATTAATCGTAGAAAATCTCATTAAGGCGAAGGGTTTTAAGGATGTTATTGTGTTTATTCATGAGGGATATGTAAATGTGGTTGTCGATGCCGAGCAAATCAGTACCGCGCAGGCCTCGCAAATTCAAGATATTGTGGTTAAAGAATGCGGTGTCGAAGTAAGCAAAGTATGCATTGCACTTTCCAAAGTAGAAGAATAAGTAAGAGAAAATAAAAAGCCGGCAGAAAGATCTGCTGCTTTTTTTATGCTTTTTTTTCATCGTTATCTTCTTAAAAGTTATTTGAATAATTATTTTAAAGTTTACGAAAAATAAATCATTGGATAACTAGTAATTAAGGAGAATCAAGATGAAGAAAAAATATATTTACTTCTTACTGGCTTTTATAGTTGTAGCAGGGTTTGTCTTTTCTATTGTATATCCTTTAAACAAAGATATTTGCATAGTAAAAGGCCGTGAAACAAACTTGTCACTGCCTTCGTATATATCGATCAAAGCTTCACTGGACGAAAATGAAGCAGTTGCTGTAAATGGCACTTATCAAAAGGAATTTGAGATATCGCCTAATAATCCTGTGGCTATTATCTCTGACGAAGTAGGCACTTTTGAAATAAAATTGAAAGCATTTGGAATTATTCCTGTCGGAACAGTCGATGTGCAAGTATTGCCTGATGTAAAACTATATCCATGCGGCTGGCTAATAGGTGTAAAAATGAATACCAAAGGTGTTATTGTGGTTGGTCTTGAAGACATCGAAACAATGAATGAAGAAGAATTATGTCCGGCTCAGAAAGCGGATATCAAAGTTGGAGATATTATTTACGAAATAGATGGGAGCGAAGTGAATGAGGCTGAAGATATAAAAGAGATTTTTAAAAATAAAAAGAGTGAAACAGTAAGTGTAAAATTAAAAAGGGGTGAAGAGTATAAAAAAACTGAAATATCAGCAGTTGAAGCAAAAGATGGATCCTTTAAAATCGGGCTCTGGGCAAGAGATAACATTGCGGGAATAGGGACGATGACATTTTTAAATTCACAAAATGCGGTTTTTGGAGCACTCGGACACTCAATCAATGATGTCACAACCGGTATACTTGTGCCTGTAAAAGACGGGAGTATTGTAAATGCACATATTATATCTGTTATAGAAGGGCAAGAAGGAATACCCGGAGAAATACGTGGCATTTTTTATGATGAAGATGAAGAAATCGGTACTTTGAGTAAGAATACAGAATTTGGCTTATATGGTGAGATAACAAAAATAAAAGAACAAAATTTGTCATCTTTACCAATCGCAACACAGTCTGAAATTAAAGAAGGCGCGGCGCAGATATTATGTTCGGTAGACAGCGAAGAGCCTCGGTATTATGATATCGTTATTGAAAAAAAATATAATCAACGAACAAAAAGCACAAAAGGCATGCTCATAGAAGTAACAGATGAGGAATTGCTCAAAAAAACAGGAGGGATTATCCAAGGCATGAGCGGAAGTCCGATTATTCAAGATGGCAAAATAGTCGGTGCTGTTACACATGTACTTGTGTCAGAACCCAAAAAAGGATACGGGATATTTATCGAATGGATGATAAACGAGGCGGGTTTAGATAATAATTAACAAAAATTAATTCTAATTGCAGGATTTCTGAGAAATTAATAGAATATAAAAAACAGACGGGCAAAAAAATTGAAAAAAGTAAATAAGGAGGAAGCAATGATCAGTAAGGTGGCTTTAGCAGACAATAATGCGTCTTATATGGATGCCATAGAAGATGCATTAAATAAGACGAAAAAGTTTAAAGTTGTAGGGAAATTTACCAATGGTAAAGAATTGGCAGAATTTTGCTGCGGTAAAAATTGTCCGGATATTGTACTGTCAGATATATTTTTATCTGAATTAGACGGTATAGAAGTAATGAATAAACTAAGCAAATCAGTTAAATATAAAATGCCTAAATTTGTTATAATTTCTGCATCGGGGAAAAATGATTTTATAAAAAATGCAATCGATGCAGGAGCGGCATACTATTTAATAAAACCGATTGATAATAATATTATTATAAAACGTATGCTGGATGTATGCGAAAATAAATTTGTCAGTAAATTTAATCTAAATGAAGAAGATGAAGATACGCAATTTTATTCTGTGCAAGCTTATGAAAAGCATATTACCAAAATGCTCCATGAAATAGGTGTGCCGGCACATATAAAGGGGTATATGTATCTAAGAGAAGCCATAAAAATGGTAGCGGAGGATACAAATCTACTTGGCGCTATTACAAAAGAGCTTTATCCGGAGCTCGCCGTAAAGTTTAAAACCACTTCAAGCAGAGTGGAGCGAGCAATTAGGCATGCGATTGAAGTTGCATGGAGCAGAGGAAATATGGATACACTAGACAGTATTTTTGGTTATACTATTGATCAAAACAAGGGTAAACCAACAAATAGTGAATTTATTGCAATGATAGCTGATAAAATAAGACTGGAAAAAATGGTTGTTATTTAATTTACAGGTTACAGGAGCTAAACATTAGTAGAAAATAAGAAAATACAGGTGAATTAAGCACTTTAACTAATCACATTTATGAAAATATTTTAATTTTAATAAATGTGATTTTTTATTTATAAAATGAAATTGAGATGGATAAATTGATGTATAATAAAAAAATAAAATATTTTAAAATATTGGGCGGGTTATATGCTAAAAGTTTTTAACGGTATTATTACAAAATCAGATGAATTCTCAGATAGTGATAGAATTCTAACTGTTTTTTCGAAAGAAGAGGGAAAAGTACCGGTACTCTATAAAAGGGCAAAACAGATAAAAAAAGCCTCGAACGCTGTCAGTCAGTTATTTAGCGTGTCTGAATTTATTTGTTACAGAGGCGCGAATTTTTATATTCATAATTCATCAATGCTTTTAAAATCGTATATCAATATCCCCGCTTCTCTGAATAGACTGGCAATAGCATCTTACTATGCTCAGATGATAAATTATTCTTATGAAAATTATCAAAAAGATGAGCGAGCATATAATTTAATTATATACTGCATGAACAAGATAGATAAATCTGATAATGTGAATTGTATAAAATATATAGCATTATTTCAGGCGAAATTACTCGCTGTTTTAGGGTATGCGCCTATTCTTGATACTTGTGTGGTGTGTAAAAGGCAAACTGATCTTTGCTCATTTGATATAGAGATCGGGGGGGTTATCTGTTCAAATTGTGCGCGTGAGTTACAAAAATATCAATATGTATCAGAACAGGAGATAAAAATCTTAGCATATTTAATAAATGTCTCGTTAAATAAAGAAAATTTAGAAAAAATTGATTTGAATAATATAAAAAATTTGATAAAATTATTACATTATTGCTTAAATGACAAAATCGAAAGTCATATTACTACATATGATTTTTTAATGAAAGTATTGCAATAGTTTGGAGGAAAAATTTATGCAATTGTCTATGAATGAAATCATCAGTATATGTAAAATGAGAGGGATTATATTCCCCGGCTCAGAAATATATGATGGGCTTGCGAACAGCTGGGACTATGGTCCGCTTGGAGTAGAGATAAAAAACAATATAAAAAAAGCATGGTGGAAAAAATTTGTACAGCAAAATCAATACAATATAGGTGTGGATTGTGCAATTTTAATGAACCCGAAAACATGGGAAGCCAGCGGGCACCTTGCTAATTTCAATGATCCGCTGATTGATTGTAAAAGTTGCCGACAAAGATTCCGCGCGGATAAATTGATTGAAGATCATTTTTCAACCAAAGGAGAGCATAAGAATGTCGATGGCTGGAGCAATGAACAAATGGAGAGCTTTTTAGCTGATAATCATATTGGATGCCCAAATTGTAAAAAAAGCGATTTCACTTCAATCAGACAATTCAACCTGATGTTTAAAACATTTCAGGGAGTCACGGAGGATAGCTCCAGTCAGCTATATTTAAGACCCGAAACTTGCCAAGGTATTTTTGTCAATTTTAAGAATGTTCAGAGAACTACAAGAAAAAAATTACCGTTCGGGATTGCGCAGATTGGGAAATCGTTTAGGAATGAAATAACGCCCGGCAATTTTATTTTCAGGACCAGGGAATTTGAGCAAATGGAACTGGAATTCTTTTGTGAACCTAAGGATGAATTTATCTGGTTTGATTATTGGAAAAATTATTGTGAAAATTTCCTGTATTCCATTGGGCTTAAAAAAGAAAATATAACACTTAGACATCATAAGCCGGATGAACTTTCTCATTACAGCAATGCAACAACCGATATAGAATATCGTTTTCCATTTGGTATTGGGGAGCTCTGGGGTATAGCCGATCGTACAGATTATGATTTAAAACAGCATGAATTATTCTCGGGCAAAGATATGAAATATATCGATCCGATCACAAACGAGAAATTTTTCCCGTATTGTATTGAACCGTCAGTCGGAGTCGACAGACTCATGTTGGCTGTTTTATGCGATGGATTTGAAAGAGAGACAATTGCTGAGGGTGATGAAAGGATTGTTCTGCGTATACATCCGTCTCTGGCGGCATACAAGGCAGCAGTTCTCCCGCTGACCAAGAAATTAAATGATAAAGCAATTGAAATTTATTCAATGCTTTCAAAATATATGAATATTGATTACGATGAGACAGGTAGTATTGGGAAACGTTACAGACGGCATGATGAAATAGGAACACCATATTGTATAACAATAGATTTTGATACATTAGAAGACTCTTGTGTGACGATAAGAAATAGGGACAATATGAATCAAGATAGGGTGGCAATGGATAAGATTAAGGATTATATTTTAGAGAAAGTTGAATTAGAATTATGAAATATTATGCTTTTTTGGTCTCTGACTCTGTCGGAGAAACAGCAAATATTCTTTTCAAGACAGCTCTTTCTCAATTTAACACGGACTTGTTCGAAATTTATACTTTTCCGTTTATAAAAACTGTGCAGGATATCGACACGATTTTAAAAAAAGCAAAAGAATGTAATGCACTTGTGCTCTACACGGTTGTCATGAAAGAAATCAACCATTATTTAAAGGGCGAGCTTGATAAATATAATATAAAATCACAGGATTTATTGAAAGATACACTGAATATGATAAAAGAAAAAACAAATATGGAACCTAAATATTCACCTGGCCAAAATAGATTACTTGATGAAAAATATTTTAAACGTATGGAAGCAATCGAATTTGCTGTTCAAGCTGATGACGGTAAAAGTATAAGCCGACTAAAACAAGCAGATGTGGTCTTGCTTGGCGTATCCAGAACATCTAAAACGCCTATTTGCGTGTATTTAGCGAATCAAAACATTAAAGCCGCCAACTATCCTATAGTGTATGGGCTCGAAGTAGATCAGAATTTATTTAAAATACCCAGGAAAAAAATGATTGGACTTACAATTGATTGTGAAAAATTGCATATTATCCGTTCAAAGCGTATAAGTGCATATGGAATTAATCAAGATACGAATTATGCTGATATGATAAGTATTAAAAGAGAATTGGAGTATGCGGACAGATTATTTCGTTTGCTGAATATTAATGTAATCAATACCTCTAATAATGCTATAGAGGAAACGGCTAGTATTATCATGAATTTGATAAACCATAGTCCTCATTAAAAATTTATTTACTATATAAAATGAATAAAAATATAAAGCCTATGTTTTAAACATAGGCTTTATGATTATCTTTTATACAGTAACTACCATGTCAAATCGGTGTCAAGGGTGAGTCCTTTTCCTGTTAATGCATCAAGCATAATCTTTTGTTCAACTTGAGCGACCATTTTCTTTGTGAATTTTACTCTATCAGGATTTACTGAGATACTGTCTATACCACTTCGTACAAGGAATTCGGCAAACTCGGGATAAACACTCGGAGCTTGACCACAGATAGAGACAGTTTTTCCGTCTTTATGTGCAACTTCTATGAGGTGTTTTATCGCACGACGTACTGAAAGGTTGCGTTCATCAAAAATACTGGATACAGTATCATTGTCTCTGTCACATCCGAGAATCAACATTGTGAGGTCGTTTGAACCTATAGAGTAACCGTCTACGTATTTATTAAATTGATCTGCAAGTATAATATTTGAAGGAATTTCTGCCATAAGCCATATTTTAAAGTCAGGGTTACGTGCAAGGCCTTCTTGAGCCATGAGCGTAGTAACTTTTTCGCATTCTTCAACTGTTCGACAAAACGGGAGCATAACATGCAGATTTTTAAGTCCGAATTCTTCACGGACCTTAAGGACTGCTTTAATTTCCAGTTTAAAAGCTTCGATATATTTAGGATCATAATAACGGGAAGCACCACGCCATCCAAGAAGCGCGCTTGGTTCGTATGGTTCAAATTCTTCGCCGCCTTTCAGATCGCGATATTCGCTTGATTTGAAATCCGAAAAACGTAGTATAACAGGGCGAGGCGCCAGAGCTTGGCAAACTTGACGGAAAGCTTCTGCAAGCTGGTCGATAACTTTTTCAGGCTGTCCGATTTTTAAAAGATAAAGCGGATGTTCATGAATATAAGTTGTCCAAATAAATTCTTCGCGCATAAGGCCGATGCCGTCACATGGCAGGCTGCTGTATTTCTCTGCGAGATCCGGATCACCAAGATTCATATGTATCTTTGTTCCGGTGACAGGGAAAGTTTCGGCCATTACAACAGCGTCAGAAGAGGCGTCTTTCTTATTCGCTGTTTCAAGAATACCCTCATATACAATGCCGTTTGTTGCATCGACAGTGATATCCATACCGTCTTTAATGACAAGTGTGCTTGCTTCACCACGGCTTTTTGTACCAACAATACATGGAATCCCAAGTTCACGGCTAACAATAGAAGCATGGCAAGTCATTCCGCCTGAGTCTGTCACAATTGCCTTTGCTTTCTTCATTGCAGGCACCCAGTCGGGGGCTGTCATTTCTGTAATAAGTATTTCGCCTTCTTTGAATTCGTCAATATTTTCCGGCGATAAGATAACATGTGCTTTTCCGGAAACAAGTCCCGGACTCGCAGGAAGACCTTTTAAAATAACTTTGCGTTCTGTGGTTGTGGCTACGTTGGCGATAGTTTCGGGTTTCTTTTCTTTATTACGTCTGCTCCAAACAGTTTCAGGGCGAGCTTGGAGAATCCAGATTTTATCGTCACGCTCATCCACGCCCCATTCTATATCCATATATCCGCCATAATGCTTTTCTATTTTTTTAGCATATTCAGATAGCTGTAAAATTTGCTCGTCGGTTAGCTTTTGAAGCTCTGCCTCTGCAGCCGGAACAGCTTGTTCTTCACAATCGCCGCCAGGTTTGCGTGCATATTTTATGTCTTGCTTATTAACAATTTTGGAAATGATCTTATTATCTGCTTTTGAGATGATGTATTCATCTGGAGTCACAATACCTTGTACAACATATTCCCCGAGCCCATAAGCTGCTTCAATGAGAATATTTGTATCGTCACCATTGGCTAGGTTTACAGTGAACATAACTCCGGAAATTTTTGAAAATACCATCATTTGTACAACAGCAGAAAGAGCAATATCAGTATGGCTGTATCCTTGTTTTTCACGGTAGTAAACAGCCCTGTCTGTAAAAGTGGATGCATAACATTCCTGAATGCGTTTTACAACGTTTTTCGCGCCTTTAACATTCAGGTAAGTTTCTTGTTGTCCTGCGAAACTAGCATCTGGAAGATCTTCAGCGGTAGCGCTGGAGCGTACTGCTACAAAGGGTTCGCTTTCACCGACTTTTTCTGCCAATTCTTGATATGCTTTGATAACAGCCTCTTCAAGCTCTTTTGGCATTGGCTTTGTAATAATGAGTTTGCGAATGCGTGAGCATACATCATGTAAAAGGGTGCTGTTTTCAACGTCGGTAAGCTCAGAAAGCAATGCATTTAATTCTTGACGCAAATCGCTGTTGTCAACAAAGTAATGATAAGCGAAAGCTGTTGTTGCAAAGCCATAAGGAACTGGCACATCCGTATTGGAGGTCATTTCACCTAATGAAGAAGATTTTCCGCCAACAATATCTACGTCTTTTCTTTCCAATTGTTCAAACCAAAGCAGATATTCTTTGTTTTTTTCCATTTTTTCACCTCATTTTAAAATTGTCTATTTTGCAGAACAGAAAGGCTAGCATAAGTAACTGCAAAAGAAAAGTCCGAAAACGACACATTTATATATTTATGTAGCCGCATGCCGGGAATCGTCTTCTTTGTTTATTATAACAAAGAAATCCAATTTTATTTCTTTTATAGTATATCAAATACTTAAGTAAATAAGCAAGAGTTTTTACATATACTATGATAATATTTTACAATATGCATAAAAAAAATATATTATTTTAAGAATAAATATGATTTTAAATATGTAATTTAATTTATAACTAACAATGATTTTACGTATGAGTGCTTAGAATTAAAATGAATATTGAAATGAAAATTTTTCTATGCTAAAATACTAACATTTAGTATAATGATTGAGGAAAATATGGCTAAGGTACCTGTTGCGATTTCAAACAGACACATATTTTTATCAGAAAAGGATACATTTAAATTATTTAATACTTTAGATGTACCGAGAAAAAAGACACTGGGTCAAGAGCAATATTTTGTCTACGAACCTTCATTGGAAGTAATAGGCAACGACAGAATCTTAAAGAATGTGCGAGTTATAGGGCCGCCAAGAGAAACCACACAAGTAGAGTTATTATTTGGAGATTGTGTGAAACTTGGCATAAAACCATTGGTGCGGCAAAGTGAGGATATTGCATATTCTTCCGGATGTATTTTAAAAAGCACATCTGGTCAAATTGAGATTAAAAGCGGAGTTATTGTGGCTGCAAGGCATTTGCATGCAAATACAGAAGACGCTAAATCTCTTGGATTAAAACAACATGAGCTCATTCAAATTCGAGGCGGGGGAAAGCGAGCCTTGGTTTTCCATAACGTTTTGGTTCGGATTGACAGTTTTGCAAGTTTGGCTTTTCACATTGATTTTGAAGAAGCGAATGCTGCAGGATTAACACCGGGCGAGTTATGTGAAATTTTAAAATAAGAATAAAACATATGTAATATATGTTGCGAAATAAAAATAAATTTATGAGGTTATAGTATGAACAAAGTACCAGTATCATTATCAAACAGGCATATTCATTTAAAAAAAGAAGATGTAAAAGCTTTATTTGGAAAAGACGAACTAACTTTTAAAAGCGATTTGAGCCAGCCCGGCCAATATGCTTGTGAAGAACAAGTTGAAATTGTAGGGCCTAAAGGCAGCATCGGCAAAGTGAGAATCTTAGGACCGACAAGAGACGATACACAAGTTGAAATTTTAACGGGAGATTGTTTTAAACTTGGGATCATGGCACCTATCAGAGAAAGCGGTAAAATTGAAGATACCCCGGGCTGCAAGTTGGTGGGGCCAAACGGAGAAGTTGAAATAAATGAAGGTGTGATCGTTGCAAGCCGTCATATTCATATGAACGAAGAAGAAGCAAAAGAATTTGGCTTAAAAGATAAAGATACCGTCAAAGTTAAAGTAGGCGGAGACAGAGGACTTGTATTCGAAAATGTACTTGTCCGTGTAAGCCCGAAATTTGCGCTTGACATGCATATCGATTCGGAAGAAGGAAATGCAGCCGGAGTTGGCCGCAAAGGCGGAGAAGGTGAAGTTATTAAATAACAGGTGAAAAAATGGCGGTAATATTATCAATGCCTGATCGTGTAGCTTTCAGCATATTTGGCTTTGAGGTTATGTGGTATGGAGTTATCATAGCCTGCGCTATGCTTCTTGGAATCGGTATTGCTATGTACAGGGCGAAAAGAAAACGCCTAAACAGTGAAGTTTTACTAGATATCTTGTTATTGACGATCCCGCTGGCGGTGGTAGGAGCAAGAGCGGCTTACGTTCTTGCTCACTGGCAATATTATGCCGGCGGGCAGTTATTGCAAATATTTGCAATACGTCAAGGAGGGTTGGCTATTCAGGGAGGCATCGTAGGCGGGATAGCAGGCGTTGTTATCATGTGCAAAATAAAAAAGCAAAGCCCACTTTTTATAGCTGATTTGTTGGCGCCGAGTTTAATTTTAGGCCAGGCGATCGGAAGATGGGGTAACTATTTCAATATGGAAGTATATGGTACTCAAACCACTCTTCCGTGGGCAATCCAGGTTATTGATCCCCAATTGGGCAAAATTATGGTACATCCCACTTTTTTATATGAAAGTCTTTGGAATTTATTATCCTTTGGAATGCTCTTGTATTATGATAGGCATATCAAAAAAAATAATGGGGAAATCATTTGCCTGTATTTAATCTTGTATTCATTCGGAAGGTTTTTTATTGAATTTCTCAGAACCGATCATGTATATATTTGGGGAAATGTCAATTTGGCACAGGCAATCTGTGTTTTGCTCGCCGGAATCGGTATTGCAGCATTAATTCTAATTAGAAAAAAATTTTAGTTAATAATAGGAGGTAGCGACCATTTTCTTATTATTAATACTAATTTAAGAAATTAAATTTCATTTTTATATTATAATATTTTGTTGTAACGCTATATGCAATATATAAAGGAGTGTAAGTACTTGGCAATTTTGAATATCCCGAACGCACTTTCAGTATTTAGAATACTGCTTATACCAATATTTTTGTATATGCTGAATTCAAACAAAGAATCAGGATTTTATATGGCAACGGCTGTTCTGGCACTGTCTTATATTACAGATATTTTAGACGGATACATAGCAAGAAAAAAAAATATGATAACGGAGCTGGGTAAAATTCTTGATCCGTTAGCAGATAAGATAACACAAGGAGTCGTTGTTATCGCACTACTTATAAAAGGGTATATCCCCGCTTTTGTAGTGATCATTCTTCTGGCAAAAGAGCTCATTCAAATTTCCGGAGGTATTTATATTAAAATAAAATTAAAAGCACAAATGCCTCCCGCCAATGTTTTTGGGAAAACAGCAACGGGAATGTTTTATATCAGCATGTTGCTGCTGTTATTATCTGTTCCGTATGCGATCTATATAGTATATATTACAATAATCATATTATTGATTGCCTTTATAAATTATGTAGTTATGTTTATAAAATTTAGAAAAGAGACTTGCAAAAATAATATTTTATGATATCATATGAGGACTATATTTAAATATATACGATGATAAAAGAAGAGTAAGAAATAAAATATTTTTAGAGAGAACCGGTATGCTGAAATGGTTTAATATTTTTTTCCGAATGTCGCTTTTTAGTTTCAGAACAACCCTCTGCGCTTTTGCGTTATAAAAATGAAGTGAGATTATATAATAGTTAATCTAAAAAAGGTGGTACCGCGGATATTCCGTCCTTTGCAAAAACATGCAAAGGACGTTTTTTATATAAAAATAAATAAAATTATTTTAAGGATTTTAAGGAGAAGATCATGCTGGAGAAGAGTTATTCTCATAAAGAAATAGAAGGAAAGACATATGAAAAATGGGAACAAAACGGATATTTCAAACCTGAAATCAATAAAGATGGAAAGCCGTTTACAATTGTAATGCCGCCTCCAAATATTACAGGGCAACTGCATTTAGGACATGCATTTGACGGAACCATTCAGGATATTCTTACCCGATATAAACGAATGATGGGTTGTGCGGCGCTGTGGCTGCCCGGAGAAGATCATGCTTCCATTGCAACAGAGGTAAAACTTGTAGAAAAAATCAAGAAAGAATACAACAAAACAAAAGAAGAAATAGGAAGAGAAGCTTTTTTGAAAGAGGCGTGGGAATGGAGTGATTTTTATAGAAAAAGAATAGCAAAACAATTTCGCAAACTTGGTACGTCATGTGATTGGAGCAGGGAAAGATTTACGATGGACGAGGGATGCAGTCAGGCCGTAAATGAATTTTTTGTCGATCTATATAATAAAGGCCTTATATATAGAGGAAATCGAATCATCAATTGGTGTACAAATTGCAAAACGACTATTTCAGATGCCGAAGTTGAATATCAGGAGCAGCAAGGCGGAATTTATTATATTATTTATCGAATTGAAGATGAAGATGAAAGTATTATTGTTGCCACCACAAGGCCTGAAACAATGCTTGGGGACACAGGCATTGCTGTAGCTCTGGACGATGAAAGGTATGCTCATTTAATCGGCAAAAATGCCATTCTTCCGCTTGTAGGAAGAAAGCTTCCGATTTTTGCCGACAGCTATGTTGATAAAGCATTTGGTACAGGTTGTGTAAAAGTAACTCCATGTCATGATCCCAATGATTTTGAGATGGGTCTTAGACATAACTTGGAGCAAATTAGAATTTTTAATTATGATGGGAAATTAAATGAAAATGCATCAGAGAACTATGCTGGCCTGACTATTATGGAAGCCAGAAAAAAAGTTTTGACTGATTTAGACAAACAAAATTTGCTGGTAAAAATAGAACCATATGCACATAATGTAGGCACGTGTTATAGGTGTGATACAACTATTCAGCCTATTACAAGTGAACAATGGTTTGTAGATATGAAACCACTGGCAGCGCCTGCAATACAAGCAGTAAAAGATGAAGTAGTGCATTTTGTGCCGAAACGATTTGAAAAAGTATATTTTAATTGGATGGAAAATATTAAAGACTGGTGCATTTCCCGCCAGTTGTGGTGGGGTCATCGAATACCAGTGTATTATTGCGGTGATTGTAATGAAATGATGGTGCAAAAAGAAGCACCGAAGTATTGCCGTAAATGTAAGAGTCAAAGTATCAGGCAGGATGAAGATGTTTTAGACACTTGGTTCAGTTCGGGGTTATGGCCGTTTTCTACATTAGGCTGGCCTGAAAAGACGGCTGATTTAGAAAAATATTATCCCAATGATGTTCTTGTTACGGGTTTTGACATCATATTTTTATGGGTTGCGAGAATGATCATGTCCGGCTACAGCGAGATGGGAGAACAGCCGTTTTCTGATGTGCTTATTCATGGATTGATTAGAGATGTACAAGGCAGAAAAATGTCAAAATCTTTAGGGAATGGGGTTGATCCGCTTGAGGTAATTGATCAGTATGGTGCGGATGTATTGCGTATTACTTTGATTACCGGCAATAAAATGGGCAATGATGCAAGATGGAATACTGAAAAATTAGAAGCAAACAGAAACTTTATGAACAAACTATATAATGCCGCAAAATTCATTTTGATGAATACGTATGACTATGTACCGTGCGAATATACTGACATAAAATCTTCTCTATCGCTTTCTGATAAGTGGATTATTGGTAAATTAAGTGAATTAATTTCTGAAATTAATACTAATATGGAAAAGTACGAATTCGGGCTTGCCGCCGAAAAATTGTATGATTTTGTATGGAATGTATTTTGTGATTGGTATATAGAATTATCTAAGACATCACTTTATAACAAAGAAGATGAACGTTATAAGCGAAGTGCGCAATTTACCTTAAAATATGTATTTTCATGTGTATTAAAAATGCTTCATCCGTTCATACCTTTTATCACAGAAGAATTATATTTAGCGCTCAATGTCAATAAAGAGACAATTATGATTCAGAAATGGCCGTCTTTTGACGAAAACATGACGTTCGATGAGGCTCGAAAAGATATGGATATTATTATAGAAGCAGTGCGTTCGATAAGAAATGCAAGAAGTACTATGAATATTGCGCCGTCGAAACGCGCGGAACTCTATTTAGAATGTGATCATATTCGAGTAAGAGAAATGTTAAAAGAAAATGAAAATTATTTCAAAGCTCTATGTTCGGCCAAATCAATATTGTTTGAAAAGCCTTTAAGTGAGAATATTATTTCTGCTGTGTTTTCATCCGGTAAATTCTTAATTCCTCTGGATGATTTGATTGATAAAGAAAAAGAGCGGGAGCGTCTTCTAAAAGAAAAAGTAAATATTCAAAAAGAATTGAAGCTGGCGGAAAGCAAATTAAACAATACCGGATTTATGGCAAAAGCGCCTGAATCTGTTGTGCTTGCAGAAAAAGAGAAGCAACAAAAGTATACAACGATGCTAGAAGAAGTTGCCGAAAGGCTGTCAAAATTGTCATAAAAATGTAGTTGACACAACAAAAAAATGTTGTTATAATCTTAACGCTGGTTACGAGGGGTACCGAAGCGGTCATAACGGGGCGGTCTTGAAAACCGTTAGGGTGCAAGCCCACGTGGGTTCGAATCCCACCTCCTCGGCCATAATTATATATAGTAAAAGAATTCGGAGAAGTACTCAAGTTGGCCGAAGAGGCGCCCCTGCTAAGGGTGTAGGTCGGGGAACCGGCGCGAGAGTTCGAATCTCTCCTTCTCCGCCATTTTAAAATTTTAGTGCTGATAATCAGCACTTTTTTATTTTACTGGATTTAATTAAAAGCATTTACGATTTTACGTATAAAAATCATACTATCTCAAATAATACATCTATAAGTCTAAATGATAAAAATAAAGAAAGTGAGAATATTTTATGAAGGCAATAATTGACCGTGAAGGGTGTATTGCATGCGGCATGTGTACTGACATTTGCCCGGATGTATTTCGTATGGGAGACGATGGAAAGGCAGAAGCCTATGGAGAAATAGATAGTTCTGTTGAAGATAGCGCGCAAGAAGCACGAGATAGCTGTCCTGTTTCAGTTATTTCAATAGAAGATTAAAAATCTTCTTATCAAAATATGGAGTATCTATTCCTATATTAAAATTGATAATTAAAATATTTGATTAAGAGAGTAGCTATATTCACAGTAGCCGCTCTCTTTGATTTTATAATCTTATGATTTGCTTTGTTGCTTAGCACGAAGCTCTTTATTTAATATTTTCTTTCTCATTCTTATATTTTTTGGAGTGATTTCCACAAGTTCATCATCTGCTATAAATTCAAGCATCTGTTCCAGACTTAAAATAACGGGAGGGGTAAGTTTTACCGCTTCATCGCTTCCAGCGGCTCTTATGTTTGTTGCATGTTTTTTCTTACATACATTAAATACCAAATCTTCCGCTTTTGCATTTTCGCCAACAATCATTCCCTCGTAAACATCTATACCAGGGCCGATAAATAATTTTCCGCGGTCTTGAGCACTGTTCAGCCCATAAGCTGTTGTGGTGCCTGTTTCATGTGCGATAATCGAGCCGTGAGTGCGTTCGGTAATCTCTCCCTTATATTCACTGTAACCATCATAAATATGATTCATTACTCCGTTACCTTTTGTATCGGTTAAAAATTCATTTCTAAACCCTATTAAGCCACGGGAAGGAATAGAAAATTCAAGCCGCACGCCTCCTTGGCCATTGCTATACATATCAAGCATTTCGCCTTTGCGTGGACCCATCTTTTCCATCACAACGCCAATATATTCTTCGGGAGTGTCAATGATTAAGTGTTCCATCGGTTCTTTCATCTTACCGTTTTCGGTTTTAAATATTACTTTAGGACGTGATACGCTGAATTCGTAACCCTCTCTGCGCATGGTTTCAATTAAAATTGATAGATGCAGTTCTCCTCTGCCTGATACTTTAAACATATCCATAGATTCAGTCTCTTCTACACGCATGCTCACATTCGTTTTGATTTCTCTGAAAAGGCGTTCTCGTAGAGTACGGGAGGTTACAAATTTACCTTCTCTGCCAGCAAATGGGCTATTATTGACCAAAAACATCATGGATATGGTAGGTTCATCAATTTTCACAAAATCAAGCGGTTCTGGATTGTCGGCATCACATAGTGTCTCACCTATATTGATATCTTCAATACCGGCTAAAGCGATAATATCGCCCATTTTAGCTTCCTGGATTTCTGTTCTTTTCAGTCCGTTAAACTCATACAACTGGCTGATTTTGACATTTTTAATTTCTTTATCGTTAGAGCACAGAGCGGCTCGTTGATTCTTTTGAACTTGTCCGCGTTCAATTCTGCCTATGGCAATTCTTCCGACATAATCATTATAATCAATATTAGAGACCAGGATTTGAAATGGCGCATCCATATCACCTTTGGGACATGGGATATGGTTTATCATCGTTTCCAAAAGCGGGAATATTGTATCGCTTTTTTCGTTTAAATTTATTGTTGCATATCCTTGTCTGGCTGATGCATACACAATAGGGAAGTCTAACTGCTCGTCTGTGCAATTCAATTCAATAAATAAATCAATAATTTCATTGATTGCCTCATCGATGCGTATTTCAGGTCTGTCAATTTTATTTATGACCACAATAATTTTTTTATTCATAGCCAATGCTTTTTGAAGTACAAATTTTGTCTGGGGCATCACGCCCTCATATGCATCTACCAGAAGCAAAACGCCGTCGACCATAATGAGTATGCGTTCTACTTCGCCGCCAAAATCGGCATGCCCGGGAGTGTCAACGATATTGATTTTAATATCTTTGTATTTCACGGATGTATTTTTTGCAAGTATCGTAATGCCGCGTTCTCGTTCCAGATCATTGGAGTCCATAGCACGTTCCGTAACTTGTTCATTTTCACGATAAATACCACATTGGCGCAGCATTTGGTCAACTAATGTTGTTTTTCCGTGGTCTACATGAGCGATGATCGCTATATTTCTGATATCATTTCTCTGTTGCATATATTTAGCCTCTATTTATATTTAATCAAAGATAAATAATAATCTTATTTTGCGGTTTTTGCAATAAATTTATTTAAACAATTCAATATAACCGTTTGCAAAATATGAAAAATTTTTTATATTCAATTAAAATTGATTTTTGGATTTTTTGTGCTATAATAAAAAAACAGTGCGCCGTTAGCTCAGCTGGATAGAGCGTTCGGCTACGAACCGAAAGGCCAGGGGTTCGAATCCCTTACGGCGCACCATTACCGCATAAAACAAGGGCGAAACGCCCTTTTTTTATTTATTGCATTTAATTTTTCCCGCCATTTTCCCGCCAAAGTTTTATAAAGATATATCAAGTTGCCTCGTAAAAAGTAATTTGATCATAATCTTCTCCTAAAATTTCACGCTTTATTTGGTCATCTAAAAGATGAATATACGTCTTTTCGGTTTCTCTCGTGCTGCTGTGCCCTAATATTTTTGAAATATAAAGTATTTCTTTTTTTTGTAAAAATAAATTAGTTGCGAATGTATGTCTGTAAGCGTGGAATGTTTTATATTCTACACCGGCAGCGGCTAACAGCCTTTGATGTGAGCGCAATAAATTCCTTCTATTAGTATAATAACCTAATTCATTTGCGAAGACAAGATTACGATCAATATATGAACCGCGAGCTGCTTTCATTTCGTGCTTTTGGCGATCTTTCAAATCAAGGAGCACATCTATGGCCGATGACGTTAAAGGAGCTCTGCGTATGGATCCTCGTGTCTTAGGGTCCGTAACAAAATATTCATAATTTCCTTCTAAATTTTTTTGATATGTCAATGACTTTGTTACACTTACCAATCTATCTTTAAACGAATAGTCTGGCCATTCAGAAGCTAAAAGCTCTCCTTCACGCAGACCGATTTCTTTTGCCACGAGAGATATATGTTTGCATCTGTAATGTGTTTTGCAATTGGTAATTGATTGAATATCATCATCGGAAAACGTTGGCGGAATTTTTAAAAATAGTATTGATGGTTGTTTTATTTTTATACCAACGCACGGGTTATACGGCAGAACCCTTTTGGAAATCAAATAGCTATAGAATTTCTTGATGATTTTTACGGTATCATGCTGCTGCGAATATGTGAAATCTGAAGCGTTTAAACCGTCCTCGATCATTTCTTTCGAAACGTCAATTAAGGCTTCATATTTGAACGATAGCGCTTGTATCTGATTCTGAATAGTGCTTTTATATCGGTTATATGTACTCAATTTTAAATTGTTGTTTTGGACATCTTTCAGCTCCACAGTTTCGTGCCATTTCAGCATACTGGGGTAAAACAACTGCTTACTTGCATCGATATCTATACCCATTTTACGCATGGCCATATAAGTTTCATATTTTGCATCTGATTCTTTTTTATTGTGTCCGAGGAATTCCTTCCGGATCCTTTTCCCGTTTTCATCTTTGCCAACGTCACGTGTCTGCCGGTAATATTTTATTCCATTTTTTTCGTAATTTGTTTTTACAGCCATATCATTCACTCATTATTATAAATTGCCTATTCAACCGGTACCATTTTAAATGCAGAACTTGCTTCTACCTTGTCACCATAAGAAAATTCATATATATATTCGCTTACACTATAGCTGTCGTTGCCTAATATAATGTTTACCATTAAAGCGCCTGAAGATGAATAAACAACAAAATTACTACTTCCCCCATATATCTTATATCTTCCTATTTCAAAATCTTTCCCGGCTGTTAAATATCCTGCGGGATATTTTTTAGATTTTCCTGATATTTGAATAATATCAGATTCAAGCTTTTTTTTATCAGCCTTTAAGTCTTCTATACTATCTTGTAAATCTTTTATATCAGCTTCTACGTCTGATTTTTCAGACTGTAAATCTGATATAGAAGAATCTATGTTAATTAATTCTTTCACTGTATCCCTTTGAGAATCAGTTAATGCGAGCCAATAATCGGCTTCCGTTTTCACGCCTATGTATTGAGTATTCAATTCATCATAATCTAAATCTAAGGCTTTGTACGTACTGTTTGATATCCCACTCATTATAAGCATTATAATTAGTAATAATATTAAAATGCTTCCTGAAATAATTAATAAGTATTTCATTTTTACGACCTTGTTTAAAAATAACTTTAACTTCTCCATGATATTCTCCTTCATATTCTAAATATTAAAAGACAGCATCGGCTGTCTTTTCTTCAACGCAATATCTATAATTTAAATTTTACTTCTGTTGCAACGCCCAAAATATAAGCGTAGCCATTTTTAAAATCATCAGCATTTACAATTATAGGTTGATACTTGTTGTTTTCCGGCATTAGCAATATAGTGTGGCCAACTTTTTTATATCTTTTGAGAGTGGCTTCATCTCCGTTGACGATACAAGCAACTATATTACCGTCTTCTGCACAATTTTGTTTTTTAATCAATACGAGTGAGCCGCTCATGATATTTGCATTAATCATGCTATCGCCTTTAACACGCAAATAAAAGTAATCAAGCGGGTTTTCCACATCGGCAGCCTCATAGCATTCTATATCCTGTACTGCAAGCATAGGAGGCCCTGCAGGTATCGTTCCAAACACGGGAACCAAGTGATTATTTTTAACCGGTATGGCATTTTCTTTATACCAATTATCTCCGGGCCATCCCATTAATATATAATCAGGTATATCAAGAGCTTTTGCAATTATTTTTAATTTATCGAACGGCATACTTTTAATAGCACCAGTTTCATATCTTTGTAGTGTAGACTTGGAAATTTTTTTACCAGTTCTATTCGATAGATCCTGATAACTTAAATTTAATTGTTTTCTTTTTGTTTTTATTTCTTCTACTATTTGGCTATAATTCTTATCCATATACATTACCTTTTGTTATTAATATATACATTATATATATATCGTTTCTTTTTTGCAATAATTATTTAAAAAAAACCAAAAAATGTTGCATTTATGGGTTGACAAATTCAAAAGAATAAATTAAAATTAAATCGTCCCATAAATGCAACGAAAGGAACCATAGTTTAATATGATAGATGCTAATAAATTAAAAGCAGAATTAAGGGCAAACGGGCTCACTCAAGCTGATTTTGCCAAAGAAATGAAAAAATCTGCTTATACTATTAACAAAAAAATAAATAATCAAGTTGAATTCACTGTTAATGAGATTATCGATGCCTGCAAAATACTTAAAATAAAAAATCCAATACCAATTTTTTTACCTGAAATATCCCATATATGCGACGAATTATAAAAATTTTAGGAGATGATTATATGGAACTAATAAAAATACACGAAATTACGACATACGACAACGAATTGCCTGAAGCTATTGCAAAGGCTGTGGGGATGTACTCAAGATATCGTATCGAATACGAAAATTTGAGTATGAATCGTATAAAACAAAGTTTCTTTGTACCGAAAAATGAATATGATCACAATCACTATCAGAAAAATTAAAGAGGTTAAAAATGGAAAAACTTGATGATCTTAATAAAAAAATGGATTTAATTCTCGAAATGCTCAATGCTTTGCCTGATTCAAAACTTACCTTAAATATACAAGAAGCAGCGGAATATTTGGGCATCGGCCAAATTAAGATACGTGAACTGATTGATAAGAAGAATACAGACTTTCCATTTTTTAAAGTAGGCAGTAAATCATTAATGAACCGAAAAATGCTTGATGAATGGCTTATAAAAATATCTGCGGAAAAAAGAGTTATTTAAAGAAAGGAGAATACCCATGATAAAGATGGTATTTAGAAAGTACAAAACAGTTATTTTTTTATTGCCGGATGAAGAAGCAGAAAAACAGGACAAGCCCAAAACTTCTTACAAGAGAGTGGGCGTTAATAAATATGGAATGCAAAAGCTAAAAAAGGTAATTTGCATATGCATCGGCGTATACGCAGCTCTTGTTATTTTCGGAACTTTGGATCCTTCTAATCATTTCACACCCGGACGAATACTTTCACAAAGCGGAATATGTCTCTCTCTTATCGGGTTATCAGCATGGAGAGGCGGAGCTTTCAATGATTTACATAAAGAGAGGCTGAAATGATGGAAGGATACATATTAGAAGACACGACATTTTTCGGTAAAAAGGTAACACGTAAAAAGCCATATAACGAACGAATCCAAGCGGCCAATAATTTGATTAAAGAAATAAACGCCCTTTGTGAAAAGAATAATTTCAAATTAGGATTCACTTCAAGCGGCTACAGAATGGCGTTCAAAGATACGGTTACCGGGAAGATGTATTTGATTAAGTAGGGAGGTAATTTATGAAGATATTCAGTAACTCAAATCGACCGATACAAACTTTCGAGGACCAGGTGCGTGAGATTTTTGAAAAAGTTATGTGTATCAATGAAGATGCAGAACCGGAAAACCAGGTAAGTGTTGAGTTCCATTTTGCTACAAAAACAATCTATATTACGAAAGGTCGTCCAACAAAAGATTGGAATATGACATGTTATCACTTCTTGAATGGGCGCAACAATATGGAATATATAAAACTCAGGCAGACATTGCAAGAATGGGAAAAAGAGATCCACGCAAAAAACCTAAATGATACTTACGATCAGCTTCAAAGCGAATCAGAATCAGAATTTGCAAATAAATTCAAAGAATTGGCAGCGGAACAATCCGATATATGAAAGGAGAATTTTGATATGGCAGAAATAAAACAATTTACGCATATCGTCATTAAAACTGAAGACTTTGAAAAATATCTTAATGATACAGAACAATTTATTTTTTCTTTGTTAGATCAAAAGATATCAGACGGCAGATGTGAAGACAATAAAAAAACAAACGACTATTACATATGCAATACCGATGAACCATACGCAGATAAAGTGCTTAAAATCATTTTAAAAGGCGAAGACAAGAAAAGAAAATGCCGGCACTGCAAGCCGACAAATTCTATAGACTAAATATCATAACTACATATTATGACAATATTATATAAATCTCAAACATACTTTGTCAACTAAATTTTAATTTCAAGGAGCTTAAGTTATGAAGCAGTTGGATCTGAAAAAAGAGAGAACAAATTTAAAGCTCAAACAAAAAGATATTGTATCGTACCTGCAATCTAAAGGATATAAATGCGATAAATATCTGTATTCCAAGATCGAGAACGGACTTTTAGACAATATAACTAAAATCGTTTCTGAGGTCGAAAATCTACTCATTAATAGTAATTCATTAGACAGCAAAGAAAATATCAAAAATGAGCGGTTGCAACTTTTATACAGCTTACTTCCACATGGTAGTTTAAACGCAATCAGGGGTGATGTTCTCGCAATTCGTGCAAAAGTAGACAGAAGAGAACTAAGATTTATGATTGCGGATTTAAGAGAATACGTGCCGGTGATCAACATGCAAAACGGAAAAGGCTACTTTATTCCGGATATCAATGATCCTGAAGATTTGGCCTTGCTTGATAGGTGGATTCGGCAGGAAGAAAGCCGAAAAAAGAAAGTGGACCGCTCAATTAAGTATGCCAAAAAATATAAAAATAAATTAATTCAAATGAGGTGATGTTAATTGGCAGAAATCAAATACATACCGTGCCCGTTTTGCGGCAGCGGAAATATCAGAACGAATGTCGGACTATATGAAACCCCGCCGCAATACTACACACAGTGTATGGAATGCGGAACCAAAGGACCGAGCTTTGATATTTACAAGCACAAATACGGATATGAAAAAGCAGTGACAGCATGGAATATGCGCAAGTAATTTTTATTAAATGAATAAGGAGTGAAAATCAATGCAAAATTTGGAACTTAAAAAAGTACCAATATTAGAAATGGCGCAGGGAGCGCTTCAGGAAGAAGTCGCATACCAAATGGGGAATATAATTCAAAATTTGATTGATCCAAATACTGATTGGAGCAAGCCGAGAAAGTTAGTTGTTACTTTGGAGTTTAGGACGAATGAAAAACGCAACTACTCGACGGTATCGGCAACGACACAAACAAAATTATTACCATCAAAAGCGGTTACGGCACAAATGCATCTTGCCCCCGATGAAAACGGCGAGATATGTGCTGCAGAAGTTTGCGCTATACCGCCAGGACAGCAAAACATATTTAACGCAGAAGCCCCGGAACCAAAAATTTTTGAAATAAATAAAAGAGCATAAGAAGGTGAAAAGAAATGTTAAAAGAGTTAGTTCAATATTTAGAAGATAGAAAAATTAATATTATTGAAAACGACGGGATGAAATATACAGATAAGCCAATGCATTTAATGAAAGTGCCATATCCTGAAAAATTACAAACGAATACTTTAGATTCAATAGCCGAATACATAAAAAACAATGTGGATGGCTATTATGCATTCAGATACATCATTCATGTGCTTTCACATGATAATGTACGATTATTGTCTGAGATGACCGTAGACGGACAGCGTTGGACACGTGTAGAAGCAACCGCTATAACACCACGTATCGAATTTAATAGGTTTATGGATATAGAACAATTTAATATTGTATTGCAATCTATGTTTATTGAAGATGAAAACAGAAATAAGCTTTTGTCTGTCATTGGAAATATATCCGATGGAACCGTAACAGCATTTAAGGATGACGGATACACGCAAGGCGTAAATATAAAAGCCGGAATTAAGAGAATTGGCGCAGAACAAGTTCCAAATCCAATCGTTTTGATGCCATATAGGACGTTCCCGGAAATTGACCAACCTGCATCAAAATTTACTTTAAGAATGCAATCTTCAAATGGTGAAGGAATGCCTTATGCAGCTTTATTTGAAGCGGATGGGGCAGCGTGGAAAATAGTGGCTATACGGTCAATATCAGAGTATCTAAAATCAAAATTAGAAGACGTTAAAGACGTTATAATTCTTTCTTAGTCTGCATCTGCCCTGCCGGCTGTAAATAATTAGAAACACAAACATAAACGAATCACCATAACAAATAATGCTCGCTGCAGGGAGCGGGCTTGAAAGGAAATATATGAGTAAATTTACCGGTTTACCGTATTTTTCCTTAGATTGTCAACTTGATGACGAATTCAAATTGGTGGAGGCCGAATATGGCTTAGACGGATTTGCAGTGATCATAAAACTGTTTCAAAAAATCTATGGCCATGAGGGGTATTACTGCCACTGGACAAACGAGGTTGCATTATTGTTCTCTCGAGAGATAGGGATGCCTGTCAAATTAGACGAGAAGGGTGGTAATGCCGTCTCTGAAATAGTAAAGGCGGCAATAAGAAGAGGAATCTTTAATAAAGACAAATATGATAAGTACAGCATTCTTACATCAAGAAGAATACAGGAAACTTATCTAAAAGCGACCAAGAGAAGGACCGAAGTCTTTATTCGAGAAGAATATCTTCTAATTGATTGCACCCTATATTCAAAAAATGTTGACACTTTAAGGGAAATTGTAAGCACAAATGAAGAAAATGTATGCAGAAATCAACAAAGGAAAGAAAAGGAAAGGATAGGAGAGGAAAGCAGAGGAGAGAAAAAGTGCGCACATGCGCTTTCGTTTTTCGATATCTTTTGGGAAGCATACCCGAGAAATGAGAAAAAAGCAAAAGCACGTGAAAAGTGGTTAAGGCTGAAAATAGATGAGGACTTGTTTCACACAATTATGGACGCTTTAAAAATGTATAAACAATCAAAGGCATGGAAAGACGAGGACGGGAAATATATTCCTCATGCTATAACATTTCTAAATCAAAAACGATGGGAAGATACTATCGATGATATTCAAAAAGAAACAGAGAAAAGCAGCGGAAATCAATTTTTAGATATGTTAAAGAAAGAGGAACAGGACCATGAATAAGACAGGGGCATTGAAATTATTGGCGACAATCAAATTAGCATACCCATCGGCATATGCAAATTTAAGTAGCGATTATTATGAAAATGTCGTCAATTTATGGAATGATATTTTTTCTGATATTGATGAAGATGTCGCAGCGCTCGCTCTTAAAAGATACATCAAAAAAAACAATCCTTTTCCCCCGGCGCCCGGAGAGATATATCACGAATCGAAGCATATACAAGAAAGATTCAGGATCCATCACAGCAAAATCGACTGGATTGCAGAGGATATCAAGCCTTTATATATCAAACGGAAAGCAGCGGAAGGGATCAATATTCGATTAGATGATTATGGGAATATTCTTCAAATAGAGGAAAAATGATGCATAGAAGAAACTGGACGCAAGAAGAACGTGAATTTCTTGAGGAAAAATGGGGCGTGATATCTATAGACGGAATAAGCCGAAAGTTAAAACGCACGCCGTCTTCTGTTATTGAAAAAGCGCAAAGGTTGGGGCTTGGAGCGTTTTTAGAGGGCGGAGAATACATAACATACAATCAGTTAAGAATTTCACTCGGTAGATTTGGTGGGGGAGGGTACGATTTAAAATCATGGTTTGAGAGTAGAGGTTTTCCTATACGGTACAAAAAAGTACGCACATATAAATTTAAGATTGTTTATATTGATGAATTTTGGGATTGGGCAGAAAAGAATAGAGATTTTGTAGATTTTTCTAAAATGGAAGAAAACATTTTAGGGATCGAGCCGGATTGGGTAAAGCTTCAGCGAAAATTAGACCAAAAGAAAAAGATAGCATTCAGAACGGATCCGTGGACAAAGCTCGAAGATGAAGAATTGAAAAGACTGCTCAAAATGCGCAAGTATACATATATGGAAATTTCAAAAATACTCAGAAGAACCTGCGGAGCTATACAGAAAAGAGTGTGTGATCTCAATATAAAAGAGAGACCGGTAAAGGTAGAAAACAAAATAATGTGGACTGCTGCGGAAATAGAAACACTTAATAATATGCTTACGAACGGCTACAGCTATGAATTAATTAGTGACGTGATCGGGAGGTCATCAAAGGCTATTCGAGGCAAAGCTTATACGATGTATGGAACAGAAAACATAGACAACATCATCAACGGAAAAATAAATCCGTCAAAGCATAAAATGAATAACCGAAATAGGAATCAAAGAAGAGCAGCGGAAAAGAGTAAATAATGGTTGAAATTATAAATGCAAAAGCAATATGCGGCTTACGGCAATTAGAAGATAAAAGCATAAATATGTGTGTAACATCCCCGCCATATTTCAATTTAAGAGATTATGGATGTGAAGGGCAAATAGGGCTTGAAGCAACGCCGGAAGAATATATACAAAAACTTGTTGAAGTTTTTAGAGAAGTAAAACGAGTTTTAAAAGATGACGGAACGCTTTGGATCAATATTGCTGATAGCTATGCCGGCAGCGGGAAGAACAGAAACGGTGACGGAAGCAGCAATAAAAGCTACATTAAGAACAAGCAAGGTACTAATCAAGGTTCAGTGTTTGGCACTATACCAAAACAGTATAAAGACGAAAATATTAAGCCAAAAGATTTAATTGGTATTCCGTGGAAGCTCGCTTTCGCTCTTCGCAATGATGGTTGGTATTTAAGACAAGATATTATTTGGGCCAAACCTAATCCGATGCCGGAATCAGTCAAAGACAGATGTACAAAAAGTCATGAATATATATTTCTATTAAGTAAGTCAAGAAAATATTATTTTGATTCTGATGCAATTAAGGAACCGTGCTTAGGAAATGAAAATGCGAATGGTTTTAGAGGGGGAGCGTATTGCAATAACGAAACATTTGATAATAGCGAAGGTGGAAAAAGAAAAGTAAAGGGGAATTATAAAATTCCAAGCCGTACAAGATATGGCGGGAAGAAATACACAGACAATCCCGAAAAATTTTTTAGAACAAAGTCAGGAAATCTTTATAAAAATTCACAAAAAAGAAATAAACGTGATGTTTGGTTTGTCAGCACACAGCCGTATAAAGAAGCTCATTTTGCAACATTTCCGGTCGAATTAATAAGGCCGTGTATATTAGCAGGAAGCAGGAAAGGCGATACTGTTTTAGATCCTTTCTTCGACAGCGGGACAACAGGCGTTGTGTGTGAACAGGAAGAAAGAAATTGTGTAGGAATAGACATAAAAAAAGAATACATAGAACTCGCTAAAAAAAGAATTGCTGAAGAAAAATATAAAGTTAATAAAGAAAATATGCCATTAGATGGACAACTAAGTTTTATAGAAAATAGTAAATAAATCGAAGGAGTTAAAACTATGATAACGAATATTGATATAAAAAATTTAGAGCCACATCCTAATAATCCAAGACTGGACATCGGAGATATAACGGAACTTGCAGAAAGCATAAAAATAAACGGAGTAATGCAAAACTTGACAGTGGTGGACAATAAAGACTATGAAGAAGAGGGCATATATACCGTGATAATTGGTCACAGAAGATTGGAAGCGGCAAAACTTGCCGGGCTGACAGAGCTGCCATGCGCTATTGTAGAAATGACACAACAGGAACAAGTTGCAACTATGTTATTAGAAAATATGCAGCGCAGTGATTTAACGGCATATGAACAAGCGCAGGGTTTTCAAATGATGTTTGATTTCGGTGAAAGTGTTGACAGCATTTCAAATAAGACCGGATTTTCTGAAAGCACGGTAAGGCGCAGAATAAAACTCTTAGAACTTGACCAGGAAAAATTATATAAATCAGTTGAAAATGGGGCCACATTAATGGACTTTGCAGAGCTTGAAAAGATAGATGATATCAATATAAGAAACGAAGTTCTTAATAAATTCGGCACACACAATTTCAAATGGGAACTGGAACGTGCCATTGAAAAACAAAGGATGGATAAAAAGCGTGCAGAAATTCTACGGGAATTAAAAAAATTTGCAAAGCCAACAGATGAAATAGATTATCAAAAAATGGCATATGTTTGTGGCTACTCCGGACATAAAGAAGACAAAGTTATTATTCCTGATGATTCAAAAACTACTGAATATTATTATATGATATCAGATTACGGAACAATATCTTTACATAAAAAACGTGAACAAGTTAATGAATCTGAAATATACGATGAAGAAAAAGAAAAATTAGCTATACGCAAAGAAGAACTTTATAAAATTTCAGAAATAGCATACGAATCAAGATTAGAATTTGTAAAGAATTTTAAGCATGCGAAAGAGCACATGAATGATATTTTAGAGTACATAGTTAAATTCTTTAAGGAATATAGTTGGCGGTTTAATGATTCGGCTTATGAATATATTCTTAAAGCAAAAAAACAAAAAGATTGCAATGAAAAAATATTATTAGCTTTAGCGTACTGCAAATTGGATGATAGACAAGAAGTATATTTTATTAGAAGTGATTGCAAATACTACGCAAATGCACAATTAGATGAAGTATATGATTTATTGTTTAAACTCGGTTATCAAATGTCTGATGAGGAACTCTCACTGCGTGCCGGCACTCATGAGCTTTTTAAAAATGAGGCGAAAGAATGAAACCGATCCTGTTCAATACCGAAATGGTGAAAGCTATATTGGCCGGAAGAAAAACACAGACAAGAAGAGTAATAAAACCACAGCCTTTATTAAATGGACATTTTTGGGAATTAGGCGGAGCCGGATGGTGTGACACTATAAAAGTTATTCGCCCTGTGCCTTGTCATTCTCTGTATAATAGGCAGCCATATAAACCGGACGATATTTTGTATGTAAGGGAGACATATTGCAAAGCCTTTTGTGGGAATGGAACGCTTTATAAATGTAAAACGTGTCATAAAATGTGCGATTTTAATATAGATAGTTGCTATGTATATAAAGCGGACGGGGAAAACCAAGATATATTTGCGTTAAAGTGGAAGCCATCAATACATATGCCCAAAGCAGCGGCACGGATATTTTTAAAAGTAACAGATGTGACAGTACAAAGATTGCAGGATATTGACATAAAAGATATAGCAGCTGAAGGGTTCGAACTCATGAGCAGAAACACTGGGGTAAAAGGAATAGTGGGCGTATATGACGGCGTGGCCAGGCAATTAGATTATGTGGATTTTGCAAATTATTGGGACGGCCTCATACATAAAAAAGACTTTGAAAAATATAGTTGGAAAGCTAATCCGTGGGTATGGGCGATTGAATTTGAGAGGATAGAAAGTAGGTAAAATAAATGAATGTTGAAACCGGAGAATTAATAAGAAGGCTAAATTTAGCAGAAAACGAAGATTTTCTTCCTGTACCTAATAATTTGAAAGAAAGCTTAAGGAAGATGATGGGTGAAGATTTTATTCAAGAGTGGCCGGAGGAGCTGAGAAAGTGCTGAAATTAGCGTTTCCATATAAAGATAAATTAAATAGAGCATGGCAAGCAATAGTATTCAATGAAAAATACCAATTTTACTATCGTGGAAGTTGGTGGGATTATACAGTTAACCTTGATAATAATTCATGGAATAGTATTCAAATGGTAAGCGTTGATACAAAAGATAATATTGTAGGTTTTTTTTCGGCAAGCATAGATAGAGAATCATATAAAATTTCAGGCATTAGCGCAATTAATTTTAAAGATGTGAACATCACTTTTTCAAAGGACCTTTATAGATTTTTATCTGAATTGTTCACAAAATATAATTTTCGTAAAATTGAATGGCGTGTTATTGTTGGAAATCCGGCAGAAAAATTATACGACAAAATTATTAAAAAATATGGTGGAAACGTCATCGGAATCAGACACGAAACGATCATAACGACAGACGGGATATTTCGGGACGAAAAAGAATATGAAATATTTAAATATGAATATGAAAATAGAAGATGTTTATAAAAGGAAGAGGTGAAAGAATGAATGAACAACTTTTAATGCAAGCAATAAAAGATGAAGAAAAAATAAGAAGAAATTTAAACTATTCTTTGAATATGCTTGAAATTGGAGCTGGATTAGCGGCATTTGTTAAAGATTGCAGCAACCAAAAAAAGGAACTATCAGATAAAATAGAGCTCTCAAAAATCAAAATAGAAGCAATGGAGAAGCAGATTGCTATGGAAATAATATCTATAGACAATACATATAAAAAGAGCGAACGTCGGGTACGATGTGGGAGCTGCAATGCTGTATTAAGTATAGAAGATAAATTTTGTAAGCGTTGCGGACAAAAACAAGGATGGTTTTCTAAAAATGGATGAAGTTGTCAACAATATGGATAATGTTTTAAAAATGAAACCAACTGAAAAACAAATTGATTTTGCAAAAACAATAGCAAAAAAGCTTGGCATTCAGCTGCCGGCAGAATATACAAAAGAAGCATATAATAAATTCATTTCTTCAAATATAGATAAATTTAAAAAATCAAAAATAAATACTAAAAGCAATTATATGAATCAAACCTTAAAATCAAAAACCCTACAAAAAGACAAGCAGAGAGCAGCGGCTATTAAAGCTTTTAAAGAAAAAAATAAATTGGAGTAGAAGATGAAGCCACATACTTATGAAGTGTATAAAAACATAACAAAAGAATTATTAGACAGTATCAAATTGAGGTGAAAGAATGAGTGTAAAACATAAAAAGAAAAATAAAATAAAAACTCTTACAAAAAACAAGCTATCAATCAAAATAATTCAAAAGATGTCATGCATATGCGCAAAAACATTCGTTTTTTTTGATGATATACATACAAAACTTTTAATTGAGAATCATTTTGACGAACTACATCTATATGGGACAAAGACCGTAAATTATATATTTACAGAAAATGAAAAAGAAAAAAATATAGCTGTAATGAAATTAGGCACACGAAGACCTTTTAAGTATGCTCTCAGGGCAGCGGATTTACTAAGTATATTAGATAAAGCAGATAACTACACCAATATGATGAAAGATAAAGCAAAAATATCTGATGGGTATCATACATTTGAAGAATTATATTATCAAAGGATGATTTTATTCTCCGTCATTTGCAATACATATAAGCATGCAGCGTGGAAATCTAAATTACATTTTGATGGCAAAATGTTTGAGGGATATTTTATCGTAGGTGTGACTACTGATGAAGGACAATTTACGTATCATTATAAACTTGAATATTGGGATTGTTTTGATGTTATTGAATTGAAAACAGCGCCGGAATGGGACGGGCATACCGGAAAAGATGTTCTGAGGCTTAATTCGTTGCTGAAGGAAAAGACTTATGTTTTTGGAATAGATCTTGGGAAAATATATTGATGGTGGATTCAAATGAGCAAAACAAGAAATTATATACTTCGTGCTAAGTGTAGAAGAATTGGAATAAAAAATAAACACAAAAAAGAATTAAGAAAATACAATATACCCTTAGAAGAGTTTTATTGTGCCGTTATAACCGAACATTTTAAGCGAATTTGTGAAAAATTAATATATGGTACATCAGAAAATAAAGAAACGCCAAAAGGTATTTTAAGAGCATTCGATAAATAAAACAAATGTGACAGCATGGCTAAAGAAAGGAGAAACACGATGGGAAAAGACAAAAATTATCGAGCTACAGAAGCAATATTATATAAATATAATTACATAAAAGGTCAAATTGATACCGACAAAAAGCTGCTAAACGAACTTGAGCCTTCACTAATTGATGCATATGATTATACTAAGGTGCGAGTACAGAGTAGCGGTTTAAGTGATATGACATATGTGGATGCTGTCAGATTTATGAATAACCACGGCCGAATTAAAAATTCATTAAAAAAGAATTGTGCTGTGATTGAAAAAGTGGACTTTGCGATTAAATATCTCAGTGCAGAAGAGCAAAAATTAATAATCAATAAATATTTTCAAAGAAAAAAAGATTATGAAGTTTATGCAATTTTAAACATGTGCTCTTCTACGTATTATAGATTCAAACATGATACCGTCATAAAAATATCGCTTGTGATTTTTGGATAAAAATGATAGAATTTTGATAGAACATATGTTCGATTAAATGCTATAATTACCTTGCGAGGTGATTATATGAAGAGCATAATTTCTTGGCTTGGAGGCAAAAGCCGGTCCGTAAAAAAGATACTTCCACTTATACCACAACATAAAACATATGTGGAGCCGTTTGCCGGTGCGTTATGGATACTGTTCGCAAAAGAAAAATCGAGCGTTGAAATCGTCAACGATATTGATGGTGATCTTATGAATTTTTGGGAAGTCGTAAAAAATGCACCGGATCAGTTTATCGAAAGCTTTAATTATTCTCTGATCAGTAGAAAAACATTTGAAGAATATCGTAAAAAGTTCATGGCTAAAGAGTATGACGACTGCATTGAAAGAGCACATATTTTTTACTACATATTAAAATCATGTTTCGGTTCAAGGATGATAAAACCTAATTTTGGCATCATTAAACAAGGAACGCCGAATTTAAATTTTGACCGCATAGAACAAGACATAAAACTGGCACATGAAAGACTAAAAAGAGTAATCATAGAAAACAGAGATTATTCCCGTGTGATAAAGTCATACGATTATGAGAACAGTTTTATGTTTCTTGATCCTCCTTATTACGAAACTGCACAATACTCGGTAGGCAAATTCAAAGATGAAGATTACATCCAATTGGCTGAACATTGTAAAAGTATGAAAGGGAAGTTTTTATTGTCAATAAACAGCCATGATTTTATTAGAAATCTATTTAAGGATTTTATTTTTGTAGAGCATAGTGTAACTTATTCTGTATCCAAAACAAACAAAGAAAATCAAAATTATGCCGAGATACTTATAAAAAACTATTGATTTTCGATTGGAGAATTTTGAGAGAAAAATGAGAGAAAAATGAGAGAAAAATGAGAGAATTTCGGGAGAGTTTTTTATAAAAATGATGGTACAATGTTATCGTGGTTGATATGACTACTGAACAAATAATAGAATGGATCAATGAAAACAAACTATGGAAATTCTATAAATCGAGAGAATGGAAAATTCTTAGACTTGAAATATTACAAGAACAGCATTATGAATGTCAGTATTGTAAAAGAGTTGGCATAATTACAAAAGCTGTTACGGTTCATCATGTAAAAGAAGTAAAAGAACATCCTGAATTAGCTTTATCAAGATATTATTATAAGGATGGGAAAAAATATAGGCAGCTCGAATCTATATGTAAAGCGTGCCATAATAAAGAACACGACAGAATATTTGAGAAAAAAGAACCATTAACTATTGAGAGGTGGTAGGAATGGCAAAAGATAAAATCAATCTCACAGGAGATATGAGGAAAAATTATTATAAGGCTTTAACTCGGTATACATTAGCGGCACAGAAAAAAGGAACAAAAATATCAACTTTATACGAATTAATTGCATTGATGCAGGAAGAGACAGATACTCTGAAAATAAAAATCAAAGAACTTGAAGAAAAGATAAAAGAATTACAAAAATAAAATATTATTATAAAAAAATAAATACCCCCCGGTACCCGATACCCCCTTTTTTAAGGGGGTGTTTTCAACGGAAGGGGTTTCCGACAGGAGAGAAGAGCTTCATTTCACATAAGGGGGGGGTGTCATATGGCTTATAAGAAAAAAACAGCTCAAACTTTTAAAGAAACAGAGATATTCAAAGAAATAAAGCATGATTTACTGGCGCAAATCAACAAGAAAGATGTTAATAGACATTTTGTTAATTTGATCGATGATTATATGGATCTTTGGGCTATTAAAAATTTGTTAATTGAAGATATAAGTAAAAGAGGAGTGTCAATCAAATATAATAATGGAGGCGGGCAAGGTGGATATAAGAAGAATGACAGCGTAAGTGAATTAGTTAAAATCAACGCACAAATGTTAAAAATACTAAACGAGTTGGGTATTAACCCGCCGGCAGACGATGGCGGTGAAGGAAGTGATCTATAACAAGCATATCAATGAATATATAAATATCGTCGAACAAAATATTGTAAGAACATGTGAAGAACAAAAATTGTTGATTAAACATATTCAAAGATGTTTTACTACAGAAGATTTATTTGTTGATGAAGAAAAAGTAGAGAAATATTTTACTTACCAAAAATATTTTCCTTTTAATCTTTTTCCCTGGGAAAAATTTTGTTTCACATTACATAATTGCACATTTAAAAGTGATGGTAGGCCTAGATGGCCAGAGTTATTAATTTATATAGGCCGAGGTGGAGGCAAAAACGGATATATGTCTTTTGAGGATTTTTGTTTGATGACTCCTACACATGGTATTGCTTATTATAATGTTGATACAAGTGCGAATAGTGAAGATCAGGCAAGAAGGTCATTTGATGAATTATATGAAGTTTTAGAAAATCCTAAATACAAAAACCTTCTATCAAATAATTTTTCTTGGAATAAAACTGAAATAAAAAACAAGAAAACAAAATCGGTATATCGGTTTAGAACAGATAATTTTAAGACAAAAGATAGTTTGCGTAGTGGGAAAATAAATTTTGATGAGGTCCATGCATATGAAAATTGGGATACGATGAATGTATATATTTCGGGTTTAGGGAAAAGACCTCATCCGAGAATTACATATGCAACCTCAGACGGAGACGTCAGGGATGGGGTATTAGACGAATTATTATCAACAAGCGATTTGATTTTAAGGGGACAATCAGAAGATAACGGTTTTTTACCTTTTATATGTAGATTGAATGATAAAAATCAGGTACATGATGAAAAAAACTGGGAAATGGCGATTCCATCATTACCTTATATGCCTGATCTATACGAAGAAGTAAAAAGACATTACGTCAAATATAAGGAGAATCCTTCGAGACATCATTCTTTTATGACAAAAAGAATGAATTCGCCGGAGCAAAAAAAAGATTTAATCGTTGCTACATGGGACGATATTTTGAAAACAAAACGAGAAGTTCCGGATTTAACCGGACATTCATGTGTTGCAGGCATTGACTATATGATGACAACTGACTTTATGTCAGTTTTTTTATTATTTAAAATTGAAGGGATATACTATGGCATCACGCACAGTTGGTATTGCGCAAATTCTGCTGATTTATCAAGAATAAAAGCACCATTGAAGGAATGGGAAATTAAAAGACACATCACTAAAGTCGATGATGTTGAAATTAAGGCAGAATATGTAACGGACTGGCTTAGAGAACAAGCGGAATTATATGATATTAAAAAAGTTGCCATAGATGAATTTAGATTTGCTTTTTTAAGAAAAGCATTAGAAATCATAGGATTTCATTGCAACGATAAAGATAAAACTAAAAATAATATTGTAAGAGTACGACCTTCAAACATCATCAAAATAGTACCATTGATTAACTCTGCGTTTGTAAATGGAAGTATTATTTGGGGCGACATTCCATTAATGCGATGGTATACGAACAATGTTAAATTAGAGCCGGCACCAAACAATTGTTATAAATACGGGAAAATTGAAGCAAAATCAAGAAAAACTGATGGATTCATGGCATATGCGGCAGCTATGACAATAGAAGATGAATTACAAGAATATGATATGCCGCCAATTCTAGATGTGATTAGGGGATGATACATTGTCATTTTTATCTTTATTTGATTTTTTAAACAAAAAAGTAGATGATGCAGCAATTGAAGCAACATTACAAACGATGGTTACTCAATTAGCGTTAAAAGAATTAGCAATATCCATTGCAGTGTCTTATATTGCCGGAGCACTAAGCAAAAGCGAAATTAAAGTATATGAGAAACATATGCCGGTTAAAGATGAATGGTATTACCGTTTAAATTTTGATCCAAATTATAATGAAAACTCATCTCAATTTTGGTACAAAATCATCAATAAATTAATAAGGGAAGGACATTCTCTTGTCATACAGCATAATAATAAAAGAATCTATTGCGCAGATACATTTAATAGAGAAGAAAATGCGTTCGGAGAAGATAAATTTACAGGGATTACTATTGGCAATAAAACCATAAATAAAAGTTATAAATCTAGTGATGTATGGTATTTCAGATTAGAAGATAAGCATATAAAAACATATGTAGATGCTATGTATGTTCAATATGGAGAAGCCTTTGATTATGCCGTGAATTTTTTTAAAAATTCGAATAGTAAAAAATATAAATTAAAAATGGAACCAATGCACAAAGTTGGTACTGCAGAGTTTAACAAAGAATATGAAAGTGCTCTTAAAAAACAATTAGCAGATTTTTTGAAGCCGGGGAATATCGTATATCCTGAATTTAAAGGATACGACTTAGTTGATTTCACCCCAAATAAACAAGTAGATTCTGCTGATATTGTAGCTTTGCGTAAAGATATTTTTGAGACTGTTGCAACAACATTTAAAATGCCATCTGTTATGTTTTCAGGGAATATAACTAATATAAAAGATGTAATTACTTCATTCATTACATTCGGGGTCGATCCGTTTGCTGAAATGATCACTGAAGAGTTAACACGCAAAACGAACACATATACGTTGTGGAAAAGCGGCTCGTATGTAAAAGTTGATACATCAAAAATTGAACATATAGATATATTCTCTGCAGCTGAAAAAATTGATAAACTTATTGCTTGTGGTGTTTATTCTATTGATGAATTACGTGAAAAGCTAAATGAGAATAAATTAAATACAGTATTCGGCCAGAAACATTTTATCACTAAAAATTATATTGAATTAGAACAGGCTTTGAAAGGGGGTGATCAAAATTGAACAAAAATAAATATTATATGATGTCAACGACTGAAACATCTGCAGATATTGCTATTTATGGCGATATAACATCTTGGCCGTGGCTTGAAAGCGATGTAAGTTCTTACAATTTATCTCAAAAAATAGCAGCACTATCAGAAAATATTGTAAACATTAATATTTTCATAAATTCGTATGGCGGCGAAGTGGGAGAAGGCCTAGCAATCGCTAGTTTGCTTAAAAGGCATAATGCACATGTGACAACTTATTGCGACGGATTTGCCGCATCGATTGCATCAGTTATTTTCGCAGCCGGCGATGAAAGAATTATGTCAAATGCAAGCCTTATCTTTATACACAATGCCGAAATGCCTCCAATGAGAGGAAATGCCAAAGAACTAAGAAAAACGGCAGATGATTTGGACACAATCACTGAAGCATCAATTAAGGCATATATGGAAATCGTCAATATTTCAGAAGATGAACTGAAAGCATTAATGGATGAAGAAAAATGGCTAACCAGCGAAAACGCGTTAAAGATTGGATTTGCAACAGCAATAACAAATTATTCAACTCAAAAAGCGACAGCAAGTGTTACAGATAAAATAAAACAAATACTATTAAAAAGTAATATTAAACAGAAAGAAGATCCTCAAGAAAATAAAAATGAGGAGAAAAAAGAAAAGCAAGAAGAGCTTGAAACAGAACAAAAAAATAATAATGAAATAAACATGAAAAAAGCCAAAAAGAAGGCTTTTTTTAATGTTATAAATGGAGGAATAAAATGATTGAAGTGAAAGATAAAAAACTTGATATTAATGAATTATTTGAAGCCATAGATAATAATGACAACGAAAAAGCAAAAGAAATATGGGGAAAACAAATTGAGCAAATTGCTGAAAATGCAAAAGAGAAAACAATAAAAGATATTAAAGAAATTTTAGAAGTTGAAGATGATAAAGTTTTAATGGCCAGAGGTTATAGAATTTTAACATCACAAGAAAAAAACTTCTATAACAAAATGATTGAAACAGTAAAAGCGCCTAATCCGCAACAGGCATTTACAGATCTTATGACATTAGACGGCGGAATGCCAACGACAATTATAGAAGATGTTTATAAAGACTTAAAAGAAGAACATCCTTTACTTGCAGTTATTAATTTTAGGAACGTTCAATATCTTACAAAGTGGTTACTGAATGATCACAGCACTCAAAAAGCTGTTTGGGGGACAATAACCGCAGAAATAACACAGCAAATTGAAAGCGGTTTTAAAATTATAGATGTAAATCAAAAGAAATTGTCTGCTTTTGTGTTTATAGAAAAAGGTGTTGTTGATTTAGGACCCACATTTTTAGACGGATACATACGAGAAATTTTAAAAGACGCTCTTTTTTGCGGGCTTGAATATGGGATCATAAAAGGCACGGGGAATAATGAGCCTATAGGGATGATAAGAGATGTAAGTGAAGGGGTAACAGTAACAGCAAATGTATATCCGTTAAAAGAAAAAATTGAGCTGAACAGTTTTTCTCCTAATGATTATTTGCCTTTGATTTCAGCAATGGCAGTCACGGAGAGCGGTAAAAACCGAAAATTCACTAAGGTAGTATTAATTTGTAATCAAGCAGATTATTTACTTAAAGTAATGCCGGCTATAATGCGCCAAAATTCGCTCGGTGAATATGTGAAAACTGTTCCGTATCCAACTGATTTCATAATTTCTAATGAATTAGAAACAGGCGATGCTGTTCTTGCTTTGCCGGATGAGTATTTTATGGGTATTGGTGGTTCAAAAGATGGCGTTATCGAATATGATGACAGTTATAAATTTCTCGAAGATGTGAGGACATATAAAATTAGACAGTATTCTTTTGGAAAAATGTTCGACAATACTACATCACTGTATCTTGATATTTCTGGGTTAATCGCAGCATATTTACCTGTAGAAATTAAAAATTATTCCGATCAAACGGATATTACAGTGTTGGCGTTTGATAACAATGGGGCAACTGGAACGATTATGTCACTGTTATCAATAGATGGTTCTGAAATAATACTTCCGAACGATTTGGGCATGACGCCGCCGGCTGCTGCTGAAGGCAAAGAAAATATATTTAAAGAATGGAATACTACAGCGGCAGGTGATGGAACGACATACAGCGCAGGCGATAGAATTAATATTGAGGCTGACACTGTTTTATATGCTGTATGGGAAGAAGTTGACGCTGCATAAAGAAATGAGGTGATACTTTGAATCTTGGAAGTATCAAGGACGAGCTAAAAGGCATTTTAAGTATTACATGGTTGGATGAAGTAACGGAAACAAGACTAACTAATCTTATTAACAATGCAGCACCCACTTTGAATTTTAAAGTGGGTGCTGAGCTGGATTATGATGTGCCCGGACAAGAAAGGGGACTATTATTAAATTATTGCATGTATGCATGGAATAATTGTATCAATGATTTTAGTGATAATTATGCTAATGATATTATGCAGCTGAGAATTAAATATGAAGTAGAGCAATATAATCAAGAGCTTAATGAGGTGCTGAATGAATAAAATTCATAATAATTTTGGCGATGGCGTGGTATGTGTATATAAAGAAAAAGAAAAAATCTCCTCGTTCGGAGCTGCCAAAAACATAAAAAATATTGATGAGTTAACATTCATTGTGAAATTAAATTATGAAGAATTATCATTCAGAGAGCAAGATTTAGAATATGCCAAAATCAACGGAAGACGGGCGACTTTGAAAATTAAAACACCTAATTATAAAGACATTGAAAAATCTTACAAGGCGCTCATAGGAGATATATTGTATGACATTTATTATACAGACAGTAACAAGAAAAAAGATGAACGTTTTTTTCATTTAGAAAGGATGTTTAAAATTGCTAAATAACATAAAGAATGCTCTTGAAGAGGCGTTTAATTTGCCTGTTCATTATGGGGATTTACCGTTCGATCCAAGCGAAAAAGAAATATCATGGGACTTTATTGTGTTTGCAAGAGATGAATCGGGGATGTCAGGGACAAGCAATATTGATTGTTCGAGAAGTTATGATGTTGCCATCGTTTGCGAAAATTATATACCAGAAGATTATGATATCAAATTAATTAAAACAATGAAATCAATCGGGTTGAGACCAACAAAAGATCCCGGAGGATATTCATACACAAAAAAACCAAATACAGATATCATAATTGAAATATATTCAAAGGGATTTGTACGAGCATATAAAGGATGTGATATTTTTGAGTAAAATAAAATTAGCGCAAAAACATGAAGATGTCAGTAAACTACAAAAAATGATCATATCCTACGGGGAGGGTGCGGAAACGGAATTAAATGAATACATTCATAATGAAGGCAGAGATGAATTAGTAAGTGGTATAACGCAAGAAATGCCCGTTTCAGATAGAAATAAGAGACATGCAAAATTCAGCATTTGGCATGAAATCAAAAATTATAATTTAGGTGTTGTAATCAGTAATAATAATACCGGAAAAAATACTTCTTTAAGTAAAAACAAAGGCTCGAAAACGAGCTTTTATTATTTGGCGTTTGTTGTAGATGGAACAAAACATATACGTGCAAATGATTTTTTTACTAAAGGGGCAGAAAAAAAATATAGCAAAATAGTTGACGGACTTTTAAAAGCGTTAAATAAAAATTTATAAAAATGAGGTGATTAAATGTACGATAATGTATTTTCAGAATTTGAAGTGACACGGGTAGGAATATTATTTAGTGGTGACAGCGTAAGTAAGTCCATCGGATGCACCGGCTCTCTGGAAGAGAGCATGGAGATAAAAACCATTACTAAAAAGTGTGAAGGGGTAGTTGCAAAAAAAATTGTAAAGGGTACGGGAAATGGGAATTTAAGTTTGTCAGCACATATAAATTATGAAGTGTTTGCTAAAACTTACGGAATGAATGTTTCAGGTTTGAACACCGGAGTCCGTGCATACGGGACAAACAGCAAACACGAAAAATTTATTTTAACATGCCTTGTAAAAGATGAGGATGGGAACGAAAAATTAAAAGTATATCCGAACGCTGTCGCAAGTGAAGGATATGTAAGAAAAATCGAAAACGGTTCTGAGGAAGTTGCAGAACTGACACAAGCGTATTCTGTCAGCCCTGACGATTTAGGGAATTGCATGTACGAAATACCGTTGGAAGAAATATCTGAAGCTGAACGAGCAACATACAAAGAATCTTGGCTCACTGCATGGGATCCGTCACTTGTGACAAGTGCAGTATCTTCATATACGGTTACTTTCGACCCAGATAATGAAGATGATATATTTGCACAGACTGTACAAAGTGGAAGTTTAGCTATAAGGCCGGTGAATCCCCTAAAAGACGGATATGTATTCTCGCATTGGGCTCTAAGTGAGGCAGAATATGACTTCTATACGGCTGTTACAGCCGATATAACTCTTACTGCGCAATATACGCCATCGACTTAAAATGCTATTTATAACAGCTTTTTTTAATGAAAAAAGAAGGGAGTATTTAAAGTGAAAGTGAAAATAGTTAAAGATTTTAAGGATAAAGATACCGGCAGGCTATACAAAGCCGGTCACACAGTAGATTTTAGGAAGAATAGAATAAAAGAAATAGAAGCTTCTCAGGCAAAGCGTGGCTACAATTTGATTGAAACTGTCAAAGAGGACAAAAAAGAGGATAAAAATGAATAACACATTTATTGATTTTGTTCTCTCAAATGGCGAAGAGGTAAAGCTTACATATTATTTCAGAGCTTTAGATGTTGTATTTTCAAAAGAAGAATCGGATGGGTTAAAAGAAGCTTGGCTTAATGCTGCTGTCAAAGGAACGAATCACACAATGGATGTTGTCAAATCTCTCTATGTAGCGTATTTATGCGGGCAAGCAGAACAAATAGGCGGTATATGCTCTTTAAGAAAGGATATATATACTTTAGATCAGTTCATGGATTTGCTTTCGCAAGATATACACTATATCCATCAAACATTCGTTCAACTGATCAAACCAAAAAAAAAGCCGGATTTAAAGAAGCTTTCAGGGCAAGAACAGGAAGAATAAAAAATACTATTCGGCTTCCTAAATTTAATCTAACAGAAATAGAAGATTTTTTTGTATATTACGTAATGATAATCGGTATTTCAGAAAATTTGTTTTGGAATGCTGATTATCATTTTTTACAGACAGTAGTCGAGAACAAACAGGCTTTCGAAAATTATATGACATTTAAAAGGCAAAAAGAAGCAGAAAGGAGGCGTTGATTTTGGCACGCAAAACAAGCGTTCAAATTGAATTCGAAGCGAATATAACGCAGTTTAATACAGGCATAAAACAAATGAATGCTGAGATCAACACACAGACAAAAGCACTCAAACTCAATTCTGCTCAGTTAGTTGACAACGAAGATAATGTGGAATTATTATCCCAACGGCAAGACATACTTCAAAAAGAGCTCGAAGCATCTAATCAAAAAATTGAATTAACAGAAAAATCATTGCAAGAGGCGAAAGATACGCTCGGCGAAAATTCTAAAGAATATCAGATATGGTCAAATAGAGTAATTGACGCAAAAACACAGCAGCAAAAAATACAAAATGAACTTGAAAAAACCAGTCAGCAAATACTGCAAAATACAACAATGACCAGTGAATATGAGATAGAAATAAGAAATGCTGATAATGAACTGAAATCTCTGTCTGATGAATTAGAATTAAATTCACTTAAATTAAAAACAAATAAGAATGACGTTAACCTACTGACTGAAAGGCAAGACATACTCCACAAAGAGCTTGAACTTTCAACTGAAAAAGTAGATTTATTGAATAAGGTACTTGAAGACAGCGAAGACGAACTTGGTAAAAATTCAAATGAGTATAAAGAACTTGAACAACAGTTAAAAGATGCTGAAAAAGAGCAGCAAAATATAAAAAATGATATTGCGGAAACAACAAGCACCCTAAAAGAAAATAGGACAGTTCTCGGTCTTACGGCCAAAAAGTGGGATGAAACAGGCAGCAGAATAGAAAATACAGGAAAAAAGCTTTCAATTTTGAGTGCTGGCGTTGCTACGTTGGCAGTCGGAGCCGGAAAAAGCGCATCTGATTTTGAAAGTGCTTTTGCGGGGGTTAGAAAGACTGTAGATGCGACCGAGCAAGAATATAAGCAATTATCTGATGCGGCACTCAATACAAGCCTTGTCAAACCAATTGATGCTGCTGATGTGGCGTTGATTATGGAGCTTGGTGGTCAGTTGGGTGTTGCTAAGGATGAACTGGAAGAATTTGCAAATGTTGTTGCGGACTTATCTGTATCAACGGATCTGACAGATGTAGAAAATGCAAGCCAAGTAATCGCACAATTTGCCAATGTGACGAATATGTCTATGGATGATGTGGATAAATTTGCGTCTACTATTGTTGATTTAGGAAACAATTCAGCCACGACTGAAAGCAAAATTCTTGAAATGGCACAGAGAATTGCAGGGGCAGGAACGCAGTCGGGCCTATCGCAAAGCGACATTCTGGCTTTGGCAGCAAGCCTTTCATCGGTCGGCATTGAAGCCGAATCGGGCGGCACTTCAATATCTGCAGTCATGGCAAGAATTGATAAAGACGTTGCCAAAAATAGCAAAACATTAAAAACGTGGGCAAACCTTACCGGACAATCAGTTGATGAATTCAGAAAAGCTTGGGAAGAAGACGCAATAGGGACTCTCCAGAAAGTCTTTGTGGGCATGAGCGATGCGACAAAGGGCGGAGATAATCTCAATCTAATCTTAGATGAGCTTGGCGTGACTTCTCTCAGGCAAAGCGACATGATGAAGAGAATGGCAAACGCAAGTGAAATTTTAGGCGAGAGCATTGATACAGCAAGCGGAGCATGGGAAGAAAATACTGCACTGACGGAAGAAGCACGCAAAAGATACGAAACAACAGAAAGCCAAATTCACATGCTCAAAAATGAAGTCATTAAATTAGCAATTGAATTTGGTGAAGAGTTACTTCCAATAGCCAAAGATGTCGTATCAAATGCGAAAGAATTAATAGAAAAGTTTTCGAATTTAGATGATCAGCAAAAAAGAAATATTATCAGGATAGCCGGGCTTGTTATTGTAGCGGGGCCGTTACTTACTATTGTAGGAAAATTAACAAGGGGTGTAGGTTCGCTGATTGGTTTTGGCGCAAAATTAACAGGGACACTTGCAGGGACAACGAGTGCAGCAGCAGGTGTAACTACAGCATCAGCGACAGCAACAGGCGCAATTAGCGGACTTGGGGCCACGATTGCCGGTGCCGCAAGCACTATTATTCCCGCAGGTCTGCTTGTAGCGGGAGCAGCTGTCATCATTAAAGAAGCATATGATGAAATGAGTGCAGATTGTGTTGAAGATATAGATGTGTTGGCTGATAAGGTCGAAGGTATGCCGGGCGTATATGATGAAATGGGAAATGCGATGTTTGCTACAACTGAAACAATCAGTGATGCCACGAAAGAGGCGGTAGGCGCATATTTAGATCTCGATCAAGAAGCGCGCTCTTCACTACTTAATTTATATTCGGCACAGACAGTAATAACGGATGAAATTAAAAAAGATATGACAACAAAAACAAACGACATGGCAGCTCAAGTTATTGCCGGATATGAAAATCAAAAAACGGAAGCTTTAAATAAAACTCAAGAAATGCTTAACCAAGTCGGGAATTTGACAGATGAAGAACAACAAAAAATCTTAGAAAAAGAAGCAGAATATTATAATAATAAAATTAGCAATGTTGAAACTGCTCAAAATACAATAGACGATATATATAAAAAAGCTTCAGATGAACATAGAAGCTTGACATCTGAAGAATATGCCACAATTACAACGATTCAAAACAGTATGCAAACAAATGCGATACGTGCCTTATCTACTCAGGAATCTGAAGCAAACCTTATTCTTGAAAGAATGAAAGTAAGTAATACAAGAGTGACAGCAGAGATTGCATCTGAAAACATTAAAAAATTTAATGAGCAAAGAGATGCGGCTATCGATGCTGCGAATCAACAGTATTTAGATACGGTAGAATGGGCGAGAGTTCAGAGAGATGAATTAGGAACAATCACCGATGAGCAGTATGACAAAATTGTTGAAACGGCAGAGCAGCAAAGAGATGATACAGTCGCAGCTGCAGAAGATACTCGTGATAGCGCAGTTGAGACAATGATGGATATGAATACTGATTTAGAAGATGAAGTGGATACTTCAACAGGAGAAATCAAAAGCAAATGGCAACAGTTGAAAGATAAGTGGGCAAAATGGAAACCTGATGTGAAAAGCTTTGAAGGAAATGTGACGCTTAAAGCTGCGGCATGGTCGGGCTATTTAGTGCAAACTACAGGGCATGCGGAAGGCGGCCTTGCTGTAAAACCGCACATGGCCATGATAGCAGAGGGCGGAGAATCTGAAGCTATTATTCCACTCAGTAAATTTCCATCTATCATGTCAAATATCCTGAAAGAGAACCAAGTGGACTTTTCAAAAAATTACGCATCGCAAATAAATGATAATATACATAATGCCGCAAGCGATGCATTGAATAATGCGTATACTTCAAATATTGATAGATTAATAAATGCTGTGCATGCATTAGCGAACAGAGATATCCATCTTGATATAAATGGGGAAACATTTATAAAAGCAACTGCAAAAGATATGGACAATGTAAACGGAAGCAGAATTGCGTTGATTGAAAGGGGACTTGCTTTTTGATTAATCAATTAAGAATTAACGGGAAATCTTTATATAGCGATTTTGGGTTATATATTAAAAATAGAAATATATCGTCTCCGGCGATCAGGCAAATTAAAGAAACAATTCCTTATAAAAGCGGTGCATATGATTTTACTTATTTAAATGGAGAAGCGGCTTATGATGAAAGACTTCTTACATATATTATTGATATTGCTGAAGACAATCCCATATTAATGAGAGAATTAAAAAGCGATATAGAAGTGTGGTTATATGCTGCAGTTGATACTAATATTTATGACGATACGGATCCTGATTATTATTATCATGGCAGCATTAATACACTCGCATGGGCAGAGGAAGATTCGCAAGGCGAATTGACAATTACATTTGCGGTTTACCCATTCAGGTATGCAAGAACAGAAACAGTGCTAAATTACTCGGTTGCAACTTCTCAAACAATCAATTTTGATAATAACAGCAGTCATAAAATAATACCTGTTGTGACAGTGGACGCTCCAATAACAATAACGATAGGAGAGACAATATTATCAGTCGCGGCAGGTACATATGAGAATAACGAGAATTTTATTCTTGGCGTCGGAACAAATGAATGGTTAATCGAAGGTGATGCTAATATTATAATTCGTTACAGGGTAGAGGTGTTGTGATGTTTAGAGTAACAATAACAAATGATGAAATTGACACTGTTATTCATAATAAAATACAAAAATTAAAAGGCGCAACTATCACGCAAGCTATCAATGTAATTGATAGTTTTTCTTTTAATATTTTGCCAAATATGGCCGGATATGATAATTTGTATCAACTAAAAACGAAAATAAAAGTATTCAACAATCCCAAAAACAGAACTGAATTTTTGGGACGGATTTTAAAGCCGATTCCTGTGATGGATTCGACAGGTTTAGTATATAAAAATGTTATTTGCGAAAGCGTTTTAGGCTATTTATGTGATAGCATACAGCCATTTGTAGAAATGGAAGAATACACGGTTGAGGAATTTTTAAATTTATTACTTACAAATCATAATTTGATGGTTGAAGATGAAAAAAAGATTTTTCCTGGAACGGTTGAATTGACGGATACGATATATAGAAATTTAAACTATCAAACAACTTGGCAAGCGATACAAGAAAAATTACTGACAGATGATTTAGATGGTGAACTTCGGATAAGAGAAGGGGAAGACGGATTATTATATTTAGATTTATTGAATGAAATTGGCGCCACGACTTCTACAACAATTGAGCTTGCCAAAAACATGCAATCTATGTCAAATGAGCCTGATATATCGTCTATCGTAACTCGGCTTATTCCTTTAGGAGCGAAAGCTGAAGGAGCTGAAAACAGATTGACTATAGAGGCCGTGAATGATGGGAAAATTTATATTGATGTCCCCGATCTGTTTGATATTTACGGAATAATATGTAAAACAGTCATGTGGGATGACGTCACAATTGATGCAAATCTAAAAACAAAAGCGCAAAATTGGCTTATTGATAATAACAGAATAAAAGAAAAAACGCTTCTTACTGCACTTGATTTATCTTATATTGGAAAAGAAATCAATGATTTTGCTGTCGGCAACAGATACATAATTAAAAACTCGTTATTAAATTTTAGCGACACAAGAAGAATCACAAGAAAAACAATAAGTCTTTCAAATGTGTATAAATCCACAATTGAATTAGGGGACGCACTTACTCTTCAGAGTGATTACGAAATTAGAAATAAAAGAAATATTGATAATACAGAACAGAATATAAGCATTATACAAACAAACATTGAAAATATAGAAAACAGGATTGATGAAGTAAATAATGAAATGACTGAGCAATATACAACGATTATGCAGAACAACGAAGAAATTTTATTTACTGCATTGCAAAATTATTTAAGAACGTCGGATTTTGAGAGTTTTCAGGAAGAATTAAGTACGCAATTATCAATTTCGGCAGATGAGGTGCAGATATCATTTAGTACTCTTCAGACCGCAATAAGCAGCTTGGGCGGAGATGTAAACTCTCAATTCAGTGAATTGCATCAATATATAAGATTCGTTAGCGGGAAAATAATTCTTGGAGAAATAAATAGTCCTTATTCATGCAGGATATCGAATATAGCTATGGAATTTATTGACAACAATGTTGTTGTTTCATATTTTTCGAACGGGAAGATGTTTATTAAGAAAGGAGAGATTATTGAGACATTAACATTTAACGAAAAGTGGGAAATTGGTATAGATAGTGTTGGCGGGCTTTACATCAAATGGGTAGGTGGTGAATAATATCAATGAATATAGGCACATGGTATAGTTATACAGGAACGGCATATACAGGTAGCGGCGCAGTATCAAGTCTTTATGAATTTGGCATTGAGGTAAGATTAAACAGCCAAAATATTGAAAATAATACTTCAAATATTGATGTGCGTACCTGGGCAAGAAGAAAAACTTCATATTATAATGCTTCTCGTGAGCTTGGAAGCGGCGCATATAGTTATATTACAATCGCCGGCGTAAAAAAAGGATTATCGGAAGTACATTTCGACTTTAGAAACACGACTTCTAAAATTTATTTTACTACTCAGAATTTTACAATATCGCATAATGCGGACGGAACTAAGACTATTTCGATTTTTGGAGAATTTTATTCGGATGATACATCTGAAATCGGTGGCGGAGAAATAACCCAAAGTGTGGCATTAAATACTATTCCGAGAGCTACAACGCCATCATTATCAGCGTCATCATGTATATTGGGAAACAGTATATCAATAACGCTTAATAGAGCATCTTCATCATTTGATCATAAAATAAGGTATTCTTTTGGCAGTTTGACAAATCAAACGAGTGGCTTATCAGCGTATAATGATGTAGCAACGTCTGCAACATTTACGCCGCCATTAAGTCTTGCGAATCAAATCCCGAATGCATCAAGCGGACCATGTACGATAAAAGTCGAAACATATAGCGGATCGACATTAGTGGGTACAAAAACTACTACATTGACATTAAATGTGCCAACATCAATTAAACCTACTATTAATAATATTTCTGTTTCTGAGGGAACTTCAGGAATTGAGACACAAATAGAGGCATTTGTACAAAATAAGTCTACATTCAATATAAGCGTGAATGCTACCGGTGCATATGGTTCAACAATATCTAATTACAGAACAGTGATCAATGGATTTGCGTATTCAGGGCAAACTTTTACGAGTGGGATTATTACAATTAGCGGAACGGTCAATATTACAACGACTGTTACTGATACACGAGGCAGGACAGAAACTTTGACAGAAACAGTAGAAGTCGCAGAATACATTTCGCCGACAATAACAAATGCAACTATTCAAAGATGTGATGCCGATGGGACTATTAATCAATTCGGTTTGTATACAAAAGTTATTATACAAGCTGAAATTACAAGTTTATCAAGTAAAAACGCAAAATCATTTTTATTGAAATATAAAAAGAAGATTGAATCATCGTATACAGAATTAACATTAGATAATAGCAGTTACTCATTTGATAATTCATCTTCGCCGATTATGCTATCGGATGTAGATATCAATGCTTCATATAATTTTATCGTGACTGCAACTGATTTTTTTTCGACTGCTGAATTGCCAATATTATTAGGTAGTGCGGGATATCCCTTTTATATTAAGCCAAACGGAAAAGGTGCGGCATTCGGGAAAGTAGCTGAATATGAGGATCTACTGGATATTAATTGGAACTTGAAATGTAAAGAAATTAGGGCGCTAAATAATATTTACGCAAACGACGGCGAAAAAGTATTTTCAGAAGCTGTTTTGTACGATGACGGGGCGGGAACAACGGGATTAGTTACACTTTCAGAAACAGCAGCAAATTTTGATTATATAGAGATATTTTATAAATCAAATGACAGTGTATTTTCAAGTGTGAGAGTTTATTCTCCAAACGGAAAGGCCGTTAACTTGCTGAATGTTTATCAAAATGCAATATATACATACATAAAAAGTGAAGACATTTCGATAAGTGGAGCGTCTATTACGAGAGGTATGCAAAAGGTAACGAGGCTTACGAGCGATCCAGTCATAACCAAATATGACTTGTCGTGGGCATATATTATGAAGGTAGTAGGATGCAGATAATGAACGACAAAGAAAAAGAAATTCTAATTGATGAATTAATGAAACTTAAAGGCTGGTTTACTTGGTATGACAGGCAGTGTAACGAATATAGACGCTGCCTTGACTTAGGCATAGAGTATGATGAAGATATAATGGCTTTACATCAAGAGGCGGAAATGAAGGCAGCAAGAATAAATGAGATAAGGACGGAATTACAAACATGAGACAAGATTTAGTATTTGAAATAGTGAGAGGTGCAAGCTGTACTTTTCCGTTCGAAATTATTGAGGCTGAAACAGATTTACCTCCTCAATTTGAGAATATCGATGAAATTCTTTTTGTCGTCAAACAAGGCTTGGATGAAGGTTCTTCCGAACTAATTAAAAAGGAAGGGACAGTTACAGAGGGTATAATTTATTTTGAATTAGATCCCATTGATACCGAAGAATTAGAGTATGGTACTTATTTTTATGGGATTACTTTCGTTCGAGGAGAAATAAAAGAACCTATTTTATATGACGAATTGTTCATGGTAAAGAAAGGAATCATTGCGGAAAATGAGTGATGCATACAATGTTGTGTTGGCTAAAAAAGAATACAAGATTTCGGTTCCATTTGTCGGCAAAACCGGACTAAACGCCTATCAATTGGCTGTTGCCAATGGTTTCGAGGGTACAGTTCAAGAATGGTTGGAAAGTTTAACCGGACCGCAGGGGCCTATTGGACCTGTAGGACCGCAAGGCATAGACGGGTCTTCGGCATATGACATAGCAGTTGCCAATGGTTTTGAAGGCACGGAGGAAGAATGGCTAAATTTTCTCAATGGTAGCAGTTGGAAAAATGATATCGCTGCCGCAATTGCTACCAAAGGTATACTGGCAACAGGCGGAGATACAAAAGAGCAGTTTATTAACAATATAGATCTAATAATAGAAAATGGTATAAGATTTAATGCGTTGAATGAAAGTGGAATGCCGACAGATATTACTTTATTCGGAAGTGTATTTCCAACATATTTATTAAGGAATCCGAGTTATATAGGACCATACGTAAATGTAATTACATGCGTTTTTGCAAATGATAATGTACAAATTATAACGACAGAGATGTTTTACGGGTGCATAGCACTTGAAAATATAAACATACCGGATACGGTAGAACAAATTCTTCAAGGTGCGTTTTATGCCTGTAGAGCGCTTCTGTTAACAAGTTTACCATCCAGCTTAACATACATTGGCTCTTCTGCTTTTACCAACTGTTACGCAGTCAATTTTGCGGAGGTTCCAATAGGGGTTACCACTTTGAACGACGGTTGTTTTTGGGGGTGTACAGCACTTGAAAATGTAAATATACCTGGAGCCACAGAAATAAGATACAATGCTTTCAGAAATTGTTCTGGATTACAAAGTGTAGTTGTAGGAAGTCCAGGGCACCCAGTTAGTCAAATAAGACTGGAAGCGTTTTACAACTGTCTAAATCTTTTAAATATTACGATATATACTGTCGGTGGTGAACCGTTGCCGGACTCTCCGTGGGGAGCGACAAATGCAGAAATAACTTATTTGGAGGCTTAGTTTTAATATGATTATTAAAGATTACTATCAATATGCCGGCGAAAACGGCACTATTGTATCGCAAGTACGCTTGCCAAATACTGATCACATTTTAATAAAAAGGCTTATACCAGACAAAGGTATGCAATTAATTCGAGACGGAACCCGATATTCTGTTTTAGATGTTCCTGAAGGCAAAGAAAATTTATATAGTGAAGTTGAAGAAACACCGGAAGAGACACCATAAAGGTGTTTTTTTATTGCGAGGTGATGTATGGATTTAATAATACAGTTAAGTGCATTTGTTGGGGGGATCGTGGCCATAGCGGCCATCGTCTTTAAGGGCATGAAATCAAACACGAAAGACTTTAAAAATGAGCTGCAGGATATCAAGGATTCTATCGACAATCTAAATTACGAGAGTTGCAAAACTGAATTAACGAATTTTCTTTCCGAATTAGAAAACGGAATTGAGAAAAGCGCAATTCAGATACAGCGGGCATGTGAAATATATGACAGATACATGAAGTTAAACGGAAATTCTTATATCCGTGAAAAATGGGAAAGTTTAAAAAACAAAATGTAAAGCCGAAAGGCTTATTTTTTTATGAGGTGAAAAATGAAAAAAACAATCAAATTTTTTAAAAAATGGTGGTGGGCAATTTTAATAGCTATTATGGCAATTGCGGGGACAATTATTGCATTTCTTTATAATGCTGATGATAAAACAATACTTTCAATAAAATTAGCTTGGGCGCTCATAATAGTTGTTGGAGCATATACTGTTATTGGAAGTACGAATGCATATTTAGATAATACTTTCGATGTGGAAATATTCAAAAAGGGCATTATTAAGGGTTTTATTATAGCAATTAGTTTGTTCGCATTATATGTAGTAGGCATTTTAATTACAAATAATGTACAAGTATTTTATAATGGCCAGGCAGTGAATATAGATGACATTGTTTTAGTGATAATAAAAGCTGCGATTGGGTTGTTTGTAATTAAAATAATAGCTCAAATAACGTCTATGATCGGAATAAATATAAAAGTTACAAACACTGATCAAACAGAAGAAAAAGTAATAGAGGAAGGTGAGTAATAATGTCATCAGTCAAACAAAGACAATTAAATTTAAAGCATTGTGGATACTATTATGTAGGGAAAATCGACAATGATGAAGGACCATTAACAAGACTTGCATATGGGGCATTTCAAGAAGATCAAAAGCTTAAAATCGATAAAGTATATGGGCCAAAAACTGAAGAAGCTCTTGTTGAATGGGTGAAAGATATACAAAGAGCTCTTATTAAAGCAGGGTTCAAACTTCCGAAATATGGCGCCGATGGACAAGTCGGAGACGAAACGATTAAAGCTATTAAAACGTTCCAAAAAGCCAATGGTCTTAAAGTCGACGGCATCATCGGAGATTATACTTTTGCAAAGCTTGAAAAATATATGGAAGATTTACAAGATGAAGATGGAAAGGTTGATTGGGGCAAGAGCAGGTATTTTAAAAAGAAAGAATTTAAATGCCCGTGTGGGCATTGCAATGGATATCCGGCTGAGGTTAAGCCTAAATTATTAAACTTAATCGAAGATGCAAGAGAGCATTTCAATCTTCCAATCCACATCACAAGTGGACTTCGTTGTGCATATCAAAATAAATTAGTAGGTGGAATAAAGAACAGCAAGCATCAATACGGAAAAGCAGCGGACTGCTCGCTGGATTTAAAGAGTGATAATGACTTAAAATTATATAAATTCTTCAAATCTCACAAAGATACGAGTTATACATACACCGGCTTTGGGGCCGTTCATGTGGATGTGAAATAAATTAAGTTATAAATAAGTATAAAAGAGCGGTTTTGGCCGCTCTTTTTTTATTGCTTAAAATCATCATGATACAATAATAGACAACTACATAATAGTTGGCTACAAAATTTTATTAGGTCGAAAGTTTTATATCCTTATATTTTGGTGCCGTACATGTAGATGTGAAATAATGAGCTTGTAAGGATTTCTCACAAGTTCAACTATTAGGTTATTCCTAAAAGTTCAACAATCCGGTAATTCCAGATAGTTCAAAAGATGGGTTAGCGCCCCTCTTTTTATTGTCTATAAATAAAACGATACTCAGTACAGTTTTTATTTTCCGTTTTATTATGTTATAATACAAATACAAAATATAATAATATAGGAGTGAAAAAATGAATATAAAATGCCCTATTTGTAACGCAGAATTAAACAACGAATTACCAGTTGCGAATTTCACGGCAAAACGACTGGATTGCAGCAATTGTGGAGTATTTCTTGTTAGCAATAATCTTTATTTAGAGAATGATTTGACAGAAACAAGTAAAATACACATTAAAACTATATTGAACAATAAAAAAGATAAGTTAGAAGACTTGAGAAAACAGGGTATATATCCTTATTTTTTATCCGCCCGTAGAGACTGGGATATGGTACAAGAGGCAAAAATTCAAAATGAAATGATAAATAGTAAATATTATTTTTTTATATTAAAATAAAGAAATATTGTCTTTGCTTTTCTAAAGAACGATTTAATACCGCTCTTTTTTTATTGCCCGTAATAGTTATAATAATTACAAAAAATGAACATTGAAAGATACAATATGCGAACAATAAATACTATTTATAAAATAATTGTACAAACTGTTGACAATATAATCTTATTGTGTTATATTAATTTGTAGAGGAAATAAATGGAAAAAAAGGAAGGTATTATAATGGCTACTGAATTCGGAAAGCTTCTCAGAAAGATAAGAATTGATCGTGATGAGATTCTAAAAGATATGGCTGAGAATTTAAAAGTATCATCTTCATATTTATCTGCTATAGAAGTCGGAAAACGACAAGTTCCTGATACATTAATCCGAGAATTACAAGCTTACTATTCATTAGATGGAAATACAGTAAAATTGTTGGAAAACGCCATTAAAGAAGATAAGAAAAATATTAAAGTAGATCTTGGTGGTATGGAATCAGACAAGCGCGATTTAGCGTTAGTGTTTGCAAGAAAATTTAAAGATCTTGATAAGGACACAACAAAAAATATTTTAAGGATACTTGAAGGAGAAAGTTAATATTGAGCGACTACATTGCAAAACCTTTATCTCGGGTAGAAATACGAAGAGTGGCATTAATTTTTAAAAAATATTTTGGATACGAAAATAAGCTATATTTCCCTGTTGAAGAAGTCATTGAAAAAATGCAAGATGAATTTTCAGAATATGGATTCAATTTTGAAATAGTCGAAGATAAATATTTTGCAAATTCTGTACAAGGTGATACTGATGTAATGAATCACTATATCAGAATAAAAGAAAGCGTTTATGATAACGCATGCAAAGGAGATGGAACTGCTCGCTTTTCTATCGCTCATGAAATGGGACACTATGTTCTTATGTGTTTAGCAGAAGTTGGGTTTCAGCGTAATTTAATAAAAAGACCAGTTGAGGCATACGAAGATCCTGAGTGGCAAGCTAATTGCTTTGCAGGCGAGCTTCTTATGCCTTATACTTTTATACAAGATATGTCTGTTATAGAAATTATGGGCAAGTGTAATGTATCGTATACAGCAGCAAATTATCAAAAAAATCATATTCAATTAGAAAAAAATAGTGACTCTACCACAGTCACCATTTTAGATAGGAAATACGACGGTTGAATCCGTAACATACCTCTATATTGTACATATGTATGTTAACACAAATTTTTCTTCCCGTCAAGAAAATTGTGCTCCGTCAGAATAGGAGAAGAGAAATATGTGGTACAAAGAAACATATGATGTCACATACATTTATCGGGCAAGCATAACAATTAACGGTGTGACATACTATGCAAAGGATTATGGGAAAAAAGCATTCAAAATTCCCATAAAAAAATAATAAAAGAGAGGTTGATACCTCTCTTTTTTGCTAAAAACCTTTAAAAAACAAGGCTTCAAAATCAATTTTAAGCGTTTTTTATTTGTTATTCATATTTATATATATTAAAAAACGTTATATGAAACCTTCAGAAAATGAAAATTATATAGAGTTTAGTAAAAGAAAAACAATATAATTGTTATATGATTATTTAATGTTAAAATATTACTTAATGTGTTATAATACAAATTATAAAATACTTTATTGGTGTAAATGATGGATGATAGTAATAAAATAGCTTATCTTCAAATGATCCAAAATGTTATTGGAAGAATGTCGTCAGGGTCATTAATAATTAAGGGATTCACCGCAACTGTTTTTTCAGGAATATTAATTATATTATTTTCAAAAAATAATATATGTGAATCAATTTGGTTAATATTACCTATATTTTTTTTCGGAGCGATAGATATCTATTATTTTAAACTTGAAAAAGCATATAGAAAATTATATGAAGAAATATGTCAATCGGATAAATTAATCGATTATTCTTTAAAGATAAATAGATATAAAAATAGTAAAGAACATAAAACAAGAGCATTAGATTGTATCAAAGCGCCATGTATTTGGGCTTTCTATGTTCCAATTGTTATTTTTTTTATATTAATAATTATAATTAAATTTAAAGGAGGAAATTGATATGGCACGACATGTATTTTTTAGTTTTCATTATGAAAAAGACATAAATAGAGCAAATATTGTTCGAAATAGTTGGGTTGTTCCTGGCGTTAAAGAAGCAAATTTTTTTGATCATGCCGAATTTGAAAAACTTAAAAAGATTGGAGAAACAGCAGTTAAAAATTGGATCGATAAACAATTAAAGGGGAGTTCAGTTACAGTTGTTTTAATAGGAGAAGAAACACTCGAAAGAAAATATGTACAGTATGAAATAATGCAGAGCTATGAACGGAACAATGGCATAATAGGTGTACATATAAATAGATTAAAAGATATGAGAACTCAACAATATTGCAATAGAGGGAATACGCGCGCACTAATTGGGTATAAAAATGGAAGATACCTATATTTTGATGAGATAGCAGATGGAATATATGACTATACAAGCTCGTTAAATTCGTATAATGATTTAGGAAGATGGATAGAATTATCAGCAAGAAAACATAATAAATTATAGCAAATTTTTCCCGCCATTTTCCCGCCAAAGTTTTGTAAGGATGTATAAAGTTATGTTGCCATATTTTATAAAAACGTTGAAAAATAAGGGCTAAACGAATGTTTTACAAACTTATATAAAGTTATAAAAAAGCCAAAATTGAACCGAAAGGCCAGGGGTTCGAATCCCTTACGGCGCACCATAAATTTGCAGCCAATAAAATAATAAAAAACCTGATTTTTTTATCAGGTTTTTATATTTTTATATATATAATATATATTGATTATCGTCATATTTATTTATATACTTTAAATACAGTATATTAAAAATTTGAGAGGAGTAGGCTAAATGCAAAATTCGCAGATATATAATGTATATGAGTTTCAAAAAGGCATCACAATTATTGAAGAACAAGGTGTGCGTATGTTTTTATTGTCCGGATCAAAAGGTGATGTATTAGTCGATACGGGGTATGGCGGTGGAGATATAAAGGGGTTTATTGAAAAAAATGCTTCTAAAAACATAAAAGTAGTTATAACCCATGCGGATACTGACCATATTGGAGGAACAGATGCATTTTATGAATTATATCTGAATCCTTCAGAATTCGCTTTTTTCCGTACAAAATGCAAATCAAAAAATATAACGCTTTATCCTTTAGTTGAAAGTGATATATTAGATCTTGGTGATCGCAAATGGGAGATTATCGAAATCCCGGGGCATAGTCCGGGGAGCATTGCACTGTTAGATCGTGAAAATAAAATTTTGATTCCGGGGGATTCGGTGCAAACCGGTCCGATGTATATGTTTGGTGCACATCGTTCAATAGAAGCACTCATTGAAAGTTTAAAAAAGCTCCGCAACATGCAAGAAGCATTTGATATTATCTTACCGTCGCATCATATGCTGCCGATAGATACAGATATTTTTCCTGCGCTGATTACAGGAGCTCAAAAACTATATGAAGGTGATCTTTCAGCAATACCGGTCGATCTTGAGTGGGCAAAACCAAATAGGTATGATTTTAAAAATATAAGTTTTTATTATGATTAAAAACAATAAAATTAAAATCCAATCTGTCAAAGATTGGATTTTTTTGTTTGTTGAAAATATAATATGCTTGACCAAATATGACATAAATAGCTAATACGGTATGTTTTAATACCATATATTGATAGATATAAAATAATTGTATGATTTTATTTTAATGCAAAGGAGTATGATAATAATATAAATTAATAAAATATGACAAAGTCATAATATTAAAATTATTACAGATAATAATAAATAATTATTATATTCAAATATGTACATATTCATTTATTTCAAATTAGTGTTATTAAGGAAAAAGCCTTTTAGATTATCTGTAAATATTCATACGATTTCTACAGTATGAATGAAATTTCCAAAAAAATATAAAAAACATAAAAGTTATGTTAAAAAATAGCCTACTCTTTCAAACTTGGATCGAGTGTTATTTTTATGCGCGAAAATATTTACAAAAACACGAGGGGGTGAAACGAATTGAGAAAAAACCTTAAGTTTTTTTGCATAATGTTCATTATTATTCTTTTAATATCACTTGAACCGTCATCATTTAAAGTGTTTGCAGGCGATTATACATCACCAATAGAAGGTCTTACGATCAATAAAACTGCCACACCCTACGGCACACCCGATGCAGATGGCAGACAAATATTTAAATTAGATATTACATCTACAACAGAATCTAATATTATTGTGACATCCAAACCGTGCGATATCATCTTAGTTTTGGATGATTCTGGAAGCATGGATGACATATTGAGTACGACTGAAAATTACGTGGCTATTACAAATTCGCCTGATACAGATCAGACATATTATGTTCATGTAAATGGGCAATATATGCGGACTACATATCGCAGCAGTGTAAATAGATGGAGATATCGCATAAATAATGTAAATTATTATGTTGCTTGGGATCCGGACGGAGATGATGATGCTGCAGGAAGCAGAAATACTTCAACTCCGACAGCTAAACCTTTTTATAGCATGACAAGTACATCAGTAACAAAATTGCAAGCATTGAAAACTGCGGCAAATGCATTTGTGCAAACGGTGTATACACAGTCGCCAACAAGCAGAATCGCCGTAGTATCTTTTGAATCTGATGCAGAAAATCTTACAGGTGGGCTGGTAAGTGTAGATAGCGGAGACACAATTAATAATGACATCATAAATGCAATTAACAGCCTGAATGGCAATGGAGCGACACATTCAAATGAAGGATTGGGAATGGCGGCAGATATTTTTCAGGCAGATACACAAACCGAGAGAAACAGGGTCGTTATTATGTTCACAGATGGTGAGCCGGGAGATTATGGTTTTGACAACAATGACGGTTCAAGATATGCGGCAGCGGCAATTAATCAAGCGGCCATTATAAAAGGACAGAGAGGTACTTACGTAAACAGTAATGTGACGTTTAATGATTTTCGAGCCGGCACCAGCATAGACTCTCCTCGAACAGCGGTCAATGAACCGGGATGTGGAGCTGTGCAATATTGTATAGGCATCTTTCCGGCTAACGTAGATATTTTAGTACATCGTTATATGGCATGGGCATCAAGTGATAATGACAGTAGCCAGACAGCGACGAGCTCTGATGGCTATGATTATTATTTCACAGCCGATTCTGCAGAAGGTTTAAATAATATATTTCAAAGCATCGCCGAAGAAACAGGGCAGACACTAGAGGATGTAGTGATAAAAGACTACATTGATTCCCGGTTTAATATTGTTGATGAAAACGGCAGTATATTAAATGTGGGAGATACTTTTACAGCAGAAGGTCAGACAGGCACAATTATGCAGGATGCAAATGGAATTTATATTCAATGGAGTCAGGAAAAAATAGAACCCGGCACTATAGAAGATGGTAAGGGTTTTAAGGTAGCTGCATATATAAAACCAAAGGAAGACTTTATAGGAGGAAATGTTATCCCTACAAATATTCCTAATATTTCAGCTATTTATATTGATAACGAAAATATTGGATCGTTTCCAAGTCCGACAGTGAATATACCCTTTAAATTAAATGCAGTTAATATAGAAGACAATATATTTTTAGGTGAAACCATTCCAAGAGATCAAGCTACGGCGCAGAATGATATGATTTCTCAGAATATGAATTATGCTTACCCAAGTAATCTGCTAACTTATCTTTGGGATCCTACCTTTACAACAGGTATCAAGCCCGATAATACAATGTCATTTCATTTAGCCGTTACCGCGAATCCTGTTGATTATATTGATTTTTCGGATAATTCGGTATGGACTCCTCTTAATGATACAACAACCTTAATCGGATATACAAAAAGTACCGGTGAGATTTATTACTTGCCGGTAGGTACGCAGGCGACCCAGATTACGGATTCTGCAAACTATACGGCAAATGTAGAGGACGGAAGCCTGGTTATTACAAAATCGATTGATGGAACTGAAAATCCAGATCAAACATTTTTATTCGAAATTAAACAATACAGCGATATTGATAAAACAGAATTGCTTAAAACTTTCTATGAAACGATCAGAGTATCTGATACTTCAAATAATAAAGTCGTCGTTCATTTATCTAAGGGTTACTATGAGGTCACTGAAAAGAGTGATTGGTCTTGGCAGTACAATCTAACTGGAGCATCCACAGCAAGTGATACCCTTGGCATGAACACTGATGGAACGCGAAATACAGAAAAAAACACAGCACAAGTTTCTTTTAACAATACATCCGAAGAAATAAGGTTCCTGAACAGTATAGATTGGAATTTATACACATTTTCAGGAGGTGAAAGTGATGAATAAAAAAGATGTGGTAAAGGTTATTTTCATTTTTATGATTGCCATACTTGGCACAGTCGGCATCACGTTCGGACTTCTAGCCGATCAGACAGATGTAAAAACAAATATATTTGTACCAGGTGTTCTTACCGCTTCGATTCTTGAAAACGGCAGTATCGCATCAGGGCATGAAAGTGGCTTGGCAATCCATGACAATAATACTGAGAAACAAATTCAAGTGCAGAATGTTTTAAATCCTCATGAAGTAGACGCATATATCCGTGTAGTGCTTGTCCCTGTTTTTAGAGCAGATGAGGGGACACTATCTGCCAATATGTCTCTTGAGCCAAACAGCAATACTATTGAAATCTTGGCGCCGGGAGGAGAAAGCGTGACCTTGGAACTCATCAATGGTTGGCAAGATAACTGGATCTTCAACAACGGATATTTCTATTATAAGTACGTTGTGCCGCCGGGACAAAACACGGCCATTCTGCTTAACAGTATCGCAGTTTCCGATAGTTCGCTTTGGGATATATTTTGTTTGGAAGCTCTTTCCGATGCTGTTCAGTCGGAAGGCACGGCGGCAAGCGAGGCATGGGGCAGTATAGCCAGTCAACTAGAACCTTAGATACGGAGGAATAAGATTGATAAAAAAAATATATAATTTCTTTTCAACAATTTTTCTGATCATGGTAGTCCTAATAGCCGTTGTTCTGGTTCTGCCACATGTATTGGGATTTAAAACATATGCTGTTATCAGCGGAAGCATGGAACCGGCATTACATGTAGGAAGCCTCACATATGTTAAGTCCAGCTTGCCTGAAGAAATTGAAGAAGGAGATATTATTACTTTTTTAATATCGCAGGAATCTTCGCTGGTGGCAACGCACAGAGTTGTGAGTATCAATTTAAATGACAGCTATTTTATAACCAAAGGGGATGCAAACGAAAGTGAAGATGCACCAATACAATTTAATAAACTGATAGGAAAGACATTATTTAGCATTCCCTATTTAGGATATTTAACGGTTTTTTTAAAAACCAAAGAAGGTATTGTATTAACTATTCTTATACTAGCTTTGACAATTCTACTTTCTGTTATCCCTTCAATAATCAAAAGAGAAAAATGTCAAAGTGAGAATAATAGTTAATTACATATATAAAAAATAAAGTAAAAGGAGTTTTTAATGAGAAGAAAAACAATTTTAAAACTGACCTGTATTATAGCAATTACAGCACTTATTACCGGCGTAACATTGGCTTATTTTACAGATGCCACATCTGTAAAAACCAATACTTTCACAGTCAGTGACGGTCTTTCTATTAAACTTGCTGAGCCTACATGGGATAATTTGGACTATGACGGGGATGCAGCTGGCATAACAGAAGATCTGGGGGAAGATTTAGCAGACAATATTGTACCTGGAAGAACAATTCCTAAGGATCCAAGTGTTCTAAACGACAGCGAAAATGATGACGTTTGGGTAGCTATCAAATTAGCATATAGCGGCACAGCAAATTCATTTGCCTTAATTAATGCATTTGCCGATATTAATTTTGATACAGTAGGATGGGAAGCAAAAGATGCGACAAATACGGTATTCTATTATAAAACACAACTGGAACCGGATGACGAAACAACGGATTTGTTTACGCGTGTACTTATTGACACCACTGCAGCAAATGGAGATTTAAAGCCATTTACAATTAATATTAAAGCTTATGCAGTACAAGCCGAAGGCCTCACCTATGCCGACGCAAAAACACAGCTCGATACATTAATGACTACAAGTCCTTGATAAGCGTTGCTTAAGGAATAAAAATTATTCACAGAGAATTGCAGGAATATTTCATTTTTTGACTCAATTCTCTGTGAATATCATCATTTTCGAATTTTAATAAAGAATATGCATAATCAATAGTAGGAGGAAGAAATGAAAAAGAAAGTAAGAATTCTTTCTATTTTGGTAATTGCCGTGACGCTGGCAACAGCGGGTGCCGCAATGGCATGGTTTAGTGACACGGCAGCTCCTGTTACAAATACATTCAATGCAGGCACGGTAGCAATCACCTTAAACGATACTTTGGCGGGAGAAGAGTTTCCGTTAGAAGGAATCAGCAATATAAATCCGGGAGATTATTACGACAAAGAAATTTCTGTTACAAGTACCGGTACCAAAGAAACATATGTAAGGGTAAAGCTTACTTTACTATGGAACCCCAGAGAAGGTTATGAAGGGGAGACGCTTAGCAATGATGTGGTTTCAATGAACATTGATACTGTAAACTGGGTATTGGGTACGGACGGTTGGTATTATTATAAATATATATTGACCTCAACTTCTCCCAATACAACAAATCTCCTTGATGGGCTCACATTTAACGGTCCTTTAATGGATAATAATTATCAAGGCGCAACATTCTCACTTAGCGTTCAAGCTGAAGCTTCACAGGCATCCCATTATGCATTTATTAGTACATGGGGTATCAGTGGACTTCCCGGGAGCTCGCCTGAAGCTGTTATCCCGCAAGCAGGTGTACAGGAGTGGGTGCCAGATAATTGAGAGTTGCTTTGTATGCCATGAGTTTACTTTGTATAAAGGAGGCTAAAATGAAACATAGGTCAAAACCAAGACGGATTTTTTTAGGCATGATAGTCTTAAACCTGCTGCTGATAGTAAGTTTTTTTAACTTTCCTGTATTTGCAGCCGAATTACAAATAATAGGCGGTGAAACCGGGTTAAAGGTAATTGCATCAGACACATTCTTTAACGAACTTAATATCTATCCGGGGGATACCATAGAAGGAAAAGTAACAATAAAAAATACGAATAATACTCCGTTCGAACTATTTTTAACAGCAAACAGAATCGATACACAACCTCCTTTAGGAGAAACAGATCTATACAAGCAATTAGTACTCACGGTTATACTTCGAAATGAAACAATATACAGTGGACATATGTGTGATTTTGCTGATGAAGACGGAATTAGTCTTGGAGTATTCAATGCAGGACAGACGGAAACGATGAAAATTTCGGTATATCTCCCTGGAGAAGAGACCGGAAATGAGTATCAAAATATAAAACATAGCAATCAATGGGTATTTAAAGCAGTCAGTCAAGAATCAGATCTGCCAAAAACAGGAATAAATTCAAACATCGGTGTTCTTACAGTGGTTGGGATTATTCTTATCGCGGTTGGCGCTCTAGGTATTTATAAATATAAACGTTCGGTTTAAAATAATAGGCGGCAGAGAAAAACTACCCCAACATGCTAAAGACTATTATCTTTAGCGATGATGGGTAGTTTTCTATTGATACAAATAGGAGCATAGATGAAAAAAAATAAGTTTTTGGTTCTATCAATAACCGTAATTATGACAGGGGCCGTTTTAATTAGTACGGGCTGTATTATTAATAAAATTATTTTAAATAACAGTAGTAAAGCATTAGAAGAAATGAATAACTTCACGGAAGATATGATAAGCAGAAATCAAGGAATAGATGCTGTTTATGATTATGATGCCATTTCAGACCTTGATTTAGTAAATATTATCAGAAACGCGCAAAATGATCATACAAAATATATTATAGGACAAATTATAATAGAAGATATATCATTAAATTTGCCTATTTTAAAAGGCACAACAAACAGCAATTTATCTGTAGGGGCAGCAACTATGAAAGAAGATCAGCAAATGGGAGAAGGGAATTATGCATTAGCAGGTCACTATAATAAAAATCCCCATGTTTTATTCGGGGGCATAATGAATATAAAAAAAGGGAGTATTATTTTTCTAACGGATAAAAAATTTATTTATGAATATAGAGTATATGACACGTATATTACAAATGATAAGGCAACAGATATGCTTTCGGATGCTAAGTCAATTGAAAAAGGAACCCCTATCATTACATTAATGACATGCTATTATTCGTCAAAAACAGGCAAACGATATTTCGTAGTAGGAGAATATATTACTAAATATCATTATAATGCTGATCTCTTAGATTCATAAGGGCTTCTCAGGGCAGTACATTTTAATCATTTTCTTTTTAAACAGATAGACGATATGATATTATTATATTATCTAATATTAATAGAAAATTATTATAAGGAGATTAAAATGAAATTTTTATGGTGTACTATTCATGTCGAAGATATGGAGCGGTCGTTAAGATTTTACGAAGAGATTGTCGGGCTCAAAGTTGAAAAAAGACTTGCGTCGGGCAGCAATGGAGAGATTGTATTTTTAGGGGATAATCAAACAAAAGTTGAATTGATTTATGATAATACAACCCGGCAAGCGAATAGTTTCAAAGGGATTTCGCTGGGATTTGAAGTTGAATGCCTTGATGACATGATAGAATTTATAAAATTAAATGGAATACAAATTGAAAAAGGTCCTATTCAACCAAATCCGAATGTGAAATTTTTCTTTGTTAAAGATCCAAATGGGCTTCATATACAGTTTGTTGAAAACATTAAATAAAAAAAGCATCTTAGAAGATGCTTTTTTTATTTAAATAGTATTGACATTAACGTTACGTAAAAGTATATGATAATAACATATGGAGGCAGGGCAATATGGAATATACAATCTTAAAGCTGGCGCAATTGGCAAATATAAGTACAAGGACACTTAGATATTATGATGAAATAGGGCTGTTAAAACCATTTAGAATAAACGAAGTCGGATACAGGATCTATGGACAAAAAGAAGTTGACAGATTACAGCAAATTTTATTTTACCGAGAGCTTGATGTTTCACTGAAAGACATTTGCGGCATCTTAGACAGTTTGGAGTTTAACATTTTAGAAACACTATATAAGCATCGAGACGGCCTAGTATCAAAGCGCGAACAAATAGATATACTTATTAAAAATCTTGATAAAACAATCGCAGTATACAAAGGAGAAAAAATAATGAGGGACAAAGAAAAATTTGAAGGATTCAAGCAAAAAATAATTGATGAGAATGAAGCTGCGTATGGCAAAGAAATCAGAGAAAAATATGGCCGTGACGCAGTAGAAATTTCGTATAGTAAATTAAAGAATATGACAAAAGAACAATATGATGAAATGATTAAGCTTGAAAAAGATATTAAACAGAATCTTCACACAGCCTATTTAACAGGCAGTCCCGGCGGAAAGCTGGCACAGCAAGTAGCAAAAATGCACCAACAGTGGATATGTTATTACTACTGGAACGAGTATTCGAAAGAAGCGCATGCCACTTTAGCACAGATGTATGTTGACGATGAAAGGTTTAAGAAATATTACGATGATCCTAAACAGGGAATGACTGAATTTTTACGTGATGCCATAATGATATACACTAAATAATATCAGAAGAATTGATACAACAATGTATACTCATGCATAAGTATGGAAATAGTACTGGTATACAAAAAAGAAAGAAGGTGGTTAAAAACAATTATTTTATAGACTGGCAGTATCGATATGAGGCAGTTTATGCTGCCTCATATTTTATTATATTTATTAAATCCATGTTAAAATTTTTAATAGGTATAAAAAAATATTTAGCAATAAAGTTTGAAAAGGTTTAATGTGTTTATTTTCTTTGTAGAAAAGTTAAATTTATGTTAAAATATTGACAAAATATAAAATAATGGAGAACGTATGACAATATCATTTTCAGAGTTTATATCGCAGCTGATAAGTAATCCCGCATTGCTTATTACCGTAATACTCACATTAGGTGTTATTTTGGTAAATGGCTGGACTGATGCTCCCAATGCAATTGCCACTTGTGTTTCTACACGTTCATTAAGCCCGCGAACTGCTATTATGATGGCCGCAGTATTTAATTTTTTAGGCGTATTTTTCATGACAATGATAAATGCTACGGTAGCGCAAACCATTTATAACATGGTAGATTTTGGCGGGAATCCACATGAAGCACTTATCGCACTTTGCGCTGCGTTGTTTGCAATTGTGACATGGGCTACGGCAGCTTGGGCTTTTGGCATCCCTACCAGTGAATCACACGCATTAATAGCCGGAATATCAGGAGCGGCCATTGCACTCCAAAGTGGATTTTCTGGAATTAACGGAGCTGAATGGATAAAAGTTATTTATGGGCTGGGATTATCTACTGTGTTAGGATTTGTGATGGGTTTCATCACGGTAAAGATTACGGAATTCTTATGTTACAAAAAAGATAGATGCAGAATGCATGGCTTTTTTCAGAAAGCGCAAATAGGCGGAGCTGCCGCAATGGCTTTTATGCATGGAGCACAAGATGGGCAAAAATTTATGGGAGTATTCATGCTTGGTGTTTTTTTGTCACAGGGAAACAGCGGTGTTACGAACTTTACGATTCCAATATGGTTAATGATTCTTTGTTCTTTAGTTATGGGTCTGGGGACATCAATCGGGGGAATGAGAATTATTAAATCGGTTGGTATGGATATGGTTAAATTGGCAAAATATCAAGGATTTTCAGCTGATCTAGGTGCATCCGCTTGTCTGCTATTATCGTCTTTGACAGGAATTCCGGTTAGCACGACACACACAAAAACAACAGCCATAATGGGAGTTGGAAGCGCGAAGAGATTATCAAGTGTAAATTGGGGTATCGTTAAGGAAATGATGGCGGCATGGTTACTGACATTTCCTGGATGTGGGCTTATCGGTTATTTAATGGCTAAAATATTCACAAATTTATTTTAATTTTTTGGAGAAATTGGAAATGAAAAATAAAGATTATAATTATTTTAATGAATTTATTCTTCTAACAGATTATTGCTGTAAGTCAGCAAAAATGTTGGATGATATTTTTAAAAATTTTGAATATGAGAACATAGAAAATCAAATGTTGCAGCTGCATGAAATTGAACATTCCGCAGACTTGCATATGCATCATCTTATGAATAGATTAATGAAAGAATTTATTACGCCGATCGAAAGGGAGGATATCATTCATTTGGTACAGCAAATAGATGATGTTACAGATGCCGTTGAAGATGTAATCATGCGCGTGTATATGTTTGATATAAAACATATAAATATATCCGCATTGGAATTTACAGACTTAATTGTAAAGTGTTGCTGTGCATTGAAAACAGCGATGGAAGATTTTTATAATTTCAGAAAATCTAAAACCGTTAAAGAAAACATAATTGAAGTCAATAATATAGAAGATCTGGGAGATAAAATGTATACAGAAGCCATGCGTAATTTGTATACCACAAGCAAGGACCCAATCGAAATCATGACATGGACTGAAATATATAATAAACTTGAAAGATGTTTTGATGATTGCGAAGATGTTGCCAATCTAATGGAAAGCATTATAATGAAGAATACATGATCAAAATCCCTTATGATTCTCATAAGGGATTTTTTATTATGCGTTGCTTATTATTTGCCTATAAACATTTCAGAAATGTATAAGCTTCCTCCTTTAGATGCGATACCAATACCTACATGGGTATATGATGAATTTAAAATATTTGCTCTATGCCCTTCTGAATTCATAAATGCTACATGAGCTTTTTGAACAGAACTGTTTATTGCAATATTTTCTCCTGCAGACTTGAAAGTAATACCAAATGATTTCATCATATCAAATGGACTTCCATATGTCGGCGATGTGTGAGAAAAATAATTATTGTCGATCATATCTTGAGCCTTGATGCGTGCTACTTCTGACAGTTCAATATCTATCGTAAGCGGACTAAGTCCCGCTTTGACACGTTCACTGTTGATAAGATCAACCAGTTGTTGTTCTTGAGCAGACAGGCTTGTTTGCCCGGTCGACGTCGTAGGATTATCAGTCACTGGAGTATCAACCGGTGTTGTAGGTTCTTCTGCTACAGGTGTTTCGTCCGGCTCTGTGACAACAGGAGTGTCATTAGAATCTTCTGGCTCTGTGACAACAGGGCTATCAATTGGTTTTGCCGGATTGGTCACGTTAGGCTGTTCTTCAGATGTTGATGGTTTGTTTACTACAATAGAATTACCATTTTTGAAGTTATTTAATAAATTCGTCCAAAAATTATTAAATGATTGTATATTAAAGTTTTTATTTGAAGTACTGGTAATATCTGTTGTGGCGTTTTTCGTGTTATTATCTGTGTTTTGACAATTTGATGTAATGCATTCTGTGTTTTGAGTAGTATTATTGACAGTTGTTGGAACGCATGTATTTAATTTAGATAGGGCATTGCAAACGGCATCGTTTGACAATATATTTTCATCTACGTTGTAGCATGAAGTTGGATTTAAAGCTGTATCACAATCAGAGGTTTTAATAGTTAACGCATTTGCAGGGGTTGCAAGAGCAAAAGCAAAAACGGCAATTGCTAAAGCAGCCATCAGCATGTTTCTCCAATTTTTTTTCATTTTTTCTCCTCCATGTTCCAATTTGTTTGCGGATAGTTTCCGCCGGTGAGTCATATGGTACTATAAAGGGAGCATTCAAATCAAGCAAATAGGTATATATTGGAATGGTAATATTAGGAGAAAGAAAAATACTCCAAACTATATAGTAAAGAGTATTGGAAAATATTTAAGAAAATTTTAAATTGAATTCATTCATAGTTAAGCATATATAATAGGCGCAATGCATGAACATTTTCATCTGTTTTTGCACGATAATATGCTTTTTTCAATTGATCGTCTCTATCGGTTTGTATATATTGCTGAGAGTATTTTTTATAATCGCCACTTTCATCTATGACCCTATCTCGAAGGATATCATTAAAAGAAACTTGAAGAACTGGAGAAGTGATAAGTGATCATAGGATTATAATTGTTGCCTGTTAACCTTCATACATATACGTTTGAATGCATCTGCATGTGCTTGCTCATCATTAAAAGCAATTTTTGTAAGTTCTCTATATAATGCAGCATCTTCCATTTCGGCTTCAATATACATTTCTAATTTTTCTTTGCTTGTTTAAATCCAATTTAGATAACCTCCTTTTAATAAAGGTAATACTATATAATATATTTGATTCTTTTTTAATGTGTTTTCAAGCATTCCATTATAAAAGTGTAAATTGATTTTTATAGTAATCAATAAGACCGTCTTGTTTCATTTTTGACAGTTCTCTGGAAAGCGCACTGCGATCGACATTAAGATATTCTGCCATTGTTTTTCGATCAAACGGTATAGAAAAGCTTTGGCTTTCTTTTTCTTTTGATGTAATTGACAAATACGTTAGAACTTTTTCCCTGATAGTAGATTTTATTAAACAATCATTTCTATCGTGTAGAATCATTGCTTTTTCTGAAATATTTTCAAATATATTAAGCAATAATTTTTCATGTCTGCGACAAAGTCTGGTACATTTTCTTATTGCATTTAAAAATGGGATAAATAATACATCGAGATCTTCTAATGCTTGTACGGAAACAGGGCTTTTTCGATTTTGATTTGATGCTAATAATATACCGATGGGACTACCCGGCGTCAATCGTGTCACAATGACGGTTTTGCCTGAACGGTCATTTTTTATTGAGTGGCCATAACCAGAAAGGATAATACCGATGCTATCTATATTATCTCCTTCCAATAACACCATTTCATCTTTCTTATATTCAAGTTCGTATGCGCCGAGGCAGCTTAGTAATTCATTTATGTCTTTTGTAGTAAAATTTGAAAACAAAGGTGATTTTTTTAAAACTTCTATATGAGAATATATCATATTTATTTTTGGTTGCGTGTGCAACATACCTTTCATACTAAGTGTAATATAATCGATATAAAATTGCAAGTTGTCAAAAAACATACTGAAAGGAAGACGGAAATATGAACAATGTTTTTACTTATTATCTCTATGGAATAACAATTATTTTATTGGGGATTTCATTTATAAAAAGCAAAAGGAAAACGATATTATCTTTCAAAAAAGCGTGGAAAATGTTTGTAAATGTTTTACCTCAATTTCTTGGCATATTGTTGTTTGTTGGACTTGTGCTCGCTGTTATGAAGCCTGAAATAATACAGAAAGCAATTGGAGCACAGTCCGGATTTAAAGGAATGATTTTTTCGGCCTGCATCGGCGCAGCCGCATTTGTGCCAGTCTTAATAGCTTTCCCGATTGCCTCACAATTATTGAGTAATGGTGCAGGGATAATGCAGATCGCAGTATTTATTTCAACGCTTACAACTGTAGGCTTTGTGACGCTTCCGCTCGAGATGAAGTACTTGGGCAGAAAAGCAGCTTTGATGCGAAATATTTTTGCGTTTCTTTTTTCATTTGGGGTCGCTTTTATTATTAACGAGGTACTATAATGAAAAAATTAATCAAAAATTATAGCTTTTTAATTGTTATGATTATTCTTAATATATCAGCATTTGTATTTTTTCCGCGAATAGGGCAGGAAGCGCTTGTTTTTACAGGTCATAATTTTATTAATTTTTTGTTTATGTTAACGCCTATTTTTATATGCATAGGGCTATTGGACGTGTGGATAGAAAAAGAAACTATGATTCGTATATTGGGAGAGCATTCCGGGGCGAGAGGATTTTTTTTAGCTTTATTGATGGGAATGATAACAGCCGTGCCTTTATATGCATTACTGCCGGTTGCCGGAATACTTTTAAAAAAAGGGAGCAAAGTTTCAAATGTTTTAATTTTTATTTGTTCTTCTGCGAGTATTCGAATTCCTTTGTTGCTCTTTGAAATATCTTCCATGGGATGGAAATTTACATTTGTTCGGTTTATTGTAAATATATTTGTTGTGATCATCATTGCAGCAATGATCGATAGGCTATTAACAGCAGAAAATAAAAATGCAATTTATAATAATGTAAACAATATGTGATTTGTTACGACCATATGTAAAAAATAGTCCTGTTCAAAGACTATTTTTATGATTTTCATTATCAATTATCATATAAATCACTTACTGTATCTATTTCTTTTTCCTTCTTTTTCAAGCTCTTTGCGTAATTCGCTTCGTCACGGATTTCATTTTTCATACCTTTGAGCGCAGTTTCTCTTCTTTTATTTTTTTCCGATAAATCTTTCTTCATTTTTTCATCATGTGATTTATCCATCATTTCATCTGTAAGATGAATGTTTTTAATCGTCATATTGATATTATCTTGAATTCGTTCAACATTATCGCTTCGGTCATCAGGTTTAGCCTTATTTTTCATTTTACAACTCCTTATAATTACTGATATTAGTATTTATAGAATGCTGTAAATTATTTAAATTTGTTCAGGGAAAATTTGTTATTATCTTTCAAACAAATAACCTTTTTCTTTTAACTTGGTTTCGATAATATCTAAAAGTTCTTCTGAATCTGCATATACTGTATGCGCGTGGACCCCATTTGTTAATTCTTTAAGTGGACGAGTTTGGTTAGAATATAATTCGTTGATGAAATCTTGAACATCCTTTCGTGAAGAAATGGATAAATCAGCTGTGATAGCACCATATATCATATGATCAACGATAACATTTGTCACTTTTCCGCCAAAATCTACAATAAGATTCAGTTCATCGGCAATTTGTTTATTGGAATGATTCACTCTAAAAATACGAGATGCTTTTAATGTTTCGGGTTGCATGATATAGCCTCGGTTAGTAGAAATTATATTATGATCAGAAGCGCGCAGCAATGCAATATCTGATACAATCACCTGGCGGCTTACACCAAGTTGTTTTGCCAGAGCGCTTGCCGATATTGCACGATTGCTTGATTGAATTGTCTCCAGAATCTTACTGCGTCTCTGTACACCGGACAAAGTTTATCATTCCTTTATAAAAATATAGTATAGTGTAACGTATATCTATATATCTGTCAAGAATCATCAAAAGAGATAAATTAAATATTTTTTTAATATAGAGTGCAATAATTTTATTTATCAAAATTATGGTGTATAATAATTTAATATATGCCTGCAATTTGTATGCAGGGAAAAAACTATATGGAAGGAAAAATAAGGATGAAAATAGGGATTATTGTTTATTCAGAAACAGGCAATACAATATTTGTTGCCGAAAGATTGAAAGAAAATTTTATAAAAGAAAAATATGAAGTAGATATAAAAGCAATAGAAAAACTGGATAGCGCGATTAAAGATCCAAACAAAATAATTATTAAAGATATCCCTGATCTAGATTGTTATGATGTATTGATATTCGGCGCTCCCGTCCATGGGTTCACACTGGCTCCCGCATTCAAGGCTTATTTAAAGAAGCTTCCATCAATTAAAGAAAAAATAGTTTACTGTTACGTAACAAAAGCATTGCCGACCAAAAGATTCGGCGGTCTTAAAGCAATCAAAATAATGGAAGAATCAATTTTATCATATGGCGGAATGCTTAAAAAAACGGCAATTATTAATTGGAAAAAACATCAGACACAAATTCCAAATTTAATAGAAGAATTTTTAAATATACTATAAAAAGCCCCGTCAAAAATGACGGAGCTTTATTTTAACGGTCTTCTTTTGCACGCATAAATATTTTAATAATTTCATTAATGACAAAGGGTATGAGAGCAAAGCCGATAACAATAGACCAATCTCTGACGCTCAAATTATGAACGTTAAATGCATTTGCCAGTGGTGTAATCGAAATAACACCTATCTGCAAAATAAAACCGACGATAATAGCCCCAATCAAAAATTTATTTGTCAATAAGCCAACTTGGAAAATTGATTTTGTAGAGTTTCTCATCGTGAGTGAATAAAATAGCTGTGAAGTTGCAAGCACTACAAAAGCCATTGTTCTTGCATAAGTCATAACATAATCCGGAATATTTAATGAGCCTAATGTGTATCCGTGTTCACTAAGACCAAAGTAGAATGCAAGAAGCGTTAGAATACCAATCAAGGTTCCGCCAATAACAGCACGAACACCGGCGCCATGTGCAAAAAAGCTTTCATTTGGGTCTCTTGGTCTCCGTTTCATAACATCTTTATCTCCGGGATCAACCCCGAGTGCAATAGCCGGCAGTGTATCTGTTATAAGATTAACCCATAGTATTTGAGTTGGAAGCAGAGGTACCGGCCAGAAGAACAGAATAGACGCAAATATGGAGATTACTTCTCCTAAATTACATGAAAGCAAGAATATAACTGCCTTTTTAATGTTGTTGTATATATTTCTGCCTTCTTCGATTGCATGCACTATTGTTGTAAAATTATCATCGGTAAGAATCATATCGCTGGCGCCTTTTGAAACATCTGTGCCTGTAATTCCCATAGCGACACCAATATCTGCGTATTTTAGGGAGGGAGCATCGTTCACACCGTCACCCGTCATGGAAACAATATTATTTTGCGCCTTGAAAGCTCTGACAATTTTTACTTTATGTTCAGGAGAAACCCGTGCAAATACTTTATAATTATTTATGCTTTCCGAAAACTCTTCGTCTGTGAAAGCATCGATTTCCGCTCCGGTAAGGCTTTGATGTATTGTATCTGCTATGCCCAGTTCTTTAGCGATTGCAACTGCAGTATTTTTATGATCGCCCGTTATCATAATTGGTGTAATGCCGGCGGCTCTTGCCTCATAAATGGAATCCTTTACTTCAAGTCTTGGAGGGTCAATCATGCCGACTATTCCTATTAACGTGAGATTGTTTTCCATATCCTGTGGATCAAGTACTGTGTCAGTATCTTTATAAGCCACGCCAAGCACGCGAAGTGCGTTGTTCGACATTTCTTCGGCGGCTTTATAGTATTGTTCTTTTATCTCTTCGGTTAAAGATATGATTTCTCCGTCTACAAGAGCATGTTTAGAAATTTTCAATAAATTATCGAGCGCACCTTTTGTGTGCACTTTGTATGAACTGTTCTCAACATTTAGAGTAGACATTAATTTTCGGTCTGAATCAAAAGGATTCTCAGAGACTCTTTTGTTTTCTGTATTCAGATTGGATTTAAATATGTTAAATTTAGTACCGAGTACCACTAAGGCGATTTCAGTCGGATCGCCTGTGCTTTCTCCGTTTTCATACGTGGCATCAGAACATAACACAAATGAACGAATTAATTCTAGAGTATCTTGATTGGCGCGAAGATTGCTGCCGATAGCCGGAACATCTGTTAAATTGTTTAATGTATATGTTTTTACAACAGTCATTTTATTTTGTGTAAGTGTACCTGTTTTATCGGAACAAATAATATTGACAGAGCCGAGCGTTTCGACTGCTGTAAGCCTTTTTACAATGGCATTAATTTTAGACATTTTAGTAACGCCCAACGCAAGCACGATCGCAACAATTGCTGCAAGTCCTTCAGGAATGGCAGCGACAGCCAAGCTGATGGCAGTTAAGAACATTTCAAATAAATCACGTTTTTGGAAAAGCGAAATGATGAAGATGAGAGCGCAGATACCTATTGCAATATATCCGAGTATTTTACCAAGCTCATCAAGCCTTTTTTGAAGAGGTGTCATTTCGGTGTTATCTTCATCAAGAATTTTAGCTATTTTCCCGATTTCGGTATCCATAGCAGTAGCTACTACTATGCCTTCGCCTCTGCCGTAAGTTACAAGTGTGGACATAAAAGCCATATTCGACATATCGCCAAGAGGAGTTTTCGGATCATCATAAATATCTTTCGCATTTTTATCCGAAGGCACCGATTCGCCTGTTAATGCAGATTCTTCAATCTGAAGGTTGACACTTTCGATTAAACGAATATCGGCGGGGACATATCTGCCCGCATCTAAAATAACAATATCCCCTGGGACAATATCTTCGGAATTGATTTCTTTTAGTTCACCGTCGCGGCGCACAAGTGCTTTTGGGGTGGTCATTTTCTGAAGTGCTTCAATGGCTTTTTCTGCTTTGTGTTCCTGAATGACGCCGATTACCGCATTTAAGATAACAACAGCGAGTATAATGATTGCATCCACATATTCACCGATTGCTATTGTAATGACAGTTGCGCCCAAAAGTACATAAATGAGCATATCTTTCAGCTGTGACAAGAAGAGTGATATCAGGCTCTTTTTTGGCTTTCCTTTTAATTTGTTTTTTCCATATTGTGTAGTTTTTTCTGTCACTTTTTGCTTGTCAAGCCCAATATAATAATCTACGTTAAATTCTTTTAAAACTTCTTCTTGTGATTTCGAAAACCACATATTTGCACCTCTGTTATTCTTTTTATTTATTTTGTCCAGATAAATTTTTTATTCATAAATTTTTATAAAAATGAAATTATTTCGTTAAATCATTTAAAAGAAATATTATCGTAATTACTAATATTTGTCAAATAAATCTTGCCATGTAATGAAAAGAAATATCATGTGATTATTTAATCAAATATTTCCTATACATTTGGGAATATTTTTAAATATAGCTATGACTTATTTCTATAAATTATAATGCAACTAATAAAATTGACAGATTTATGAAAAATATGTTATTATACTCTAAATAAATATATAAAATTAGATATTTTAAATATCGGAGGAAATGTATGACAGACCCGGACCCTACGGGACAAAGTATTTTACTTCAAATATTATTTTTAATTTTCTTAACGGCTATTAATGCATTTTTTGCGTGTGCAGAGATGGCAATTGTTTCCGTCAGCAAGAGTAAAATTAACATGCTGGCTGAAGAAGACAACAAAAAAGCTCTGCTGGTTCAAAAATTATTAAAGGAACCCACAAAATTTTTATCTACGATACAAGTGGCAATTACTCTGGCAGGATTCTTTGCAAGCGCAGTGGCGGCTACGGGTATATCGGAACGCTTAAGCATCTTTTTATCAAAATATAATATACTGTATGAACACCAGATATCAATAATTGTGATAACTATTATTTTATCTTATTTTACATTGGTGTTTGGGGAACTTATACCTAAAAGAATTGCTTTACAGAAAGCGGAAAAAATTAGTTTGTTTACTGTTAAGCCGATCATTATTGTATCAAAAATTGCATCCCCTTTTATAAAACTTTTATCTTCGTCAACGCGTTTGGTGCTGCGGATGTTAGGCATGCATCATGAGGCTTTAGAAGAAAAAGTATCTGAAGAAGAAATTCGTTCAATGATTGAAACAGGGCAGGAAGCAGGCGTTTTTAATGAATATGAAAAAAATTTAATTGAGTCGATTTTTGAGTTTGATGATATTCTTGCGAAAGAAATAATGACATCCAGAACAAATGTTTACGCAGTTGATATCAATGATCCATTAGAAGAATATATCGATGAGCTCTTAGCTACAAGGCATTCGAGAATTCCTGTATATGATGATGAAATTGATAATATTATCGGTATTTTATATATGAAAGACTATTTTCTGGAAGCCAGAAAAGTAGGCTTTGAAAATGTTGATATCAGGCCAATTTTACATAAGCCTTATTTTGTGCCCGAAAGTAAAAATATTGATGAACTTTTTAAAGAATTGCAGCAATCAAGACAGTATTTAGCTGTGCTTATCGACGAGTATGGCGGATTTTCAGGCATTGTTACGATCGAGGATTTGGTGGAGGAAGTCATGGGGCCGATTGATGATATGGGAGATTTAAAAGAGTCGTCTATCGAAAAGATAGACAGTCAAACTTATCTGCTCAATGGATTAATTTATATAGATGATCTCAATGATGAATTGGATTTAAATATTGTATCCGAAAATCATGATACCCTTTCAGGGTTCCTGCTCGATATGATCGGTGTAATTCCGGAAGAAGACGACAGAAGAATCATCAAGTTCGATAACTTAGAGTTTGAAATAATGGAAATAAAAGAAAAGCGTATCGAAAAAACAAAACTTAAAATTTTGGATAAAGAAGCCCTAGGAAAATAAATTTTGAATAAAAAGCGTTTATAAACGCTTTTATTTTTATTAGTATCCATATAAAAACATAAAGGTATTAATAATCAAAATTGAACTTTATTTAAATACATAGTATACTATAAATAAGAAGTGCTTCAATTATTGTAAGTATTTTTTTATTTGAAAATTCAATCTTTGAAATATAGGGTGAAACCATATGAAAGAAACTCATCTGCTAGCTAAGCGACAAACAACAAAATTAGGACTAATAAAAATTACAAAAGAAATGTTTCCACAAGATCATTTAAAAACAGCTTATTCAATTCAAAACGGAGTATTTTGCAAGCTCACTGATTCTGCTCTTTCTATAAGAGAAGTACAGCAAATTGAAACAAAATTGCGTGAATGGGTTAAAGATGATATAGAAATTAAATTTCTCGGGATGCAAGATCATTTTTATAAATATGATATCGGAGATTTTTTCATCGATACTATCTACCAGACAAGTTTGCGTTCTTCGCTATGTGCGCCGTTTAGGCTGATTCCTTTTTCGTCAGGATTTATTATTGATTTTGAAAATGGGAGAAAAAAGTCAAACGATGATTATGTTTATCCCGAGAAGCTTTCATCAACCTATGAAAAAACACATTCATGGTTGGAAACAATTAGTATGGAGTCTGTTTCTGATTTAAATAAATTTATAAAATCAGGACGCAGTTTAGAATTAATTAATATTGCCGAGGCACGTCAGGAAAAGGAAATTGCCGATATAGCGGACGAAATACTTAAACATCGGCGATCTATACGTGTTATACTCATTTCGGGGCCATCATCATCAGGTAAAACAACGTTTTTAAACAGGCTTTCTACACAACTTCGCGTGAATGGATTGAAACCAATACAATTATCATTGGATGACTATTTCATTAATCGTGAAGTGACTCCTAAAGATAAAAATGGAAACTACGATTATGAAAATTTAAGCGCTATTGATCTGAAGTTGTTGCATCAGCAAATCAAAGAATTAATTGATGGAGAGATAATAGAGGCGCCTATTTTTGATTTTGTTTCAGGACATCGATTAGGGAAGACAAAAAAGATGAGACTGAAAGAAGATGAGATTTTAGTTATAGAAGGAATCCATGCATTGAATCCCGAATTGATGCCTTCCATTTTTAGAAATATTTATTTTAAAATATATATAAGTGCATTATTCGGTGCAAACGTAAATTTGGTTAACAGGGTTCCGACAACTGAAGTCAGACTTATTCGTAGAATGATTAGAGATGATAAATACAGAGGCTGCACTCCGGGATATACATTCAGACAATGGCCGAGTGTGCGAAGAGGAGAACACAATAATGTATTTAAATTTCAGGAGCACGCTGATGCTATGTTTAATTCAGGTCTATTGTATGAGATGAACGCATTAAGACCGTTCGCCGAAAATGCGTTTAAAAAAGTAGATGCAAAGAGTCCTTATTATAGCACAGTGGAACGTTTAAGGAATTTATTATCATTTTTTGAACCGATTGATATCTCTAAAGTACCGTTTAATTCTATTTTAAGAGAGTTCATTGGAGGCAGTGTTTATTTTGATTAACAATAAAATAAAATATGTTAAAAATTTTGCATAATAAAGAGGGTGAACTTTTTGAAGATACATAATAAATTTAATAATATTAAAACAGTATATTTTGATTATGACGGCACTTTACATGATAGTATAAAAATCTACGCACCTGCATTTAGAAAAGCATATGATTATTTAGTCGAATTGAAAAAAGCACCTGTTCAAGAGCATTCTGATGAAGAAATAGCAAAATGGCTTGGCTATACAAATCATGAAATGTGGAATATATTTATGAATGATTTAGATGTATCAACAAGGAAACAAGCAGATAACATTGTTAAAAATGAAATTAAGGATCAAATGCGCCAAGGCAGAGCAAGGCTTTTCGACAATATAATAGAAGTATTGCAGCATCTAAAAAATAAAGGACATAAACTTGTATTTTTAAGTAACTGCGGAGTGGAGTATATGGAAGGTGCAAAAAAATTTTTCAAGCTTGATGATTATTTTGATGATATGGTATGTTCGGGCATGTATGGATATAAGCCAAAACATGAAATTTTAAATTTGATAAAAAATAGTTATCCTATGGATCAAGTGATGGTGGGAGATCGGTTCCATGATATTCGTTCAGCCATATACAATAATATAGAGTCAATATTTTGTGAATATGGATATGGAGATGCGGAAGAAGGAAAAGATGCGAGTGCAAGTGTAAAAAAACCGATCGAAATTCTTAATTACCTCGGATAAATAATATGAAGTATAAAATAAAGTAATAACCGTATATATTATGATGATAAGGAGTTGAAGATTGTGTCGGTCATATATAAAAGCATATCGGAATTAATAGGTGCTACGCCCTTGCTTGAACTGTCAAATTTTGAAAGCAACCATCATCTGAAAGCCAGAATTATTGCCAAATTAGAATTTTTTAATCCTGCCGGAAGTGTTAAAGATAGAGTGGCAAAAGCTATGCTGGATGATGCACAGGCAAGGGGGCTTATAAAAGAAGGGGCTGTTATCATTGAGCCCACAAGCGGCAATACCGGAATTGGCTTGGCATCTGTCGGAGCGGCCAGAGGGTATAGAGTTATCCTTACGATGCCGGATACTATGAGCGTTGAAAGAAGAAATCTCATCAAAGCCTATGGAGCTGAAATAGTATTGACAGAAGGATCAAAAGGAATGAATGGGGCAATTGAAAAAGCAACCGAATTAGCGAAAACAATCCCCAACAGTTTCATTGCGGGACAATTCGAAAACCCGGCAAATCCTGCGACGCATAAAAAATCAACAGGACCGGAGATATGGGAAGATACAGATGGGAAAGTAGATGTTTTTATAGCCGGAGTAGGGACAGGGGGCACGATAAGCGGAGTCGGAGAATATCTGAAAGAGAAAAATCCGAATATACAAATTGTTGCGGTGGAACCTTTCAATTCACCGGTTCTTTCAGAGGGAAAATCCGGAGTGCATAAATTGCAGGGCATTGGTGCCGGATTTGTTCCTAAAACACTGAATACATCTGTTTATGACGAAATTATTCCGGTAAAAGATGAAGATGCTTTTAAAGCGGCGAAAAATATTGCGAGAACAGAAGGATTTCTTGTCGGAATTTCGTCGGGAGCGGCTCTATATGCGGCTCTGCAGCTCGCCAAAAGAGAAGAAAACGAAGGAAAAACAATTGTAGTGCTTTTACCTGATAGCGGAGAGCGATATTTATCTACCAGTTTATTTAATTAATTTGATTAAAAATTATAAAAGACATATAAAATAGCTATATGTCTTTTTTGATTATAATAAAATAGTCTTTCATAAAATTATATGTTAGAATAAGTGTACTTTTATGTTTCTATAATAAATAAAATTTAAAATAATAATACACAATTATCAGGAGTCTTTTACTGTTAATGTTAAATTTGGATTTGTTCAAAATAATAGATGAAGAAAAAAATATACTATCTTATGGGTGTAATCAGCTTTGGTACCATACTGAGTGGCAAAGACGTGCCGGATGCGGTCCAAGCGTGGTAAGCAATATTTTTATCTATCTTTTTCACCATTATTTCTTTTGCACAAATAACGCAATATCAAAAAGTTGGGCACTGTTAGTTATGGAAGAGGTATGGGATTATGTGACACCTTCGATGAGGGGAGTCAATACTACAAAAATGCTTTTCGATGGAGCTGCAGGCTATGCTCAATCAAAGTCATTGACATTGAACTATTCCTTTTTAGATATTCCTAATGACAATAGATTACGTCCGAAAATGGATGAGATTATTGAATTTATAGAAAAAGGCTTAGCAAAAAATACGCCGATAGCATTTTTGAATTTGTGCAATGGAAAAGAAGCAAGGCTTTATCGTTGGCATTGGGTGACATTGGTTCGCTTAATTGTTGATCAAAATTATAGTCATATTATGGCCGATATATTGGATGATGGAAAACTGTTCAGTATTGATTTGGGGTTATGGGTCGACACGACTACTCTCGGCGGCGGATTTGTATATTTTTATAAATAGTAAAGGATTATTTTCATGGGCGATCTAAGTATGGATAAAAAAAAGACATACATAAAATTATTTCTCTCTACTTTATATATCAGCGCAGTCGCGTTTGGAGGCGGACTTGTTATTATTGAACTTTTAAGCAAACGTTTTGTGGAAGAGTACGGCTGGGTAAAAAATGAAGAAATGGCTGATATCATTGTTATTGCACAATCAACACCGGGCGCTATTGGAAGTAATGCTGCCTTGATAATCGGCTATCGGTTGCTAGGGGTTAAAGGTGCGGCGACAGCACTTATTGCAACGGTGATTCCGCCAATAATCATTATTTCGCTTCTAACAATGTTTTATTCGTTTATAAGAGATAACGCTATTGCATCTTATATCCTCAAAGGTATGCAGGCAGGGGCAGCAGCGGTTATCTTAAATCTTGTTTATAAAATGGGTAAGGATGTAGTAAGAGGTAAAGGATTTATCGTAATCATTATGCTTCTGGCCGCATTCGTCGCTGCATTTATATTTAAAATAAGTGTTCCGCTTGTTATGCTTATATCTGCAAGTATTGGCATAATTACGACTTACTATAATCTCTACAAAGAAAGGTCGGCAAAATGATCTATTTGCAATTATTTTTGAGTTATCTCCAAATCGGACTTTTTAGTATCGGTGGCGGGCATGCAGCACTGCCGATGGTTTCATCTATGCTTGTAGATCAAAGAGGTTGGCTTACATTAAAAGAATTCGCAGATATGGTTACTCTTTCAATAATGGCTCCTGGTACGGTTGCACTAAATACAGCCACTTTCGTTGGTTTTAAAATGGGCGGACCATTAGGAGCTGTCATTTCGGTCATCAGCTGTATTCTGCCGGCTTTTATCATTGTCATCATTTTATCTTATCTGTTTAAAAAATATTGTGAACTGCCTTTAATAAATGGTATTTTAAGTGGTGTCCGGCCGGCTGTTACGGGCTTGGTCGCATCTGCCGGACTAACGATATTATTTTTGGCTTTGTTTGATACGAGGGTCATTACCGAAATTAATAGTATTGATATTGTTGCTTTATTAATAGCGATCATAAGTTTTATTATGCTGAAATGGAAAAAATTAAATCCGGTTCTGGTTATTTTTATGGCAGGTGCTATGGGTGTCCTGGCATATGGAATTCAAAACTTAATAAAATAAAAAGCGGTTTGAACCGCTTGTTTTATAGTAATTCTGCAATATTTTTGCCATATTCTATACATTCTGCAATTGCCTTTTCATTCGGAACCCAGTAGGTTCGGTGACCTTCATCAACTACGTTAAAACCACATTCTTTGAGATGTTGTGTAAGCTGCTTTACAGCTTCTCCGCTCCAACCGTAGCTACCGAAAGCTGCGGCGGTTTTGCCTTTGAATTTAAGGCCTTTCATCATTTCAAGGATGCCGCCTATTGAATACAAGTAGCCGTTGTTTATTGTAGAAGATCCGAGTAAAATGCCTCTTGACTTAAAAACCTCCGTCATAATATCATTGATATCACCCTTGCCTGCATTAAAGAGTTTTACTGTAATCTCATTGTCTTTTAAACGGATACCTTTTGCTATGGCTTCTGCCATTTTCCTTGTTGAATCCCACATGGAGTCATAAATAAGTGTAATCTGATTTTCTTGATAATTGTCTGCCCATTTTAAATATTGTTCAACTATTTGAACAGGATTTTCTTTCCAAATAACGCCATGACTTGGACAAATCATATCTATCGGCAAATTCATCGCAAGAATTTCATTTATTTTCTTTGTTACCATCGGGCTAAACGGAGTAAGGATATTTGTGTAATATTTAATTGCTTCGGTATATAATTCGGCGGTGTCGACTTTATCATTAAACAAAGATTCTGTTGCATAGTGTTGTCCAAAACCATCATTACTGAACAAAATATTTTCACCTGTCATATAGGTAAACATTGTATCGGGCCAATGCAGCATTGCGGCTTCTATGAATATTAATTTTGAATCGCCGAGATCAAGTGTATCACCGGTCTTTACTATGACAAAATTCCAGTCTTGATGATAATGTGCTTTGATATGTTTAGCGCCTGCGGCAGTGCAATAAATAGGTGTATTCGGAATGGATCTCATTAATTCCGGCAAAGCACCGCTATGATCAATTTCAGCATGATTTGCGATAATATAATCGATGTCATCTAAATCAATTTCTTGTTTTAAAAATGTTACAAATTCTGTATCAAAAGGCTGCCAAACCGTATCAATCAATGCAGTTTTCTGATCTTTCACAAGATACGCGTTATATGAAGAACCTTTGTGTATTGAATATTCATTTCCATGAAATGATTTTAATTCCCAGTCTACTTTTCCCACCCATGTTACTTTATCGGTTATTTTTTTAGCCATGTGAAGTACCTCCAATTCTTATATTAGTTTAAAAAGAATAATAATAAAATGAATAAAACTCTATGACTTGTATCACATAATGTAAAATACATGTGTATATTATATCAAAAAAAGCCAAAAGTTTTTATAAATCTTGCAGCTCTTTTTACAAATTGAAGCAAATTTAATATATCAACCTTTATTTTACGAAAAATCTTTTGCAATCATCTCAGTATCTTTGTTTGTAAATGTCAATTTTATAATAGTTGCTTTATAGGTATCCTGTGAGCATTTTGAGAACATTTTTACATCAGGATATTTCATGCATGTCATTTTTAATTATCAAAGCATAATATGGCAAAAAAATTTTGTTATTTATTTAAATTTTTTTATTTGCTATTTGTTGAAAAGTTTAGCAATAGTAAAATAGAAATACAATGTAAATAAAGGGAACAACATTTATTTTTCATTGACATAAAAGAGATAAAAGTGTAATATTTAAAAAAATATAGTTATTTGTAATCATTTAAGGAGATATGTAGATGAGAAAGACGATATTACTTATAATGCTCTGTATAATACTTGCAGTCTCTGCGGCCGCATGTCAAAATTCCGCTCAAGAGGATTCCATTAACATTACGAATGTACAAATGACGACCGAACTAGACTCAAACGGTGTCCCTGTCGATAGTGTTACCAGCTATAGTACGGATGCTGAAAAATTTATTATAACGGCAACGGTAAATAATGCACCCGATGATACTGTGATTATCTTTCTTTGGAAACAAGAAAGCACTATACTGTATAAAAGTGATGAACTCGATGTCAGCAATACAAATGAATATAACGTTTATGCCGCTCTAACAAATGATCAGGTTTGGGATGAAGGAGATTATTCGGTTGAAATTTATGTTGATGATAATGCGGAACCGTTCCAAACTGTAGATTTTACGGTAAATGCAAATTAAATGATAGGTTTCGTTGCAATAATCCAATTCAAAAATTATGGATATTGAGGCAAAATACAGCTAAACAAATATAAATAATAAAAAGCTACTTATTAATAAGTAGCTTTTTATTATACAATATATTTAGTATATTATTAAGCTAAATTAGAAGAAAGTGATGGTATTGTCATTATTAATGTGTATAATTTAAATATCAAAGTTATAAAAGGAGAGATAAAATGACTAATGAACAAATCATGGAAATAGCAGATATGCTTTATCATGCAGAGAAAACATATACACCTATACAGCTGCTCACATCTCAATATCCAAATATCACTGCTGAGGATTCATACAGAATACAACTTTCATATACAGAAAAAAGATTAAAAAATGATGGCGCGACAATTATCGGGAAGAAAATCGGGCTTACAAGTGAAGCGATGAGAATAATGGCAAATGTTGATGAACCGGATTACGGACATCTTTTCGACGATATGTACTATGAAATGGATGTGGTAATAGATACATCAAATATGATTCAACCAAAAATTGAACCTGAAATTGCTTTTATTTTAAAAAAAGAATTAAAAGGTCCGGGAATTAAAGTATCAGATGTTATAGAAGCAACGGCAGGAGTGATGCCTTCTTTTGAGATTATCGATTCGAGATTAAATGGACGGATCAAATTTGAAGATACTGTGGCAGACAATGGTTCAAGTGCAAAACTTATATTGGGCAATCAAATGATAGATATTAAGCAGGTTGATTTAAGGACAGCGGGATTAGTTTTTGAGAAAAACGGCAAGATTATTGATACTGCGGCAGGGGCGGCGGTTATGGGTAATCCGGCGGTAGCGGTAGCGTGGCTGGCAAATAAACTGTATGCCTACGGAATATCATTAAAACCGGGAGAAATTATCTTATCCGGCTCTCTTACCAAAGCATACGATATACAGCCGGGGGATATATATACCGCTACATTTGGTAGCATTGGCATTGTAAAGGCATTGTTTAAATAAAATGAGAAAATAAAAGTTGTGAATACATTCACAACTTTTATTTTTCTTGCAGAATAAATAACACAAAAAAATGAAAACTAATCTTAATTACTAAATAAAAAAAAGAGGATGAAAATAAATGACAGAAAAAAACAAAATGAAAAAAGAAGATGAGCGATCAAATTTTGAGTTAGAAAACTCTAAAGATGTTAAAAAAGAAAACAAGGCACATAATATTAAAAAGCAAGCACTTGGGCCAAATACGAAGAGATGAAAGAGATTTCATATCAAAAATCTTACTCAGTTTAATGTAATGACTTCCTTAGAATTATTTAATAAAATAAATGATCATCTTATTCAAGATGATAAACCGGCAAAATACTTAAATGAAATATCAAAACTTCCAATTTTTATGAAAAATCCATTTGTTATGCTGTATCAAGAAAAGCAAACAGAACAATCCAAACTTTATCATCCCGAGGGCAATGTATGGAACCATACATTGCTAGTTGTTAATCAAGCAGCGCTATTAAAGCAAAAAAGTAAATACCCTCCTGCGTTTATGTGGGCCGCACTCCTGCATGATATAGGCAAGCCAAAAACTACCAAAATGCGGAAAGGGAAGATTACTTCATATAATCATGAGACTATAGGAGCCAAAATGGCGGAACAATTTCTGTCGGAATTTTATTGTCAACATGATTTTATAATATATGTCAGCAGACTAATAAGATGGCATATGCAAGTATTGTTTATTATAAAAAATTTAGGATTTACCGATATAAGTCGGATGGTCAAAGAAGTTGATATTTATGAAATAGCTCTATTGGCTTATTGTGATAGAATGGGAAGAAAAGGCGCAAACGAGGAAGTAGAAGCACAGAATATCATACATTTTTTTGATAAAACAAAAGACATCTGCTATCATCAAAATAATAAATAACACAATAGTTGAAGGTGTGAGTAAATGACATAAAAAGTAGCTGATTAATGTGCATAGATATCTAGTTTTCAGAATATAGTATAGTAGACAAATATGCACAGTTTTTTTAGAATTTTATAGCGACTTTTGTTGTATTTTATATTTATGTTTTATGGCTAAATAGTCATGTGGTTTTAGATTATATAAAATGATATTAAAAGAAATTCGAAAGAAAAAGGAAAAGGTATAATCTTGGCATGGAGCTATTAAAAAAATTAAATCATAAAGATCAGATCGAAATAGTCATTTTAAACGCACCAGATTCTTTTAATAACGTTATTAATGAATTAAAAAAAGATATTCAAGTAACAGATGATGAAAACATTTATGGAGAAATAGAATTTGCAATAGTTTTTATAAGCAACAATGAGGAAATAGAAAAATATGCCGAACTTGTTTTGCCAAAAGCGGTGGATAATGCTTTGATTTGGTTTGCCTATCCAAAACAATCTGATATTGGCTATGAAACAGATATAGCGGATAATAATGGATGGGATATTGTTGAAGATTATCAATTTGAGATTGTCAGACAAATTTCAATAAACAATGAATGGTCTGCGCTTCGATTTAGATTGATAAAAAAATCCAAAAATTTGAACAAAAAAGAAAATATACATACATCTATTAATAGTGAAGAAAAAATAAAACCGAAAAAAAGTTCGAGTATTCTTAATAAAAAAGCATCTAAAAATTAGATGCTTTTTTATTAAGTGTTTTATTACTCGAGAATTTGGCCTGAAGTAGATATTGTTATAACTTGCCATGGAAGCATTTTGCCGCTACTTTTAAGCGCATTGATTACTGCGTGCTCGAGCCCGCCGCAACAAGGCACTCCCATACGTATCACAGTAATATTTTTTATATTGTTTTCCTTTAATATGGCAGTAAGTTTGTCGGAATAATCTTCTTCATCGAGTTTTGGGCAGCCTATCAAAGTTATTTTGTTTTTAATAAATTTTTCATGAAAATTTGCATAAGCAAAGGCACTGCAATCTGCCGCGATTAATAAGCTGGCATTATGAAAATAAGGTGCATTTACCGGAGCAAGTTTGATTTGTATAGGCCACTGTTGAAGTTGTGAAGGCATATCGATTGTTTGAATATTGGCTGAGGCAGGCTTTCTCTTGATTGTTTTTGACTGGCTGCCTGGACAATCGCAGGCAACCGGGTCTGTTTTTATATTATTTCTTTTTTTCATGTTTGCTTTTACTGCTGTCTCATCATATTCAAGTGCTTCGCGTTCAATAAAAGATATCGCTCCTGTTGGGCATGCAGGAAGGCAATCTCCCAGGCCATCGCAGTAATCATCTCTAAGAAGCTGTGCTTTTCCGTCCATGATTCCAATAGCACCTTCATGACACGCAGTAGCACAAAGCCCGCATCCGTTACATTTTTCTTTATCAATATGAATAATTTTTCTAATCATTATCACGATCTCCTTTAACTGTAGTTTATTTTGTTTTATAGGATGATAATAATGCAAATTTTTTATTATAAATATTGCAATTGCAACGAAATACACAAAAAATATATTTTAAGCAATAATTTTTTGTTTCTTATAGTACAAATATAATTATTTAGGACTATAATGTAATTTAAAACAGGCAAAAAGATGTAGAGGAGATAACGGATGTTATTTAAAAATATTGATATTTTGGATGAAAATCTTAATTGCATAAAAGATTGTTATGTCGGGATTAACGGTAAGGTGATTGATTTTATTGGAAAAGAGGCTCCGCAAAAAAAGTATAACAGAAATTATGATGGAAAAGGAAAACTTTTAATGCCGGGGCTCATAAATGCGCATAGTCATGCTTCAATGACTCTTTTGCGTGGTTATGCTGAAAATATGAAATTAAATGACTGGTTGAATACAAGAATTTTCCCATTTGAAGCGAAGCTGAGTGGGGAAGATATTTATAATGGGGCGATGCTTGGCTTTGCAGAGATGTTAAGATTTGGTATCGTCTCGGTAACCGATATGTATTTCATGGGAGATTATTTAGCTAAAGCTGTGCTTGATTCAAAAATAAAATGTAATATGAGCATAGGCATTACTTGTTTCGATGAGCGAAATTATTTTGATCTGCCGGTATATAAAGAAAATAATCATCTTATCAAAGAATATCATAACATTGAAGATGAACAGCTAAAAGTGGATATATCCGTACATGCAGAGTATACATCCACTCCCAAAGTAGTTAAGCAAATTGCGGAATTCACCAGTGAGAATGATCTGAACATGCATATACATCTATCTGAAACAAAAGAAGAACATGAGGAATGCAAGAAGCGTCATGGATTAACGCCTGCTCAATATTTTAATAAACTTGGTATCTTTGACAATCCAGCTACTGCAGCTCACTGCATCTGGCTGGAAGAAGATGATTTTAATATTATAAAAGAAAAAAATGTCACGGTAGCCAGTTGTCCGATCAGTAATCTAAAACTTGCAAGCGGGTTTTGTAATGTGCCGTATTTGTTTGATAAAGGTATTAACGTAGCTCTTGGGACAGACGGAGCTGCAAGTAATAATAGTTTGAATATGCTAGAAGATATGAAATTTTTTGCTTTGATATATAAAGCGGCATGCAATCAAGTTACGGCCATTACACCAGATCAAACTATTTTTGCTGCCACCAAAAACGGAGCGATTTCTCAGAAAAGAAAGGATTGCGGGGCGATAAAAACAGGCAACAGGGCAGATATTATTGTTTTAGATTTACAAAAACCTTGGATGATTCCAAATCATAATATAAAAAATAATCTAATCTATTCCGCGCAGGGAAGCGATGTTGTCTTAACAATGGTAGACGGAAAGATTTTATATGAAAACGGACAATATTTGAGTTTGGATATTGATAAAATTCTTTATAATGCAAAAAAGAGTACAAACTCAATATTAAATAAATTATAATTTGGAGGTTTATTATGTTTTGGCAGTCGGTTGAGTTTATCAAAAAACAAATTACTTGCATGCCCGGTATCGGTATCATACTTGGTTCTGGACTCGGAAATTTGGCACAGGCAATAAAAGATCCCGTATTTATTGACTACAAAGATATTCCTAATTTTAAAACATCTACTGCGCCTGATCATAAAGGCCGCTTTGTAATCGGTAAGCTTGCAGGAAAGGATGTTATCTGTATGCAAGGAAGACTTCATTATTATGAAGGCTACAGTCTTGAAGATGTTGTCTATCCTGTCCGTGTATTGAAATTGCTTGGAATAAAAACGCTGATTGTGACAAATGCGGCAGGTGGTATTAATGAAACTTTTGTATCAGGGGATTTAATGGTCATTGAAGACCATATTAATCTGCTTGGTAACAATCCGCTTATTGGTAAAAATTATGATTTTTTGGGACCTAGATTTAATGATATGACTTATGCATATACGCCAAAGCTGAAAAGACTGGCAAATAAATGTGCCGATGAGCTAAATATCAAGCTCAAGAGTGGCACCTATGTTGCGTGTACAGGCCCGAGTTTCGAAACACCGGCAGAAATTCGCGCATTTCGTATTTTAGGAGCGGACGCCGTAGGCATGTCAACGGTGCCTGAGGTGATTGTAGCTGCACATTGCGGACTAGATGTCTTGGCCATTTCGCTTATTTCCAATATGGCATCAGGGGTGTTAAACATGGCACTGTCTGGCGAAGACGTTGTTAAAGTGGCGCAAGAAAAAGGCAAAGAATTTCAAGAGCTTATCATAAATATAATTGAAAAAATATAAATTTTGTAGAAAGAAATTTTTATAAATGTATTATAAAGGCGAATTTATTCACTTGCTTGTTGATCATTATAAAAAATATCCCAAGATGCAAATCGAAGATTTCTATAAATTGATTTTTCAAAATGAATTTGCTGGCGGGCATCTGATTTCTGATGAAAATGATAGTTTAGATCATTTGACAAACGAATTTAATAGAATTAAAGATCAAAAATCGTTAGGTGATGTTTTTGAAAATATAGGTAATAAACTAGTTAGATTATATTTATCACCGCTATATTCCATGAAAATAAATATAGCCACAATTAATCGATTTTTTGTGATTACGGCTAATTCGCATTATGGCAGCAAAGAAAAATTTGAAAACAAGATGATGATATTCCTGGAATGCTGCAAAAATAAAATTTTACTTTTTGACGATATAAAAGCAGCAGCTTTCATCCATGATCAGAAAAACAAAGGTTACACGCATATTAGTCATAGTAAAGAGTATAGAGAAAGTTATCAACCTGCGTATCGTGTTATACAAAATGAATTCAAAAAGTATTTTGAAATATTTTTAAAAATCGATACATTAATGGAAATAAAAAACAATGTCATTGTCGCCATCGATGGACCAAGCAGTGCAGGCAAGAGCACATTGGCAGCCTTAATCGGGCAGGTTTATGATTGTAATATCTTTCACATGGATAACTTCTTTTTAACGCCTCATTTAAGGACGAAAGAGCGTTTAGAAAAAATCGGAGGCAATATTGATTATGATCGCTTTTATAAAGAGGTCATCAAAGGAGTTATGAATCAAAAAGAATTTTCATATCGAATTTATGATTGCTCTAAGCTGATGTTTACTGAGAAGGTAATCGTTCAGCCAAAAAAGATAAATATTATTGAAGGCGTCTATAGCATGCATCCTAAATATATCAATAGTTATGATTTAAAAATATTCTTGGATGTCGATACAGAAACACAAAACAAAAGGATTTTAAAAAGAAATGGACAGGAAATGCACAAAAGATTTATAAATGAATGGATTCCAATGGAAAACCGATATTTTACTCAGATGCAAATCAAAGAGAAGAGTGACTTAATATATGAAACATAATCAGTTAAGCAAACAATAACAAACTAATAGCCATTACTGCCATCCCTGCAAAAAGGCCATAGATTGCAATGTGATGATGTCCGTATTTTTCAGCAGATGGCAATAATTCATCCAGCGAAATATACACCATGATACCGGCTACTATTGCAAACACAATGCCAAACATAACTTCGTTTAGGAAACGTCTTAGAATAAAATATCCTATTAAAGCTCCGATCGGTTCAAACAATCCGGATATAAATGAATATTTAAACGCTTTTTTTCGATCGCCAGTTGCATAATATATAGGGACGGAAACAGCTATGCCTTCGGGAATATTATGGATTGCAACGGCTATTGCAATGCTAATGCCCAATATGTTATCTTGAAGCGCGCTCGTAAAAGTGGCTAATCCTTCCGGGAAATTATGGATGCCTATTGCCAAGGCGGAGAAAGTACCCAAGCGAAGAAGCTGCTTGTCCGCAACGGATTTTTTTAGATCTTCCATATCATTGAATTCATGCGGATTATATGGATTTGGAATCAGCCGATCGATGATCCCTATAAATAAAATTCCAACGAAAAAGAAAATCGTTGTATATATATAACCCGTTCTCAAACCAAAAACAGAAGAGAGAGCCTCTTTGGCGTTGGGGAAAAGTTCAATAAGAGAAACATAAATCATAACACCCGCAGAAAAGCCCAGTGAAGCCGATAAAAATTTTATATTGGTTTGTTTTACGTATAAAGACATAACACTGCCGATACCGGTTGATAGACCTGCGAGTAAAGTTAACAAAAATGCGAATAAAACATTATTGACAGATAAATCCAAATGAATTCCTCACTTTAAATTAAATTTACTAAATATAGTATCTTATTATTTAATTTCTATTATAACTGATATATAATATTTTTTAAATTATTCTCAATATATTTTAACAAAATTATTCCATTGGGAGATACAGAATATGCAAAATATTGCAAAGCTGCTAAATGAAATGATCGAATATTTTCAAAGTGATATAAAAAGAATTAATCATTTTATGAAAGTATGGGCATATGCAAACGCAATAGCAAAAAATGAAAATATTGATTGCAAAAAGCAGGAAATATTGGAAACGGCAGCGATTGTACATGATATCGGTATTAAAATCAGTGAGAAAAAATATAATTCCAGCTCAGGTAAATACCAACAAATAGAAGGTCCCCCCATTGCAAGAGGGATTTTAGAAAAGCTGGAGTATGAAGAAGATATTATTGATAGAGTATGCTTTTTAGTGGCTAATCATCACACCTATACAAATATTGATGATATTGATTATCAAATTCTCGTTGAAGCGGATTTTATTGTTAATATTTATGAAGACAATATGAAAAAAGAGGAAATCATAAATATTGATAAAAAAATATTTAAAACAAATACCGGACATATGTATATAAAAACAATTTTTTTATGATATAAAAAATTTTTTTAATATTGACAAAATATAGTAAAATGGTATAGTATTAATTAGCACTCATTAAAAAAGAGTGCTAACAATATTTATTATTGAAAGGAGATTTAATATGGCTAAAAAGCAATTTAAAACAGAGTCAAAAAGATTGTTAGATTTAATGATCAATTCGATTTATACCCATAAGGAGATTTTTTTGCGTGAGTTGATTTCTAACGCGAGTGATGCAATAGATAAGGTGTACTACAAGGCATTGACAGATGAAAATATCGTTTTTAATAAAGATGACTATTATATTAAAATTACTGCCGATAAAGAAAACAGAACATTAAGGATTGAAGATACCGGGATTGGGATGACTAAAGAGGAGCTTGAGGATAATCTTGGAGTCATTGCAAAAAGCGGTTCCCTAAATTTTAAAAAGGAAAATGAAATCAAAGATGGATTTGATATTATCGGTCAATTCGGAGTTGGTTTTTATTCAGCGTTTATGGTAGCTGAGGTTGTAACTGTATGCACAAAGGCATTGGGAAGTACGCAGGCCTATGAATGGAAATCAAAAGGTGCTGATGGATACACGATTGAGCCATGTGAAAAAGAAGAAACCGGAACGGAAATTATATTAAAAATAAATAAAAATACTGAAGATGAAGATTATGATGAATTTTTAGATGAGTATACCTTGCGAAATCTTGTTAAAAAATACTCTGATTTCATTCGTTATCCAATTAAAATGGATATATCGACAAGCGTGAAGAAAGAAGGAAGCGAAGATGAGTATGAAGATGTGATAGAAGAGCAAGTCATTAACAGTATGGTGCCTATTTGGCGTAAAAATAAAAATGAATTAAAAGATGAAGATTATGAAAATTTCTATAACGAAAAGCGTTATGGATTTGATAAACCAATAAAACATATTCATATTTCAGCGGACGGTGTAGTACGATATAATGCTATTTTATTTATACCGGAAAAAATGCCGTATGATTTTTACACAAAAGAATTCGAAAAAGGGCTTGAACTCTATTCTAATGGTGTGTTGATCATGAATAAATGTGCCGATTTGCTGCCGGATTATTTCAGTTTTGTACAAGGCATGGTCGATTCGGAAGATTTGTCATTAAATATTTCCAGAGAACTACTTCAACATAATCGTCAATTGAAATTGATTGCTAAAAATATAAAAAATAAGATAAAATCAGAACTTCTTTTATTATTAAAAAATGAAAGAGATATGTATGAAAAGTTTTATGAATCATTTGGACGTCAGCTAAAATATGGTATATACAGTGAATATGGAATGCATAAAGAAGATTTGCAGGATCTGCTGATGTTTTATTCTTCTATTGAAAAGAAAATGGTCACTTTAGATGAATATGTGCAACGCATGAAAGAAGATCAGAAATATATTTATTATGCTGCCGGAGAATCCGTAGAGCGAATTGAAAAGCTTCCGCAAACAGAACTTATCTCCGATAAGGGCTATGAAATCTTATATTTCACGGAAGACATTGATGAATTTGCTATTAAGATGATGATGGATTATAAAGAAAAACAATTTAAATCCGTATCAGAAGGCGATTTGGGCATAGACGACGAGGAAGAAAAAGAAACAGAGCAGGAAAAAAGCGATGATAAGGCTTTGCTCGCTTTTATGAAAGAAGAATTAAAAGACAAGGTTGAAGATGTCCGTATATCAAAAAGATTAAAAAATCACCCTGTTTGCTTATCAAGTGAAGGCCCTGTAAGTATTGAAATGGAAAAAGTATTGAATACAATGCCAAATAACCAAGCTGTTGCGGCGCAAAAAGTGTTGGAAGTAAATCGCAATAGCATAATTTATGAAACATTAAAAAATGCGTTTGATACAGATAAAGAAAAGTTAAGGCTTTATACAAAGCTGCTTTATGATCAGGCATTATTGCTTGAAGGGCTTTCAATTGAAAATCCGCTTGAGTTTTCAACAAATATTTGTAAATTAATGAAATAAATTTTAAAATCCTCCTTAAAACCAAGGAGGATTTTAAAAATATATTTTTGGAGATCAAAATGCGAAGAACAGATCGAGAAATAAAAAATATAGAAGAAATTCTCCAAATTATGAAAAAATGTGATGTATGCAGCCTGTCATTATTTGATGAACAATATCCTTATATTATTCCTTTAAATTTTGGTATTTCATATGATAGTGAAAATATAATCTTATATTTTCACGGAGCAAGTAAAGGGAAAAAATTATCTTTAATACAGAAAAATAATCATGCGGGTTTTGAAATGAACACGTCTCATAAATTAATCACAGGAGATACGGCATGTGGTTATACGATGGAGTATGAAAGTGTAGTCGGAAACGGAAAAATTGAGATACTGAGTGAAAATCAAAAAATGGAAGCTTTAAATCATATCATGAAAAACTATTCAAATAGTGAAAAATTTGAATACGATGATCAATATCTTAGAATTGTTTGCGCATATAAACTTACGGTAACTCAAATTACAGGGAAAAAGCTAGTAAAGCAGTAAAAATTAATATTGCCATAGGAGGAAATCAGGCATCTTGACAAACGATGAATTGCCGCTATAATAGTATATGCATATGTAAAGACACAAAAATAACGGAAGGTATTATTGTATGAATAGTAACAGGAATAAAGTATACAAAATGACAATCACCGCGCTTCTTTGTGCAATAGGCATTTTAATCCCACTGATTTCACCAATTAAAATCGTTTTAGAACCAGCTTCGTATACACTCGGAAGTCATATTCCTATCTTTATTGCGATGTTTATATCTCCATTGACGGCAGCAATTGTAGCGTTGGGTACGACGGTAGGCTTTTTCTTTGCGGGTTTTCCGATCGTTGTTGTTTTAAGAGCGGCGTCTCATCTTGTGTTTGCATTGGTAGGAGCGTTTATTATCCAGAAAAACAGACAGATCCTCGATAAACCGCTTTCTGCGTTAACATTTTCATTTTTGATTGGAATTTTGCATGGCGCAGTGGAAATGGCCGTTGTTATACCTTTCTATTTTGGAAATATGATGCAAGCTTATTATGCAAAAGGTTTTATTGTATCGATAGTATTATTAGTAGGTGTAGGCACTGTAGTACATAGTATGTTTGACTTTTGGATTTCGTTGTTTATATGGAAACCACTTCGTAAAGTAATAAAAATACCTGAAATACAAAACAGTAAAGTAATATAATGTAATAAATATTAAAAATAGTTCACTGTTGAAGTGAACTATTTTTATTAAATGTGTGTTACTTTTTTCTTCTTACGGTAATTTCACCGGAAAATAATGTCTGGATATCTCCATTTTTATCTTGAACAACGAGAGCACCGTTATCAGCAATGTCTATTGCCTTGGCATCATGCCACTCGTTATCCATAAAAAAGGTAATATCCTCTCCTAAAACAAATGAAAGCTGCTTATATTCTTCTAAGAATGCTCTATTAGTAAAATCTTTGCTTAAGTCCAGCATTTCATTCATCACTGCAGCAGCCAAATGATTTCTCGTAGTGGTTGGTTTGCTATCATTAAAAATTGAGCCAATAATATCTTGTAGTTCTTGTGGAATTTGCTCTAGCTTTGTCTTGAAATTAATCCCGATTCCGACAACGACGCTTTCTATTATGCCGTTTTCACAATTTGTAACTGCTTCTGAGAGTATGCCGCATATTTTTTTATTGTCTAAATAAATATCATTAAGCCATTTGATGCTAGGTTGGACAAAACACACTTTACTTATAGCCCGGCAAACTGCTACGGCAGCAGCGCTTGTCAGCAAAACTGCGTTTGAAGCATCTGTTTTTGGCCTTAATATTATACTCATGTAAATACCTGCATTTGCCGGAGAATGAAAACTTCTCCCGAGCCGGCCTTTGCCGGCGGTTTGCATTTCGGCAAGGACAACACTGCCATGGGCAGCGCCTTCAAATGCCTTCAATTTTGCTTGTTGATTTGTCGAATCTGTTGATTTATATACAATTATTTTGTTGCTTTTATATTCCTCTTTAAGATATGGGGTCATTCCTTGTGCAGAAATAAAATCATTCTCTTTTGTTAATTGATATCCTTTATTCGTTGTTGCATCAATTTGATAACCTTCACTGCGCAACAAATTGATTGATTTCCATATCGCTGCACGTGATACATTCAATTGATCTGCTATTTGTTGGCCGGAAAGGCATTGAGCACGATTTTCTTCCAAAAGTTTTAACACTAAATTTTTAATTGACATTGCTATACCTCGATCAGTTAATGTATAAGTTTTTCAACATAGGTAAAAGTTTAACACCTATGAAGGAAATGGTAATTATTTTTAGGATGTCTCCGGGCAAAAAAAGTAAGCATCCCATTCTGAAAACAGCTGCAACAGTAAGATGCATATTCAAAATCACATTAAGCACAAAGTACATATAGGGAAGACCAAATAGATACAAAATTATTGTGCCGATAAAGCAGGATGTAAATATTTTTTTAAAAGATATACAATTTACCGGCATGTTTCCTAATCTACCGTGAATTATTTTTCCTGCGCAATAAGCCATGAATATAAATCCAATTAGAAAACCAAAGCTGGGTTTTATGACTGTTTGCAAGCCTCCGCTGAATCCGGAAAAAATAGGCAATCCAATTAATCCAAGTAATATGTAGAGTATTTGAGAGGCTGCACCTAGCCTGGGACCAAGTAAAATACCGCTTAAAAGGACAAAAAATGTTTGTAATGTAATAGAGACAGGGCCCGCTGGAATGCTTATATAAGCCCCTATTGCTGTGAGGGCTGTAAATAAGGCTACAAGTGACATTTCTTTTAATGTTATTTTCAACGTTAAACTCCATTGTAAACTAAAATTATAAAAAAGTATACAATTTGATTTTGCATTTGTCAAGAGCAATATTTTTTTAATTTTTATGGTATTATAAATAAAAAATGTTTTTAAGGTGGATATCTAATGGAAAGTGCTTATATATATAAAACGCCGGCAGGCAAAATAATGATTGTCGTCAGAGAAGATACTGTTACACGATTATATTTTGAAAAACAGATACAAGCGCAAGGTATACTTGTAAAAGAAACGTCATTACACAAAGAAGCAATCAAACAATTGGAAGAGTATTTTACAAAGAAAAGAAAAACATTTGATTTACCGCTTGATATAAAAGGGACTGAATTTCAAAAAAAAGTATGGAATGCCTTACTCAAAATTCCATACGGGCAAACAAAAAGTTATAAAGAAATTGCGAAGACGGTAGGGAACGAAAAAGCCAGCCGTGCAGTCGGTATGGCTAATAACAGAAATAAGCTGCCAATTCTTATTCCTTGCCACAGAGTGATAGGAACAGATGGTAAATTGGTTGGATTTGGAAGCGGACTCGAAATCAAAAAAATTCTTTTAGATTTAGAAAAAAATAATTTAAGATAATGATGAGTTATCTGCTATCCTGCTCTTTATCATAATCCGGATTTTATAGACCGGTTGTTGCAAAAAGCTATTGCTTCGTTTTAAATATTGTCCGAGAATTCAGATCTGTGACATTACAGGATCGGGAAATAAGCATCTGTTTCATTAATATATCTTTATACTATCTAATACCAATTTCATCTGATTTTTTATTAAAATCGATAGTTTTTCTTTTTTTAGTTACACGTTTTTTATTTGTTTTATTTTGTTTGCCCGCGACATTATCGGTGTTTTGCTGCTCAATACTCATTTTTAATGCTTCCATCAAATCAATAACACCTTTTTGTTCAGGCTGCGTGGCGGGAGTTATTTCGTCGCCGCTTATTTTTTTCTCTATAGCTTCCCTCAACCGCATTTGATATTCATCGTAATATAAATCCGGCTCAAAGGGTTTTGTCATGGCATTGATTAATGTTTTAGCCATGGAAACCTCATCTTGATTTAGAGATACTTTATTATACGAACGTGGCAATTCTTTAATTTCATCGTAATAATATAATGTTTCAATGATAATATTACCTTTAGAAGGCATAATGGCCAGGAGTGCTTCTTTTGTGCCGAGGACTGTTTTGGCTATGGCTATTTTATTTTCGTTTTCCATGGCATACCGAAATAATTCAAAGGCTTTATCACCTCCGGCATCTGGCATAACATAATAGCTTTTATCATAATAAATAGGTTGTATTTCACTTGTATTTGCAAAATGAATGATCTGTATTGATTTATCCTTTTCAGTTTTAATTTTTTCAAAATCTTCGTCGTCTATGATAACATAGGTATCTTTTTTATATTGATATCCTTTAATAATCTCATCTGATGATATTTCACGATTGCACACAGGACAAAATTTTTTATATTTGATACGGCTATTGCATTTTTTATGAAGCTGATTAAAACTGATCGTATTTTCATGTGTTGCCGTATATAGACTGACAGGGATATGAACCAGCCCAAATGAAATTGCACTTTTGTGCGAGATTGCCATTTGTTTCACCTCTTTGATAGTAGTATGACTTATAAAATGAGTTTCATTAAAAAAAAGAGATGAAAATTCTTTCCAAAAGTTTAAGGTTTATGAAATAATCTTTTTTGTAAATTATCAAAAAAAGCATTAATTTTCATGCTGTTTTCAATAGGTTTCATCAAAATATTTTTCCTGATATATTCGATTATCGTGGTTGTAGTAAAAATGGTAAACAGACAGATAACGATTAAAAGATAAATATTAACGGATGCCATATATTCATCAAGATGTAGTATGTCGGTATATAAAATAGATCTGATAAGTTTATTATCATGTATCAAGTATACGCCAAGAGTAAGCGGAGCCAAGGTAAAAATTACTTTATTGGTAAATTTATTATGTATTTTTACTTCTCTAAAAAATAAAAACAAACTTAGTGAAGCAAACAGTATTGTAACTGAAGAATATCTAAATAATCCGGTGAGACCAAACCCTGTTTTTAAAGCTGCAGTAATAAAACAAACTAAAAAATAAATAAAGAGATAAAAATATTTATTTAAGTTTTTATTATAATGAAGTCGAATATAAGCGGCAAAAAAGTAAAGGCAGATAAACCAGCCGACACCGTAGCCATGATCCATATTGAGCGTGGAGAGAAAAGGAACGAGCACATTCCATTCGCAAAAAAGAAGCAGTAGAATAATGATAAAAAACTGCATCTGCTTTTTTGAGAGCTGAGTAATTAGTTTATTTAAAAATGGGCTTAATATATACATGGCTACATAGCAGGTAACAAACCAATATCTTCTGCTTAATATGGGTAGCAGTTCCTGAATCAGTCTTATTTTATTAAACTGTACGATGCCGAGCGCCAATAAAATTACATAAATAACAACTGAATAAAATAATACTTGAAGATAGAGCATAAATAGCTTTCTGAGTTTGAATTCCGATGTCGCCAAAAAATACCCGCTGATTAAGACATAACAATTTACTGATACGGATATCAATGCTTCAATACTCCATAGAGGATAATCTTTACTTCCGAAAGTATCTAAAATACCGCCGTGACCAAATAAATGAAGACCGATAATCATGATAATTGAAATTATTCGAAGTAATTCAAAGTTAGAATTTCTAACATTTTTTTGTAAAAGGGCAGGTGCATTTTTCGGCGAAATCATAAATTAGTCCTTAAAATATTTTTAAGTAATTTTAACGCAGTTTTTATAAGATTACAACAAAAAAACACCAATGGCATATCAGTGTTTTTATTTTAATTTTAAATCCAAATAAATCTCATGATGACGATAAATAAAGGAACCATGAGAGCCAGATAGATAATTGTTGTATAAATAAATGGGCTCATTGCCAGATCGACATTTAATTTATATATTTTGGAAAGCATAACCGCGACCATAGGAGCAGGGGAGGCGGCAATTAAAAAAATTGTTTTTAGAGCTACAGTATCATTTATAATAAGGGCGGAAAGCAAAAACAAAACAACGGGTACGATAACAAATTTTATCATACACACATCCGCTAATATAAAACGGTATTTTTTTACTCCCGCAAAACTTAAAGAAGCGCCCAGCGGGACAATCACGGACCACATACTAAAATGTATATTTATGGCTATAATATCTGATGCAATTATCGGTCTTGGAACACCGGTCAATACAAATAAAATACCCAGAATAGAAGCATATAGCGCCATTTGATTTAATGAAAAGAGGTTTTTAAAGACACCTTTCGTGCCTGGAATAGCAGTTCCTTCGGCAAGAGATTGATATCTGGCAGCCATTGTAAAACCGATTCCGTTTACTGCGAAAGGTCCTAACGAAAGTATAAGCGATGTGTAACCGTAAGAGGTTTCGCCTAGAATGAAATAACTGGTCATAGCACCAAGCATTGCTGCATTGGAAATCAGCATTGTCAGGAGATAACTTGCTTTCGATTGATAATCAAAATTATATTTTTTAACCCGTATGTATCCCAACCAAAGAGGAAATATGTGCATCAGAAGGCCTGATATTGGGAGCCATATCAACTCGGGGGTGAGAGTGAGTCCCCATATGGACAAAAATGAACCAAGAGGGAAAAATAAACGAAGTTGAAATGACATTAAAATATCAAAACTATGCTCATTTAATTTTGTATATTTAACGACCAAGTAAGCTAAAGTAAACGGGAGTATGATGTCGTAAATAAAAGGGGCGAAAGTTTTTAAAAAATCAAGCATGAAAGATTTTTTCCTTTTTAGTTGATTAAAATAGGGAATACTGTACTACTATAACGTAATATCATGCTATTTGTCAATTATAAAATAAACTGTAGTTATAAAGTTGTAAACAACAGCTTTTATTGAAAAAAAGATTACAAAAATAGGTTTACGATTCAAATCCAAAATAGGCAGCTATTTTTTCAAATTCAGGAGCATGAATGCCATAAAGTCTACATTGACGCACTACATCAAATAATAAAGCATCTATTTCTGATTTGCGGTTTGCCTGTAAGTCACGTTGTAAAGATGAAGTGGTATCTACAACGAGGCCATCGATAAATTTTAAACTGGTCTCGGTTAAATCTTCGTCAAATATAACGCCTTGTGCTGTTGCTAAAGCATTTAATTCATTCAGTAATTCAACCGCCGTATCTCTGTAAATACCTTTTTGCTGCATTTTTTTGGTTGTGATATCATAGTAAGCGCCGCAAACACCAAAAGAAGCATTGCATGCAAATTTTTTATAGATATCGCAAGCGATATTATCTGATAATATTGCGTTCATGCCACTTTGATTTAAATCATCTTGCACTTTTTTTAATAGTTTTATATTAGCGTTCGTACCTTTGCGAACTCCAAATATAATTTTATTGTTTTCCCCTGTTTGTACGATTTTGCCGGGAGACTCTATATATCCGCTGAGATAAAGGCATCCGTCTAATATTGTGATATCTTGTCCTATCATTTCTTCAAGTTTGCTACCGATATTTAATCCGTTTAAAAGAGGGATAATAATCGTTGCATCATGACTGGATTTTTTTAATAAGCCTGCAATTCCTTCTAAGGCATATCCTTTAACACAAACAAATATAACATCAGCCTTTTCGTTGTATTTTTCTTGTGCGGCAGCATTTACATTTCTTATTATAAAGTCACCGAAAATGCCTGAAGATATAAGCAGACCTTTTTGTTTCATTTGCTTAAGATGTTCTCCTCTGGCGATAAAAGTTACATCTTTGCCGCTTCGTGCCAAAAAAGCTCCGAGGCTGCCGCCGATACCACCTGCGCCCACAATTAAGTATTTCATTCCATCACCTTCTATTTATTCTTAGTATTTTATAAAAAACAGCAAATATAGTTCATATATTTGCTGTCAAAGTTATTTGTATTTAGCAATAATTTTTTCAAGCTGTTGACAGCCTTGTTTAATAATTGGTTTACATTTTATGTCGGGAGAAGGATCCGCTTTCATCATAATAATGTATGGGCATTCACAACTGCCGTAGGTTGAAATAAACCAATCAACATATTCTTTTGCGATTTCTCTGACTTTTGTTTGGTCATATGGTTTTTGTCCGCCAAACATCACTCCGATTGTTGCGAGACCGCCTGAAATAATACCGCAGGTTCGCCTGCAGCTCATTCCGCCGCCAAACGGAATGATCGCATTTAATGTATCTTCGCTTAAGTTCAATTGATATTTTTCATTGGCGGCATGTAATACCGCTTCGGCGCAATTGTAATGATATAACATGGCTTCTTCTTCGCTTAGATTGTCAGGTATTTCTAAAAATTTACATACACTATCAAACATAATTTATTCTCCTTGTTATTTTTTATTCTACAGTTACAGATTTTGCTAAATTTCTCGGTTTATCAATATCACATTTTTTCTCATATGCAAAATAATAACTCAAAAGTTGCAAACATACAACAGATAAAATAGGAGATAAGTCATCAGCAATATCCGGCATATAAAAAATCTCATCAATTTCTGCTTCAATTGCGCTGTTTGTTTTTTTACTAAACGCCACTACATAAGCGCCGCGAGATTTTACTTCTTTAATATTACTCAATGTTTTTTCGAATAAATCATCTTGAGTCAAAACAGCTAAAACCAAGGTGTTTTTATCAACCAACGCGATAGGTCCATGTTTTAGTTCGCCGGCAGCGGCAGCTTCGGAATGAATATAAGAAATTTCTTTCAGTTTTAGTGAGCCTTCTAAGCAGACATAATAATCCAGCCCCCGCCCTATGAAATAAGCATCCGTAATTTCCTTGTTTCGTTTTGCCAAATCATGCAGCGCATGTGAATACGTAAGAATTTCTTGAACCAGTTTCGGTGTTTTAAACAGCTCATCGCGAAGATGTATATATTCTTCTTTGGATAAATTTCCACTGAGAAGGCCAAAATGCATGGACAGTGCATACATACATACCAGCTGTGTTGTATACGCCTTTGTTGAAGCAACGGCTATTTCAGGACCTGCCCATGTATACATTACATCGTCTGCGCTTCTTGCAATAGAGCTTCCCTGTACATTGCTTATAGCCAGTACACGTGCGTCTTTTTGTTTGGCTAACTCTAAAGCAGCCAAGCTGTCTGCGGTCTCGCCTGATTGACTTATTACAATAAGCAAAGTATTTTTGTCAATAATTGGGTTTCTATAGCGAAATTCAGATGCGATATCGCATTCCACAGGAATTCTAGCATATTTTTCAATCAAATATTTACCGATAAGACCTGCGTGATATGCCGTTCCGCATGCTACGATATATATTTTTGTATAATGCTCTAAATCTTCTTTTGTGATCTTAATGTCATCTAATAATATATGGTCTCTGTTTTCTACAATTCTTGAAAGCATTGTTTTTCTAATGCCTTCAGGCTGTTCATTGATCTCTTTAAGCATAAAATGCTCATAGCCGCCTTTTTCGGCATCTTCAGCGTTCCAGGTTACTTTAAATATATTTATTTTCTTGTCATGACCTGCGCCATCTATTATTTTTACATCATTTTTTGTGCATATGGCGATTTCATCATTTCCCATCAAATACACATTCCTTGTATAATTTAATACTGCCGGTATATCTGAAGCAAGAAAATTTTCATTTCGACCTAGACCAACAATTAAAGGACTGTTTTTTCTTACGCCTATGATTTTATCAGGTTCATTTTTGCATAGGATTGCCAAAGCATAAGAACCTTTGATGATTTTGGTCATTTGTATAACTGCCTTGACGATATCTCCTTGATAAAGTTCGTTTAAAAGATGAGCCAGTACTTCGGTATCTGTTTGAGATGAAAAGCGATAGCCTTTTTTTAAGAGCTCTTCTCTTAATTCAAGATAGTTTTCGATAATACCATTATGAACCACTGTAATACTCGATGTCTCATTAGAATGTGGATGTGAATTGAGATCAGACGGCTCTCCATGCGTTGCCCATCGTGTATGTCCTATACCTATTGTGCTATTTATGGGAGATACGGCGATGTCATCTTCAAGCACCTGAAGTCTGCCTTTAAATTTTCGTACAATAATTTCTTTATCTTTAAGTATTGCGAGGCCAGACGAATCGTAACCTCTGTATTCCAATTTTTGTAATCCATGGAGAAGAACATTTGTACATTGTCTATCTCCTATATATCCAACTATACCACACATAAAATCCTCCTAAAATAAAAAATCCGCTCAACATCGCGGAAATGCATACATATTCAATTTTGATACATGCCACAACATTTCAAGTTGATTTTGTACTTACAATCGCTCGTAAGTTTTGTGGCAACTTGTATAGACTTTTGTTAAAGCCTTTGGAGCACCCGCCGAATTTTTCGATAACTCCAAACCTCGTCAACTCATAAATGAGTCCCGGCGCTATAATCAATAAAGATCATTTACGGTATATTCAATTGTAATAAAACTATAAAATCCTCCTCTTCATATTTTGTTCATTATATCACATTATAATGTAAATGCAATATCAGGTCTTCTTACTGTGTAGTATTAATATATGCTTGTTGATTAAATAGTACCATTATTATTTTAAAATAATGGTAAAATATATAATACATAATTCATATAGGAGGGAAAAGTGATTAAAACACATCGTTTTGAACCTGTCTACGATAAAAACAGCAAAATATTAATACTAGGGACTATTCCTTCAATTATGTCTGAAAAAAGGGGCTTTTATTACTCGCATCCGCAGAATCTTTTTTGGAAAGTATTGGTTGAAGTGCTAGAAGAAAGAGCAGTGCCTGTAAGTATAGAAGAAAAAAAATCTATGCTGATAAATTATAATATAGCTGTGTGGGATGTGCTTCGTTCATGTGAGATAAAAAATTCATCAGATTCGAGCATTAAAAAACCTATAGCAAATAACTTTATTCCGATACTTCAAAATAGCAGAATATCTCATATTTTTACAACAGGAAAAACAGCAAGCAAATTATATGAAAAACTATGTTATGAAAAAACCGGTATTGAGAATATTTATCTGCCATCAACAAGTCCGGCCAATCGGGCAAATTTTACATATGAGCAAATTGTGGAATGTTATAAAATATTGCGGGAATATTTATCATAATTATTTTTATTTTACAGTTATAACAATATATGATAAAATTTTAAATCATTTGTTTTAAAGGAAGTGAAAATATGATTACAATAACCATGCAAAACGGCAAACAAATAAAAGCAAAATTATATCCCCAACATGCGCCGATTACTGTTGAAAATTTCATAAAACTTGTCAATGAAAAGTTTTATGATCGTCTAACTTTTCATAGAGTTATCAAAAACTTCATGATTCAGGGGGGCTGTCCGAAAGGAACAGGTACAGGCGGACCCGGATATCAAATAAAAGGAGAATTTTCATCTAACGGAGTAAACAATCCATTAAAACACACACGCGGAGTCCTATCCATGGCACGTGCGCAAAATCCTGATTCTGCCGGAAGCCAGTTTTTTATTATGCATAAAGACGCACCGCATTTAGATGGTCTCTATGCGGCTTTTGGAGAAGTAGTGGAAGGGATGGATGTTGTTGACGATATAGCCAATGTAAAAGTAGGTTATGCGGATAAGCCTTTGATACCTCAGGTAATCAAATCGATTACTTATTCTGACAATGAAGAAGAATAATTTTTTAATAAAAATAACACTATTAATAGTGTTATTTTTATTTTTATTATCTTAAGAACCAATGTTTAAATTGCTGTTTGCGCTCATTTTATGATATAATTTAGAATTATTTAATCATTAAAAATATAAAGGACGAAAAATGAGCGAATTATTATCTTCATTAAATGAACAACAATTGTATGCTGTTACCAATACAGAAGGCCCCATGCTTATTTTGGCTGGAGCCGGCAGCGGCAAAACAAAAACAATCATACATAAGATTGCCTATATTATAGAACAAAAAAAAGCAATGCCATATGAAATACTTGCATTGACCTTCACAAATAAAGCTGCAGGTGAAATGAAGGATCGTATAAGCAAAATGGGCATTGAAAATGCAAACAGTATTTGGATGTCGACATTTCATTCACTTGGAGCAAGACTTTTAAGGCAGCATGCATCCTTGATCGGATATACACCCGATTTTGTTATCTATGATGAAGATGATAAAAAAAAGCTTATCAAAGAATGTTTAAAAGAACTAGACTGTGCTAATTCAGATATTAATTTTGGTAAATATATATCAAAGGCAAAAGAAAACAGAATCAGTCCACTGGAATTTGAGCAGAGAGAAATCTCGCCAAGAATAAATGTTCGGCAGATAGCACAAGTTTATGCATTATATGAACACAAGTTACGAGACTATAACGCAATGGATTTTAATGATCTGCTGTCGAATTTACTTCTTTTATTTGAAGAAAGACAAGATGTTTTAAATTATTATCAACAGAAATTTAAATATATTTTGGTTGATGAATATCAAGATACGAATCATGTGCAGTATTTACTGACATCAATGCTGGCAAAAGGATATAACAACATTTGTGTTTGCGGTGACGACGATCAAAGCATCTATGCTTTTCGAGGCGCGGATATTAAAAACATACTTGGTTTTGAAAAAGATTTTCCGTCAGTAAAAATAGTTAGGTTGGAACAAAATTATAGAAGTACAAAAAACATTATCAATGCTTCAAATGATGTTATTTCAAATAATACCCAGAGAAAAGGAAAAACTCTTTTCACGCAAAACATTGAAGGTGAAAAAATTATATTTAGACATTGCTATGACGGAAGAGAAGAGGCCAGATATATCTCTCAGGAAATTCTAAAGCAAAACGAAGAAGGCATAAGATATTCCGATATGGCTATATTATATAGAACAAATGCACAAAGCCGTCTGTTTGAAGAAATGTTGCTTTCTTCCTTGATTCCTTATAAGTTAATCGGAGGAATCAAATTTTATGAAAGAGAAGAAATAAAAGATATTTTAGCCTATCTAAAACTTGCTGCAAATCCTCATGACAATATCAGTTTTATGCGTATTATTAATGTCCCAAAACGAAGTCTCGGGAATAAAACATTACAAAATATTGCCGAGTTTGCTGATTTTAAATCGTGCAGCATGCTACAGGCTGCAAGCTATTACAATGAAATACCGACGCTCTCACCCAAAGCTAAAAAGGGTGTAGAAGAATTTTATAGCATTATTGAGTCAATACAAGAAGAAATTAAAGAAAATTTGAACATAGGCTCTATCAGCAAAAAATTAATTGATGATTTAAATTATTTTGAGTATCTGAATACAAAACCGGATACTTCAGAACAAAAAACAGAGAATATAAATGAGCTTATAGCTTCTATGTATGAATTTGAAAAAAACAGTGAAGAAGTAGGGCTCTCTGCATATTTACAGCATGTTTCGCTTATATCTGCGGTCGATGAAAGTTCGGAAATAAAAGAGGGTGTAAGCCTTATGACAATTCATAATGCAAAAGGCCTCGAATTCGACACCGTGTTTTTGGCAGGGCTTGAAGAAGGCATTTTCCCACATTTCGGGTCTATTATGGAGAACAATAGTGAAGAAGAAAGAAGGCTTTGCTATGTGGGAATGACAAGGGCGAAACGCGTTTTATGTCTCACTGCCGCCAAAGAGCGGATGGTTCGAGGAAGGTTTGATAGCCTGATGCTCTCCAGATTTATTTTTGAAATAGACAAAAAATATTTTGATGAATTAGGCCAAAAGACTCTATACGCTATAGAAAAAAAGAATACAATGAATGCGATAGATCATGAAGGGATTACTTATGGAATAGAAGGTTTTTCATATGATAAACCAAATGAACACAGTCAATTGGCGTATACGCAATCAAATTTGGCATCCTATAAAGAAAGTAACGAAATTCAAAAGAAATCAGGAAGTCAGATAGAGCAATTAAAACCTGGAGACAAAATAAAACATGAGCTTTTTGGAATCGGAACCATTATATCCGTAAAAGGCCACGGAGAAGAACAAGTCCTACAAGTAGCCTTTATTCAAATGGGAATAAAAAATCTTATTAAAGAATATGCTCCAATATCGAAAATTTAAAATGGTAAATGGCATGAAAGAGACAGATATTTATAAAAAAATTGAACATTTGCGAAGTGAACTAACTTATCATAATGAACAATATTATTTATACGATGATCCTCAGATAAGCGATTTTGAATATGATGCTTTAATGCAAGGGTTAATTAATCTTGAAAATGAATATAATTATCATTCGCCAAATTCGCCGAGCGTGATGGTTGGAGGGGGCGTGCTTGAGGAATTTGAAAAAGTACGTCATAAAACAAGTCAACTCAGTCTTGCGAATGCTTTTGACGAAAATGAATTGAGAGATTTCGACGCCAGAATAAGAAAAACGGTCCAGCATTATACGTATACTGCCGAATATAAATTTGATGGGCTTAGTGTTATTATTACCTATGAAAAGGGTAAATTGATGCAGGGAGCCACAAGAGGAGACGGCGTTATAGGAGAAGACATCACCCAGAATATAAAAACAATAAAATCTCTTCCCAAAACAATTGATTTTAAAAAAACATTGATTATACGGGGAGAAGTGATTATTAAAAAAGAGGATTTTATCAATTTAAATGTGCTGAGAGACAGTAAAAATCTCAGCCGGTTTGCAAATCCTAGAAATGCAGCTGCAGGATCTCTTCGCCAATTAAATCCGAGTATTACAAAATCAAGGCCTCTGGATATTTTTATCTTTAATGTGGATTTAATAGAAGGACAGGAATTTAACAGCCACGCTGGAATGCTTAATTTCGTAAGCGGATTAGGATTTAATGTCAGCAAAATTGAATTTAAGCACAATATTGATCAAGTAATTGATTTTTGCAGGTACATGAAGGAAAAAAGAGAGGATTTGGAGTATGAAATTGACGGACTCGTATTTAAAATAGATGAAATGGATCTGCGCGACCTTTTAGGCAGTACGTCAAAGCATCCGAGATGGGCGATTGCTTATAAGTTTCCCGCACAAGAAAAAGAAACTCTGTTAAATGAAATCACAATACAGGTCGGACGCACAGGAGTGCTCACACCAGTTGCAGAACTATACCCTGTTGAAATAAGCGGGTCTGTTGTTTCAAGAGCAACGCTGCATAATGAAGATTTTATTAAAGAGAAAGATATCCGCATTGGGGACAATGTGTTTGTGAGAAAAGCCGGAGAGATTATTCCTGAAGTGGTGAGTGTGAATTTTGCTAAACGCAAAAGTGATGCAAAGAAATTCATTTTTCCGTCAAAATGCCCTGTCTGTGGATATGATGTAGCCAGAGAAGAAGAGCAGGCAGCCATAAGATGTGTCAATATATCATGTCCGGCAGCTTCTCTAAGAAGGGTAATACATTTTTGCAGTCGGGAAGCGATGAATATCGAAGGCTTGGGCAAAGCAGGTTTGACAATGCTTTACAATAACAATCTTGTTAGAGATATTTCTGATATTTATAAATTAAAAGATAAAAAACAAGAAATAATATCACTGGATAGAATGGGACAGAAATCAACAGAAAATATTTTATCGGCAATAGAGGAATCAAAGAAAAACGATCTAAATAAATTTCTTTTCGGACTGGGAATTCCTTTGATTGGGCAAAGAGGGGCAACGTTAATTGCAAACAAGTTTTTAACGATAGATAAAATTATCAATGCCACGCAGGAAGATTTTTTAAATATACCTGATATCGGTGAAAAAATGGCTTTTGAAGTTGTAAAATATTTTCGAAATCCGGATCATATTGCTATTATCAACGCATTTAAAAATGCCGGGGTTAATATGAAGAAAATGATGAATGAAGAAGGTTTAGAACAAATCTTTGATAATAAAACCTTTGTGTTAACCGGAACCCTCCAAGACTATACACGAAATGAAATAAAAGATATAATAGAATCCATGGGCGGCAAAGTTTCCTCGGCCGTTTCAGCAAAAACAGATTATGTATTGGCCGGTGAAAATCCTGGCAGTAAATATGAAAAAGCAGTTCAGCTTGGAATCAAAATAATTGATGAACAAGAATTTATAAACATGATGGAAGGAAAAAATGAAGATGCAAATTAGTATAGCAGATGTGAAGTATTTGGCAGAGCTTAGTCGTTTGGAATTCAGCGATGATGAAGCTGCAGAGATGCAAGAAGATTTGAGTGACATTATCGGATATGTAAATAAACTGAACAATATTAAAACTGACGAATTCACAGCCAAGGAGCATATATTGGCACTGGCTAATGTATTCAGGCAAGACGAAGTTAAAGAAGGGCTTACAAATGAAGATGCGCTCAAAAATGCATATGACAGTGAAGATATGTTTTTTAAAGTGCCTCAGGTAATGGAGGATGAATAAGATATGAAATTATGCGATATGTCACTTTATGACTTAAATGACATGCTTGAGAAAAAAGAAGTCAGTGCAGAAGAAATAACTGTTGATGTTTTAAAACGTATTAATACTGTGGGCATTGAAGTCGGTGGATATATTACCCTTCAAGAAGAACAAACTGTTCTTGAAAATGCCAGAGAAGCAGATAAAAGAATAAGTGAGAATAAAAGAATCGGTAAAATTGATGGTATTCCATATGCTTTGAAAGATAATATGTGTACAACAGGACTCCGAACGACATGTGCGTCAAAAATATTAGAAAATTTCATATCCCCCTATAATTGTGCAGTATATGATTATTTAGAGAATGCCGGAGGCGTTTTAATTGGCAAAGCAGATATGGATGAATTTGCAATGGGTTCATCGACTGAAAATTCAGCTTTGGCTGTTACAAGGAATCCATGGAATTATAATAAAGTGCCCGGTGGCTCATCTGGTGGCAGTGCCGCAGTCGTGGCAAGCGGACAAGCGATCTTTTCTCTTGGCTCCGATACAGGAGGATCTATTCGACTGCCGGCAAGCTTTTGCGGCATCACCGGATTAAAACCAACTTATTCTGCGGTTTCCCGTTACGGACTTGTTGCATTTGCATCATCACTTGATCAAATAGGGCCGTTGACCAAAGATGCAAGAGATATGGCAATCGTTCTTGATCATATTATAAAATATGATAACAGAGACAGCACATCTGTAATGGTGAGTACCGATTATTCAAAAAATCTAAGTAAAGATATAAAGGGATTACGCATCGGTGTTGATATGGCTCATTATGAGGGATTGGATGAAGAAATAAAAAAAGCCGTGTTCAAAGCGATTGATATCTTCAAAAGTCATGGCTGTGAGATAATTGATCTTTCATTTACGCACAACGATATTGCGTTATCTGCTTATTATATTATAAGTTCCGCGGAGGCAAGCAGTAATTTAGCCCGGTTTGACGGTGTGAAATATGGTATGAGAATACAAGAGGAAAATATTATAGATACGTATACAAAAACAAGAAGTTTAGGGTTTGGCAAAGAAGTAAAAAGGCGTATAATGCTCGGCACATTTGTGTTAAGCAGTGGATATTACGATGCTTATTATAAAAAAGCGTTGCAGGCAAGAACGTTGATAAAGCATAACTTTGACGAAGCGTTTAAACTCTGTGATGTGGTAATAACGCCGACAGCGGTTTCCGGAGCGTTTGATCGGGGCAGAAAGATAGAAGATCCCACACAAGTATATTTGTCTGATATCTATACGGTAACTGCAAATATTGCCGGTATTCCTGCAATGAGTATTCCGTGTGGATTCACAAATGAAAATATGCCCATCGGGCTGCAATTAATGGCGAATGCATACTGCGAACAAACACTTTTAAATGCAGCATACGCTTATCAGGAAACAACTGACTTTCATAAGCAATTACCAAAATCAGGTAAGGAGGCAGACAAAAATGAAATATGAAATGATAATAGGTTTGGAAATACATGTTGAATTAGGTACTAAAAGTAAAATATTTTGCTCATGTTCAACGCAGTTTGGGTCAAAACCTAATTCAAATGTGTGCCCTGTATGTTTGGGGATGCCCGGAGTGCTTCCTGTTTTAAACGAAAGAGTTGTGGAATATGCTATCAAAGCGGGACTCGCATTAAACTGCCAAATCGCAAAATATTCAAAGATGGATAGAAAAAATTATTTTTATCCTGATTTACCGAAAGCATATCAGGTATCTCAATTTGATTTTCCACTATGTTTAAACGGCTATTTGGATGTTCAAACAAATGATGAAACAACGAGAGTTGGCATTACCAGAATACACATTGAAGAAGATGCAGGCAAGCTAATCCATGTTCAAGATGGCACATTGATTGATTATAACAGATGTGGCGTGCCCTTAATTGAAATTGTAACGGAACCCGATATCAGAAGCGCTGAGCAAGCAGTTGAATTTGCAAAAAGTGTTCGGAATATCCTCCTATATGCGAAAGTATCCGATTGTAAAATGCAGGAAGGATCTATGCGTTTTGATGTCAACTTGTCTATACGGGAGCAAGGGAGCAAGGAATTCGGCACAAGAACAGAAATGAAAAACCTCAGTAGTTTTAAAATGCTGCAAAAAGCGATTGAATATGAATATAAAAGACAAGTTAAAGCGGTTAAGAATAATGAGACAGTCATTCAACAAACAAGACGTTGGGATGAGACAAATAATGAAAGTGTGGTTCTGCGAAGCAAGGAAAACGCACATGATTACCGTTATTTTCCGGAGCCGGACTTGCTGCCGATTATATTAAATGATGAAATTATAGAGGAAATTAATCAAAATATGCCGGAATTGCCAAAAGCAAAGAAGCAAAGATATATCAGTGAACTGTCTTTGAGCGAATATGATGCAGATGTGCTGACATCAAATTCGGAACTTTGCGATTTTTACGAAAATATATTAAAGGAATTTAATGATCCAAAAACAACAGCGAATTGGGTTATTGTAGAATTAATGGCCCTTATGAATCAAAAAGATGTTTCTATTGAAGATATACTAATCAGTCCCGGTAATATGGCGCGGCTTTTAAATAATATAAACGACGATAAAATAAGTGGGAAAATGGCTAAAGGTATCCTTTTAGAAATGTTTGAAACCGGCCAAGATGCAGATATGATTATTAAAAGCAAAGGGCTTTATCAAATAAGTGATACTGCTGAATTGGAAAAGATTATCGGCCAAGTACTTCAAAATAATCCCGCAAGTATTGTTGACTACAAAGCCGGTAAGCAAAAAGCACTAGGCTTTTTGGTAGGACAAGTTATGAGACTCACAAAAGGGACTGCGAATCCAAAAAGTGTTAATGAAATTTTGATATCAAAATTAAACGATTAGTCTGTGCTAAGCATTGATATTAAGACTAATAATGAGGAATAATGAAAAAAATATTTCTTTTCATTCTGCTACTTGTTTTGATAGTATCGTTTACTGCGGCTTGTAGCCATACAAATAAGCTCGCATCAGTGCAAGAACTAACGGTAGCAGTGACAGAAGAGCCGGCAACGCTTGACCCACAAAAAGCTACGCAAAATATAGCATATACAATAATAAATAATGTCATGGAAAGTTTGGTACGTATTAACGATGAAGGTGAAATAGAACCCGCTCTGGCAAAATCATGGCAGATAAGTCAAGATCGTCTTACATATACATTTACATTAAGAGACGCAAAATGGTCAGATAACACCTCAATTACTGCGTATGATATAGAATATTCCTTGAAGCGGGCATTAGATGCTTCTTTTTCGTCCGATACTTCTTATCAAATGTTTCTTATTGATAATTCCTATGAGGCAAAGTATGAGATAAATGAAAGCGGCCAAGAGGTAGATATAACAAGTGAAGACATAGGCGTTGTTGCTATAGACGATAAAACACTTGAAGTCACACTTGAAGAACCGGCATCTTATTTTCTTGCTCTGTTAGCGAATCCGGTTTTTATCCCTTCAAAAAAAGATTGTATAGAAGCAGCTGGAGAAGAATATGCAATGACGCCGGAAAGCATGGTCTACTCCGGACCTTATATTGTAAAAAATTGGACTAAAGGTGAAAAAATAGTTTTAATTAAAAATCCATACTATTGGGATAGCGGCGATGTAATATTGGATGAAATTGATTTTATTATAGAACCAAAGAGTGCTGCGATAGTTAAACTATTTCAGCAGGGAGAAGTGGACTTATTTGAAATTCCGAGTTCTTATATTACTCAATTTATGGGTCAGGAGACTTTAAGGCAGGTTATAAGCGCTACGATATGGTATATTCAGTTCAATTGCGGCAATAAATATTTTTCAAACAGCAAAATAAGGCAGGCTTTTGCTATGGCAATCGATAGAGAGGGGTTTTTTGATAGTATAAAAAGTGGTACCGCTAACATAGCATATTCACTCACTTCACCATCGATTCCATTAGATGGAAAGTATTTATTTACAGATACGAAAGACGATATAGAATACATATCTTTCGATGTAGAAAAAGCAAATCAGCTTTTAGACGAAGGACTTGATGAAATCGGCGCAACAAGGGAAGAATTTGAAAAGGAAATGATCTTCTTAAGAGGGGAAGGAGATGTGTGGACAAATATAACTGATTATCTTTCAAAGCAACTCCAAGATGTTTTTAATATAGATTTAAATATTGACATCGTAGGAGATACGGAGTTAATAACTTTGTATCAGAATAAAGAATATGCCTTCACATTTTCGGGCAATGAAAGTGATTGTTTTGATCCGCTCGGCGGTTTAGAAAAATTCACCAGTAATAATTCGAATAACTTTTCTTATTTTTCCAATGAAGAATATGATGTGGTTATAATTGAAGCCAAAAAAAATGATAAAAATAATAAGAAAACAAATATTATAAAGGCTGAAAATATCTTGGCACAGCAAGCTCCGATTCTTCCACTCTATTATTCTGTGGATAATTATGCCATGCAAGATAATGTTAAGGGAGTCGTTTTTATTCCGGTTCATATGTATATAGATTTTAAAAACGCATATATTACAAAATAAAACAATCCGTTAATACGGATTGTTTTATTTTGTAGTTTAAACTTCGTATCCTTCAACTTTCATATTAAAGCAATATTCTTTTGTGGGGAAAGCTTCAGCCAATGCTTCCTCCCTAAATTCATTTAATCCATCAATCATCTCTGTTCGGATATTTCTGTAAATTTTTACGAATTTAGGAGTAAAATCGCCATACATACCAAGTAAATCATGCGTTAAGAGTACCTGGCAGTCAACATATGGGCCGGCACCGATGCCAAGAACAGGTACATCTACTGCTTTAGTCATTGCTTTGGCAACACCGTTTGGAACACATTCCAAAACGATGGAAAACACACCTGCTTGCTGTATTATGATTGCATCTTCAATTAATTTTTTGGCTCCTGCAGGAGTACCGCCCTGTACTTTAAAGCCGCCGAGAGCACTTGCTGTTTGTGGTGTAAGCCCTAAATGACCCATAACAGGGATACCGGCATTTACGATCGCGGCAATTTTATCGGCCATTTCACGACCGCCTTCCAACTTCACACAGTCACAGCCCGTTTCCTTCATAAGGCGGGCCGCATTTTCTATTGCTTGCTCGCAACTGACATGGTAGGAGCCGAAAGGCATGTCACCAACAATAAATGTATCCGGAGCACCTTTTACAACGGCGCGCGTATGATGAACCATATCATCCATCGTAACGGGTGTCGTGGATTTGTATCCGAGCATAATCATGCCTAGACTGTCACCGCATAAAATGACTTCAATATCGCTTTCGTTAACAATCGATGCAGTTGTGTAATCATAAGCGGTTGCGTACGCAAATTTTTTCCCTTCTTCTTTATATTTTTTGAAGTCAAGAACAGTCATTTTCTTTTTCATAACAAACTCTCCTTATCTTTAAGATATCTTCATTATAACACAATCAAATATGAATGAAAAAAGACACTTTATTGTGTCTTTTTTTAATACAGCTATTTTTTCATAAGAGCTCTTTCGGGTTTTAAAACATTTAATTCATAATCTATGGTTTGCCTATATATCACGCCGGAGAGCAACAGCAGACTAAGCAGATTCGGAATTGCCATCAATCCGTTCATCGTATCTGCGATATCCCATACGAGTGTGAGTTTTGTAGTCGCTCCTATAAAAACAAAGAAACAAAAAATTATTCGGTAAATCATATTGGCAACACCCTGTTCATGTTTATAACCTACACCTAAACAGATAGAGCCGATCAGCAGCACCGCGAGAGATAAGTAAAAACGTTTGCCCAGGATAGAATCAAAACCGGGCAGAATTCCTTCGGATAAAGCACCTGTTGACAACATTCTTAAAATAGATAAAGTGACAAAAACAACACCGATGGAAAGCAGAATCCATCCGATAAAAAGAATAGTCTTTCTTAAAATGCTTGTTTTATAACTGATAATTTTAAAATTTCGTTTTTCAATTTGCTTCGAATCATTTGTATAAAAGAAAAATTCGAGAGATTTTTCACCATAATAAGACCAGCCCAAAACAGTAGAAAAAGCAAATAGTATCGTTCCCAAAGTTACGATATAGCTTCCAAATACACCGAGGGTGTTACTGAATGAAGCAATTGTAAGGTCTACACCGGTAAGCGCGTTGCCGGGAGTTAGCATGCCTGAAGCGGCAATGACAAGGCCGGTAATAGAACAAACCACAATGGTATCAAAAAAAGTCCCTGTCATGGATACATAACCTTGGCGGCATGGGTGATCCGTTTTGGCGGCCGCAGCGGCAATGGGAGCTGAACCCAGACCGGCTTCATTGGAAAATACACCCCTTGCAACGCCGTAGCGCATTGCATGAGCAATGACAATGCCTCCGATACCACCGCCCACGGCATCAAAGGAAAAAGCTTGACTGATAATCAATTTCAGGCCAGCCGGTATTTGCGTTATATTGGCAAAAATACAAATGAGGCCTCCTAATATATATAGAGCAGCCATAAAAGGAACTAACTTTTCAGTTACACGAGCTATGCTTTTGATTCCGCCTACAATGACTAATAAAGCAAAGGAAGCGAGGACTATTCCCGTTATCCATGTCGGTATATTAAAAGTGTTATTTACCGCTAAAGCTACCGTATTCGACTGAGTCATATTTCCGATGCCAAAAGATGCTACAACAGCAAAAAATGCAAATAATATTGCCAAAATTGATCCTATAGTTTTATTCTTAAGCCCATTTTTCAAGGCATACATAGGCCCACCTGCAAAATCGCCTCTATGTGTTTTCACTCTGAAGTTTACTGATAGCACAGCTTCACTATACTTTGTTGCAAGGCCGAAAATAGCAGCAAACCACATCCAAAACACTGCACCGGCGCCACCAAGAAACATAGCCGTGGCAACTCCCGCAATATTTCCGGTGCCTATTGTTGCGGCAAGTGCGGTCATAAGAGATTGGAAAGGTGTTATATCACCTTCTGATGATGTTTTCTTTCTGCTGTTTTTTGAAAAAACAGATTTAATGGCGTAACCAAGATTTTTAAGTGGTTTAAATCTAAGTAAAATCATTAAATATACGCCGGTCCCAACTAAAAAGAACAACATAACTGGCCCCCAGATAAAACTGTTGACCTTACTTACAATAGTAGAAAAATCCATTAAAATACCCCTCTGAAATTTATTAATAAATAATTGAATTAATTAATATATTTATATAAATATATTAATTAAAAATTTTTTAGAAAACAAGCTTTAAATTTAAATAATTATTAAATTGAATTTAAAATATAATTTGCAATTTTATGTATTTAGATAAATAACGACAATAAAAAAAGATATTATTTTATTAATAGATGATATAGAGGAATGCTAAAAAATAAACCTGTTTGGTGTATTTGTATTATACGTATGTTATATACGTTTAATAAATATATAATTGAGAGGTTTTTATGGAAAAAAAGAAAAAATTAGGTATTCCTGTAGCGCTTGGTATCGGCAGCACATGGTTTGCTTCGCATTGTGGTGCAGGATTTGCCTCAGGAACACAGGAAGTAGCATTTTTCTTATCACATACTTGGTACAGTGCTTTTCTTCCTTTTGTTTCCATGGGTATTTTAGCAATAGCGTATTACATAACACTTGAATTGACAAGAGAATTCGACATTCGTAATTATAGACAATGGTCTGACAAAATTTATTCTCCTTATCAAAAGGTTTTTTCAATTGTCTGGGAGATATGCTATTTAGCCGTAGGCTTTATTGCTACAAGCGCTTGTCTTGCTGCAGGAGGCGAACTATTATTACAAAAGTTGGGAATTCCGTATTATATTGGAATTGTTATTGTGTTCGTCATTGTAACATTAATCTGCATGTATGGGGCTAAAGCAGTTATAGCGGCATCAACAACAATGTCTATTTGCTTGATTATCATGGTAGTGATCGTTACTATTTTGGGGATTGCATCGGGATGGGATAATACAAAGCAGGCAATTACAGATAAAGTCATATACACATCATCGGGAGAAGCTATATGGAGAATGTTTGTATATGCAGGTTATCAATGTACGTTTATTGGAACATTGGTAGCCGTAAGCGAAACAGTGGTTACAAAAGCAAATTCAAGAAATTCAGCTATTGTCGGGTGGATGATTAATGCTGTTATGCTAACGTTGGTATGTGTGATGTTAATGGGGTATATGCCGGCCGTAAAAACAGAAGCATTACCGACCTTATATGTTGTTGATCATGTTGGCAGTCCTGTCATTCAGGTATTGTATTCAGTAATACTGTTTGTGGCACTCGTGAGTACGGCTGTTTGCTGTGTATACGGACCCACAAAAAAATTCACAATGCAATTTAAATTTGGAACAGAAAAATCAAGATCGGCACTTGTTTGTATTACATATATGATCTTAGCGCTCGCATTGTCAACAGTGGGACTACTTGCCTTAGTGCAAAAAGGTTATTATTACGTGGGCATAGCCAATATCCCTTTCACAATTTGTGCGGCTATCTTTATTGGAGCCTATAAATTGAAAAAGAAAAGAGCTGCTAATGAAAAAGCGGCAGCTTAATCGTTAATTGAATTTTAATAAAAGAGAGCAAGAAAACTTGCTCTCTTTTATTAAATCAATTGATACTTATAGACAAATAAGATATATTAAATAATATAAAACATATGGAGGAAATAAATATGATTTTTGAACTTAGAATCTATCATGTTGCAAAAGGGAAAGCGGAAAATTTACATAAAAGATTTAAAGACAACACTTTTAAACTGTTTGAGAAACATCAAATTCATGTATGCGATTTTTGGCAAGATACGGCGGGGGAGAGAATATATTATATTTGTGCATTTGAAAACGAGCAAAAGAGGCAGGAATTATGGAAAAATTTCAAAAGTGATGAACAGTGGATTAAAGTGAAAAGCGAGTCTGAAAAAGATGGATCACTTGTTGACAGCGTCGAATCAATTGTATTAACTAGAGTTAATTATATCAAGCCAAACTGGAACTGACGAATAGCCAAAAACCCGTTACAATGATGACGGGTTTTTAGTATAAACAAGCATTTTTATTACTATTTTATTATGAATTGCCAATACTACAGTTAATAGTAAAGGATAAATATAAATGTATTACTTAATAAGAAAAGTTTTTAATCCCGAAATATTTCAAGGTAAATATAAGAAGAAAAACTATTTTGAAGGTTGGTATTTTAAAAATATTGATAATAAAAAGAAGAATGCATTGGCAGTCATTCCTGGTATTTCATATGATAAAAGTAACTTGAATGCACATGCATTTATTCAAATATTAAATATGAATGATAATAGGCATCATTATTTTAAATATGATTTATCTAGTTTTAAGTTTAATGAGCAGTACTTCGAAATAGAAATAGAAAAAAATTATTTTTCCGCCAAAAAAATGATTCTTGAGATAGAAAGCGAAGATATAAATATTTTATCACATTTGTCATTTGAAAATATTGTTTCGTATCCGAAAAAATTATTATGGCCGGGAATCATGGGGCCGTTTTCTTTTGTGCCGTTTATGGAATGCTATCACGGTATCGTAAATATTCACCATGATGTCATCGGTCAAATAAAATATAATGATGCAGAGTTAGATTTTAGCGGTGGCTATGGCTATATTGAAAAGGATTGGGGGAGAAGTTTTCCGTCGGCTTGGATATGGCTTCAATCCAATCATTTTGACGAAGAAGGAATCACATTAATGTTTTCTGTTGCTAAAATCCCTTGGTTTGCGAAAGAGTTTACGGCATTTATATCTTTTTTAAGATTTGAAGATAAATTAATCCGCTTTGCAACTTATACAAAAGCAAAGATAAAAAAACTCAATCTATATAATAACAATATGCAAATTACATTAGAAGATAGTAAATATATAATGGAATTACATGTTTTCGGGAATACACAAGGATCCTTAAAAGCACCTAAAGACGGCCAAATGGAAAGAGAAATTTTAGAAAGTATTAACGCAGCTGTTGCCGTAGAATTAACGGATAAAAAAGGCGATATCCTTTATAAAGGATTGGGTACAAATACCGGGTTGGAAATAGTGTGCAATGAATATGATTTTCATTTTATAAATTAAAATACAAGAAGATGCATATGCATCTTCTTGCTTGATATTTTATTTAAAGAACACTTTCTCCTTCTTCTCTGCTTCGGATACGAATCGCTCGTTCGACATTGCTTATAAATATTTTTCCATCTCCGAATTCACCGGTACGAACCGTTTGGATAATTGTGCTTACAATTTCGTCCACTCTTTCATCCGGAACCACGATCATAAGCATAATTTTCGGTAAAACATTTAAAAACACTTCACTGCCTCTGTAGTATTCTTTCCAGCCTTTTGTTGCGCCGCATCCCATTACCTGTGAAATGGTGACGCCTTTAATATCCATTTTGTTGAGGGCTTCTTTAATTTCTTCTAATTTGGCAGGCTGAATAATGGCTTCAATTTTTTTCATTTTAACCTCCTTTTAATCCATTCCTAAGAAGGAAGGATATGCATTTTCACTATGTTCACAGATGTCGAGCCCTTTGCTTTCCTCGCTTGAACTCACACGTATAGCCATAACTTTACGCAGTACAAACATGATAACAAAAGTACCTACAACAGATAGCGCGATGGTTATGAGAATAGCAAGAAGCTGTGCTCCGAAAAGATGCACATCACCAAATACTAATCCGTTCCATTGAGCGGCAGAGTTAATAGATGTTTTGGCGAATAATCCGGTAGCTATCCCACCCCAGATACCGCCGATACCATGGCAACCAAAAGCGTCCAAAGAGTCGTCATAACCAAATTTAGCTTTTATTTTACTTAAAGCAAAGTAAGAAATCGGGCTGGCGAGTCCGCCAATAATAATGGAAGACCATACAGGGACAAAGCCAGCGGCAGGCGTGATTGCGACCAGGCCTACTACCGCACCTGTAGCTGCGCCTAATAGAGTAGGTTTGCCTCTTAGAATTTTTTCTACGAGCATCCATGACAATACTGCGGCAGCTGCCGATGTGTTTGTGGTCAGAAATGCATGTACGGCAAGGCCGTTGGCGCCAAGTGCACTTCCGGCATTAAAACCAAACCATCCAAACCATAACAGAGCAGCACCCAAAAATACAAGCGGGATATTGTGTGGATGATAGGTTGTCATGCCCAGACCTTTCCGTTTGCCAAGCATAATCGAGGCAACTAATGCAGAGACCCCGGAGCTTATATGTACAACATTTCCGCCGGCAAAGTCCACCGCTCCTAAATTTCTGATTAAACCGCCAACGCCCCAAACCATGTGTGCCATTGGATAGTATACGATTATAGACCATGCAGCAATAAATATAAAGAGCGCCGAAAAACGCATACGTTCTACTAAAGCTCCCGTGATCAGTGCGGGTGTTATTATTGCAAACATCATTTGAAATGCTGCAAAAAGATTATGAGGGATCGTTGCCGCATAATCACCATTAGGATCCCATGTCACTCCGTGCAGGCCAAACCATTGGAAATTTCCAATAACTCCGCCTATGTCTTTTCCAAAAGACATTGTATAACCAATTAAAACCCACATTACTGCGGCAAGACCGCAGATAAAAAATGAAGAAAGTATGGTATTGAGAACGTTTTTACGTCTGACCATACCACCATAAAATAATGCCAAACCCGGTGTCATTAAAAAAACCAAAGCAGTGGCGATGATAACAAATGCTGTATCTCCTGTGTTCATATTATTCCTCCTTTTATATTTTGTAAATAAAAAAGGCACTGAAAGACATTTTTTAATCTTAAAAAATATCTATTCAGCGCCTTTGCTGTTTATTTACTTTTCATATAAATAAAACCGCAAAGTACCACATACGTGTAAAACTTCTAACAGCGCCTTTGCTGTTTATTTATTTGAAGGTATCATAACATACAGCATCTGTCTTAGTCAATACTCTTTTCATAAAATATATTTCTAGATTTGAATCGTTATTTTTTGGGAAAGATAATAAACTAGAGAATTTATTTATAAATTGCATCAGGATTAAAAATAGTATGGAATATTTTAATCAGTTATTTATTAAAAATGGGTTTGGTGAAAATATTGCTGAAAGCCTATCGGTTGTAATAGTTATTTTGATTATTGCAGTTATATGTGTTATTGCAACGATAATCATTAGAAAATTTCTTTTGAGATTACTTGCAAAGCATATAAAAAAAACCAGAATAAAATCAGATGATTTTTTATGGGAAAGAAGGGTGTTTCATAAAATAGGAAACCTTATTCCTGCAATCATTATTTATAGTTCGGCCAGATATATTAACATCTATGAGGATGTTATACAAAAAATAGCAATCGTAGGTATTTTCATTGTTATTATGAGTATTCTTAATTCTGCTCTGGACGCAATCAACGATTATTACAAAGTACTGCCTATATCAAAAGTCAGGTCTATTAAAGGTCTTTTACAGACATTGAAAATTTTAGTTGTTATTGTGGTTGCTATTATTATTGTTGCTGTGATTATTGAAAAAAGCCCGCTTCTTTTGCTTAGTGGCATCGGAGCGGTTGCGGCAGTATTTTCATTTGTATTCAAAGACTCGATCTTAGGTTTGGTAGCAGGAATTCAATTATCTTCAAATGATATGCTCAGACTTGGCGACTGGATAGAAATGTCAAAATTTGGAGCAAACGGTGATGTCATTGATATCTCGCTTACGACTATAAAAATACGGGATTTTGAAAATGCCATTGTAACCATCCCGGCATATACACTTATTTCTGATTCTTTCAAAAACTGGCGGGGTATGAAAAACGCAGGGGCACGGCGTATAAAAAGAAGTATTTATATTGATATAAATAGTATTCAGTTTTGTACTCGTGAAATGTTGCGCAAATATAGTCAAATAGGTTTTTTAAAAGAATATTTTGAAATGAAGAGTCGAGTGGTAGATTATCATGAATTCAATCAATATACCGGTATCTTCCCGGAAGAAAATCATAAAACCAATATTGAAATATTTCGCATTTATATAGAGAATTATTTAAAAAATCATAACAAAATAAATAAAGAAATGATTCAGATGGTCAGAGAGCTTTCTCCGACCGATCATGGCATTCCATTAGAAGTTTATGCATTTATCAATGATACAAATTGGGTTTGTTATGAGGCTATTCAAGCTGAAATTATTGATCATATTTGCGCGTGTGTGCATATATTCGGCTTAAAAATATTTCAAAGACCTTCCGGATTTGACATAAAAGATTGTTTTTATGATGAATAGTTTCACTACATTCCGCGACTCTTTTGATAGTTTGCAGAATCGGTATCACATTCAGTGCTTTCACAAAGAACCGATAGGCTTTGTAATCTAATTGTTCGAGAAATTCTACAATAATTGTAAGGTGTCACTGTATGATCAAAATTGGAATTTTTAAAGATACCGTATTTTGAAGTAGAATATATTGGAGTTTTTCAGCAATTTTGCAGTATATTATGCAACGTTATTATAATTAAAATCGGTTCTTTTGTTTTTTTTACTATATTAAACTGTAAATATAAAAAATATCAGTAAAATCAAAAAATTATTATTAAATAATATTATATAAATTTTAAGCTGATTATTGATAAAGCATAAATTTCATAGTATGATGAAATTTGGGGATTTGTATATTTAGAAAAAAGATGGAGATATCAACATGGAAAACCAAAAAGCAGACAAAATGAAAAAAAAGAAAAAAAGAAAAATCATTATTTTAATAGTGCTTAGTTTATTAATTATTAGTGTTGTATTATTTTTTTTATTAGCATCGAAAGATGAAGGATATACACAGGAAACTGTGCAAACAAAAGAAATTACAACCTATTACAGCTTTACCGGTAACATCGAGGCCAAAGATAGTCAGACTGTATATTCCAAAAACATACTTCCTATTAAAAAGATTTATGTAAAAGAGGGAGAGGCCGTTAAAAAAGGGGAGAAATTATTTGTTTTTGACGATAGCAGTATTGCATCAAGCATTGATCAGGCTGCAGCTTCTGTAGAAATAGCGAAAATAAATTATGAAAAAGCAAAAAGCAGCAATAAAGATGCGCAAATATTGCAAGCTCAATCAGCAGTGGATACTGCACAAATAGCATATGATAATGCAAAAACAAATTTAGATAATGCGACTTTATTATATAATCAGGGTACTCTCACGACACAAGAACTATCTCAAGCTCAAAATGCTTTTGATACGGCAAATACACAATTAATCAATGCGAAAAAATCACTTTCGATTGCTAGTGAGGCCGCTGATCAAAATATACAAATTGCAAAAGAACAATTAAATCAAGCACAAGCCAGCTATGAAAATATTACACAACAAGCAGATGATTTGGTTGTTACCGCAGAAATCAGCGGGGAAGTAAGCGACATCTATGCGAAAGAGAACCAAACAGTCACAATGGGAAGTCCGATTATGAATATCGTTAATTATGATCAATTAGAAGTGACGGTAAAAGTAGACGAGTATGATCTTGCCGCTATCTCTGTGGGGAAAGAAGTATCTCTAACAGTCAGCGCACTAGATATAGAAGTGAAAGGCATAGTCGAAAAAGTTTCAAAACAGGCCACCGTTGTGAATGGTGTTTCATTCTTCCCGACAAAAATTGCTATAGAATCTAATGAAAATTTACGTGTCGGTATGTCTACCGAAATAAAGATATTAAATCAACATGCAGCAGATGCTACCACTATTTCAATGAAAGCTTTACAGTTTGATAATGAGAATCAACCGTTCATTTATTATAGAGATACAGAAGATAAGATAGCTACACGTGAAGTAAAAGTCGGCATAAATGACGGAACCACAGTGCAGATACTTGAAGGACTGAGCCCGGGGGATATCGTACTTGTGCCACAGGAACCGACTTTTAATCCATTTGATGTTATTGCTGATTAGCAGGAGGGTAGTGCTGTGAATGAAGAAATCCTGTCTATGGCAAATATCGTTAAAACATATCAAATGGGAGAAGAAGAGCATGTTGTATTAAAGGGTATAAATCTTAAAGTAAACAATGGTGATTTTGTTGCTATTTTGGGGCCTTCGGGATCCGGCAAAAGTACGCTTATGAATATCATAGGTTGTCTGGATATACCTACCAGTGGAGAATATATATTATCTGGACAAAGAATCAGTTCACTTGACGAAATCGAGCTTGCTCGAATTCGTAGCAGAAAAATAGGATTTATTTTTCAATCTTTTCAGTTATTGCCGCGGTTGAATGCAATAGAAAATGTCGAGTTGCCTTTAATATATGCCAAAATACCTCAGTCAAAACGCAGGGAAAGGGCAAAACAGATGCTGGTTCGCGTTGGTTTGGAGGATAAGATGTATCATAAGCCAAATCAACTGTCAGGAGGACAACAGCAGCGGGTTGCAATTGCCCGTGCATTGTCAACAGAGCCAATGATACTACTTGCGGACGAACCGACAGGTGCCCTTGATCAAAAAACGGGGCATCAAGTCTTAGAATTATTTAATGAATTAAACAAAGAAGGCAAGACAATTATTATGATTACACATGATCAAAATATTGCGAAAAATGCAACTCGGATCGTTAGAATTTTAGATGGTGTCTTAACGGAGAGTGAAATAAATGATTAAAGAAAGCATAAAAATGTCATGGCAAAACATTGTCAATAATAGAGTAAGGTCATTTTTGACAGTATTGGGTATTGTTATTGGGGTCACGGCAATTATTGCATTAGTTACGATTGTACAAGGTGTATATGGAGAAATGATGAGCGAATTTTCTGCGTTAGGTGCAGGTAAAATTATGGTGCAAATTCGTGGGACGGCGTTAAAGCAAGGATTAACTGATGCTGATATAAGGCAGCTTTCACAAATTGAAAATGTTTCCGGAGTATCTCCGACGGTCAGTGTGGTATCCACTGCGGTGCGAGACGGAAAATTAGAAGAAAATATATCTATCGAAGGCAAAAATGAGGTTTATTTTCGCAATGAACCGGATTTAATAGAGCGTGGACGTGCCTTTAATATTTTAGATATGAATAGTAAAAATAAGGTTTGCATTATAAATAACACATTGGCGGAATCCTTATTTTTTGGAGAAGATCCGCTGGAGCAAAGTTTGCAACTTGGCGGAAGTACTTACACAGTCGTTGGAATATTGTCCGAAAAAGAGCCTACTAATATGACAGCATATATGTTTATGAATGATGAAGATTCCGAAGGTAAAATTATCATTCCTTATACAACGGCAATGAGCATGGCTGAGATTGGGTCGATAAATTCTCTTGAGATATTTATTAGTGATAGTGAAAAGACAGATGATGTAGTCGCAGATACCAAATTGGTTTTGAATCAAGCCTTTAATTATAAAGAGGATAGTTTCACAATTATCAATTTAGAAAGTTTACTTGAAACGATGAGTACAATGACAACAATGATGACAGGTGTTATATCAGGTGTGGCCTCTATTGCACTGTTAGTTGGCGGGATAGGTATCATGAATATGATGCTTGTATCTGTTACAGAGAGAAAAGTTGAAATAGGGCTTAGAAAGGCTCTCGGAGCAGAACCAAAACAAATCCAGATACAATTTCTGATTGAATCGATTTTTCTATGTTTAATTGGTGGCCTCATCGGACTTATCATGGGTATCTTTATTTCTTTTATTGGAGCAAAGATACTTGGAATGGACTATGTTTTTTCTATTTGGGCGATTTCTCTTGGGGTGGGTTTTTCTGTTGCGGTCGGTGTCCTTTTTGGGTGGATGCCCGCTCGAAGAGCAAGTAAATTAAGCCCAATTGATGCACTGCGCAGTATATAAAGAATTATGCAGAAAAACTATGAGGAAAAGTCTCATAGTTTTTAATATTTGGGAGATATATATAAATTTGAAAAATTTGAACAAACACAATTTCTTCCAAATTCTTTGGCTGCATATAACGACTTGTCGGCGTTGTAAATGAGTTCGTCTAAAGTAATTTTTTCTTTGTGGTCTGACGTCGACGATACGCCTATACTTACTTGAACATTGATAATCTTATCATCAAAGAAGATGGGTGTATGCGCTATTAATGTCCTGATATCCTCGGCTATAACTAAAGCAGCATCTAATGTGGTCTCAGGAAGAAAAATAAGGAATTCTTCACCGCCATACCTGCCGATAAGGTCAGATTTGCGAAGCCTGTTTTTACATAATGTAGCGATAACTTTAATTGTTTCATCGCCTGCCATATGACCGTATGTATCATTGATACGTTTAAATAAATCAATATCCATCATCAATACGGATAGATTATGATTATATCTCTCATATTTATAAAATTCTTTTTTTGCTTCAATTATAATCTTCCTCTTATTAAAGATACCGCTGAGTTCATCTCTCAGAGCCAAATCTTTAAGCTTTTTTTCAATTAATACATTTTTAGTTATATCTTGAAAAATTAATATTTTCCCTTCGCAATTATTCTTTTTAAAAAAGGGAGTTACCGTGCATCCAAAATATTTTTCGTATCCATTACGCTGAATATTTAGTCTAAAAGCCTTGTCTGAATTTTTGCAGAGTTTGCTTCCTTCATCAAAATCATTGATGCTTTTACCAAAATATGTTCTACTTAACCATGGATACATTTTTTGCGCGGCTTTATTAAAATTGATGAGACGATTTTTTGTATCAATGATGATAATCCCTTCACCGATTTCATTAAAAACTTGTTCTTGATGTATTTCTTTAAGTTCTAAAAAATTATATTTAAAAATGGCTATAAAATAGCAGATAGCAAGAATGCCAAAGCCTAACGTTGTAAGATCGTATGGAACAGGGCTGATATTGATTGCATGAATTAGATATGCAAGCATAGGAAAACATGAAGCAATGAGCAACCAAAAAACTTGCGTTTTTATATTAAAAGATGCATTCTTCCATAATCGGAAAAAAATAATAAAGCCATACAAGAAAGAAAAAATTGTAAAACATGCAAATATATAATAAAAAAGGGAAGGATGCAAACGCAGCATTGAATAATGGTGATAATAAATAATATTATAAGATTGATAGTAAAGATGATAGTATGGATTTGTCAAGGCAAAAAAGAGTGTAATAACAGGAATAGCAAAAATGATAATATTTATTATAAAAGTAGTTTTTTTGTTATAATTAAACTGATAGACTGCTAGAATCCACAAAGGAGGAATAAAAACAAGTCCGGCAAACTCTACCATTAATGCAAATTCAGCTTTCTGTTGCGTGGTAGACAATAGTTCAAAAGCATATCCTATCGTGTAAATCGCAATAGATAAGCAGAGTATAGAAAAAACTCTTGCAATACCGTTTGTATATCTTATTAACGAATAAAAAAATAAAAAAATAAAAACAAAGCCAATAAAAAGCTCAAGTTGTGGCATAAACTCTCCAATAGGCATATATTAATTTCATTACGTAACATAAAATTTGATTCTATTATATACTATTCTAAATAAAAGAAAAGAAAAATATATAACAAATTATATAAAATATATTAATAAGGAGAATATATGGAAATTATATTGAAACCGATAGGATTTATTCATTCGCCTTATATTGATAGCAGGCCTATACCGAAACAAAGCATTTATTCTGATGGCGTTCATGCAACAATTAAAATACTAGATGAATATGTAGAAGGATTAAGTTCTTTAAAAAGCGGGTCATATGGCATCGTGTTGTTTTATTTTCATAAAATAGAAGGGTATACACTGACAGTTCAAAGAAAGCCAGATGAAAGCGTAGGCATTTTTTCTACACGTTCGCCACATCGGCCTAATAAAATAGGATTGTCTATTGTGCGGTTTATAAAAATAAGCGGTAATATTATAGAATTTGAAGGGGTTGATATGCTTGACGGGACACCGGTGATAGATATCAAGCCATATGACGAAGCCTTGAATCCTAAATTATAAAAGATATATATGATAACAGTTATTGATTTGTTATCTTGACCAGTGTTGTATTTCAATAAAATTACCATCAGGATCACTGGCGTAAACAACACTTAAAGTTCCGATTTCGGGATACTTATGAAACATTATTTCTCCATATTGCCTTCCTTTATATGCGATTAACTTTTCTAAAATTTCCTTTATATTATCCACATGAAAGGCAAGATGCGCCAAGCCGAAACTGTTAAGTTGCTGTGTTGCACCATTCGTGTTTTCCGGTTGATAAGAAAATATTTCTAAAGTCGGGTCATCTGTATATCCCGGTAATTCCAAGTGGATACCTTCAATTTTGCAGTCAGGCAGTTTTGTCAATTTTTCCAGCCATACGCCGCTGAGATGGAGTATGTGCTCTAAAGGCCTGCAGTCAAATACTTTTAAAAATCGGATAAAGCTTTCCAATCTTTAGAGATTATATTTGTATGGACATATTTTATCGACATATTAATCTCCTTATGTATAAGAGTCAACATATACACTTATAAATATCTCACGTAAGCTTTAAAAGCCGAAGGGATTGAATAGATATTTGCTACTTCTTCTTTTGTTGCCCAAATAAATTTATTTGATTTCATGTTCTTCGCATGAACAAGGTAAGCAATCATTTGCCATTCTATATGCGTAAAAATATGTTTGGAGCTTTTAAGAGGAATGATAGTATCTATATCAATATCCCAGGAGTTGAGTAATAGTTTGCTTTTATTTATTGTATCATGACCTAAAACGTTAGGCAGCTCATATAGCCCTGATAAAAGTCCGTTTTTCGGACGCTGCAAAAGTGCGTACGTACAGTCATTTTTAATTACATAAACAGTTCGAAGCTCTATTTGACGCGGCTTCTTTTTTTCTCTTACCGGTAGCGTAGATACGATGTTTTGTCTATAAGCTTCGCAAAGAGAATCAACAGGACAGGCGGTGCATTTGGCTTGTTCGTAAGGTAGACATATAGTAGCGCCGAGTTCCATCAAAGCCTGATTATAATCTCCTATACGATAGGCCGGTAAACTATTATACACAATGAGTTCGATTTCTTTTTTGACAGATATATTATCAATACTGCGAGTATTTGCAATTATTCTTGAAATAACTCGTAAAACATTCCCATCTATAGCTGCTGTTTTTTTTCCAAATGCAATGGAAGCAATTGCTCCGGCTGTGTAAGGACCTATTCCGGGCAGGTTTTGCAATAATGTTGAATCTGATGGAAATATGCCATTATAATCATCAAGTATAATAGCAGCTGCTTTTTTTAGATTTTTGGCTCTGTTATAATATCCGAGTCCTTGCCAAAGCTTTAAAAGCTTATCGTCTGAGATATTTGCGAGTACTTGTATGTTGGGGATTTCTTGCATGAATCTCTCGAAATAAGGCAATACCGTATCGACACGTGTTTGCTGAAGCATGATTTCCGATATCCATACTCTGTAAGGGGTTGGATCCGTGCGAAAAGGCAGTTTTCTTGAATTTAAATCATACCATTTTAATAACTGTTGCTGAAACAATGTAAAGTTAATATCAATAGTCATATTTGTTTTTTGTAGTAATCCTAGACAATGTTTTTTATAAAATCATAAGTGAAACAGACGGCGCGCCATGACAAATCCTCACACATATGTGGCTCATCGTCGATATTAAAACCTTGAGGTCTCAAATTATAGCATTTGAGGGAACCAAATTCATGACTAAAAGCTTCGCCGAAATCATAACAATGCGAGACTATTTCATCTTTGTTCATATTTTGATCGGAAAAATAAATGCCGATGAACATCAGTGCACCTTCAACAAGGCCGCATTGAGCACGAAAACCTCCCGCTCCGTGCAACCCTATTGCAGCATCTTTTACTTGGCTCGTCAATTCGACCTCAAATATTTCTGAAAGAATATATAATGAAGTTCTGGCACAATTTAAGTCGTGATCATAATAGTATTTATGCACTCGATCTTGAATTTGATTTTTAATTTTTTCATTCATTGATATCACCTGTTTTATTTACTTTGTATTTTAATTATATATTAAGTTTGTTCATATGAAAATAAATAAATGTATAAGTTTAATGTAAGAACATATTCTAATTTATTTTCATACTGTATTATGAGGTGTGAATAATGACAGAGAAAAAAGTTTATGTAGAGAGTATTATCCTGCAAGACAGCATGACATACGATGGGCAAGTCGTGCTAACATATAAAATAGAATATCCAAAGTTTCAGACACTTATATATAAGCAGGCAGTAAGAATAATGAATAAATTTTATAAAGCGAAAGCGAATGCGGCTCAAAGATATTATAGAAATGACCTTTATAAAATGGCTGTGGAGCAATATAAATATGATTTGGAAAATAATTTTCCTCTTCGTGTGTTTGATGCTGTTACCGACTTTCATATAACATATAATGCACAATGTATTATGAGCTTGTATTCTGACGAATACGAATATACAGGAGGAGCACATGGCAACACTGTAAGGACTTCTCAAACATGGAATATGCAAACAAAGAGAGTGATTGAACTTGAGGAATTATTCCCATGTTCTTTTGATTACAGATTGTATATTTATAGAAAAATCAAAGAGCAGATAACAGCAGATCCAAGCATATACTTTGAAGACTATGAAAAACTGGTAGTGCAAAATTTTAACCTTAAAAATTATTATGCAACATCAGAAGGGCTGATTATTTATTATCAGCAATACGATATTGCACCCTATGCAAGCGGTATAAGAGAGTTTTTAATACCATATTCATATTGTGTGACAGATCCAGAAAATATGTGCATTTAAAAAGCAGCTAAAATATAATTTTTAATTTTGTCTGCTCATTTTTAAAACTGAAAGAATAAAAAAAACGATTGCAGTTCCAATCAGGATAGATATGCTTAAAAGCGTATCATTTGAAATATTTCCGATAGGCAAACGAATGCCCATAAATTCTCTGAAGCTCTGCAATGTTTGCGTAGGCGCGCCCAAAAATGTGTTGTTTAGGGCATTGTTCATCATGACATCACGAAATAAAGCTGCTGAGTGTGAAGGAGGAAAGAATTTTATAAAAGTCTGAACTGAAGAAGGGAGCTGACCGACGGGTATATAAATTCCCATAAGGAAACCGATAATTGTCCCTATGATTGTGCTGGCTACGCTATAAGCATTTAAACTTTTGAAAAAGACAACAATAAGAAGAATAATCGATCCGTTTGAAAGGACTGATAGTAAAATAACTCCCAATATACGAATGAGCTCAGCTGCAGAATACATCTCTCCGCCGCGTGAAACAATATAAATCATTGCTAAGATGAGAGCTATTAATGACATAATGACACTTATGATAAAAGCACTTAAGATATAGCTTGCGGTTATGCTGCTTCTTCTGATAGGTGATACCGTAAAATCTTTTAAAGTGCTTTTAGCCCTGTCTTCCACCATGATGCCTAGAGCACCCAGGCATGTTGTGATGGTAGTAACAGAGAGTATGCCGGCCATGATCCAAGTTGAAATAATATACTGTGTATTCTCTCCAAGATATTCCAGACCACTTTCCATAACATCGCCAAGAAACAAAGCATAAAGACCTATAATAATAAACACAGATAATAAAGAAAAAAATACAGAGCTCTTGTCTCTGAAAAATACAAGAAGATTTCGTTTAATTAGTTGAGTTATCATCATGTAATTCCTTTCCGGTAATTGCAATAAATGCATCATCCATACTTCCGCTTTTTACTTCAAATCCATCAATAAATGATCGGCACAATTCAAGTATAGGCAATGCATCAATTGTCTTATTTAAAGAAACACATATTGTATCGCTTTTAATGGCATACTTAATAGAATTTGACTTTAAAATTCCACATAACGCATTTAAATTTAACGTACGCATTACAAGCTGGTCTTTACTATATTTTTCTCTAAGTTTACTGGGACTGTCATGTGCGGCGATCAGACCTTCATCTATAATGCAAATATAGTCGGCATTAGCAGCTTCTTCCATATAGTGTGTTGTCAAAAACACTGTCAGGTCTTGCTGCTTCTGCAAATTTTTTACTGTATCCCAAATGCTTTTGCGTGTCTGAGGATCAAGGCCTGTGGTAGGTTCGTCTAGAAATAAGATTTCGGGTGTATGAACAAGTGCACGGGCGATGTCGGCACGTCTTTTTTGCCCACCCGATAATACACCATATTTTCGGTCTAAAAAATCTTCTGCTCTTGCACTTTTTGCCGCTTGGGCCACTGCGTCTTTTAACTGTGAGCTTGTCATTTTATAAAAACTGGCTCTGATTTGCAGATTTTCTCTTACGGTAAGAAGAGGGTCTAGTATACCGTTTTGAAATACAACACCGATTTTTTCTCTAATGAGAGAGTTGTCTTTTGGGATTGTGCATCCGTCAATCTTCACTTGGCCGCTGGTGGGTTTTGATAATGTGCAAAGCATATCTATTGTTGTCGATTTTCCTGCTCCATTGGGGCCTAAAAATGCAAACAAGGTGTTTTTTTCTACATAAAAATCAATACCTTTTACAGCTTGTATATCTTTAAAATGTTTCGTAAGTGCATTTACTTCAATGATATTTTGCATATAATTCATATAAGTAAATACCTCCTTCATAAGTCATTTCATTATAGCATAGCTATTTTTGCATAGTAAAGTACAAAATATTTTAAAGCCAGATTATCTTATACTTAATATAATAAAAATTGAAGCTAAATGGCTGGAAAAGGAGTGGTTGTCTATCATATGAGGAAATAAGTAAATGAAATCTGGATTTGCATCATAAATTTCTATGAGAATATTTTTGGATATTAAGGTCAGTTTAAATAATATAAGATCATTATGATAAAATACTTTATTTAGAGCTCTCATAGAATAACCTTTAAAATTCTTCAAGTATATTTTTTTGTGTTTCAACAAAGATATTTTTATCAATCAATTACAGTATCCTTAAATAATATTTTGTGTATCTTGTATTTTTTCTTGAGCAGTGATTGTTTGCAATTCGGTTTGATAAAATTGTGTCAGTAAATGCACAAAATTTTCAAGTAAATTAACGCGATCTTTTAAATGGTTGATGACACTTTTCGTATGTTCATTGCAAGGCATTGTAGAGAGTAAATTAATATCGAGGTAAATATCTTGAGTGATGTGGTCAAGATATTTAATAGATAGACTAATGTTTTGCATATGCTCCTCCAATATTTAATAATTCAAAGTTATTATATTCAAAAAATATTTATTTGGTTCCATAAGCAGATGCATTTAAAAAATTTTTATTTTTAATAATATTAAAAATAATTGCTTGTATATTTTTATAGATTTCTTTGAAGTTTTCTAGTAAATTGTCACTTAAACCTATACCCCAATTTATATTAGATACATGTATACCAAGCATGTAGCCGTTATAAAATAACTGGTATTGTTTCATTAAATGAAATATATTGCTTAAATCAACAGCCGATGAATAGGAATTTACTGCTTTATCTAAGGCGCATAACGATATTGTTCCCGGCATTTTATTTGAGTGTATAGCAGTCAAAATAACTACTAAATCATCTTCTTTTAACAGCTCAAAACAATACTCATAACTTACTTCGCCTATAATAATATCAATTTCTTTTTTTAAAAAATTTTTTTCAAGTTGCTCTCCTATTAAAATAGCAATGGCATCATCTTGCTTTTGCCTGTTTCCAATGGCAAGTACACGTAACATAGCCCGCCTCCTAAGTCGTTAGATATAATAAATATATATGGATGCAACATGCTTATTATGTGATTGTAATTAGTAAGCTTGATGCAATAGGTCGGCAATGAAATAAAAAAATATAACGCACTATTTACTTTATGAGCAAATATGTTATATACTCTTTGTTATGCAATAAAAGCTGGGTCTATGAAGGGACATTCATAATGATAAAGAAAAGTATTTCAAAATTAGCCAATAATTTTTCTATAGATAAGAATTTCAAATTATTTTTGATTGTCGGTGTTTTTATTGGCGTTGCTACAGGTATTTATACAACCATATTTAACAATTATTTAAGCGATGTCTTTTCGTTATCGGCACAGGCCAGAGGAATTGTCGAATTTCCGAGAGAATTACCGGGTGCTTTTATAGTTATTATCATCGGAGTTTTTGCTTTTATTGGAGATATAAGATTATTCTGCATAGGGGCTATTTTCGCAGCATTGGGAGCGCTTGGACTTGGAATGTTTTCCCCGACATTTACAGTTGTCTTAGTTTGGATGATGATCTATAGTCTTGGTATGCATATGCAGCTTCCTCTAACACCTGTTATTGGTATGGGACTATCTAAACAGGAGAACTATGGAGCCAGGCTTGGACAGTATGCCGCCTATAATCTTTTTGCGACTATTTTTGGTTATGGGATTGTTTGGTTCGGCTTTAAATTTTTGCATTTCACATATCAAATATCTTTTGTTCTAATAGCGGTATTTTATGTTTTTGCTGCTTTTTCGGTAACGAAAATAAAAAATGAAAAATCTTCGGTGAAGAAAGTACATTTTATATTCAGAAAAAAATATATTCTATATTACATACTCAGTATCGTGAATGGGGCGAGAAAGCAGATATTTTTAACATTCGCACCCTGGGTCTTAATTCAAATGTACGGGGTTGATCCGCCTACTTTTGCTGTTCTGGGCGTTATCATTGCTTCTGTTAGCATTATGACCCGAACGATTGTGGGCAAGGCAATCGATATAAAAGGGGAGCGGTTCATTTTATCACTGGAGGCAATTATTTTAATTATAATATGTCTCGGTTATGCTTATGCAGATAGACTGGTTTCAGCCAACATTGCAGTTGTTATCATCGCGGCTTGTTATGTGATTGATAATTCGATGAATGCTGTTGAAATGGCAAGATCAACCTATGTTCGGAAAATAGCTGTGCATCCGGACGATGTCACGCCAACATTAGCGGCAGGCACAAGTTTCGACCACGTCGTGGCAATGTCGATTCCTTTCGTAGGAGGCCTTATTTGGACCAAATATGGATATGAATATGTATTTCTTGCGGCAACAGCAATTGCAGTTATTAATTTAATTTTATCACGATATATTCACATAGAATGCGGTGATACGGACGTATCGAATGTATAGCAATAGAGTATTAATTCTATAAAGTTATAAAAAATACAGCTGATTGTACTTATCATAAGCAGCTGTATTTTTTCACATAATTATAATTAATGTGTAAAAGATAGAATAATTAAAAAACGAATAGATTTTCCATCCAATTTAAGCATATAACCATGTCTTCTAAACAACTTTTTTTATTTAGTGGTGGCGCTATGATTTAAAGAGCTTTTTTTGATGTTTTTTTCCATAAAACCAGAATACTGCACCGATCAGAATAAAAATTGTCCATGCTACTAAGATAACGAGTGATTCATTAACAAATTGACTTCCACGATCGAATAATGAAAAGGAGATCAATCTAATTGCTGCCGATGTAGGAAAATATTTAAAAATAGAATAACCTGCAGAAAATTCTAATGGGTTTAATGCCCCTGATACAATCCAGAGCGTTATACTTAGAACAATCATAGGAGCAGGAACTAAACGAAAATCTCCTACTTTATTCCCGTATAGCACACCGGGAAAACTAAACATGGTTGTAATTATAAGGAAAAGTAATAATATGCAAAAAACATTAGAAACACTTGATATTTTTAGTCCAAAGAGAAAAACATATCCAATAACTAGAATAACTAACATAATGCCAGAAATAATGATTGTGGATATCCATTTGCCGAGTAATGAAATTCTCTCGCCGTCTGCGGCCATTTGAATATATGTTTTTGTTTTTTCTTCCTTTTCAGATGCTCCGATTGCTCCGCCAATCAGAAGTCCGAGAAAGGCCATCGTCCATATAACTATACCGCCCATCATATAGTCGGATCTCGCTAATGGGCTTTTTTCCAAATGCTCATCAATGACTATTCCGGGGCGTTTGCCTGTATCTAAATCATATAATTTCACAAAGTCATAAATTCTAGCTTCTATACCTAATCTAACATTTTTTGATATATCTTCGTGGATAGCTGTAAATTTTACTGTCATAGAGGCAGATTCTCCTTTTTCTATGCTTTCTCCAAAACCAGAAGGTATGTAGAGAACTGCAAATGTGTCGTGCATTTCCAGCATCTTATCAGCACTATCTTTTTCGGCAAACATAAGATTAAAGTGTGGAATGGTTCCTGTGTTGCTTCCTAAAACTTCAATAAATTTTTCTGTTATTGAATTATTTTTATCTTGATTAACAATTACAAGATTTGCTTGTCCTGTTGTCTGAAAGGCTCCAACGAACAGAAGGCAGAGCAGCAATGGAGGGAAAATAGAGGCTAAAGCCATAGTTTTATGTGTTTTCCAATAAAGGAACATTTTTTTTATTTCCGCACATATTTTTATTATCATACCTCTTTGGCCTCCTTAGAAAAAACTTTATAAGCTAACAATAATAATATAATTCCAAATATTCCTACTATTAACAAATTTCTATATAATAAATTAGAGCTTACATTTTCTAACAGAGATACATTAATATAAGATTGATAGTAATAAGTGCCGGGCCAAAAATCTGAAAGTGTGCGTAATAATCCGGTCCAAGCTTCGGCGGGAGCAAGGCCGCCCGATAGCCACCAACTGGCGATATTCAAAACCATTACAGCAATCCCGGCCGGCAATACCTGTTTCGATTTTGCTGCTATAATCATAGCAACGCCGGCAGAAAATAGAACTCCTTCTAATAAAAATAATATCTGTCCCAAAAGATTGTTAGGCAAAAACCCAAATACGATCCATTCTTCTAAAAAAATAAATAAAACGATTATAATTGATTGTACGATTGAAGATAGTAATTTACCCCCAAGGATATTTCCAAAATTTGGCCCCATTACTAATTCTTTTATTGTTCGATCTTCAAATTCACGTGCAATAGAGAACACAATAGCTAAGCTTGCACTTAAAAGAATTGACAGACCAAGAACTGAGGTACAAATATATTGAATCATTGGTAAGTCTGGCGATATATCTCCTTCAAATTCTACCTGCGGTATATAATACGTTTTATCATCTGCGTGAAGGTTCTCGTTATAGTAATTAATGGCGTACTGTATTCTTTGAATAAAGTTTTTGGTTACATCATCGTTAATATTATTGATATAAACCGGAATAGCTACTTTTTGCCCATTCTGTAACATTTCTGATAAGTCAGCCGGAATGATAATTTTTCCTAAAATTTCACCGTTTTCATATTTTTCTTCCACATCTAGATCTGTGGTATCAAACCATGTGACACCCGAACCGCTTTTTAAATCCATAATGTATTCTTTAAGACGTATGCTTTCTGAATCTTGATTTTCAACAATGATGCCAACCGGAAGTATTTCTACATTAGCCATAAAAAATCCAACTCCAAGAGAGATAATTACCAGTGGTAAAACCGCCATGAGCAATAACTTAGGTTGGCGTATCCACATTTTCAGATCAATAGCCATGAGACTCAACATCTTTCTTAGCGACATAGTCTTTTTCTCCTTAGTCTCTTAATTTTTTACCTGTTAAGGCAATAAATACATCTTCCAGCGTGGGCACTTTAACTTGGATATCTTTAATAGACAAGGAATTCATTTGATTAAATATAGTAATAATTTCAGTTAGAAGAATATTTGGTTTTTTATGTGCCGGGACTGTTACGTAATACTTATTGGAAAATTTATCAGAAGTTATTGCAGTTGAATGAGAATAATCATTTAAATTTTTTTCCAGTTTGATATATTCATTCGATTCTATTTCTATTGTTGCAGTAAGCTGTATACCCTTAGAATTACTGATTTTTAAATTTTCAGCCGAATCTAAAGCAATTACTTTGCCGCCGTCAATAATTCCACATATATCTGATAACTTATCTGCTTCATCCATATAGTTCGTATTGATAAAGATGGTTTTTTTTCCCCTTAATTCTAATATTCTGTTCCAGATTTCATTGCGATTTTGAACGTCAACGCCTAACGTTGGTTCGTCTAAAATTAAAATATCTGGATCGTGTAACATTGCTCGTACCAGCGCAAGACGACGTTTCATTCCTCCGGAAAAGGTTGAAACACGATCATTTGCCCTATTTTCAAGATGTGACAATTCTAGCATTTCATTGACCTTGCTTTTAACTTGTGCGGCGGGAACGCCATAAAACTTTGCATGAAATTCTAAGTTTTCCTTTGCGGTAAGGTATTCGTAAATTTCTGTCTCTTGCGTTACAAGACCTATATGGTGTCTCACTTCATGCAAATTATCTTTGGGATTAAATCCGCAAACCGAAATATTTCCTGAATCATATTTAAGCAATCCGCAGATAATGTTAATTAGCGTTGTTTTGCCGGCTCCATTAGGGCCCAACAACGCAAAATTCTGTTTACCGATATTTAAAGAAATACCTGATAGTACATTTCTGTCTTTGAAAGATTTGTATATATCTGTAACAATGATGGACATTATGATTGCCTCCTTGAGGGTTGATAATTACATTTATTATTAATAATTCTATGTGTACATATGCAATGCTTCAACCAACAATGCATTGTGAATCGTTGGATTTATTGACGCATGATAAATAAAAGTGCTATAATTTTATATAACAATATCTCGAAGTGAGGTAGCTATTTGAGTAAGTTATCTTCATCAACAAATCTAACTCGACAAAATATTAAAGAAGCTTTTTGGTGCCTGTACAAGGAAAAAAAGATTGAAAAAATTACAATTTCAGAAATATGTTTTACCGCAGGCTACAATCGGAGTACTTTTTATGCCTATTTTCAAGATATATATGATGTCTTGGATGCAGTGGAAAATGAATTGATTTCAATTGATGAATTCAAAAAAGTCATTATAGACAATTTAATAAGTGATAATCGTTTAAATAAAGCTTTGTTTGATTTATTAGCCTTGTTTGAGAAATGCGATGAATATTTCTCTGTTTTATTAGGGGAAAATGGTGATGTAAGATTTCGAGAAAAATTACTAATACAACTCTCGCCAGCTTTTTGGGATTTTTCGCCACTTGGTTTTAATAAAAAAGAAAAATATATTTTAGAATATCAAAATGCCGGAATAATTTTAACAATTACCAAATGGTACGAAAATGGAAAGGATATTTCCGTGGAAGAGCTGGTAAAAATACTGCTGGATTTAACCTGCAACGGAACGAAAACTGTTTTAAAAAAGGAATTTATTGATCATAATTTGCATGTTTAAGCGATGATATTAAATATTTTAAATAAAAAAGCCTTTGCTTTTTAGCAAGACCTTTTCATTTATTATCAAAATTTATTCCTATTTATATTTTTGCATATCTTCTACAGCATTTTTAGCCCAGAGGGAATCTTTGAGCAGTGCTCTGCCAACGCCAATCAGATCTGCTTTGTTGTCGGTTAACAGTTGTTCCGCAATATTAGCGTTCCAAATCCCACCTGTTAATATAACGGGGATTTTGACAACCTGCTTCATCGCATGCGAAAGAGGAGCAAAAAAATTTTGTTTTGGCAGAGACGGTACCGTATAACGACATAGCCCGCCTGAAATATCTAAAATGTCTATGCCGGCTTTTTCGAATTCTAATGCTGCAATCTTTGCATCATCAATAGTAGTTCCGCCTTCCATATAATCGCTCGCACCAAAACGCAATAGAACAGGATAATTTCCGCCGACGACCTCACGGACTGCTTTGATAACATCAAGATGCAATTTCATCCTGCCATCTATGTCTTTACCGTATTCATCAGTTCTTTGATTCGTTAAAGGAGAGAAAAATTGATTTAATAAATATCCGTGGCATGCATGTATTTCCACGCCATCAAAGCCGGCTTTTTTTACACGAAGGGCTGCAGCGGCAAATTGTTCTATTATTTTTGAAATTTCATTTTTTGTAAGCATTTTTGGAATATTATCTGTACCGGGAAAGGGAATGCAAGATGGCCCGACGTTATCCAGATCTGTTACTTCCTTTTTAGCGGTGATCCCCGCATGATTTATTTGCATCATTGCTTTTGTGTCGTTTTTATGAATAATATCTGCCAATTTACTGAGATCCTTAATTAAAAAATCATCTGAGATTGAAAGCTGTCCTGCGCTTGCTTTGCCTTCGGGGGAGATAAAACTATGTTCAACAATAACTAAAGAGAGATATCCTCCTTTGGACTTTTCATCATAATAATCGAGCAGATCTTTCGTTGCTTTACCGTCTTCATTGGATTTAGAAGTTGCCATAGGCGGCATGACCAATCTGTTTTTTAAATAAATTTTTGGTGTATCTAATGGATTTAATAATAAAGACATTCTTGCCTCCTGCTTATTTTATAATTTATATGTAAATGAATCGAGGATGATGTAATTATACCATTTAATAGTAATTATACAAATATTATACAGTGTAGCATCAGATTATAAAAAAAGAAATATTAATGATTGCAAAAATGATATAATGATTTACTAACAAAGAGGATAAATTTAAAAACGATTGATTCATATAAACGAAAGGAGAAGGCATTATGGATTTTTTGCAGCTTGCAAAACAAAGATTTTCTGTCCGCGCTTACAGCCTTAAAAAGATTGAGGCAGAAAAATTAGGTAAGATTTTACAGGCAGGAAGCTATGCGCCGACAGCGCATAATAATCAACCCCAAAAAATTTATGTTGTTCAAAGTGATGATGGAATCAGTAAAATCAAAAAGGCAACAAAATATACTTTTAAAGCCCCGTGCTTTCTTTTAATAACATATGATGAGAACTTAAGCTGGTATAAAAAAGGTGACAGACAAGGGGCGGTAGATGCCGCTATTGTTGCTACGCATATGATGCTTGAGGCGCAAGAATTAGGATTGGGTACCCTGTGGGTAGGCGCTTTTGACAAAGAGATTATTATCAAAGAATTTAATCTTCCTAGTAATCTCATCCCTGTATGCATTTTGTTGGTGGGGTATGCATCAAATGACATCAATCCTTCATACATGCACTTTGAAAAGAAAAAAATTCAGGAAATGGTTGAATATTTATAAATGAATGCACTAATATCCAATATCTTTTATTTTACTTTGCATCTCGTTCATTTCAATCGGGGTATACACAATTCTCTCGCAGGATACACAAAAATGCTGTTTTGAATAATTAAGATATTGAGGGTTGCTGTGCACATGCCCAAAAATATTTATATATGGCATATTTGTATTTGTATAAAGAGGTTCATGTGAGAGGATAAACCACTGGTCAATAATAATAGGGTATTTACACACCATATAAAATCCGGCGGTTTTCCACCAGGAATAGGTAAATGTTTTATCGTGGTTGCCAAGAATAATAATTTTGCTTCCATGTAAAAGGTGCACTAGCTCTTTTATTCTCTCTTTGGTAGCAAAAGCAAAATCACCAAGAATAAATATTGTATCTTTTTTTCCTACGGTTTTATTCCAGTTTTTAATTAATGTATCATCCATCTCTGTAATTGAGCGGAATGGTCTGTTTTCGTATTCGATAATATTTTCATGCCCGAAGTGTGTGTCGGCAATAAAAAATTGTTTTGGCATTTCTCTCTCTTTCGATAATAAAAATATAATGATATTATAAATTCAATAATCTTTAATTTTTACTATAAGTTTAAAATTAAAGATTGTAAATATTTTAATAAGATAACTAAAGATTATTTTAAAAAACAGAAATATTTTGCGATATTAGGGATTTTTAGATTATATAATATACTTGTTCATAGTTATTATTTGTTATACATCAATATGGCATATGGCAAGGCAAAATGCCCTTATATAATAAGGGAAAAGCATGACTGCCATACATGGTATATATAAATTGCGGTCTCTTCGCAAGATATATAATTATAAAAAAATCATAATAAAATGGCAGTAATATAAGCACTTTCATTATTAGTATTCATCTTTCGTTAATTTTTCGATTATATTTGTATCTTCATTCAAATCTAAAGGTTTGCATGCAGGACCTTCAAGGATATCACCGGTATAACTGAATCTTGAACCGTGACACGGGCAATCCCAAGATTTTTCTGCGCTGTTCCAGTTCAATTCGCAACCCATATGTGTGCAGGTAGTGTTGACAATATGGATCTCTCCATTTTCATCGCGATAAACTCCAGCGCGTTGACCCGCTATTTCTGCTATTTTGCCTTCGCCTTTTGCTATTTCTATATTTTCAGGTATGCGGGAAATTTTCCCTTTAATAAATTCTTTTGCTACATTGGTATTTTCAACAACAAATGTTTTTGCGGAAGCAAGCAGGCTATGGCGCAAAGGATTATAGACATCTTGCCAATAATTTTTGACATTCAGAATAAGATCTTTTAGTAGCATAGCAGAAGCCATGCTGTTTGTCATGCCCCATTTGCCAAATCCTGTAGCCACATATAAATTAGGCATATCCGGGGTCATTTGGCCAACGATGGGAACATCGTCTACACTCATACAATCTTGTGCAGACCAACGATAAGGGATATTTTGAATAGAAAAATATTCCTTTGCAAAATCAAGCAGAGCTTTATAATGGATACGAGTATCTTCTCCTTGACCTGTTTTATGATGTTCGCCGCCAATTAAAATGAGTTCTCCGTTATCGTAGTTTTGGCTACGTAAAGAGCGTGTATGAATATCTTCGGCGCTGATATACATACCACCCGGATACTTCTCTTTTGCTTTAATCGCCACAACATATGAACGTGTGGGATAAATTCGCGAAAAATAAAAACCGGCTTTATTATAAAAAGGATAGTGAGAGGTAATGATGACCTTATCACATGTTATAGATAGACCGTCACCGGATTTTAAATAATACATTTGGTTTGCATATTCTAAATCCACGATACGGGTGTATTCATATATTTGGTTTCCGGAATTTGAAATTATTTCAGCCAAAGGCAATAAAAATTTCAAAGGATGAAATTGAGCTTGATTATCAAAACGGATGGCAGCTTTCACATTAAATGGCAATGGAATATTTTCCAAATAATACGACTTGATTCCTAAGGTGGAAGTGATGCTGGTTTCTTCTTCTATTTGTTTTATAAATTTTTCTTCTAGAGTATACACATAAGAGGACTCTTGCTTTAAATCACAATTTATGTTATGGTGTGTAGCAATATTTTGAAACATTTTAATAGCAGTTTCATTGGCAGTTGCATATTGCTGGGCAAGCTGTCTGCTCATTAATTTTTCGATTTTATGATATCTTAAATCATGAAGTGAAGTTATTTTTGCTGTGGTATGAGCAGTAGTGCCATGTAATATTCTATCAGCTTCAAATACACATACTCTTGCACCTTGCTGGCTTAATAAATAAGCAGAGAGCATACCCGCAATACCGCCTCCTATGATTGCAATGTCTGTTTTAATGCTATCATCTAACTTAGGATAACGTATCGTTGAAGTAGATGATAACCAGTATGACTGTGGTGATGTTGAAAAAGCATTTTTTATCTCCATTCATTACTCCTAGTATAGAAATTTTATATTATTTTTCGCAGGAATAAATAAAATATTCCGTGTGTTGGCAATTTTAATTTAATTATTATATAAGGATAAATATAAAGTTAGGATGTTGATTATTTATAATTTTTCGAACATGGTATAGAATTGTACTGTTATAAAATCCAGAGAGAACATTTAAACAGGCATAAAAGATGCGAAAAGAATAAAAGGCAATTTAGACGCGTATACGTGTATAATAGAATTGTAGATCAAGATAAATAGTTTCATATCTTTTTGTGAAAGATACGAGACTATATGGACAGTATAAAAAAAGCATTTACTGGCAGGATAGCTTTTTCATATCCACAGAATGCAAAAATTTAATATCTGATCCTATAGTGATTCACCAGAAGTGTAAATGTTGAAAAATTCGTTTATTATTAATTGAGAAGGAAAAAATTTAAGGCAAACCAATGGTAAAATAAAAGAATAATTAAAACCATTTTCGCTTTTTAAAAAAGGAAATAATTAATAAAATAACAATCAAACTTAAGATAATTATAATGGGATAGGAATATTTAAAGGTGAATTCAGGCATCTGTAGGTTCATTCCATACCAACCCACAATAAGAGTTAAAGGAAGAAAAATGACGGTAACGACAGTTAACAGCTGCATAATTCGGTTGGCACGCATATCAACCTCCATTTGATATGCTTCACGTGCTTCGGTTGCGAAACTAATTAAAGTTATTGTTGTGTTATACAGTCTTTCTAATTTGCCTTGAAGAATTTTAAAATAGCGCAGCATTTTTGTATCTAAAAGATTATTTTCATTCCAGTGCAGATTCTCGATAATACTTAATAATTGTTCATAATATTGTTTTATAGCACGCAATTGTCTTGAGATTTTTATGATGTTCTGAGAATAATTAATATTTGAATTTATATAATTTAAAATTTCATCTTCAATTTCGGTTATTTCGTCTTCAATTTTTTCCAGTTCATCCAAGTCATTTATAATTAAGTGACTAAAAAACAAATATAAGATTTTACCGTAAGAAATATTAACCTCATCTTGAATCATACTTTGAACAAAATTGTTCATAAGTGTTGTATCTTCGCACACAAACTGTAATAAATTGTATTGCATGAAAATAAAGACTGATGATGTATGTGCGGATTTTTTATTTCCAAAATGATTTACTTTTATGCACATAATATCAAGATCTTCATGTGATTCAAAGCGAGGTGTCTTGTTGGAAAGTGTGGAGAGGTAAAGAGAATCGGGAATCATTTCGTCTATGATTTTTTCAGGATGCTCGCTGATATCAAAAACAGCTACATATCGTTTGAACCTTTGAGGCTTAAATCCTTCGGAAATATTTTCAAGAGGAGTGAACTTTGTAGATTCTATGGCATAAATCATTTCTTTCTCCAACATAAATATAAATAATTATATCTTGCCACTTTATTCATAGCAATATCTATTGTATGTTAAAATAAATTAGCTGATACGAAAAATTATATATAGATAAAAAAAACCGTTTTAATAAAAACGGTTTTAAATAAGGCATAAACTTAAAATACCATTTTTTGGACAACAACATCTTTAAGAGCTATCAATTTATTCTCTAACTCAATTGCTTTATCTTCGGCACCGCTAATAATTTCTAATAATACAATGCCGCTTGGACTGCAGCTATCTTCACCTGCTACATGAAGTCCAATACGTGTGGTAATGTAACAACCATATTCAGAAATTAATTCTTGAAATTTAGTGGCCGTTTCAATTCTTTGTTTGAGCATAACACCTAATATTATTTTTGACATTGTATAAAACCTCCTATAAAAAGATATTCATATTATAACAGAAAATAATATAAATAAAACATTAAATCAAACAAATTGTACCATAATTAATAATAAAAAATATAGTATCTATAATTTTGGATGCAAATTGGCAAAATAGAATAAAGTTATACACATATTCACAATTTCATTAATGAAAAATGTGAATCGAAATCAATATTTTGTCATATATTGTAAAATGATAATATTCAATGAATAAGATGATCATCCTGAATATATTCAAGATAAATTTATAAGAATATGCCATAAGTAGACAAAGTTATTAACATATTCACATTTATATACTTGAAATTGTGTGCAATATTTCAAGAATTATCAAATTATGTCGAAGAGCTTGAAAATAATCTGAGCATATGGTATACTAAATTTGCACATATGTTTAATTATTGAGAAGAAGAGGAGGGGACATGTTAAAACAAATTTTAGCAGGGGATGAAGGGCATGAAAAATCTTTTTTAATTAAAGATAATAGGTTATATGCCGAAATTTTAAATGACGGTAGCATTTGTAGAATAAAGTTTCGAAAATTTATAAGTCCTGACGGAAAAACAAAACGTTATTATATAGAGCGTGGCGGGTATATCATTGGCTGGGTAAATCAAGATCTTTCGGATTGTTGCGGTAAGAGTGTAAAGCAACAAGATATGCTGCACGATATTTTATCAGCGATGAAAGCTACAAATTATGCAAATGAAAAGATTGGAAACTAAATAGCGCGAACTGAATTCAAAACAAAGTAAAAAGAAGTCATAAAATATGACTTCTTTTCTTTTATTCTTATTTTGATTTATTCTACATCTTGTAGAGCTGCGCAGCCTTCTTCACCAGTTCTTACTTTTACAACATTTTCAACATCATAAACGAAAATCTTACCGTCTCCTATGTTTCCTGTATAAAGAACTTTTTTAGCTGTGTCAATAACTGATTGCACCGGCACTTCGCATACAACAATTTCGATTTGCGTTTTGGGTAGTAGATTCATATCAACTTCGACGCCGCGATAGAATTTGGTATGACCTTTTTGTATGCCGCATCCAAGTACTTGAGTTACTGTCATTCCGGTGATGCCGATTTCATTCATAGCATTTTTTAACTCTTCAAATTTACTTGGTCTTGTGATGATTTCAACTTTTGTTAGCTTTTTATCGGATGCAATCGGAGTTGTTGATTTTTTATATTCAACTGGAATTGCAACATCGATTGGTTTTTTATCGGCAACTGGAGTGCTTGTTTCTTCAATTGCATAAGCTGTGCTCATAACTGGAGCAAAATCTGCATAGCTGCTGGCTAAGCCATGTTCTGAAATATCCAGACCGGCGATTTCATCTGCAGCTTTGACTCTGAGACCGATTATGCCTTTAAGTATTCCGAAAGTAATAAGCATGGTAATAGTTACCCAAACTATTACAGCGCCGACACCAATGGCTTGAACTTTGAAGAGTTCGAAGCCGCCGCCATATAAAGCACCGCCGTCTACAGCGAAAATACCTACTAATAATGTGCCAAGTGCACCACAAACGCCATGGACAGAGATTGCGCCAACAGGATCATCGACTTTAGCTATTTTGTCAAAGAATTCAACTGAGAATACAACAATGATACCTGCAATCAATCCTATGAGGACAGCGCCTGGGATGGATACTGCGTCGCATCCTGCTGTTATAGCGACCAATCCTGCTAATGCACCGTTAAGTGACATGGAAACATCTGGTTTCTTTTGCTTGATCCAAGTGACGATCATTGCTGCTATTGCTGCAGCTGCAGCTGCAAGGTTTGTCGTCATGAAGATATGTCCTACTGATTCGATAGCGTCACCCGATGCTGATAATGTAGAGCCGCCGTTAAATCCAAACCAGCAAAGCCATAAGATAAATACACCTAATGCTGCGATAGTGAGATTATGTCCGAGAATAGCTTTTGGTTTACCGTCCTTGCCATATTTTCCGATACGGGGACCAATCATCTTTGCGCCGACAAGTGCTGCGACACCGCCAACCATATGAACTGCGGTTGAGCCTGCAAAATCATGGAAGCCGAGTTCGGCTAACCAGCCACCGCCCCAAATCCAATGACCTGAAATTGGATAAACAATAGCGCTTATTACAATACTGTAAATAATATACGATGTAAATTTTGTTCTCTCTGCCATTGCCCCGGAAACAATTGTTGCGGCAGTTGCACAGAAAACTGTTTGGAAAATAACAAATGCGGTAGTTGGAACACTCAGCCCAAGGAATTCATAGGATGATTGAATGCCCGGATCAAGCCAGCCAAAATAAGCCGTTGCTGTTCCAAACATGATACCAAAACCTATGAGCCAATAAGCTACTGCGCCTAAAGAAAAGTCCATTAAATTTTTCATGATAATATTGCCTGCATTTTTTGCTCTCGTTAGACCGCTTTCAACCATTGCAAAACCTGCTTGCATAAAAAATACTAGTGCTGCTGTTACCAATACCCAAATTGTATCAGCTGAAGAATACATAGAAAAAACCTCCTTAAAAAAATTAAGGCGTGCATTCCTAGGTAGGAATACACGCCATTGTGTCAATATTTATTTGTTAACAATAAAATATTTGTCATCATAATACTTACTTGAAATAGTTTTGTCAATAGTTTTTTTAATAATTCTTTAAGAAAAGCTTTTCATATTTATAAAATCTTATAAAAATGTATAAATATGTATAAAAATAATGCGTTAGATAATACATAAAAAATATTTCCTCGTATTTTGAAAAAAAACAAAATACGAGGAAATAAAAAATGGAGTGTTATTAATACTCGTTAAAAGTATAACAATGATTTCAAATTTGTCAATAACTTTTTAATTTTTAGTAAATTAAAAGAGATAGATGAAGGATTTTACGAACATTGCATATCTATCTCTTTAGTACCGTACAAAAAAACTTTTAATACGGTTATAATAATATTATATACAAAATATTAAAAAACGATACATATATTTAATAAAGAAAATAAAAGAAAAAAGAGTTTTAATAATTATAAGTTTTCTTTAATAATTATAAAGTATTATTTGTAATTATCCATAATTTATTGATGATAATAAAATATTTTTATATTGACGACCATTTGGTTTTTTACTATTATTAATACAAAGAGAAAGGGCTTTGATAAGGCAAATTAATGTATATAATAATTTTTATTCTTTGCTATTTAATTGGCAATTTTAATGCTGCATACATTTATGGGAAAATAACCAAAAAAACAGATATAAGACAACATGGAAGTGGAAATGCGGGAACAACTAATGCAATTCGTGTCATGGGAATGAAAGCCGGGTTAATTGTTTTTATATCCGATTTCTTAAAAGGACTTGCTGCTGTGCTATTGGCAGGGGTTTTAAGTGACGGCAAGTATGCTTATGCTATTGCAGCGCTTGCTGTTATCATAGGACACAATTGGCCTATGTTTTTAAAATTTAAAGGGGGTAAAGGAATTGCTACCCTGATTGGAACATACACAATTATAGCGCCTGTTCCGTTATTGATAGCACTTGCACTTGCATTCATTATTATTTACTTTACAAAATGGGTTTCCTTAGCATCGCTATGTGGAATTTATTCTATTGTTATCATGTTGCTCATAACACAAGGATTGAGTATAAGTACGGTACTTACTTTAGTTATTGCGGTAATGAGCACATTCCAGCATAGACAAAATATTAAAAGAATAATAAAGGGTCAGGAAAACAAAATAGAATTATATTAAATTAAAATTGTTTATATATCAAACGAGAAAGAACAGAATGAAAAAATTATATAAATTTGTTTATTATAGAATAGCATTCGCCGTTTTTGCTGTTATTGTTCAAGTAGCTTTACTTATTATCGTATTAACTAAATTTAATGTTTATCAAGATTATTTTTATGCCGCATTTGGCATTCTTAGTTTTTTGATTGTTTTATTTCTTGTCAATAAAAATATGAATCCCGAATATAAAATAGCTTGGATTATCCCTATTTTATTATTCCCTGTTTTTGGTTGGTTATTTTATTTAATGCTTGGTGGAAATAGGCTCAGCAACCGATTGAAGCGAAAAATGAAATATGTCAAAGAAAAATATTGCGATGCAATAAGCTCGAATCATATGCTCTTAAAGGAGATTGATAAGAAGTGTATATTGAGCCAAGCTTATTATATTCAAAAATTTGCTCATTGTCCGCTTTATAAAAATTCTTACGCTGGTTATTTTCCGAATGGTGAAAGTTTATATGTATCTTTGCTTGAGGAACTTAAAAAAGCCGAAAAATTTATTTTTATAGAATTTTTTATAATAGAAGAAGGTGTTATGTGGGGCAGTATTTTAGATATTTTAAAACAGAAAGTCCAAAAGGGAGTAGATGTAAGGGTAATTTATGATTATATGGGATGCATCATGACACTGCCATACAGATATGACAAGACACTTGAATCCTACGGTATAAAATGCAGTGCGTTCAATCCGTTTAAGCTTACAATTTCTTCTAGATTGAATAACAGAGATCATCAAAAAATTATAGTAATAGATGGCAAAAGTGCTTATACTGGCGGCTTTAATTTGGCTGATGAATATATAAATATACATGAAAAATATGGATATTGGAAAGATTCGGGCATCTTGGTAAAGGGTGAAAGTGTGCATAGTTTTACAGTAATGTTTCTGGCAATGTGGGATTATATCAGAAATATTGATGAGAATTTTGATTTATTTAAGGCTAAAAATTGTCAAGATAATGATAATTTTTATGATGGATATATACAGCCTTACAATGATAATCCTGTCAATGATGAGTCGGTTGGAGAGAATGTTTACTTAAATATGATTAACAAAGCTGAAAATTATGTCTATATCGCAACTCCGTATTTAGTTATAGATTATAAGATGCAAAGCGCACTGTGTCTTGCAGCCAAACAGGGATTGGATATCAGAATTATCACACCCTATATACCTGATAAAAAGCACGTAAATATACTGACAAAAGCTAATTATAAAGAGTTAATAAAAAGCGGTGTAAAAATATATGAGTTTCTGCCGGGGTTTATTCATTCAAAATTATTTTTGTGTGATGATTGTTGCGGAACCGTGGGAACAATAAATTTAGATTATCGGAGCTTGTATCTGCATTTTGAATGTGGTGTTTGGATGTATGACACCAATGCTGTTATGCAGATAAAGCAAGATTTTATATCCACGTTTGATCAATGCAAAGCAGTATCATTGGAAGAATGTGATGCAAATCTGATTACTAAAATCATGCGTATTTTTTTAAGGATGTTTGCTTTTTTAATGTAGATAATATTATTAAATGTCGGGAGAAATAGTTGAAAAATTATATCTTGAAACAAACAAAAAGAAAAACAGTGGCCTTGCTGATTAATAAAGACGGCGACTTAATTGTTAAAGCACCTTTAAATGTATCGGAAAAAGAAATTGATGAGATTATTGGTAGGAAAAGAAAATGGATTGAAGAAAAACAAAAGTTCATAAACGACAGAAAAAATTTATATAAAGAACATCAATTTTTACAAGGAGAGAAATTCTTATATTTAGGCCAAAAATATTTATTGCAATACTCAAATGATATTAAAAATATTGTCTTAAAAGAAAATACGATCTACATATCTTCTTTTATTGACGATAAAAAAACAGAAATGATTAAATGGTATAAAAAAGCTGCTCAAGTCATTTTAAAAGAAAGAGTCAGTTATTATGAAAAAATAACAGGTGTTTATATAAAATCAATGAAGATAACGAGTGCTCGCAGGCAATGGGGATCTTGCAGCAGGGGAGGAACTATCAATTTTTCGTGGAGATTGGTGATGTGTCCTGTGGAAGCTATTGATTATGTTGTACTACATGAGATTGTTCATATATTACATCCCAATCATTCAAAGATTTTTTACAGTTGCTTAGAAAAATACATGCCCAATTATAAAAAGTTTAAACAATGGCTTATAGATAATCAGCAGATTATGGATATTATTTAAAGATATTTTTTAAAAACATCTTGACAATATAATTAATTAAAAATATAATGCTTTTAAATATTTAGTTTGACTAACTAAATAAATTTATCGGAGATGGCAATGGACGATTTTTCAAGATTATTAAATGATATTTTAGTAGAAGCATATTACAATATTCTACATTTTGAAGAACAAGCAATTAAAAAAAATAATAGGATTGAATTATCAATAAACGAAATGCATCTGATTGAAAGTATCGGGAAAGCTGAAAAGAGCGGAAGAACAATCGGTGAGATTGCTGAAGATTTGAATATTACTATGCCATCGGTCACTATAGCTGTAAATAAACTTGTCAAGAAAGGTCATGTGGAGAAAATGAAATGTGAAAGTGATAGCAGAATCGTTCGCGTTCGCTTGACAAAACTTGGCAATAAAATTAACACGTATCATCAATTTTATCATAGAAATATGGTTAAACAATTGAGTGATTGCTTTACAATGGATGAGAGAGAATGCCTGATGCGAGCTATTGTGAAGCTAAATGACTTTTTTAAAAAAAGCCTGGAAAGTAGTGAGGATAAACAATGAGTTTTAAAATTTTAGGTACCGGAAGCTATGCGCCGCAGAGAATAGTAGCAAATAGTGAATTATCAACATTTCTGGACACATCCGATGAATGGATAACAGAACGAACAGGCATAAAAACAAGACATATATCGACATGCGAATATACATCAGATTTAGCCTATGAAGCAGCTATAAGAGCACTTGAAGATGCAAATGTTAAAGCAGAAGAATTGGATATGATTATATGTGCTACCATTAGTTCTGATTTAGCGTCACCTTCTGTTGCAATCATGGTACAAAAAATGATTGGGGCTACTTGCCCTGCTATGGATATAAGTGCGGCTTGCTCGGGCTTTGTTTATGCCTTAGACAGTGCAGCTGGTTTTTTTGCACGAAAAAAAGCGCAAAAAATATTAGTGCTTGGAGCAGAGCGTTTATCAAAAATGCTGGATTGGCAAGATAGAGCAACATGTGTCATATTTGCAGATGGTGCCGGAGCAGTTGTGTTGGGGCAAGGCGAGAATTATCTTTCATCCAAATTAACCGCTAAAGGAGACGATGATGTTATTAAAATTCCATACCATATAGGATTGTCTCCATTCTTTATAAAAGAAGCTGAGAAACCATGTATAAACATGAAAGGTCGGGAAGTATTTAAATTTGCAGTCAATGCGATGTGTACAGATGTAAAGGATGTTTTAGAGCAAGCTAATATCACTCAAGATGATGTCGCTTTTGTTATATCGCATCAAGCTAATTTACGCATCATCGATTCGGTGAAAAGGAAGCTGGATATATCCCCGGAAAAATATTGTTACAATATAGACAGATATGGCAATACCTCATCTGCAAGTATACCGATTGTACTTGACGAAATAAACAGGGCAGGGAAAATCAAAAATGGAGATTATATCGTTTTTAGTGCTTTTGGCGGCGGGCTTACAACAGGAGCCTGTGTCATAAAATGGTAAAATAGGGAAAACCCTTTTTTAAAAATAAAAATAATTATATTTTACAGGAGAAAATTATGATATTTGAAAAAGTAGTAGAAATTTTAAAAAATTATTCTGATATTGAAGGTATAGAGATCAAGAAAGAAACATCATTTAAAGATCTGGGAATTGATTCATTAGATTTTGTAGAAATTTTGATGGAGCTTGAAGAAAAACTGGAAGTAGAATTAGAGCTTGAAGAGAACTTTTCAACAATCGGAGAATTAGTTAATTTTATAGAAAAAAAAGTAAACGGATAATTTATATTTAAAGGATTAGAACATATGCAAAAAATAGCATTTGTGTTCTCGGGTCAAGGTGCTCAATATAGCGGTATGGGCAAAGAATTATATGAATTCAGCCCTGCCGCTCAAGCTGTCTTTGATTTGGCGGATGCAATTCGGCAAGGCACCTCTAAACAGTGTTTTTATGGATCGAAAGAAGAATTAATGCAGACCGTCAATACACAGCCTTGTTTATATTGCGTAGACTTAGCAGCAGCAGAAGCTCTGCGTGAAAATGGTGTTATCCCATCTTCGGTTGCGGGATTTTCTTTAGGGGAAATACCGGCTTTGACTTTTTCGGGAGCATTAGAAAAAGACGATGGATTCAGGCTGGTCTGCAAACGGGGCGAATACATGCAATTATCAGCGGAGAATTTCGACAGTGTTATGCTGGCGGTTTTAAAACTGGATAATAAAACAGTTGAACAGTTATGTAAAAAATACAGCGATATTTATCCGGTAAACTATAATTGTCCCGGCCAATTGGTTGTTGCAGGCCTGAGAGGGGAAATAGAACAATTCAAATCAGATATCAAGCAGGCGGGCGGCCGAGCTGTTTCGTTAAGTGTAAGCGGAGGATTTCATTCTCCGTTTATGCAGGAGGCATCACGTAAATTTTCACTTGAACTTGAAAAATATCAGATATCCAACCCGAAAATTGAAACATATTCAAATTATACGGCAAATCTTTATGGAAAAAATATAAAAGAATTGATGGCAGAGCAGATAAAAAAACCTGTCAGATGGCAAGAAATAATCGAAAACATGATAGCAAACGGTATAAATATATTTATAGAAGTCGGTGCGGGGAAAACTTTGTCTTCCTTATTATCTAAAATTTCTGATGACATTCAAATTTATAATGTCGAAGATAAAGCGAGCCTGAAGAATACTTTAGAAAAATTTAAATATTGAGGTAAAAATGAAAAATAAAAAGGCAGTTATAACTGGTGGATCAAGAGGTATAGGCAGAGCAATCGCGTTAAAACTGGCAGAACAGGGAGCGGATATTGCAGTGATTTATTCTGGAAATGAATTAGCTGCAAATGAAGTTTGTGTTCTCGCGCAGCAATTTGGTGTTCACGCAAAAGCTTATAGATGTAATGTGGCTGATTATATTTCTACTAAAGAGACTGTGACTGCTATTATAAAAGAAATGGGAAAAGTCGATATTCTCATCAATAATGCGGGAATTACGAAAGACGGGCTTATTTTTACTATGAAAGAATTGGATTATGATGCTGTAATGGATATTAATTTAAAGGGTTCATTTAATATGATCAAACATTGCTATCCTAATTTTATTAAAAATAAATCGGGCAGAATTATTAATATCAGTTCAGTTTCTGGAATTATGGGCAATGCCGGGCAGGCAAATTATTCGGCATCAAAGGCAGGACTTATAGGCCTTACGAAGTCGGTAGCCCGTGAATTGGCGTCTAAGGGAATATGCTGCAATGCAGTAGCTCCGGGTTATATTTCTACTGAAATGACAGCTGCGCTTTCAGAAAAACAAAAAGAAAATATCATCGCGACAATACCGCTTGGATTCCTTGGGAATACGCAAGATATTGCAGAGCTTGTCGTTTTTCTTGCAAGCGATAAGGCAGGGTATATAACCGGAGAAGTTATTCGTGTCGACGGCGGAATGGCAATGTAGAAAATTCAAATATTTATAGTATATAGTTTTTTTAAATAGTTTATAGATGAGTAAGAAAGGAACCAACCTTTAATGAAAAGAGTTGTTGTTACTGGTATGGGAGCAATCACTCCCATCGGCAATGATGTAGACACCTTTTGGAATAATATAACAGCCGGGGTAAATGGCATAGGAAGAATAACAAAATTTGATACTGAAAATTATAAAGCTAAATTAGCTGCAGAAGTCAAAGATTTTGATCCATTTGTTTATTTAGAGAAAAGTGAAATCAGAAAAAGTGATTTATTCTCCCAATATGCAATTGCGGCAGCTTCGCAGGCCGTTGAAGATAGCGGAATTCTTGAAAATATTGATCCGCAGCGTTTCGGTGTCTATTTCGGATCAGGAACAGGGGGGCTTGAAACCGGTTCGATAGAACTGGAAAAACTGTTAATGAGCGGACCGAAAAAAGTATCTCCGTATTATATTCCAATGATGATCGCCAATATTGCGGCAGGAAATATTGCAATACGGTTCAATGCACAAGGTCCATGCATTCCTGTCGTGACTGCATGTGCAACGGGAACGAATTCGATAGGAGAAGCGTTCAGAGCTATCAGATATGGATATGCGGACGCAATCATAGCAGGTGGTTCGGAAGCGGCTATTACACCGATCGGCGTAGCCGGATTCACAAATTGTATGGCACTTACCACGACTGAAGATATTTCGGCAGCATCTATTCCATTTGACAAAAGAAGAAGCGGATTTGTCATAGGGGAAGGGGCGGGAGCGCTTGTATTAGAAGAATATGAGCATGCAATGAAAAGAAATGCTAAAATATATGCTGAAATAAGCGGATATGGTTCGACATGTGATGCTTATCATATCACTGCGCCAAATCCGGAAGCGATCAGCAGTGCCAAAGCAATAAAAGATGCGATCATAGAAGCAAAAATGGAAAAAGAAGAAAAATTATATATAAACGCACATGGAACAAGCACGCCGCTGAATGATAAATCAGAGACCCTGGCAATTAAAAAGGCGCTTGGGGAAAAAACAAACCATGTACTTGTAAGTTCTACTAAATCTATGACAGGACATATGTTGGGAGCAGCCGGAGCGGTAGAAGCTATTGCTGCAATCCTTGCTATGAAAAACAGCATAATTCCGCCAACAATAGGTTTATTGGAAGCGGATCCTGAATGTGATTTAGACTATGTGCCTATGAATGCAAGGGAAGCAGAAATAAAGTTGGCGCTCTCCGTATCATTAGGATTTGGCGGGCATAATGCTTGTGTAGCCTTTACAAAGGTGTAATGACAGATTGCATACTTTGAAATGAAAGGATTGATATTTTATATGGAACTCAAGTTTATTCAAGAACTGGTTACTATCATGAATAATGCGGGGCTAAGTCTAATTGAAATAAAAGAAAAAGATTCGTCAATACGTCTTGAACGAAATAAATCTGTATCAAGTGAAGGTTCAATGGCTCAACAGAAATCTTGTGTGATGGAACTTGAAAAAACGGAAACAGTGAGCAATGCAGCAAAAGGCAGTGTAATTGCTTCTCCAATGGTTGGCGTTTTTTATGCTGCGCCATCTCCGGAATCTGTTCCTTTTGTAAAGATGGGAAGTGCGGTTAAAAGCGGAGATGTGCTATGTATCATTGAAGCAATGAAGCTGATGAATGAAATAACAGCAGAGCAAGAAGGCATCATTACTGAAATATGTGTAAAAAATGGTGATATTGTGCAATTTGGCCAACCGTTATTTTATATCAAGTCGGGTGAGGCAGATGAATAGAGAAGAAATTATGAAAATAATTCCGCATAGAGATAAGATGCTCTTAGTTGATGAAGCCGTTGTGAAAGATGGCGTTGCATATGGCAAATATACGATTCATGGCGGTGAATGGTTTTTACAAGGGCATTTTCCAGATAATCCGGTTGTGCCCGGGGTCATTCTTTGTGAGATGGTAGCTCAAACTGCCTGTGTATTACTGGCGGATGTAAATAAAGAAATGAAAACGCCCTATTTTACAGGACTTAATAACGTACGGTTTAGGAAAAAAGTTATCCCAGGAGATACACTTGAATCGCAATGTATTATAACCAAATCAAAGGGTTCGTTTTATTTTGCCAGCGGAAAAGGATATACATCAGGGCAGATATGCATCAGCGCTGATTTTTCCTTTACCATAAGTTAGTGAGGTGAATTACCTTGTTTTCAAAAATACTTATTGCAAACCGTGGTGAAATAGCAGTCCGTATTATCAGAGCTTGTAAAGAAATGGGCATTTTGAGTGTGGCTGTATATTCTCAGGCGGATAGCGAATCTATACATATATCTATGGCTGATGAATGTATTTGTATCGGTGATCATTTGGCAGGCAGCAGTTATTTAAATCAAATTGCGATTATCACAGCGGCTCTTGTTACAGGGTGTCAAGCCATCCATCCGGGATACGGATTTCTTGCGGAAAACGCAGATTTTGCGGCACTTTGTAAAAAACATGATCTTGTTTTTATAGGACCGGAGCCTGAGGTGATTGCTAAAATGGGAGATAAAGATACTGCCAGAAAGATCATGTCGGATGCGAAAGTGCCTACGGTACCTGGAAGTAACATTATAAGCGATATAAACAATGCAAAAGCAGAAGCGCGAAGAATAGGATACCCAATGCTGATAAAGGCAAAAGCCGGAGGAGGCGGACGCGGCATACGCTATGTCGGAAATGCAGAAGAACTTGAAAATGCTTTTTTGATGGCAACCACTGAAGCCCAGAGTGCTTTTGGAGACGGCGGAGTTTATTTAGAAAAATTTTTATCGCCGGTAAAACATATCGAGATTCAAATTTTGGCAGATGAAAAAGGGAACATTGTTTGTCTCGGTGAACGGGAATGCTCAATCCAATTGAAAAATCAAAAATTAATAGAAGAATCACCTTCATTTGCGATTTCGAAAAAATTAAGGGAAGAAATGATGGCCTCGGCCGTAAAAGCTGCGAAAGCAGTTGGCTACACAAATGCCGGAACGATTGAGTTTTTATTAGATCAAGAAAATAAATATTATTTTATGGAAATGAATACACGTCTGCAAGTAGAACATCCTATTACCGAAATGGTAACGGGAATAGATATTGTTAAATGGCAGATTCGCATTGCAGCAGGTGTTTGCCTTAATTTTCAGCAAGATGATATCCATATTATCGGAAACTCTATCGAATGCAGAATTAATGCAGATATGTCAAAAGCGGACAATGGGAATGGCGAAATAACTTTTTTACATGTTCCGGGAGGACCGCAGGTTCGGTTTGATACTTTTTTATATCAAGGGTATAAAATAACTCCGTTTTATGATTCGTTAATTGGTAAACTGATTATACATGCCAAAACAAGAGAAGAAGCAATACGGAAAATGAGAGCATCTTTATGCGAACTGGTCATAGAAGGTATTCCCAATAATATTTCTAAGCAGTTAGACATCATAAGTAGTGATGAATTTCATGCAGGGAAATATTATACGAATTTCATGGAAAAGAGGCCTTAATAAATGTTAAAAAAGGGATTGTTTAGGCAGCCGAAAAATGAATTGGAAAAAGGCGGCAGAGCACCTAAAAAACCTGTGTCGCAGCAAGGGACAGAAATAACAGCATATTGTTCTGTATGTGAGAAAAAAACGCCATTGACAACTTTATCTGAGAGTTATTATGTATGTGATTGCGGCTATCATTTTCGAATGAATGCACGTCAACGCATCGATTTTATTACGGATGAAAACAGTTTTGTTGAATTATTTGATAACTTGGAGAGTATAGACGTGCTATCTTTCCCCGGTTATGATAAAAAATTAAAGGATGCCAGACTTGTATCCAAAGAAAAAGAAGCGGTGCTTTGTGGCACTGCAACAATTAATAATATAAATTGTGCTTTGTTTGTTATGGAAGCTGGTTTCATGATGGGAAGCATGGGTTCTGTTGTTGGAGAAAAGATTACTCGGTTATTTGAATATGCAACAGAAAAGAGTTTGCCGGTAGTGGGCTATACCGTATCGGGAGGAGCAAGAATGCAGGAAGGGATTCTTTCTTTAATGCAAATGGCAAAAACGAGTGGTGCGGTAAAAAAGCACAGTGATCATGGAAATTTTTATTTAACGGTTTTAACTGATCCTACGACAGGTGGCGTTACAGCTAGTTTTGCGATGGAAGGGGATATTATCCTTGCCGAACCTCATGCATTGATCGGTTTTGCAGGACCACGAGTCATCGAACAAACAATACGAAGAAAACTTCCTGCAGAATTTCAAAAAGCAGAATTTCTTTTGGAAAAAGGATTTATAGATAATATCGTATCTCGTCAACATCAAAAGGCAATGATCGGCCGGATCCTGTTTTTTCATGAAAGGAGAGTGCAGAAATGAGCGGAGCATATGAAAAAGTGATGGCATCACGGGCAAAGGGAAGGCCAACAGGGACTAATTATATAAATGCTATCTTTACCGATTTTATAGAGCTTCATGGAGACCGGCGTTTTGGAGAGGATACTGCCATTATTGGTGGGCTTGCCTTTTTGAAAGATATACCGGTAACAGTCATTGCGATGGAAAAAGGCAATTCGACAAGGGAAAAAGTTTTTAGAAATTTTGGAGCACCCAATCCTGAAGGTTATCGAAAATCACTGCGGCTTATGAAGCAAGCCGAAAAGTTTCATCGTCCTGTTATCTGCTTTATTGATACGGCGGGAGCTTTCTGCGGTATTGGCGCGGAAGAACGTGGACAAGGACAGGCGATAGCGGAAAATCTTATGGAAATGATAGCACTTAAAATACCGATTATTTCCATCTTTATCGGAGAAGGAGGAAGCGGAGGCGCACTTGCACTTGCCGTGGCAAATGAAGTATGGATGCTTGAAAACGCCATGTATTCTGTCATTTCACCAGAAGGATGCGCAAGTATTCTTTGGAAAGATTCAAAAAAAGTAAAAGATGCTGCGGAGTGTCTGAAATTGACTGCCGATGATTTAAAAGAATTGAACGTAATTGAAGAATTAATTGCAGAACCTAAAAAAGATTTTATGCCGTTATATAATTATTTGCAATCAGAGTTATGGAAGAAAATTAGGAAGTATCAAGAAATATCAGGTGAAGCAATAGCACAAAAACGCTACGAAAGATTTCGTAGTTTTGGCGTATACAATGAAAACATGTAAAAGTGAAAAAATTAATTTAGGTTTAGAAAAACAGCTATGCTGTGTAGCATAACTGTTTTTCTTTATTTTAAAGTATATGCTCTTACAAAATTAAATAATTGACTGTAATACAGAGGTTCTGTTAGAATATTTTTTAATAAGAGCTAGACTATGAATTAAGGGAGAAAAATATATATGAAAGCAAGTTTCAGAAAACTGTTTATAATAGCACTCATAATGATGAGTCTGTTGTTTTTTTCAGCATGCGGCGGAAAAAGTTCACAAGAAATTTTTACCGAGAATTTAAAGAACAGCTTGCTTGATATGTCATCAAGCACAAAAAATATTTCATCTTTACAAACAGATAAGTTATTTAATCCTTCAGCTGATGTTGATGCAACAAAATCAAATAGTATGGTAACGAGTATAGAACTCTCCAATCCATCAAGATCCAATGAGAAAATAAATTTTACATCTGAAATTCTTATGGATGCGGCGACAGGTAATGCATCACAAGTTGTCAGCATCGGTATGAACGGAGAAAATACACAAAGCGGAGGTATCTATTTTACTGATAATACCATGCTGATAAAAAGCGGTAATTCGGATAAAAAAATGGTTCAGTATCAAATGGATGAGTCTACAGCAAGTTCATTCGAGACATTACTTCCCATAGAAAGGTTAAATAAGTTGCTTGATAACGACCTTCAGGTAAGTACTGATGAGCAATATACCACTGATATAGATACGTATATTTCAAGCCTTTTAGAGAGTACAACGAGCGAAGACTATGTTGTAGGTACTGAAACACAATCTGTTTTGAGTAAAGATACCGAGTTATCTACTATCACATTGAATTTAAAAGGTCAAAATGCTAAACAAAGTATATTAGATTTGTTTTCGTTATTAAATAATAATTCCAATATCAATTCTATTTTTGAGAATACGGGAAACGACCAAAATTCAAATGACAATGCAATAGATAAGGCAATTCAATCTGTTAATGATTTGACTGATTCAGAAATAGAAAATTTAAGCTTTGCATATAAAGTTCAAAACATACAAGATACTGTATACGGATTTGAAATTATTATCAATGATGGAAGTCAAACTTTAACTTTTATTAACAATCAGTATATAAACGGATTTGAAGAGCAAGAAGCAATAGAATTGATAAATTTTGATGGTAGCGGATTTGATATAACATATAACAATATCTTGCAAGAAGAAGATAATTATAAAGGAGACTTTAATTATCAGTTAATGGCTAAGTCAGGGACGAAAAAAGATTCTATCACCGCCCAATGGAATAGTATTAACACTGCAGAGAGCTATTCTTCTCAATATGAATATAATACAAAAGTATATGACTACAGCGACGGAGATGTCGATATATATACGGTATCGGGTACAATGAATTGGCAGCAAACAAAAGACAACAGCGGGAATGTAACAGGCAGTGGAGATGGGGAGGTTGATTTAAATATAGGCGGCGAAACACAGAAATTATTGGTAAACATTTCTTTAACACAAAAATATGAAGATATAACTGTCTCGGCGCCGGATTTTATATCAAAAGCAGGCATCACAGTTGATTCAAGTAGCGGATTGTTCTCAGCGTTGGATATTGATAAAGAAGAATACACCAATCAAAACGATGTATTAAAATCAATGGCAGGAATTATTTTGTTGCTTTATTAATGAAGTGGCAATATTCTGAAAGGCGGTAGTATATTAATGGCAAAAATGAAACTGGGAAATGAAGTAAAAAAGATTCCGTTGTTGATTTCAAGTAAAAGATTATTCTATTATTTTTATCAACAAATTCATCATAAAAACTATTTATCATGGTTTTTAATGCATGATTTTTCGGGACTTAAACAGCATATTTTGTCAAAAATACATAAATGCTGTATACCCCGCGCTTTATTGATTGATCCAACCTATGCATGTAATTTAAATTGTATTGGCTGTTATGCGGCGGGCTACGGCAAAGATGAAGGATTGACATATAATGAGCTCGATCGCATCATCTCGGAAGCAGAAAAACTGGGCGTGCATTTCTTTCTTTTCACAGGCGGGGAACCATTAATGAGAAAAGATGATTTGCTCGAACTGGCAAGAAAACATCGTTTTTCTGTTTTTCATGCCTTTACAAACGGGACATTAATCGATGAAAAGTTTGCAAACGAAGTTGCAAAACTTAAAAATTTGACTTTTGGATTCGGGGTAGAGGGGTTTAAAGAAGAAACAGATTTTAGACGAGGCAAAGGTACATATAAAAAAATAATGGAAGCAATGGATTTGCTAAAAGAGCGTGGTGTGCCGTTTGCGTATTCTTCTTGTTTTCATCCTAAAAACTATGATGTCGTAACAAGCAAGGAATTTATTGATTTGATGGCTGAAAAAGGTTGCTGGGCAGGATGGTATTTTACATATTTACCGGTAGGTAAGGATGCCGCATTGGATTTAGTATGCACACCTGAGCAGCGGGCATATGTATCAAAACGCATTCGGGAAATTCGCAATGATAAAAAGATGAATGTAATAGATTTTTGGAATGATGGATATATGGTTGGAGGGTGCATTGCGGGAGGTAGACAATATGTACATATTAATTCCAGAGGAGATGTTGAACCTTGTGCATTTTGTCATTATTCAGATTCGAATATAAGAAAAATGAGTTTGCTTGATGCTTTAAAATCTCCTTTTTTCAGAGCTTTTCGAGCAGGACAGCCTTTTAATGATAATCCGTTTCAAGCATGCCCGGTTTTGGATAACCCGGATAAATTAGTCAATATCGTAGGTGAGTCAGGGGCCTATTCAACTGAGATGTGTGCAATTGAAAATGTCGATGAGCTTGCAGCGAAGACAAAACCTATTTCAGAAAGATGGGCAGATAAAGCAAAAGAATTATACTCAGAACTTTCTAAGCGTGATAAAAATATGTCCAGATTAAAACAAAATTACTATACAAAAACAAAAAAATAATCATTTAAGGATCAAAATGGTTGATTAAAGTAAATAATATAACAAAAAGTTATGGGAAACACAAAATACTAAATAATATTTCGTTTGAAATACAAAAGGGAGAAATCATAGGTCTTGCAGGGCCGAATGGAGCGGGGAAATCCACTCTTCTAAATATTCTTGCTCTTCTTAATATGCCGGACAGCGGAGAATATTATATAGACAAAAAATGCGTAGATGAAGATATCGATTATGTTCGTTCTGTTATCGGGTATGTTCCGCAGGATATTGCTTTATTTGATGAGCTTACCGTGCATGATAATTTGCTGTATTGGTCAAGATATTCGAATAAGAAAGCAAGATTAAAGGCGCAGGAAATCGGGGAGAGATTAGATTTATGTAATTTATTTTCTAAAAAAATTAAAAAATTATCAGGTGGAATGAAGAGAAGAATCAATCTTGCGGTTGGATTAATCAATGAGCCGAAAATTTTAATTCTAGACGAACCAATGGTCGGTATTGATGAGAAGCATTGTAATGAGATTTTTTCTTATTTCAAAGAGCTTTCCCAACAAGGAATTACGCAGATAATATCAGGTCATTATACCGAACAATTAATGAATATCTCGAACAGAGTTTTATATATTAATGAAGGGGAAGTGCGATTTTTTGAAAATGTGCTTCATTATACCGAATTCCTTTTAAAAAAGCAAGATTTGCAAAATGAAAATGAAATATCTATTTTATGATTTGAAACGTGTATTTGAAAGCAAGGCCGTTATAGCAATTTGCATTGTATCGCCTATCATTATAATGCTTCTGTTCGGTAGCATTATTGCACCGTTGCTTTTTACTGCAAGAATAACGAAATTTAATATTGCTATAGTTAATGAAGATAAAAGTGAAGAAGTGTCAACTTTTTTAAATCAAATGTTGAATTCAAAAGCACTTGAAGATTTAGTTGTGCCATATTCCGTTGATTCTCTTAGTGAAGGTATGGAGTTGTTAGAAACTAAAGATGTTTTGATAGTAATACATATACCAAATAATTTGCTTAATTCAATAAAGTCCAAAGAGAAAACGTATGTAGATTTATATAGTCAAAATGGGCATAATCTCGAAGTTGCTTTGATAAAAATGACCTTAAACAGTTCTTTGAGTACTGTAGAAAAAGGACAAAATCTAATTGAATACTCGACTAAATTTTTACTGCAAAAAGGTATTTCTCAAGAAGAATTAAAGAGCTTTGTGGCTGATACTACTGACCTTGCGATCAGTGAATTTATGAATAGAAGAGCCATCCTGTCTCAAGAAGGAACTATTTCACCGGTTGGAGAATATTTGCCGACGGAGTATTATATAGGTGCGATATTTACTTTTTTTGCAACATTGGCGATGATACCTATCGCCACTATAACTTCCAGAGATTTGCAAAAAAATGTGCTGCAAAGAGGCTTTCTGTGGGAGAAAAGATGGATTGCGTATTTTTTTGCAAGAATAATGTCAGGCTTCTTATTTATATCCATGATTATATTGTTAGTATATCCTTCAAGTATTCTGTCTTCTATATTGAATGCAACATTAAAAATGGATTTTTCAACAAATTTAACAGCTTTATTTTTTGCGGCAATATTATCGGCATTATGTTATTCATCAATGGCATTAATAATAGGAAGCGTTTTTTATAAAGAAGATATGAGTGCATGGATGACATTTTATGTCGTTATTTTTATGGCTGTTGTCTCCGGTGCAATCATTCCCTTTCCTTTTATGCCTAATTGTATTCATTTTTTTGGTGGATTATTGCCGTTTAGGGCATCCATGCGAAGTATAACAAATGCTTTATTCTTATACGATAGGAATCAATATTTTGTTGATATTTTTAAATTAATAATTTGGAATATTGTATTTTTTATTGGTGCCTCTTTAAGCATGCGGAAGAGGGGACGTGTAAGATGAAATGGATAGCAAATATTTTTAAAGCGAATTTTAAGATATACACATCAAAAACAGGAACATGGGTTTTTTTAATTATTGCAATAATCATTTCTCTCATACCTTTATATACAACTGATTATGATTTTGCACAAGTAAGCAGTAAAATAAAAATAGTTTTTGTAAACGAAGATGATGGGGCGATATCACTGCAATTTATTGAAGCACTTTATGACAATGAAGATTATGGAATTTTATTGACCGACAATCAAGAAGCATTTCATTTGCTGGAGAAAGGTCAAGTCGAAGCAGTCTTTATATTAAAGAGTGATTTTACTTCTAAACTATCAAAGGGGGAATTTGACGGTATTGTAGAACCTTATTATTCGCCATCTTCAAATGCAAAGGCAACTATCAGCGAGCCTGTTTTGAATAGTGTTTTAATGTATTGGATTGAGGAATTTGTTATTCAGCAGACTCAAGAATTCTTACAAAAAAAAGGAGTTCATTATTCGAAAGAAGATGAACAATCCCAAAGAAAAAATATAGAACAGCTTTGGGATGAATCCATGTCCCTTGAAATCAGAAGCAGTCTGGATAATGAAGATTCTTTATTGGTGGCAGATACATTGCCTGAAATTGGCCTATCTGCAAAATGGTATGCTGCTATTAGCGCTTTTTTTATTTTCATATCATCAAATTATTCTGTTGCGATTTTAAAAAAAGGTCTTGCTTCGAGATTGATTTTGGCAGGGGCAAAAATATGGCAGCTGATCTTAGGAATTATTTTGCCGATACTTTTAATCTCTATGATAGGATGGTTTATGATTGTTATATTTTACGTTGTCTTTGCCGATATTGAAGTGGTCAAATGTATTTTATTATCATCTTCTATCTTAGCTTATCTCATAAGTTTGTCTGCATTAAGCAGTATCTTTATGATCGCAATAAAAAATATAACGATTATTATGTTATTGGCGCCAATGTTCACTTTTATTAATGCGGTACTCGGAGAATTGATCATAACATTACCGCAGTGGGCTCTTTTTTTGCAGAGAGTAGCATTTTTTCTGCCTGGAAGATGGATCAATTTAGCGGTTGATTCTATTTATGCACAAGGTTATATGCAGGTAGGAGTTTTTATATGTTGCATCATATATATGTTAATATTATTTTTATTTATTCAATGTATTAGTTCAATAAAAATCGCGTTATGATTATAATCGTGATAAAATAGAATAAAATATATTCTTTTTTAAAATTAATATTCGGGAGAAATAAATAATATGATCAGACATGCACGCCTAGCAGATGCTAAGGAATTAGCGGATATCTATAAATATTATGTCGAAGAAACAGTAATTACTTTTGATATTTGCGCACCTTCAGTTGCGGAAATGGAAAATAGAATTATTCAATATATAAAAAAATATCCATGGCTTGTCTATGAAATAGACGATAAAATTGTTGGTTATGCTTATGCCAATCAATTCAAAAAAAAAGTGGCCTATGACACCACGCTTGAAATATCGATTTATTTTCATAAAGATTTTTGTTCTCAAGGATATGGAAAAGAAATTTTAAAAGCACTACTCAAACAATTAAAAAACTATCCATATTATGTAGCGATCGCTTGTATTACGTATCCAAATGAAAAAAGCCAACGGCTTTTTGAAAAATTTGGTTTTAATTATGTTGGAAAATATAATAATGTTGGCAGAAAATTTGATCAATGGCTGAGTGTCGTTGATTATGAACTGCAGATAAAAGAGTTATCATAAATAATTCCTTGACAAAATATAACAAATATGAATAATTGTAACGTAGTGATAATTATATAGATTGATTTAAAGGATGTTTGAAAATGGTTCATTTTATAATGAAACTTCTCATGTTCAAGGCGATAATGGATGATTCGGAGGACTCGTATTATTTTAAAGATAAAAAAAGCCGGTTTATATTCATTAATAAACGCAAAGCAAAAAGGCATGGAATAAAAAAACTATCGGAAATAAAAGGCAAGACCGATTTTGATTTTATGTCAAAAGATTCTGCAAAAGCAATTTTCGAAGAAGAACAAATGATCCTGCAAACAGGCAGGCCGATTATTAGGAAAAGCGAATTGATAAAAAGATGTGACGCAACAAAAACATGGGCTTCGGTATCTAAGTATCCGTTATATAATCGGAGAGGGAAAATTATCGGAATCTGGGGTATGAGTCGTGATATCACACAGCAAAAGTTAGCCGAAGATGCGCTTATTGAAAGCGAACGGCGTTTGATTGCGGCACAGAAAATGGCGCGTGTGGGGAATTGGGAAATAGATTTAAAAGCAAAAGTAGTATGGGCATCAAATGAATCATTAAATATATATGGAGTTGAACAAACTTCGCAATACTTGACGCTTGAATTAATTCAAAGCATGGTATGTAAAGACTATCGAAAACTTTTGGATATAAAATATAAAAACTTAATTGAGAAAAATGAAGAATACAATGTCGAATTTAAAATTAATAAATTAAACAACGGACAAGAAACATATATACATTCCACAGCCATTTTAATTACGGATGAAGAGGGAAATCCACGTAAGATTATTGGCACTATTCAAGACATAACAGGGCGGAAAAAGAAAGAAGAACAGATATTATATTTAAGTTACCATGATCAACTCACCGGATTATATAACCGCAGATTTTATGAAGAAGAATTAAAAAGGTTAGATACAAAAAGAAATCTTCCTTTAACAGTAATTATGGTAGATGTAGACTTTCTTAAGAGTATCAATGATAAATTCGGGCACGCAATCGGGGATAAAGTTTTAAAGAAAGTAGCTGAGATTTTAAAAAACGGATGCAGGAGTGATGATATTATAGCTCGCATTGGCGGAGATGAGTTTGTGATTTTGTTACCTAAAACAGATATTTCAAAAACGAAACAGATTATTGAGCGCATCCAAAGGTTATCAGATGAAGAAAAAATAGAAGATGTGAATATTTCTATATCATTCGGTTCCAAGACAAAGAATATTGAATTTGAAAATATCAAAGAAATTTTTAAATTTGCTGAAGATCAAATGTATAAATATAAAAGATCTAAAATTTTAAAAGTCGAAAATAGTGAAGTAAATCAAATTATGCAGTCACTCTATAAGAACAATACCAGAGAACATCTGCATTCAATTCGAGTGAGCAAGCTTTGTGAAGCAATCGCAGCCGGAATGAATTTTGATTTTGCGGATATCGCTCAAATCAAAATTGCGGGATTAATGCATGATATCGGTAAGGTAGAGATAAACAGGGAAATACTTAATAAACCAGAAAAATTAAATAAAAATGAACGTGACATTATAAAAAAACATCCGGAATCGGGATATCGCATTTTAAATTCAGTTCCTGAATTCTCGGAAGTTGCATCCTATGTTTTACAGCATCACGAAAGATGGGATGGGAAAGGTTATCCCAAAGGGTTAAGAGGGGAAGAAATCTTACAGATTGCCAGAATCATTGCCGTAGCTGATTCGTATGATGCCATGACGACAGATAGAATATATGAAGATGCATTAAATGACAAAGAAGCCATTGAAGAATTACAAAGATGCTCCGGCACACAGTTCGATCCTTATATTATAGAGATTTTTATTGAAAAGGTACTTAAGTTTTCTGCATTAGAACAATAAAAATAAATGATACAAATATACATTTATGAGTTGGAATATGTCAAATATTTTGAAATAAAGTCGATTTTATAAAAATAATATGATATGATAAAACTGCAAGTTGAATATTAATAAAGGAGGATCTAAGGATGAAGACGACTTATGAAAATCCAAACCAGTTTGAAGGCTGGAAGCCATGCTCTGTGGGTGACTATAATATTCTTTGCGGGAGAAAGGGTTCGAAATGTGAGCTAGCTGTCGGTAAACAAAATATTTGGGAACCTGCAATGGATAAAGTAATGATGATTGATAGCGATGATGATCATGCAGTCTTAATGTTTGAAGACATCAATGTTGATTTTGTAAAAGAAAAAATATAATTATGACAAAAACGGGAATATATATTCCCGTTTTTTGTTTTTAAACGTAATTGTCATTTGATTTCAATAACAACAAGATAGGTAAACATAGTTTCTGAATTTAGATTATTTCTTTAACTGACAATTCTATAATATACCTTAGCAGTTAATAAATAGACAGCAATATATATACTACTAAATACCAACAGTGTACCAAGAGTACATAATGCGAATAAAGATATATTTGTCAGCCCGAATACAGCAAGTAATTTTGTTATCATTTTAAAGGCGGCGAGGATATGAATCACGGCCACGATAAGGGGAAGAAAAAAGACAGTTAGCACTTGTGTGTTTACTGAAGATTTTACTTCGCTGCGGCTCATACCTACTTTTTGCATAATTTCAAATCTGGCTTTATCATCATATCCTTCAGAGATCTGTTTATAATAGATAATAAGCACAGTCGCCATTAGGAACAGTAACCCCAAAAAGATGCCCAGAAAAAACAAACCACCGTATATGCTCAAAAATTCGTTCCGCACACTTTCTACACAACGCACATAACTAGATTCATATTCGATTCCATGAAAGTTTCTAATACTATTGTCAACCTTGTTGTATGAAACAATAATATCGTCTCCGGTACCATTTATATCAAAACCATAGTAATAAGACAGGCCATCGTTAGCATTATGCATTGATATATATATGTCTTGAATAGAAGATGAAGTTGGCATAACAAAAACATAATAAGAACTTGTATAATTTAGCTCGCTATATTGAGAAATATCTAAATCAGGAAGCTGTTCTTTTATATTATATTTCATATCATTAAAATATATTTCTTCACTGTTGATTGTATTCTCAGTACCATACATCAATAATTCATTATTACTTAGTGAAGCGGAAGTGTTTTGACTGCGGTTATATTCATCGACCGTTATAAAATATGCCAATATACCTTCGGTGCCAATGCCATTACCAAAAAAGCTTAATACATTGCCTTTCTGTGTTACGGTATAGTTGACATACTCATAATGAATAGAATCAACAACATTAACGGAAGATTCTGAAACAATATCTTCTATTTTTTCTGTGAGCAACTTTGTATCACTGGAAGATACACCGCGCATAGTAATTTCTATGTTTCTAGGGAACATATTCCTCAAGGCGTCTTCATAGCCAAGGTAGAGTGAGATGGTCGTGGAAATCATAACTAGAACCATAGTAGAGAGTATGCAGATATTGGCAAGGCCAATCGCATTTTGCTTCATGCGGTACATCATACCGGATACAGAAATGAAGTGCTTGGTTGTATAAAAATAATTTTTATTCTTTTTCAAAATTTTTAATAAAGCAATGCTTCCTGCTATAAATAACAGATATGTTCCTATGATGACAAAAATAACAGCAACAAAAAATAGACCGATTGCACTGAGCGGAGACTCGGTCAATATTGCAATCGCATATCCTGCTGCGAGAAATATTAAACCAAGAAGCGAAAGAATCCATTTTGCTTTTGGTTCGCGTTCCCCGACATTACTCCCGTAAAGCAATTCAACCGGATGCGAAAAATGTATTTGACGCAAAGTATTTAAGTAAATAAGTATAAAAAATCCACAAAATACAAGCAAAGTCGTTATAATTGAAAAACTTGAAATATTATAATTGAATTGGATTTGAAATTGTAGGATTTTAATAAGCAGCATCACCATGAGTCTGCTAAATAATATACCGCATAAAAATCCGCCGATGAGTCCGATGAAGGCAATAATAATATTCTCTATACCTATGACGCGGGCAAGATTTCGTTTATCCATGCCAAGTATATTAAATAAACCAAATTCCTTTTTTCTGCGTTTGATTAGAAAACTGTTTGTATAAAATAAGAATATACCTGCAAAAAGACCGATGACAATGGTGCCAAAAAACATAATCGTCTGAAGGTATTGGCCGCCGCTGCGCATAGTAGTAATGCCTTCATTTGTTGATAAAAAGCACATAATATAAAACATCATTACAGTTCCGATGCAAGTAAGCAGATAGGGAAAATAAAATTTACCATTTTTTTTAATGTTTGTTAGAGCAAGTTTGCAATAAAAAAATCTATTCATTTCTATCACCTTGTTCTCTGGAATTACCTGTTGCGATCAGTGTCAGTGTATCTGAAATTTTTCCGAACATTTGTTCATCTGTCATATTTGCTTTATACAATTGATGAAATACTTCGCCATCACGCAAAAAAAGTACTCTATTCGCATTGCTTGCGGCTCTGATAGAATGGGTTACCATTAAAATGGTTTGACCTTCCGCATTGATCGCTTTAAAAAGTTTCAAAAGGTTATCTGCTGCACGTGAATCAAGTGAGCCAGTAGGCTCATCGGCGAGGATGAGCTGCGGGTCTGTAATCAAAGCACGGGCAACAGCAGCTCTCTGTTTTTGACCTCCTGATATTTCATACGGATATTTTAAAAGAATATCACTGATTTTAAGTTTATCGGCAATTGGAGTCAGTTTTGGCATCATTTTTTCATAAGGTTCTCCGGAAAGAACAAGTGGCAGAAGGATATTATCTTGAATAGAAAATGTGTCGAGTAAATTAAAATCCTGGAAGACGAATCCAAGATTATCTCGGCGAAAAGCCGAAATTTGTTTTTCGTTAATTGAAGTAATATTGATACTGCCTAACAGAACTTCACCACTTGTTGGTCTATCCAACGCTGCAAGGATATTAAGCAGGGTGGTTTTTCCGGAGCCGCTCTCCCCCATAATTGCGACATATTCACCTTCTTCAACTGAAAAAGATACGTTGGATAATGCCTGCACCTTTACTCCTCCAAAACGAGTTGTATATATTTTTTTTAAATTATTGATTTCTAATATTGTCATAAATAGTTACTCCTTAAAAAAATTATCGATAACAGTATATATAAAGAAGAAATGTAGTGCCATGGATGTAGCTTACATTTCTTCGGTATAATATTACATTTTTGTAAGGTTTCTATTCCATTGTTATATTCACTGAATCGAGTCCTATCTTTACTTTTGTGCCTGCTCCGACTGTAGATTCGATCACAATTGTATGTCCGAGTTTATTAAAAATGCGCTTACTGAGATATAGACCGATACCAGTAGATTTTTTATCATTTCTGCCGTTATAACCTGTGAAACCTTTTTCAAATACCCTGGGCAAATCTTCGGCAGCGATGCCTATGCCTGTATCCTTGATAATAAGTGTTTTATCTGTATCGCAGTAAATGGATATTTTGCCTTGACTCGTATATTTCAATGCATTTGAAAGCACCTGCTCAATTACAAACAGCAGCCATTTCTCGTCTGTGAATACGGTACAATCAGTCTCGGTTAAATCAAGGCTGATTTGTTTTTGAATAAAAAAATATGCATATTTTCGTATCGCTTGTTTTATTATGTTGTTTAGAGAGTATTGTTTTATTACAAAATCGGTAGATTTGCTGTCAAGCCTGAGGTAGCTAAGAACCATTTCCACATATTGTTCGATTTTAAAAAGTTCTGATTTAAGCTGCATATCAAGCTCGTGTTCATTGGTTTGAAGGAGTAAGTGCATAGCGGCAATAGGTGTCTTGATTTGATGCGCCCAGAGCGTATAATAATCAATCATATTACTTTTTACATTATCGGCAGATGATAATAATTTGGTTTTATCTTCATGTATTAAACGTATTAATTTATTATAATCTTCTTCAAGAAGATTTTTAGGTAAAGGAAGGTTATCAATACTCGATATAATTTGTTTTTGAAGATTTGTTAGATATTTATGTTTTTTATAAAATTGCCAGATATCAATCGATAGCACTATGAATGCAAAAAAAATGCAAAGTGTTACCGCGTAGACCATTAAAATAACAGATAAATTATTTAAATAGGTCACTATAGAAAAAATACATGTAAAAACAATAAAAAGAAGAATACTTTTTATATGATGATGTAAATAAGGTAAAATTATTTTTAATATATTGGATTTCATCATTTCACTCAACGATATAACCTAATCCTTTTTTAGTTACAATAAAATTAATCAGGCCATAATGTTCTAATTTTTTGCGAAGCCTTGACATATTCACTGTTAAAGTATTATCGTCTATATAACAGTCTGTTTCCCAAAGACATATCATAATAGCGCTGCGGCTTATTGCCTTGCCGTTGTTTTTCATAAGAAGCTGCAGGATTTTATATTCGTTTTTTGACAGTTCGATTTTATTGTTATTATAATACAAGCAATTATCCGTATTGTTTAAAATAGCACCATTGTGTTCGCAAATATCTGTTGCTTCATTAAAATGATACGTTCGGCGAAGCATAGCTTGTATTTTGGCTGTAAGCACATTTAAATCAAAAGGTTTTGTAATATAATCATCTCCGCCCATATTCATTGCCATTACAATATTCATATTATCTGATGCGGAGGAAAGAAAAATGATAGGAACTTTTGAAATTTTCCGTATTTCAGAACACCAATAATAGCCGTTATAAAACGGCAGCGATATATCAAGAAGTACAAGATGCGGATTATAGGCAGAAAATTGTGAAAGAATGTTTTTAAAGTCTATCGCATTTACTGCTTCCCAGCCCCATGCCTCAATATGTTTTTTTATTGCTTTTGATATGGTGGCATCATCTTCTATAATTAATATTTTATGCATGGGCACATTCCTAATCATTTAGTATTTTTATCAGTATAACATGAAAGAATAGTTGATAAAAGATGAACAGTAGTTTTTAATATGTTTTTACATTAGTGTGTTGCAAATAATATGTATAAAAATATGCAGATATCATCAATGACTATGATCAAGTAATTTATTCATTTTACATAAGATAATTTTATCATGTGTATAATATTTTACGCACGAAAATGATATCAATATTTGTAGCAGAAATAAAAAGGGTATCGCATCTAAAATAATCTGAAAAAACGACGAAAAACAAACATATAATCCATAACGGTATCTAATTAAATATTCATAATATTAAAAACTATTGATGAACAAATAAAATACCGAGGGTGTGAGGGCCGCAATGGCATGAGATTGTGCAACTTGCTTTTGTTTCTATGATTTCATCAAAGTTTGCATATTTTTTAATTTCATTTTTCGCAGTTTCAATTGCTGAAACAGGAGCATCCGGATGTGTGATAAAAATTAAATCGGTACACAAATCATTCCGGTCTTCAAGCCGGTCTTTAACATATTGACAGATACATCTCTCAAAGGAGCCGCGATATTTTTTTGCAACCACCATTTTACCGTTTTTTACCTCTATGCATGGTTTGATTCCGAGAAGGTTTGAACCGAGCGCTGCAACAGGGGAACAACGTCCGCCTTTTCGCATATAATCCAAGCGTTCAATAAGAAAACTGGCTTCTACTCTAGATACGAGTTCCTGAAGTGATTTTACAATATCGATTGGGTAGAGTTGTTGCTTTGCCATTTTTGCGGCATTGAGTACTATGTGTCCTTGGCCGCTGGATAAATTGCCAGAATCGACAATATACACATTTTTAAAAGATTGTGAGGCTGTACATGCATTTTGATAGCAAGATGAAAACTCAGCTCCAATGGTAATATGGATAACAGCATCATATTCTTTCGTGTAACGAGAAAAACATTCTATATAATCATATACACTGATGGCAGATGTAGTACATAAATCTCCTCCGTTATCTACGTGTAAGAAAATATCTTGCGGTATAATTTCTATACCGTCTTTATAGGCAACTCCATCTTTTGAGATATATAAAGGGATAAGTGAGATATTATATTTTTCTAATAGTTCTAAAGATAAGTCACAGGTACTGTCTGAAGTAATTTTTATATTCATTGATTATATTCCTTCCTACATGGAATGTGCTAACGATTTGATTGTCATAGGTTTTCATAAATGTGTTTTATTTGTTGATACAAGACAGAAAATGTAGATATAAATAATTTATAGTAGTTGAATATTTGCATATAAAGATAGGCGAAATTTGAAAAGCATTTTTAATAATAATTCGATCGTGCTTTATACCACTATATTTTAAACATAACTATTACAGCGCAAAATATTTATCTCATTTTCGCAAATGTCGCCCACATTTTTTTCTGATTATAGTACCGTAAGCGTTTTTGTGATTTGGTTAAACAGGGCAAAAGTAAGACCCCCTTAAGCGAAAATATGAAAAAAATTATATAATAAAATTATTATGAAATCAATGTTTTATATATGATCAACTAAATAAATAATTTAATAAATCAATAAAAATAGCCTGTTGTAGATTTAAATACATTCTTTGAGTAATGAAATGCGTTTTTGGGCAGTACAACTTTAATAAAAAACCGTATATAAAAGAAAATATACGGTTTTAGATTGTTTTATGAATGGTCGGAGTGAGAGGATTTGAACCTCCGGCCTCTTGGTCCCGAACCAAGCGCTCTACCAAGCTGAGCCACACCCCGACGCAATTATCTATTATACATATTTATATAAAAAATACAAGTTGTTCGCATAAAAAATAATCAAGGAATTTACAAAGCGTTGAAGATGCCTCCCTTACACCTATTTATTCATAAATTATATTATCAAGAATATATATATACAAAATGTTGATGGTAGGTTATATATATGAGCGGTGATACAAAATTCAGATATAATGTTGAAAGCAAAATGCGTTCTTCCGGGATTCCGGATATATATCAATATCCTTCAAAAGAGACAAAAAAGAAAAAGTTTAACCGAAAAAAAGCGATATTCGTTCAAGTTTGTATATGCTGCGTGCTTCTAGCGGGAATCATGATAACAAGGAATACGGAATTTTCATTTTCTGAAAAGCTTTCAGCCGTAGTTGACAAGGTATTAACACAACAAACAGATTTTAATGAGTTGAGCAAAAATAATATTATTCAAAGTGTTGGGCAAGCGCTTGAAAAAGGTTATAAATTAGCCATATCAGATGTTTTCTCTTCAAGTTCGAATACATTTATAACGCCGGTGGAAGGCAGCATTACAAGTAAATTCGAAAATCGAACTCATCCTGTATTTAATACGACTATCGAAGCAAGAGGCATAGAAATTACAACAGAAAATGGAAGCGAAGTAAAAAGCATTGCAGACGGGCAAGTAAAAATTGTAGCGACCAGCACGATCCAAAAACAAAGAGTGGTTATCGAATATGATGATGGATATTTAGGAATTTTTGATGGAATTGTATCTTCTGTCAAAGAAGATGAACAGGTTTCGCAAGGCCAAAAAATAGGAGAAGCTTATGCTGATTCTGAGGAAAAGGCACTTGTAACATTTGAATTATGGAGAGACTCCAAAGCATTAAATCCGGAGGATTACATAGAGTTTGATGAAGAGTAAAAAAGATATTTTAAAAATCAGTCCAAGTATTTTGATATGTCTTCCGTTTTTCTTTATGATAGATATAAGAGCGGCGTTTATAAGCGGGATCATTTGTTTTTCGATCCACGAGACGGGACATTTAATAACAGCAAAATTATTTAAACAAAAATTAAATAAAATTATCTTAATGCCGTTTGGTGCGATTTTTCTTTTTGAAGAATTGAAATGTACAAGCAACGCTAAAGACTTGATATTATATTCATCCGGAATCGTTTTGAATTTGATTGTTGCAATAGGCGTATATTTTTTGATTATAAAATTTCCGTCAAACATCTATCTGACGTATATTTTATATTATAATATTTTAATTGCATTAATAAATTTAATCCCGATTTGCGGTTTGGATGGATCTAAAATGATAAAAAGTATATTGGATAAGGCTTTGAAGCAAGACAGCGCGGCTATTGTGCGGGATATATCATTAGTCATCAGTATCATCTTGGTGCTTTTCAATATTGCTTGTATTTTAGCCGGCATCATGATTATTACGCCATTTGTTTTAGGATTTTTCGGTATCATAAATACAGTCATAGACAAGAAGAAAAATAAAACTGGTTTAAACAGAAACGGAATCATAGCAATTAGTGAAGACAGTGTCTTATCGGATGTAATCAAGCGATATGGGACCACGCGTGCAAGACTATTCAAAGTAGTCAATAAAAGGAAAAATACTATAGAAATTTTAAATTATGAAGAACTTATATGTGCTTACAGCATGTTTGGACGTGACGTGAGTATGGAAAAGATCGTATCCGCCAAAAGAGAGCATGCTTTACAACAATAGCAATATTTGATATGATAATGTTTAATAATAATACGTAGCAACCAGAGGTATTGATGAATAAAACAATAGAAGAAAAATTGCTAAAAAAAGTTCAAAAACCCGGAAGGTATATTGGAGGAGAATTAAACAGCGTTATAAAAGAATTAAAAAACGATACAATTCATTTTGCGTTTGCATTTCCCGATATATATGAAGTCGGCATGTCTCACGTAGGACTTAAAATATTATACCATTTATTAAATGAACAAGAAAATATATATTGTGAAAGAGTATTTGCACCTTGGATTGATGCAGACAAAATCATGAAAGAAGAAAGTATATTATTGTTCAGCAATGAAACACATACAGCTGTAAAAAATTTCGATGTTATAGGATTTACTTTGCAGTACGAGATGTGCTATACGAATGTGGTCAATATGCTTCATCTTGCAAATATAAAGATTTATAGTAACGATAGAGATGAAAAAGATCCGATTATCATTGCGGGCGGGCCTTGCACTGTGAATCCTGAACCAATGAGCGATTTTATTGATATGTTTTGCATAGGCGAAGGAGAAGAGGTAATTATAGAACTTGTGTGCCTTATTCGTGAGTACAAATTAAAGAAGATATCAAGAGAAACATTATTTATAAATGCTGCGAATATTGAAGGTGTATACGTCCCAAGTTTATATGAAGTATATTATAATAAGGATGGCACAATAAAAAGTTTCAGACCGAAATTTAAAGGTATACCGGAAAGAATAAAAAAAAGAACTATAAAGAATTTGGACAACTCTTATTATCCCACAAAACCGATCGTTCCGTATATTCAGGTTGTTCACGATCGAATTACTCAAGAAATTTTTCGCGGATGTATTCGCGGATGCAGATTTTGTCAGGCAGGCTTTATTTACAGACCGGTAAGGAATAAAGATGCTTTAACAGTAAAAAGTCAAATAGACGAGAGCCTGGCAAATACAGGTTATGATGAAGTGTCATTGGTATCGCTTTCTACAATGGACTATGAGCCCTGCGAAGATATTGTTCATTATTTAATAGACAAATATGAAGATAAAAAAATCAGTGTTGCGCTTCCTTCGTTAAGAATCGACGATTTTTCGATTGATATTGCAAAAAAAATTCAAAAAGTTAGAAAAACAGGTCTCACTTTTGCTCCGGAAGCAGGAAGCGAAAGAATGAGAATGGTCATTAACAAGCAAATTACGAAAGATGATATTTTAAAAACATCCATGGAAGTCTTTGAAGCCGGATGGGGAAGATTAAAATTATATTTTATGATGGGACTTCCTTATGAAGAAGATGAAGATATCGTGCAGATTATTGAGGTGGCACATCAAGTACTGGATACTTATTTTGAGGTTGCTAAAGAAATGAGAAGCAAGGATATTTCTGTTGCAGTATCAGTATCATGCTTTGTTCCAAAACCGCATACTCCATTTCAATGGAAAGCGCAAAATACAATTGAAGAATTTCTCAGAAAACAAGCCTTATTAAAACATCAACATAGAAATAAAAAAATTGCTTTGAGCATGCATACACCCAAACTGAGTTTTTTGGAAGCAGTGTTTGCACTTGGAGACAGAAGATTATCCTCCGTTATTGCCAAAGCTTTGGAAAACGGATGTATATTTGATGGGTGGGATGATGTTTTTGATTATCATAAATGGATGGATGCATTCAATACAACAAAAATTGATCCTGGGTTTTATGCAAATAGAGAGAAATCATACAAAGAAATATTAGCCTGGGATTTTATTGATGTGGGTGTAGATAAAGAATTCTTGATGAAAGAAAATGAGAAAGCTAAGCATTGTGAGATAACTTCAAACTGCAGAGCAGGTTGTGCGGGTTGCGGAATAAATAAAAATGTCGATTTAAGAGAGTTTTGCCGATGATTATAAGAGTCAAATATACTAAAACAGATATACTCAAATATTTATCACACTTAGATATGGTTCGTTTAATGGAAAGAGCCTTTCGCAGGGCGGAAATAGACTTACATTACACACAAGGCTTTCATCCCATAGCGAAAATGTCTTTCTCGCCGCCTGTGGCTCTCGGTATAGAATCTTACGGAGAACTATTGGAGGCTGATTTAAACTGCTCATCATTTGATTCAAATGATTTTATTGATAAGTTAAATACATCGTTACCTATCGGATGCAGGATACTTGATGCAGTTAAAATTGATAAAGAAGAAGGGAGAATGTCAAAGCGCCGGTTAAAAGCTGATTATGAAATTTTATTTGATAATCTGGCATGTGACGAGATAGTTATCAGCATTCAAAAAGCCATGGATAATGATTCTTGCATAATAACTAAAATAAATAAATCTGGTAAAAAAGTTCAAACAGATATCAGAAATAAAATTTTCTATCTTGACGCTTATGAAAACAGTGATCAAAAAGCAATTATGAGATGCGTGCTGGATTCCACTCAAAACAGTATCTTATCTCCCGTGAGTCTTTTAAATTATTTAAAAGAAAACTGCTATTTGCAAATTGATGAAAACTATAAAATAACAAAAACAGATATGGTAATTAGTTAGTTTTAATTATAAACCAGATTTTAAATAGCAGGATTAAAATAATGTTAAAAAGTGCCGATAAAGGAAAAGTTGTAAATCATAACACAATCAGAAGACAAAACTATCCATATATATTTATATGGATAGTATATTATGCATGGATAATTGTTTTTACAACTTGGTGGACTGCATCGCCGCAAACGGATATTGTGTTCGGGATTGAGAGCAGAACTATCTTTCATTCTTTGAATTTAGTTTCTTCTGCGGTATTTATTGTTTTTATAAAAAAGGAATGGTTTATAAAATCATCTAAAATCGGCGTAGGTATACTATTAATCTCTATGGCGGTATTTATTTTAGTACATAATAAATATATTTCTCTAGCTTCTGCGATTATTACAGGGATTACTTTCGGTGTTGTCAACACAAGTATTTTAATGCCTTTTGTTTTTACGTTAAATAATACAGAAAAGTTTTATAGTGTATTGTTGTCTTTTGTTTTAATGAATTTAATGTCTTTATTCATATACCGTTCATCCTTATTGACCAGTCAAATAAGTATACGACTCAATTTTATATTTTCGTATATTATCATGGCTGGCGCGCTGTCTGCTGTTTGGTTGTTTAAAAAAACAGATATGATAAATATGGCGAAAGATAAAATTGAAAAATATATACCTAAAAGGGTATATATTACTCTGCTTATAAATTGTTTGTTCATAATATTTTGCAAAGGAATAGGTAAGGCAATATTAAACATTACAGTGCAAAATACAGGGCTTTTTATAATGAACTGGCATTATATCGGTGGCTTGATAGGTTGTTTGATTTATTTTTACGTGTATGCATATTCCATTCATAGCATCCATTATGCATGGAATATCACTTTTGGTAGCACGATTATAGGGCTGATATTTAATATGTTTTTAAATCATTCGCCTATATTTGCCGTTTTATTTTCAGTATTTTTAGGTATTAGCAGTACAATGGGCATGATCAATGTATATTATATTTTTGGCGTAATAGGAAAAAAATATAATAGCATGAAATATATAAGGCTTTCGATTATTTTCATCGGTTTATGCGGCGGGATCACAGCAATAGTGGCGGGAAGCTTTATCAATCGTTTTTCTTTAGAAATTTTTATTGAAATATTTACTATGACAAGTATTTTTATTTTGATGATATTATTAATACTTTCCCCATTTTTTTCGAGAGTTTATTATAAAGATCAGTGGGTAGAGGATTCTCGGAAAATAGAAATAAATTATGAAAGCATGCAGAAATATAAAAAGTATGCCATGACAAATCGTGAAATTGAAGTATGTGAATTAATGCTTAACGGGTACACGCTCAAGCAAATTTCTGTTATGCTGTCTATTGCATATTCTACCGTAAATACATATGCTACAAATATTTATCGAAAATTGAATATAAATAGTAGAGCGGAATTATTTATCTTATTTAAAGATTATTTGGAAATAGAAAAAGGTTTATAAAAATTTTATAAACCTTTTATTTTATTTTTCAGTCCCAAAATAAAATAATGCAATTGTTCCGCAGCCTGTGTGTGAGCCAATAATAGTGCCAATGTCTAAAATTATTATATCTTGTACATTGAATCTATCTATAATTAAATTTTTTACAAATTCAGCATCTTCATAACTGTTTGAATGTCCGATAAAGATCGTTTGTAATTCGGGCGAAATACATGTTTTTTCCATTTGTTCTACTAAAGCAACCAGAGATTTTTTTCTGCCACGAACCTTCGAAACAGGGATAAGACGTCCCTCATTATCGACATGTAAGATAGGTTTGATGCCAATCGTTGAACCTATAATGGCGGATGCGGCTGAGACTCTGCCGCCACGATGCAAATGAAATAAATCATCAACGGTAAACCAATGGCATAGATGATGCCTGTTTTCGTTTAACCATTCGACCAGTTCATTAAAAGATTTTCCTTCCTGCCGTAATTTTGCGGCTGTGTAAACTAATAATCCTTCACCTGCTGAAGCTGCAAAAGAATCGATTATCTCAATACGAGACTGTGGATATTTTTCTAAAAGATTATTCTTGGCAATATGTGCACTTTGAATAGAGCCTGAAAGCGCAGAAGAAAATGCAACATAGATGATATCTTTATTATCAAACAAAGCATTCTCAAAATACTTCTCATAAGTTGTGACATTAATTTGTGAAGTAGTAGCGATTGCTCCTTCTTTAATTTTATTATAAAATTGATTAACACTTAAATCTTTACATGAAGGGTAATATTCATAGCTGGTCTGTTCAATCTCATATTCCATAGGGATTACTATAATAGTATTTTTATTGACAATATCTCTTGATAAATCGGATGTGGCGTCGGTTATTAAAATATAATCTCTCATTTATTCCTCCAACTAATATTATAATTTAGATAATTATAATATAAATCCATGTTATTACAATAAATTATATTATGATTTTAAGATAAAAAGAATAAATTTTATTAGAAAGAAATATAAATACACAAATATCATTAAAACTAATGATATATATTTTTTAATATCATATGAACTAATGAATTGAAATTTATCATGAAAGAGATAAAATAACATTAGAAATAATGATAAATAGGATAAAGGGAGATGTTATGGCAGTATTAAAAAGACTTACGAAAAAGAAAGTTGAAAGTAATGCGGAAAACAAGCAAGGAGGTGAGGAGAATTTAATAAGCAAAGATATGAGTGATAAATATTCTAAAATTCATAATTTATCACCAAAGCAATATGAAGAGTTATTATTATTGCTTGAAGGATATACATTAAAAAAAGTTGCCCAAAAAATGAATATCAAATATTCTACTGCCAACACACATATGACAAATCTTTATAAAAAACTTGGGGTAAATACAAGGGCAGAACTTATTATTCAGTACAGAAATTTAAACTATGAAAATAAAGGAGAATAAAAAAGATGGAAAACAAAATCTATGAGGTACATAAATCGTCTATAGGAGGACTTGATGCTAATGTAATGGCTTTAATCGCTTATTTGGGAGGAGCAATTCTTGGCTTTATTCCCGGAGTCAGATATGTTGCTTTTTTGGTACCGATTATTATTTATATCATAGAAAAAGATAGTCAATTTGTAAAATTTCATGCAATGCAATCCATATTACTTAGTGCGGTAGGTGTAATCTTATCGATCATGCTTGCAATTATTGGAGCAATCGTTACTTCTATTGTTGTAGCAACGGGTGCTTATGCATCTATTGGAATTGTGTCAATACTTGCAGTTTTAGTTTGGATTATAGCCATTGTATTATTAGTATTCTTTATAATAGCTGCAGTAAAAGCATATAAATACGAGCTTTATAAAATGCCTTTGATCGGCAAATTAGCTGAAAAAATAGCTGTTAAATAAATCATAAAGTAAATTTAATTTATTAATAGGAGGGAATAAATGAAAAGAAAGATATGTTTTATTTTAATATTATTATTGATTTGTGTTCTAAGCTTAGTTGGTTGCGGTGGATCTTCCAGCGACGACTCGTCGAATAATGATTCAACAAGCTCAGAGACAAATTTAGCCGATAATATCAATGAGATTTTCCAAAGCGAAACCTATCAAATGGATATCACAACCACAGTAGAGAGTGATGGCGGATCATATGAAGTGAATATGGTTTTAGCAATTGACGGAGACGATATGGCAGGGCAGACGACGATGCAGGGAATGAATGTAAGTTTTGTGTTGAAAGATAATATATATTATTTAATATACCACGATCAAAAAATGATTATGTCTTTTGAAGTCGATTCTTCTGATGAAATGGATACTATAGACGTACCGAGCGTGGAAGAATTGAGTGACGACGATATGACTTTTGCAAAACAAAGCGAGGTTGTAGTTGATGGCGAGACCTTGATTTGTGAAGAGTATACAATATCATCAGATGAGACGGTAAAGTATTATTTTAAAGATAAGGCACTCGTAAGAATTGATATTGTAAGTGGTTCGTACACGCAAACAATGAAGATAAATGAAATAAAAGGAACCGTTGACAGCGAATTGTTTGAAATTCCATCCAATTATCAACAAATGTCGATGTAAATGATCAGTTTTAAATTATAATATAATTTATAATTAAATGGAGTTTTGTATGACAAAAAAAACTTATATTCTATGTATAGTAATTATTCTTCTGTTTTCGTTGGTGGCATGTGGCGGTCGGAATATTTCATCGAGCAATCAGGATAATACCTCTTCAAACAAGGTAAATGTTAACAGTGATGCCACATTTGCGACTTCGCTTCAAGCTATACTAGATTTAAAGGCTACCTTGTATGATAAACTTCATATAAATATGCCGGAGGAAATGGCATTTGCGGCCATGGATATGCTTGCTGTCTCACTGATGGATATAAATTTGGCTTTTTTGTCTCCTTGTGGTACAAATGGGGCCGAAGAAGGAATAGAAATAGCATTTGGAATAGTTGGGATGAAAGATGTCAATTATACCGAAAATAGAATGAATTATCAAATATCCGCAAAGACAAGTGAAGGTATGGATGTTGAATATGATGTACAATATGACAGAGCAACTGATTCTATGACAGTAAAAATTACCGAAGAATCCGAAGAGGTCAATTTTGATGCAGTCAGAGTTGACGGAGGATATGGATTTATGTATCTTGCATCAACAAATGATGGAAGCGGCAGCTATGATATTGTTAAAGGAATTGTCTATGATGACGGAGATGGTATCTTTGCTACAGGCAGTACGGTGGCCGAAGCCGAGTCTGTTTATAAAAATGCATCTGTATTTACAAGTGAATTCGTGAAAGACGGCATGAATAATTATTATGAAGCACAAGACGGAATATGTAATGCTAAATATGATGGAAAAACATATGAATATGAGGCAGATACGGGAGAAGTTGAAAGTGAATAATTTCTACCTAAAGAAGCATAAAATAGCTGCTTAAAATAGTAAAACCAGTCAGATTACGGAGCTGAGATATTATTTATAAATCAGGGATTATCAATATTGATAATCCCTTCGCGTCTTATATTCACCGTTTATAGCATTTTTTAATAGTTATTTTAATTAGTTATCCTAATGTTGATGCAATAGTTTGCATACAATGCAATTTATTAAAGCGATTAAGCCGATTATCATCAACGAAAAGAAAAATGCTCCTATTGCAACAAGTATTATCACTGATATAAATGTGGTGTCTAATACGATTGATAATGCTGCTAATGAAGAGATAATAGTACCGATGATCCCTATCAAAAAGCAAGTCGTGTTTCTACTCAAGCATTTTGACAATGCGTTAGGCCCAGTAACTGCAGCCAGGAATACACCTATAACTAAAATTACAAGCGATAAAACTCCTAAACCGAATGCAATCCATGTGGAAGTGACAATGCCCGGAATAAAATCAAAAGCAAACAATATTGCTATAATGGCTCCAAACATTACGCTTATTACTATTCCCAAACCGCTAAATGCGTTAAAAGAACAATTGTCATCGCAATGACCCAAGGTATCCAAGCCTCCTTTTGTTTTTTTGAGTAATACTACTCAAATACATTATATGATGCTTATATCATTTTGTTTATTAATAGCGAAAAATGTAATATTGTTTTGAGATTATAAAATTAATACTTCCGAATCTAAAACATGCATGGGTATATTATAGACATAAAAAAATAAAGGATAGACCCTTTATTTTTTGTTCACTATTTTATTCAAAATAAGATTCAGGTATTATGTCTATGCAAAGTTCCGGATATAGCACAAATTTTTCAAGCAGTGCAGCGACCCGTTTTTTTGCCTCTCCTTTAGCTTTTTCGTTTGTGATGTATTTCGCTTTGCTGGTTTGGCCTTGTTTTTCGCCGTTTTGAATAATTGTCGGAGCAGTGTTTTTCAAGACGAGCTTTATAATGCCTGCCAGTTCTTTCATTTCATCCGGGCCCATACCTAAAGTTGTAACTGCAGGTGTACCGATTCTGATACCGCTTGTATACCAAGGACCATTCTTATCAAATGGTAAAACATTTCTGTTTAGCGTTATACCGCAATCTCGCAGGGCGCTTTCCGCTTGTCTGCCTGTTAAAGAAAAAGTCTTGGTAACATCAACTAAAAGAAGATGATTATCTGTACCATTTGTTACAACGTCAACACTTTCTTTAATGAATGCTTCGGATAATGCGTTTGAGTTTTCAACGATTTTATACGCATAATTTTTAAATTCTTGACCTAACGCTTCTTTTAAGGCAAGAGATTTTGCAGCCATAACATGGGGCAGGGGCCCCCCCATAACAGACGGACAACCTTTATCGACCCATGGAGCTAATTCTTTGTTACAGAGTATGAGTCCACCACGTGGACCTCTCAGTGTTTTATGTGTAGTCGTTGTAACAATATGTGCATAAGGCACAGGATTATATTCGCCGGTATAAACGCCGCCTGCTACCAAGCCTGCAAAATGTGACATATCCACCATGAAAATAGCACCTACTTCATCTGCGAGTTCTCGCATTTTTGCGAAATTAAGTTTTCTTGGATAAGAAGAATATCCGGCCAAAAAAATAAGAGGTCTAAATTCATGAAGCTGTGTTCGTAATTCGTCTAAATCTATAAGAAAATTATCTTTATTGACTGTATAGTTTTGCACATTGAAAAGCATGCCTGAAAAATTTTGTCTGTACCCATGTGTCAAATGTCCGCCCGAATAGTAATCAAGGGAGAAAAGTTTCTGATTGAAAAATTCTTTTTTTATATTGGTCCATTCGAATTTATCTGCTTGTGCAGATGTGGTGTTCAATTTATCCATAAGAGGTTGCTGTATTTTCGCTGAAAGGATAGCAATAAATGCTATTAAATTTGCATCAGAGCCTGAATGCGGCTGAATATATGCATGTTCTGCTCCAAATAATTCACATGCTACACGGGCGGCTTCTGATTCGATATCGTCAATATTATCACAACCTGCATAAAATCTATAACTGGGATATCCCTCTGCGTATTTATCGGTAAGTAGATTTCCTTGAGCCAATTGCACTGCGAGTGAAGAAAAATTTTCACTGGCTATTAATTTTAAGTTTTTGGATTGATCATAAAATTCTTTTAAGATAGATCTTGCAATTTTTGGTGACGAATTATAAATGGCATCCAAACCAGCATAAAATGATACTGCAGCAGAATCAATGTCTTCATTTTTTTTATGATTCAAATATAGTGATAATAAGCTGTTTTGATTCATTGTGTATAGCTACCTCCTATAAAAAAAACAGACCATTCTGAGCAATAACAGCCCAGACGGTCGGCATTTTCAATTTATTTTTTATTATTTAGATATTGCATGTGGTGAACTCCACTTCCGTCAGCAATTCTTTATTTAGCTTTTTTAAATAGTAACAATATAAGTTCTATTTGTCAATATGATTTTATAAATTATTTAATGGAATGTGTGGACGCATATATGCCTTTCATAATGCTTTGTATTTTAATTTTTTTAGATATGATGTTATATTCAGAAATTTTGTAAATATATTATATCATTGTTTATTGGTGGGCTTAATGATGCCAATAGTTTTTCTGTGCTCCGCACGTTTTTGAGCTCCATCTTTAATTAAAGTATATAATATAGAACAAATAGGTACGCCAAGCAAGATTCCAACTACTCCAAATAATCCGCCGCCGACAATAATAGCAAGCAGCACCCATATAGCCGGCAGGCCTACTTTATTACCAACTACTTTCGGATATATAAAATTGCCTTCTATTTGCTGAATGATGACTATAAATACAATAAACCAAACTGCTTTCATAGGTGATACCATCAATAAAATGAAAGCACTGGGAATAGCTCCGAGAAAAGCACCGATAACGGGAATAATACTTGTAACCGCAATTAAAACACTTATTAGTGGTGCATATTCAAATCTAAATATACTCATGCCAATAAAGCACATGCAGCCTAGTATAAAAGCTTCAAATAATTGGCCCGAAATAAAATTATTAAAAGTTTCATTGGTCAATTTCCCGATTTTTTTTGCTTTCGCATGAAATTTATGAGGTATATAGGCGTCGAAAAGCAAATTAAATTGACGTAATAATTTATCTTTACTCGACATTACGTATACCGAGAATATCAAGCCTATAAAAATATTTACAAATGCCATAGCAATACCAGCAGTCATGCTTACAATTGAAGTCAATAACTGGCTGGCGATATCTGAAATTTTCTGCATATTATCTTGAATAATCTGCGTTAGATCCACTATGGAAAAGTTCTGTAAATTCAAATACCTGATGACATTGTTGACTATTTTTTCTATATTTGCGCTGTAAGAATTAATATTATTAATCAGCAAAGAAATGCTATCGGAAAGCTGCGGAATAATAAATGCCATCAATGAGACAATCAAACCGATAAATAATAAATATGTTATAAATATTGATAAAAATAGAGATATATTTTGTTTTTTAAATTTGAAAATTTTTAAAAATTTCAAATTTAAAAATTTTATAGGCTTATTTAATATAAAGGCTAATACAAATCCCCAAATAAACGGTTTGAAATAAGAGAAAAATAATGCAAACCATTTATATATCTCGTCAAATTTCACAACAACAATTGTCAATAAAATTGTATATGTTATTAATAAAAAAATGGATTTAAATATTTTTTTGTCCATATTAACCTCATGATTTTTATATAATATATTTAAATATTACAGCTATTATAACATTATCTGTAGGATATTAATATAATGAAATTGATATTACAATATATAGTAAATTCCCCGGGAGAAAAACAAAAAAAGAGCAAAAAAGGTGTTGACAAAGAGGGATAGAACTGGTATATTAGTAAAGCTCCTTAAAACGGAGAGGCCCGAAAGGGCAGCGTTCATTGAAAAGTAGAGAAAAAGAAAAAAACCAAACAGA